>Ga0265297_10000319_pt1 | contig 156630 bp, 143 predicted proteins | sample Munlanlwell13791_FD_192502 | JGI IMG/M metagenome (GOLD analysis project Ga0265297, IMG submission 192502) | Leachate microbial communities from a municipal landfill in Southern Ontario, Canada - Leachate well 137-91 | ecosystem: Engineered > Solid waste > Landfill > Unclassified | place...
AACATCAAGCAGGCCAGCGTGCAGAATGTGTCCGGCACCAGGCAGGCGGAGATTGCCGCAAAGAATCTGCATGAGCTCGGGCTAAGACTGAGTGACATGATAGGAGGCAAGGTAGCATGACTGCACATATTGGGTATCGGCCGAGGAGTTAGTGTTAGATCATGTCCAAACAAAACGATGATTTTCTGAAAAGATTGCTGGCGACGTTCCGGGTCGAGGCAGACGAGCACCTGCAAGCGATATCCGCGGGGCTGATAGCACTGGAGAAGCGTCCCGCAGCAGCGCAATATGCAGAAATCATCGAGAGCATTTATCGCGAAGCACATAGCTTGAAGGGTGCGGCGCAAGCAGTCAGTCTCAAAGAGATCGTGTCGATCTGTCAGCCGCTGGAAAGCGTGTTTTCAGCACTAAAAGGCAAAAAACTCGTTGTGTCCCAGCCACTGTTTGATCTCGTTTACCAGGTTGTTGATGTTCTTGGTGAATTGCTGGTGGCAGATGTGGGCGTGCCTGATTCGCGCCAGGGCATGTTGGCATTATTAATTCGGCGGCTTGATGACGCTGTGCAAGGGCGATATGCCCAGTCTGAAATAACACAGCCTGTCGCGTCGGTATCGCAGGTGTCAGCCGAGTTGGTATCGGATCAGTCGCTGATTGCAACGGCTGAGCAAGTAACCGTGCCGTTACCCGTTTCTGGTCTCGCCGCCGAAACCGTCAGAGTTTCCACGCAGAAGCTGAATGATGTGATGCGCCAGGTAGAAGAGTTGCTGTCGCCACGGCTGGCTGCGGCGCAGCGCGCCAAAGAGTTACGCGAAGTGACTGGTTCTTTAGTTATCTGGAGAAAAAAACGGGCACGAATACGACCTGCGCTACGCTTGATCGAGCGCTATATTGATGGGTGTGCTAAGGATAGCCAAGTGCCCACTGGGCCGCTGAAATTTCCAGCGCAGGAATTGCCGAAGTTGCTTAAACATTTTGATGCAGAGCATTTGTTTATGAAAACGCTGGAGGAGCGCTTGCTGCGTTTGAGCAAATTCGCTGCGCATGATCATCGTGCCATGACAGGTATGAGTGATAATTTGTTGCGTGATGTAAAAGAAATGCACCAACTGCCATTTTCTTCGTTACTCGAAATTTATCCGCGCTTTACCCGTGAGCTTGCACGCGTTCAAGATAAGCAGGTGGAGCTGGTGATACAAGGTGGTGAAATTGAAATCGACCGGCGGACTTTGGGGGAGATGAAAGATCCGCTGATGCATCTGCTGCGGAATTGTATCGATCACGGTATAGAGCAGTCAGTCATCCGGCAGCGTGAAGGCAAGTCGCCGCAGGGCACCATCACTATCGCCATTGCACAAAAAGACGGTGGCAAAATTGAGATCATGGTTGCCGATGATGGCGCAGGTATCGATGTTGCCAAGGTCAAAGCGGCATCAAGCAAGCTCGGTCTGGTTTCTACCGAGGAGTCGGAAAAACTGAGTGAGCAGGAGGTGCAGGCGCTCGTTTTTCATTCGGGGATTTCCACTAGCCCTATCATTACCGACATTTCGGGCCGTGGACTCGGGCTTGCCATAGTGCGAGAAAAAATCGAGGGGCTGGGTGGGGCTATCGTGCTTGAATCAGTTCAGGGTGAGGGGACCACCTTTCGCATCACCCTGCCGCTGATGCTGGCTACTTTTCGCGGTGTGCTGGTTCGCATCGGGGAACATCATTTCGTCATCCCTGCCCTTAATATCGATCGGGTGGCACGCGTGGCGCAACAGGATATCAAGACCGTGGAAAATCGCGCGACGATTGCGCTTGATGGTCAGGTTGTAGCGCTGGTCAGTCTTGGTGATGTGCTGGAATTGCCGCGCCCGAGTCAGGTAGCGCACAGCGCAGGCAATGCATCAGCGCAAGTAGTCGTTCTGGGTGTGGGTCAGAAGCATATTGCGTTTCAGGTGGACGAGATACTGGGTGAACAGGAAGTGCTGGTGAAAACGCTGGGTAGGCAGCTCAAACGTGTGCGCAATGTCGCTGGTGCAAGTGTGCTGGGAACTGGCCAGGTGGTCGCCGTACTCAACGTGCTTGATCTGCTGAAATCTGCTGTGCAGCAATCTGTGGCTCCAGCCGCGCCTGTTGCTACCGAGAAAACCGCAGAGGGAACCAGACGTTCCATCATGGTAGTGGAAGACTCAATCACCTCAAGATCATTGCTCAAGAATATTCTGGAATCAGCGGGTTATCGTGTTACTACCGCGGTAGATGGGGTGGATGCTTATACCACACTCAAGACTGGCGCATTTGATTTGATCGTGTCTGACGTGGAAATGCCGCGTATGGATGGCTTTGACCTCACTGCCAAGGTGCGTGCAGATAAACAGCTTGCCAACTTGCCTGTGGTACTGGTAACGGCATTAGGGTCTCCTGAACATCGTGAGCGTGGCATTGATGTTGGTGCCAATGCTTATATTGTAAAAAGCAGTTTCGATCAGAGTAATTTGCTGGACATTGTTCGGCAGCTGATTTGATTGTTGTTGCGTTTAAGCTGCGAGCTTGGGTAAGCAAGGTTTTGAGTAGCGTGCATGAGGTAATCGTATAAACGTCAAGGTTCAATCGGTTAAACCGGGGATGCAGGGGATATATGATTAAAGTTTTAGTGGTCGAAGACTCTCCTGTGGTGCGAGAGTTTTTGGTTTACATACTCAGTGCTGATCCTGATATCCAGGTGGTAGGTACAGCAAGTAACGGTGAGGAGGCGATTGAAGCTGTGAAGCACTATCGACCCGATGTCATTACTATGGATATTCATATGCCGAAAATGGACGGCCTGGAAGCGACACGTCGTATCATGGAAACGGAACCGGTACCTGTGGTCATCGTGAGCGGCAGCGCTGATCCTCATGAGAATACCAAGACATTCCGTGCTATGGAGGCAGGGGCTTTGGCAGTGCTGCGTCGACCTGACGGCATTGGCCAGCCTAATCATGAAATAGCCGTGAGGGAACTGGTGCAAACGGTGAAGCTGATGTCAGAGGTGAAGGTGGTGCGGCGCTGGCCACAAAAACGCGATACAGTATTCTTGCCGTCGGCACCGCAGCTATTGGTGAGTAAATCGGCAAGGGTGAAGCTGATCGCCTTAGGTGCTTCGACTGGTGGGCCACCCGTGTTACAGAAAATACTGACGATGCTACCCAAGGAATTTGCGCTACCGATATTGATAGTCCAGCATATGTCGTCTGGCTTCATCACTTCATTCGCCGAGTGGCTGGCGCAGTCGTCCAGCCTGGCTGTGCATGTGGCTATGCATGGTGAAATCATGTTGCCCGGTCATGTCTACATTGCGCCCGATGAATTTCAGATGAAGGTAACGCCTGACGGGAAAATTTCCCTGACCAAAGATGCGTTGGAAAATGGACTGCGTCCTTCGGTGTCTTATCTGTTCCGCTCACTGGCTGCGATATATGGTAGCGAAGTTGTGGCTGGCCTGCTCACAGGTATGGGGCGTGATGGTGCGGAAGAGCTACGGCTGTTGAAGGAAAAAGGAGCGGTCACTTTTGCTCAGGACAAGGATAGCTCTGTTGTACATGGCATGCCAGGAGAGGCGATTAAGCTGGGTGCGGCAACGTATATTCTGGCGCCAGACAAAATTGCTGCAGTACTGACAGGTTTGGCAAACATAAAAAATAAGGTGGAGAGTTAGTAATGAAACCAGGTATAAACAACATCAGCATCCTGATCGCTGAGGACAGCCGTACCCAGGCTGAGCAGCTCAGTTTCCTGTTAGAACAACATGACTATCAGGTTACGATTGCGGCTAACGGCAAACAGGCATTGCTGGCAGCACAGAAGCAAAAACCGACACTGATTATCAGTGATGTGGTAATGCCAGAGATGGATGGCTATGCGCTGTGCAAAGCGATCAAGACGGATGAAAAGCTGAAAGACATCCCCGTTATTCTGGTAACCACGCTTTCTGATGCGCGGGACGTAATTCGCGGGCTGGAGTGCGGTGCTGATAATTTTATCCGTAAACCCTATGAAGAACGCTATTTGTTGTCACGTATCAATTACCTGTTGATGAACCTTGATTTGCGCAGGGAACACAAGATGCAGGTGGGAGTAGAAATTAATCTGGGCGGACAGAAATATTTTATCAATTCAGAGCGGCAGCAAATCCTGGATTTATTGATTTCGACATACGAACAGGCCGTTCATATCAATAATGAGCTCAAGCTGCGTGAAACGGAACTGGAGCATTCCTATCAGGTGATGAATGGCCTGTACCGAATTGCAGAGGGGCTGAATCAGGTTTCCAGTGAGCGTGAAGTGGCGGAAATAGCGCTGGAACGTGCTCTGGAGCTCCCCGGGGTCGAGGGTGGCTGGGTTTGCATGCGCGATGGCGAGACTGGCTTTCAGATTGTTGCCTCGCGCAACCTGCCGCCGGCGTTAACGGTTCCTGGCGCGATGGATGGCGATTGCGCGTGCCGCAGACAGCTGATCTCGGGCAAGCTCGGTGCGATGAGTAATATTATAGAGTGTGAACGTATCGCCAGAGCCAAGGGCGATACCAATGGACTGCGTTACCATGCTACCGTACCGTTGTGGATCGGAGATCGCACGGTGGGACTGATGAATCTGGTCGGCGTGGAGCAGGGGCTGTTCGATGAGGCTGAGCTGAAAGTGCTGCATGGTGTTGGTAACCAGGTGGCAGTGGCGATGGAGCGAGCCAGGCTGCATGAACATCTTGAACAGCTGGTCGAGGAGCGAACTGCAGCATTGACCACGGAAATTGCCGAGCGCAAGCAGGCTGAGGCGAAGCTGAGGCTATTTCGCACCTTGCTGGACAATTCTAACGACTCTATTGAGGTGCTTGATCCGGTTACATTGCATTTTTCCGACATAAACGAGACAGGATGCCGCGTCTTGGGCTACAGCCGAGAAGAGCTTCTGTCCATGAGCGCTTTTGACATTGATATAGGTGTCAACGCGGATTCCGCGAAAGTGATTGAGGCGCAACTACAGCAATCGGGACGTACGCGGTTCGAAACTGTGCACCGGCGCAAGGATGGTTCGACGTTCCCCGTAGAAGTCAGTGCGACATTAACCAAAATCGACAAGCCTTACTTGCTCAGCATTGCTCGCGACATCACTCTGCGCAAGGCGCAGGAAGCAAAAATTGCGCGCCTTAACCGGATTTATGCAGTGCTCAGCGGTATCAACACGACGATAGTGCGTGTTCACGAAGAGGATGAGCTGTTCAGGGAAGCGTGTCGCATCGCAGTGGATCATGGCAGGTTTGTTTTCGCGTGGATAGGCAAGTTTGATGCAGCCAGTGAGCAGGTGACGCCAGTGGCTCAGGCAGGCCGTGACGAAGGTTATCTGGCACAAATTAATTTAACTGCGCGTAATGATGCATCGGGAAGTTGCGCCTTGCTCGCTCAGGCGTTGACTGAAACCAGACCGGTGATTTGCAATGATATTGCCGCTGATGGACGTATGGGAGAATGGCAGGCTGAGGCGTTGAAGCGTGATTACCATTCAGTGGTGGTGCTTCCTCTCGTGCTGGAGGGGAAATCAGCCGGTGTGTTCGTGCTCTATGCGCCGGAGCCGGGTGTGTTCGATGACGAAGAGATGCGGTTGTTGATCGAAATGGCCGGCGATATTTCTTTTGCCATGAATAATCTCGTAAAAGAAGAGAAGCTTAATTACCTCGCCTACTATGATGTGATTACCGGCCTGCCGAATCGGGCACTGTTTTATGACCGGCTGGATCAACATCTTCGAGATGCACAGAGGGATGAAACTATCGCCGTGCTGGCTATTGATCTGGAACGGTTCCGGGGAATTAACGAGACGTTCGGGCGGCATGCTGGCGATGAGTTGTTAAAACAGGTGGCCGAACGTCTGATATCCACTGGGGTAGGGGTGGATCATCTGGCGCGCATCAGCGGGGATTGTTTCGCGATGGCTTTAACTGATCTCAAAGAAGGTGCTGATATGGTGCGCTTCTTTGAAAATCAGGTCACTGCGGCTCTGAATAGGCCGTTTCAGTTGGAAGGTCAGGAATTGCGCATTTCTGTGAGAGCGGGTATCGCTATTTTCCCTGATGATGGTAAGGATGCTGATACGTTGTTCCGCAATGCTGAAGCCGCATTGAAAAAAACCAAGCTTTTGGGTGACAGGTATTTATTCTATACACCTGCACTCAACGCCCGGGTCGCTGAAACGCTGATGCTTGAGAATAAACTGCGTCGGGCATTGGAGCAAGATCAGCTGGTGCTGCATTACCAGCCCAAAGTTGATCTCAAAACCAACCAGATTGTAGGTGTCGAGGCCTTGATGCGCTGGAATGATCCCGATGGTGGCCTGGTGCCGCCAGCGAAATTCATTCCCCTGCTTGAGGAAACCGGGATGATAGTTGAGGTGGGGGCCTGGGCGTTGACACGGGCGATGACAGATTTTCGAGATTTGCAAAGCAAGCATTTATCTCCACCCCGTATTGCTGTTAATGTCTCACAGATACAGCTGCAGAGAAGTGATTTTGTCAGCACCATAGCGCGGGTATTGAGTGAGTTAGGTGATGTGTCTGGCGGATTGGAGATCGAGATTACCGAGAGCTTGATCATGCAGGATATCGAAGCCAACATAATGAAGCTGAATGCCATTCGGGAAATGGGGGTGGAGATAGCGATTGATGATTTTGGCACTGGCTATTCGTCACTCAGTTATATCGCCAAGCTGCCGGTCAATCTGTTAAAGATAGATCGGGCTTTTATTATCAATATGACGACTAGCGCGGATGATCTGAGTATTGTTTCTGCCATTATCTCGCTGGCGCACTCTCTTAATTTACGGGTAGTCGCAGAAGGAGTGGAAACCCATGAGCAAGCTTCATTATTGCGGCTGCTGAAATGTGACGAGATTCAGGGTTTCCTGTTTAGCCCCGGCGTTCCTGTCGCGCAGCTTGAGGAGTTTTTGCGTAATAACAAAACCTTGCTGATTCAACCATCGTTTTAACCAGACGATATTTTTGCAAGAGAAAGGCGGGCTCCGTTTATGCAAAATCTCGAAGTATCGACGGCAAAATGTTTGGGCTGTAATGAAGATTTATTCCGTGCATTGTTTGAACATATGAGCAGTTGCGTGGCTATCTACACATCTGAAAATGGGGGTGAAGATTTTATTTTTGTTGATTTCAACCACGCCGCAGAATTGGCAGATGATTTTAAGCGAGAGGAAATCATTGGCAAGCGACTGACGGATATTTTTCCTGCTGTGAGAGAGTTTGGTTTGTTTGCAGTACTGCAACGGGTCTGGAGTACAGGTCAGCCTGAGCATTTTCCTGCGGCCTTGTATCAGGACAGCCATATTACGGGCTGGCGGGATAATTATGTTTATCGTCTGCCGTCAGGGGAGATCGTTGCGATTTATGATGATGTGACGGAGCGTAAACAGGCAGAGCTTGCGCTACATGAGTTAAATGAAAAACTAAACTCGTTGCTTAATTCTATGGCCGAAGGCGCTTATGGCGTTGATATCAATGGGAATTGTACATTTGTAAATCAATCATTTTTACGGTTTCTGGGTTATGAGCACGCTGAAGAAGTAGTAGGTAAACATATACACGAACTTATTCATCACTCACATCCCGATGGCAGTTACTATCCAGCCCAGGAGTGCCGGATGTACGCGGCTTATCAACAGCATCAGAAAATTCATGTTGCTGACGAGGTTTTTTGGCGCAAGGATGGCGTTGCGATACCCGTAGAGTATTGGTCGCAACCCATTATTCGAGACGGTGTCGTGGTGGGTGCGGTGGCTACTTTCCTGGATATTACTGAGCGTAAAAAAAATGAAGAAATTATTCATAATTTGGCTTTCTATGACAAGCTGACGCAACTGCCCAATCGTTTTTTGTTGCAGGAGAGATTGGGTCAGGTATTGGTGGCAGCCAAACGTAGCGGTTGTTATGCTGCGTTAATGTTTATAGATCTGGATAATTTTAAGTCGTTAAATGATACCCATGGTCATGCCATGGGGGATTTGCTGCTCATTGAGGTTGCTCGCCGTATCACCTCATGCGTGCGGGGGGTAGATACGGTTGCGCGATTCGGGGGTGATGAGTTTGTGGTCTTGCTGCGTGATTTGAATGAAAGCAAAACTGAGTCAACCAGACGGGCCGGGATTGCCGCTGAAAAAATTAGAGCGGCCCTCGCACAGCCTTATTTTTTCGAGTCGCACTCCAAAAAGCATGCGGCTGTAATTGAGCATCACTGTACTTCGAGTATAGGCGTAGTGCTGTTTAAGCAAAAAATAACGCAGGATGATATTCTCAGATGGGCTGATGTGGCGATGTATCAGGCTAAGGCCGATGGACGCAATTTGGTTCGGTTTCATCATGAGTAAGCCTGAAGGACTGAAGCGGGTCGAATGTTGAGGTGGGCTGAGCAACAATGCCGCAGCCATCAAGCTATAAAAAGCCTTTTTGATTAAGGGCTTTTTTATTGTCATAATGTGGGATGAATTTTGTACCCACATCCACTATGCCCCTGCCCCCTCAAACTTTAACTGTAACTCAGCATTCACGTGATGTGGTGGGGATGACTTACGTTTATCCAGTAGTGTCGCGGCGTGCGGGTGGGGTATCGGTGGGAGTGAATCTGAATCCGAATAATGCGTGTAACTGGCGCTGTGCCTATTGTCAGGTGCCGAACTTGCAACGCGGCGCTGCGCCTGAGATAGATTTGACGGTACTGGAACAGGAATTGACGACTATGCTCAAGAGCATCGTGCATGGTGATTTTATGCAAACGTCGGTGCCTGAGGGCATGCGGGTTTTGCATGATATTGCGATTTCCGGGAATGGTGAGCCCACCAGTGCCAAAGTGTTTGCCGAGGTGGTTGCGCTTATCGCGCGGGTGATGGCGGCGTTTGATCTGGTAGGAAAAATCAAGCTGGTGTTGATCAGTAATGGCAGCTTGATGGACAAAGCTTATGTGCAAGCAGGTTTGCGGGTGATGGCGACGGTGGGTGGTGAGGTGTGGTTTAAGGTGGACAGCGCGACGCGTGCAGGTTTGCGGCGAATTAACGATACCGAAATAACGCCTGCACGGATGTTGGCGAATTTGCAAATCGCAGCAAAGCTGTGCCCAACCTGGTTGCAGACTTGTGTATTCGCTATGGATGGTGAGCCGCCCTCGGCGGATGAGCAGGCGGCCTATGTCGACTTCATACTGCAGGCATTGGTGTCGGGTGTGCATCTGCAGGGCGTGCTGCTGTACGGTATAGCACGCGATTCGCAGCAGCCTGAAGCGGCGCGGTTATCGGCATTGCCACAGGTCTGGCTGGATGATTTTGCAGCACGTATTTCTGCGTGCGGCGTGAAGGTGAAGGTGAGTGTTTGATTTACGGTATAGGTACAGACATAGTCAGCATCCCGCGCATTGCAGCGATGCTGGCACGGCATGGTGAACGTGCGGCAGGGCGGTTGTTGGCGGTGAGCGAGATGGCGGAGTTCGCTCAGCATCAGGACCCGGCACGATTGCTGGCAAAGCGTTTTGCGGTTAAAGAAGCGCTGGCGAAAGCCACAGGTACGGGTTTGCGCGAGCCCGTGAGCTTTGCGAATATCGCGGTAACGCACACTGAGCTCGGGCAACCACGACTGAGTTTTGCGCCGCCCTTGCAGGATTGGCTGACGCAGCGCGGGATAGTCGCCAGTCATTTAACGATTAGTGATGAGGTCGATAACGTGGTGGCATTTGTGATATTGGAGTGTGTATGAGTTTAGGACCAGTCATGGTGGATGTGCCAGGTTTGGCACTGACTGAAGATGATAAACAACGTTTGCTGCACCCTTTGGTCGGTGGCGTGATTTTATTTGCACGGAATTTTCAATCACCTGAGCAGCTAATTGCGCTTACCAGCGAGATACGTGCGTTGCGGCATCCGCATTTGCTGATTGCGGTCGATCATGAGGGTGGCCGAGTACAACGCTTCCGCACCGGATTTACCGTGTTGCCCGCGATGCGTGAACTGGGGCGGATATGGGAACATAATCCGGCGCAAGCGCGGCATCTGGCTCAGGACTGCGGTTATGTGCTGGCAGCAGAATTGCGTGCGCATGGCGTGGACCTGAGTTTTACCCCTGTTCTGGATCTGGATTATGGCGAATCCAGTGTCATCGGTGATCGTGCTTTTCATGCGCAGCCTGATGTGGTGGCTGATCTGGCACATGCCTTGATGCTGGGAATGAAAGCGGCTGGTATGGGCAGCGTGGGCAAGCATTTCCCCGGGCATGGTTATGTACGTGCGGATTCACACCTGGCTATCCCTGTAGATGAGCGCAGTCAGCATGAAATCGAGCAGGCAGATTTGCTTCCGTTTGTGCGTCTGGTAGAGGATGGTATGACCGGTATCATGCCGGCGCATGTGATTTATCCTGCTGTGGATAGTATGCCGGCTGGATTTTCCAAAGTGTGGTTACAGCATATATTGCGCGAGCAGCTTGGTTTCAGTGGCGTGATATTTAGTGATGATTTGTCGATGGAAGGCGCGAGCGTCGCGGGTGACATCGTTCAGCGTGCGCAAGCTGCGCTGGATGCGGGCTGCGATATGGCGCTGGTGTGCAACAACTGTACGGCTGCCGATGCGGTATTGCACGGTTTACGCTGGCAGCAGTCCGCTACCAACATAACCCGTATGGCGCGTTTGCACGGGCAATCGCACCCGCTGGATATGACTGCGCTACGTGAGCAGACACGTTACGTCGAGGCGGTACACCGTGTTGCCACTATCGGTTGTGATAGCAGCGATTTGTGGGCAAGTGATGCCAGTAATAGCTGCGGCTTGAGTGGCAGATGAGTGCAGTGTTTGATGAAAATTGCACGGCATGCCCACGTTTGGCGGGGTTTTTAGCGCAAGTACGTACTGACTTTCCGACTTATTATGCACGCCCTGTACCCGCATTCGGTGACCTTGCGCCACGCCTGCTTATCGTCGGCCTCGCGCCTGGATTACACGGCGCGAATCGTTCCGGGCGTCCGTTTACAGGTGATTATGCGGGGATATTGCTGTATCAAACCTTGCATCAATTTGGCTATGCCAGCGCCGCAACATCGGTGAGCGTGGATGATGGTCTGGTATTGCATGGCTGTCGCATTACCAACGCGGTGAAATGCCTGCCGCCTGCGAACAAACCCGAACCCGCTGAAATCCGTCAATGTAATCACTACCTGCGCTCTGAGTTGCAGGCATTACCCGCTGGAACCAGCGTTCTGGCATTGGGCGCTGTGGCACATGCGGCGGTGCTGATGGCGTCTGGCTTGCCTGCTAAAGCCCATAAATTCGGGCATGGTGCGGTGCATGATTTGGCCGGTGGTCAGCGTTTGTACGACAGTTACCATTGCAGTCGCTATAACACCAATACGCGCCGCCTGACGACTGAGATGTTTCAGGCTGTGTTCGAAAAAATCAAGGCGGATAATGGCTGAATTTGATAGTGCGCACTTACTTTTGACTTTGCCGAATTTGCCTGGCGTGTATCGCATGCTGGGCGAGGCGGGTGAAGTGTTGTACGTGGGTAAAGCGCGTGATCTGAAAAAACGGGTGGCTTCGTACTTCCAGAAAAATGATTTATCGCCACGCATCCGCTTGATGGTGGGCAAAATCCACGCGGTAGAAATTACCGTGACCCGCTCTGAATCTGAAGCTCTGGTGCTGGAAAACAATCTCATCAAGGCCTTGTCGCCGCGCTATAACATTTTATTTCGCGACGATAAGTCTTATCCGTATTTGGTATTGTCTGGTCATGCTTATCCACGGCTGGCATATTTTCGGGGTACGCCGCAGCGCCAGGATAATTGTTTTGGGCCGTTTCCGAACAGTTATGCTGTGCGTGAGAGCATCCATATTCTGCAAAAAGTGTTTCGTCTGCGCACTTGTGAAGACAGCGTTTTCAATAATCGTTCACGCTCATGTTTGCTACATCAAATCCAGCGTTGTACTGCGCCATGCGTAGGTGTAATCAGTGCGGAAGATTACGCAGCAGATGTGAATAATGCCGCGCTATTTCTGGCTGGTAAGGCAAATGAAGTGTTGCAGGCGATTACCGTCAAGATGCAGCATGCGGCAGAGTTGATGCATTATGAAGAAGCGGCGCTGTACCGCGACCAGATCAAGAGTTTGACCGCTGTACGCGAAAAGCAGTTTGTCACCAGCCAGAGTCAGGCTGACGCCGACGTGATTGCGGTGGTCGCAGCTCATGGTTTGCTGTGTGTGAATTTGCTGATGATACGCGGCGGGCGACATTTGGGTGATCGAAGTATGTTCCCGCAAAACGCGCAAGATGCCGGCACGCAAGAGGCGTTGACAGCGTTTTTAACTCAGCATTACAGCGAGCGGGCGATACCTGCACAGATTATTGTTTCCGAGGCAGTTGATGAACCTGCGCTGGCGGCGATGTTAAGTGAACAGGCAGGTTACCCTGTCCGTATCCAGGCTAAACCCACAGGTGAGCGCAAAACCTGGCTGCAGATGACGATTAATAACGCGCAACTCGCCATCACTCGCCAGGTTGCGCAGAAATCCACCCAAAGCGCGCGCTTGCTGGCATTGCAGGAGGCATTGCAACTGCCTAATTTGCAGCGCATAGAGTGCTTTGATATTAGTCATACTATGGGCGAGGCAACAGTAGCTTCTTGTGTGGTGTACGATCTGGAGAGTATGCAAAACAGTCAGTATCGTCGTTACAACATCAGTGGCATCACGCCAGGAGATGACTACGCGGCCATGCGCGATGTGCTTACACGGCGTTACACCAAAATCCAGCAAACCGAGGCGAAGCGCCCTGATCTTATACTTATCGACGGCGGCACGGGGCAGCTCAACATTGCCAAGGCAGTGATGGATGATCTGGGTATCACTGATATTATGTTGATCGGCGTAGCTAAAGGTGTGGAACGTAAAGCCGGGATGGAGCAACTCATCAGCACTGACGGGCACGCGACACGCCTGTCCGCCGACGATCCCGCACTCCATCTTATCCAGCAAATCCGTGACGAAGCGCATCGTTTTGCGATTACAGGTCACCGTGCCCGCAGAGCCAAGGCTCGCGTGACTTCATCGTTAGAAGATATCCCCGGTGTGGGTGCGAAACGGCGGCAAAAGCTGTTGGAAACCTTCGGGGGCATGCGTGAGTTGAAAAATGCGGGTGTTGCTGAGATTGCGCAGGTGGAGGGGGTTAGTCTGAAACTTGCAGAGCAGATATATCAGGCTTTACGGTAGTGCTTCCTTGATTCTGTCTGTTCTCAATGACCGATTATGGGCGTATAGTGACTAGCGACTTGATGGGGAGAGTCGCGGTATCGGTGCGTTTGATGATTTTTCAGGGGGCAATAAGTGGATCAAGATGTAACGTCTAATAAAATTCGTTCAGTGGCGGTAAAAAATTTAAAAATGGACAGGATATTGGGTATTCTGATCCGTCATTATGCGCCATTTAATCAGCTGTCTGACGAGCGCTTGTCAGAGTTGGTTAATTTAATCCGCTTTGTTGAATTGCACTCAGGTGAGCTTTTCCAAATTCGGGCGGGTAAAGGTAGCGATTGTCTGTTCGTGTTGGAAGGCCATGTGGATGTTATCCGCGATGGCGTTATTCAAACTTTGGTGAGATCAACTCACACGCCTGGGCAGGCGCTGGTTTTGTCCAAGGACAGCGGGGCTACAACCTTGGTAGCGCGTGAGAATTCTATTGTCTGTCATGTTGAACGGCAGATGATAGATCGGCTTATTTCATGGGATGTGGTCACCAGTAATATACAGGAGGGGGCGCATGAAGTGCGTCAGCGCATGGAGCGGGTGCGTAACTCACTTGTGTTCCGCCGCTTGCCTTGGGAAAGTGTGGAGGTCGCATTTGAACGTATGCGTCCAGTCAAGGTAAAGGCTGGCGATGAGATTATTAAATGCGGTGAAAACGGAGATGCGTTTTATATTATTACTTCGGGGTGTGCTGAGGTTTGGCAGCCCAATCTGACTGATGGGACGCTGCAAAAAACGGCTGATATCGGTGAAGGTGATGGGTTTGGCTGCGAGGCATTGATTTCTGGTAAAACCCGTAACGAGACTGTGCGTATGCTGGAAGATGGCACTTTGCTTACGTTGGGTAAAGCTGATTTCGACTGGCTTATCAGCAAACAAATGATTAAAGCGGTGAATGCTAAGGTTGCTAAAACCATGCTGGAAACCGGTTATAAACTCATCGATGTCCGCTCTGAAGAAGAGTACGAATATGGTCGGTTACCGGACGCGCAACTTATCCCATTGTTTGAGTTGGTAAAGCGCATGGATGAGTTAGATCAGCAGCAACGTTACATCATATACTGCCATTCGGGTAATCGTAGTTCGGTTGCAGCATTGAGCCTTACTCAGGCTGGATTCGACGTGCAGACGTTGGAGGGTGGATTTAGAGATTGGCCTTATGAAGTAGAGGAGTGATGTTGTTTTCTGCACGATTTCTCGGGTTTGGTGGTGTTACGTTTAAATCTGCCTTTTACTGATAACCGTCTGTGGCTATGTGCACTTTCTAGGTTAGAATACTTACTTATCTTAAATTTATTGCTGCCTCATGCCGCTTAACGTACCAAATTTACTCACATGGTTGCGCATATTACTTATCCCTTTAGTGGTCGCGGTGTTTTATTTACCTGCGGGATGGCTGACTGCGCATGAGGTGAATATGACTGCTACGGCAATGTTTGCAGTGGCGGCGGTGACCGATTGGTTAGATGGCTATTTGGCGCGGATGTGGCATCAAACTTCAGATTTCGGCGCATTTCTTGATCCCGTAGCGGATAAACTTATGGTGGCGGCAGCGTTAGTTGTGTTAGTGCAATTAGGGCGAGTGGATGCGCTTATTGCGTTGATTATTATCGGCCGTGAAATCACTATTTCTGCGCTGCGTGAATGGATGGCGAACATCGGTGCGCGCGCAAGTGTCGCAGTGTCGGTATTAGGCAAACTAAAAACTGCTGCGCAAATGATTGCGATTTCCCTGTTGTTATTTCATGAGTCGTTATTTGGCCTGGATATTCAGTATATTGGTACCTGGTTGATTTGGTTGGCTTCCGTGCTGACTGTCTGGTCCATGGTTTATTATCTACGCCGCGCACTTCCTGCCGTGACGCGTTGAATTTATTTCGTTAAGGCTACTATCCATGCAACCCGCAAATCCGAACGAAGCTGTCCATAAACAAAGTTTAACGGCGCTGTCTATAGCCGCCATCGGTGTGGTTTACGGGGATATTGGTACCAGCCCGTTGTACACGTTGAAAGAAGTATTCAATCCCGCACACGGAATCAGTACCAGTCATGAAAATGTACTGGGCGTGCTGTCGCTGGTGTTTTGGTCATTGCTGATCGTTGTTTCACTCAAGTATGTCGTGTTTATTATGCGGGCTGATAACAAGGGTGAGGGCGGTATTATGGCGCTCATCGCGCTGATGCAGCGGGTGATGGACAAAGATTCCAAACTGCGCTGGCCACTGTTGATCCTGGGTTTGTTTGGTGGCTCATTGTTCTTTGGTGATGGCATTATTACCCCCGCGATTTCGGTGTTGTCAGCGGTGGAAGGTCTGGAAATGGCAACGCCAGCGTTCAAGCCCTATGTGATTCCGATTGCGCTGGGCGTGCTGGGTGGATTGTTCTTCATTCAGCGTAAGGGCACTGCGACGGTGGGGACGTTGTTCGGGCCTATCATGATAGGCTGGTTCCTGACCCTGGGTGTGTTAGGCGTCAATAAAATCATAGAATACCCTGCTGTATTGCAAGCCTTGAACCCCATGTATGGCGCAGAGTTTTTTATTGTTCACAAAATGCATGGCTTTCTGGCATTGGGTGCGGTGGTGCTGGCACTGACGGGTGCGGAGGCGCTGTATGCGGACATGGGGCATTTTGGTAAGCATCCGATACGTGCAGCGTGGTTTTTGTTCGTATTGCCTGCATTGCTGTTGAACTACTTTGGCCAGGGCGCGTTGCTGATACAAGATCCAGCTTCGGCGGTGAATCCTTTTTATAATCTGGCCCCTGACTGGGCTTTGTATCCTATGGTCGGGCTGTCAACGCTGGCAACGGTGATCGCATCACAAGCGGTTATTTCCGGCGTATTTTCAGTGACGCGCCAGGCTACCCAGTTGGGCTTTATGCCGCGGATGGACATTGTGCACACCTCTGCGCGCGAGATTGGTCAGATCTATGTGCCGATGATGAACTGGGCGATGTTGCTGGGTATTGTGGCGCTGATATTGGGATTCAAGAGTTCCAGCAATCTTGCATCTGCTTACGGTATTGCGGTAACGGGAACGATGGCGATAGATACGATATTGGCTTTCGTTGTTGTGCGCGGTATGTGGAAATGGAGTTGGACTGCGACCCTGGCGGGGATGTTTTTCTTTTTGACCATAGATCTGGCTTTCTTTAGTGCAAATGCCATCAAGATTTTACAAGGCGGCTGGTTCCCACTGGCGATAGGTGTGTTGGTGTTTACGCTGATGACTACGTGGAAACGGGGTAAGGAAATTCTGGCCGAACGTCAGGCGGCAGCTTCAATTGACTTGCTCCCGTTCTTGCGCGGTATTAATGACCATCCGCCTGTACGTGTGCCAGGTACGGCAGTGTTCTTGACGACGAATACTGACGGCGTGCCACATGCCATGTTGCATAACTTGGTGCATAACAAGGTCATACATGAAACCGTGATCTTCCTTACCGTAAAGATTAAAGATGAGCCTTGGGTGACTGAGACTGAGCGTGTTATTTTGGAATCATTGAAAAATGGTTTTTATCGGGCAACTATTTACTATGGTTTTAAGGATGAGCCGGATATTCCATTAGCATTGAGCAACGTCAGGATTAAGAATGTTGAATTTAATCTTTTGGAAACCTCATTCTTCCTCAGTCGCGAGACTTTGATAGCCACTAAAATGCCAGGTATGGCGATTTGGCGGGAAAAGCTTTTTGTCAGTATGGCGCGTAATGGTAGCAGCGCAACCGCATTTTTCCATATCCCAACCAATCGTGTGATTGAACTAGGTACGCAAGTGGAGCTGTAATTGGCGATTAAAACGACGTTGAAAATGGGCGAGCCGTTGTTGTTGCAACAAGCAGCGCCCATCGCTGAATTTGATACCCCTGAACTGCATGGTCTGATTAATGACTTGCGCGATACCATGGTGGCGCTTAATGGTGCTGGGCTGGCAGCGCCACAGATAGGTGTGAGCCTGCAAGTAGTGATATTCAGTGTGGGCAATAATCCCCGTTACCCGGATGCAGAGGCTGTTCCTGAAACAGTGCTTATTAATCCTCAGCTCACCGCACTGGATGAGGCTCAGGATGAGGCGTGGGAAGGTTGTTTATCTGTACCTGGCATGCGCGGTCTGGTGCCGCGCTATACGCATCTGCGTTATCAGGGTTTTGACCAGTATGGTAACGCCATCGATCGCACTGTAACAGGCTTCCATGCCCGTGTGGTGCAACATGAAGTTGACCACTTATGGGGCGTACTCTACCCCATGCGGATTAAGGATATACGTAATTTTGGTTATACCGATGTACTTTTCCCTGACTTAGTCGCAATTGATGATTAATGTCGCGCTATCAGGCGACCGTTTGCCTTCCAAAAGCGCCCGTCTGTCATATTCTGCTGGGAAAAATGGTAGTTCTTTATTACTATGCCACTACCTGATAGAGCTTAACGAATAAAGCGAGGGTGGAGGCAGTGCTGATATTATGCAGACTATAACAATAAATTAACCACAGATGACCACTGCGACGACAGGCGGTAGTCTTGGTTATAATTGCGTTAATACAGTGCTTTTGGGGTAATGGTGGCTGTGTATACACAACCACCATTGTCGTTTCTATCGGGTGATTTTTGTCGATGTCATTGATGACTTCGGGAAATAGCTCACAATTGAGCTTGTTGCTGTTGCTGTTGCTGTTGCTGTTGCTGTTGCTGTTCGATTTTGGATTTGTTGATGCAATGCGGGCAGGATATACCCTCGACATAATCAGGGCTGGTTTGTTGTTCCGGCGTGAGCACAGTGCGGCAGGCGAAGCAGAGGTTGGTTGCGGTGGGTTTGAGATCGCCATCCAGCGCAACACGCTTGTCAAACACGAAACACTCGCCGTCATAATGCGTGTCACCGCATTCTTCAAAGTATTTCAGTATCCCGCCTTGCAGTTGATACACCTGATTAAAGCCTTCTCCTGCCATATATGGCGCTGCTTTTTCGCAGCGTATGCCGCCCGTGCAGAATGTGACTATAGGAATGTCGCGGTAATCTTTTAGTCGTTCAGTAGCAGCAGCAAAATCGCCGAAAGTGTTGAGTTGCAAGTTAACCGCATTTTTGAACGTGCCGACCTGGTATTCAAAATCGTTGCGCGTATCGACGATAACGAATTCACGCCCTTCGTCGTACCATTTTTTCAACTCGCTGGCAGGCAGTTGTGGCGCAGGGTTCGCGGTGCGGTCGAAATTGGGCTGGTGGAAGGTGATGATTTCCTTTTTCAGCTTTACCAGCATACGGTTAAACGGCATTTCGTCCGACCAGCTACGCTTGATTTCTATGCCAGCAAAACGTGCGTCAGCGGTGAGCCAGCTGATAAACGCCTCCAGCTCATCGGCAGTACCCGCCAAAAACATATTAATACCTTCTGGCGTAAGTAATATTGTGCCTTTGAGTTTATGCGCAGCGGTGCGCTGGCGGAACTGTTCGCGTAATTCCGGCAGTTGATCGAGTTCGACAAAACGATATGCAGCGATATTTAATATGTGGGTCATGATGGGTGAATGTAGCAATTTGATTACCTAGTATTATAACGTTTAAAGCTGGCTTCCCAGTTTTTTTGCGAGTGCCAATAACGCTGAGCCGTTGTCGAGGCCGTCAATGAAACGCTGGGGAATACCTTCCAGGCCAACCTGCGCACCAACCAGCGCGCCTGTCAGCATGGCGCGGGACATGTTTTGTCCGCCGCCGTTAATGGCGTGCAACACGGCGGATTCGAAGTCGTCGGCAAAGCGGGCTGCCAGGTAATAGGCAGCCGGGAGCTGATGGTAAATCGCACAAGGCATGCCGTATACGATGGCGGCTTTCCAGGCTGGTTCGATCCTGATGCCCGGATCCAGCGCTGCCAGGGCCATGTAATGTGGCGTTAACAGTGCGTCGGGAGAAGAGAAGCGCCCAGCTAACGGTGGGTCGGGATCGCCACGCAGGGGTGCGGAAAAATCGCTTTTCGTTACTGCATGAAAAGGCAGTTCGTTGCTGTGCACCAGATGCATGAGTTTGTTCGAGATGTCCGGAGTCAGTTTTTCCCCGGTAACGAGCAGGGATAGAATGGCATTGTAAGCCGTGCTCATGGCGACGATAGCTTCATCGGCCTGAGTCAGCAGGCAATTGGCGCTGACGAATTGGGCAAGCAAATGGGGCTGTTTTGCATATCTGACCGCCAGCACAATGGCGCGTTCTGTTGATTCGGTGGTGTCGGCATGGCCGCCGGTTTCGTGCCAGGATTTGTGTTGCTGCACGCGCCGTCGGTAAGCTTCACGGATAGACTGGTTGGTGTAGCCGCCAGGACCATATACCGGGCTGCCGTTCAGCAACGGGAACAGCTCTTCATCCAGCCTACGGGTGAAATCATCCTCCCGGTATTCGCCATGCTCAACCACAGATTCAAGCAGCATGACCATGATGAGTCCGCTCTGTGACAATTGTCCGGCGCGCATGCCGCCATGATAACGTTCCGCTTTTGGCGTAGTGTAATCGCTAATCCATACGCCGTAGTCGCGGCGTAATTCGGCGAGATCGTAATACCAGTGGCAGCCCAGACCCAGAGCGTCGCCGATAAGAGCGCCCATAATGGCGCCAGCTGCTCGATCCATAGCGATCTCCTTTCGGGGGGTATAAGTTTTGTCACTGTAGCAATTTAGCAAAAATCGTAAAGTCTGACAGCATACATAATCATTAAGTTCTAGCGCATTGTCGATGTCCATGTTTAATTGTATTTATCTTGGTTTGCGCTGTAAGTTGCGGCCTCTGCTGAACATTGAGTATGCGTTCGGTGAGTGTTTCTGGGTTAAAATATGCCCATGTCCTCTTCACAATTTATTCATCTTCGACTCCATTCGGAGTTTTCTATTTCTGACGGTATCGTACGCATAGACGATGCAGTGGCACGTGCGGTGCAGGATGGAATGCCTGCGCTGGCGTTGACCGATTTGTCCAACGTGTTCGGCTTGCTAAAGTTCTATCAGGCCGCGCGGGCTAAGGGCGTGAAACCTATAACTGGCTGCGATGTGTGGGTAACCAATGAGGCCGATCGCGACCGTCCCAGTCGGCTAGGCTTGCTGGTGCAGAATGTCACGGGTTATCGTGCATTGTCAGTGTTGTTGACGCGGGCCAATCTGGAAAATCGTGAGCGTGGACGGGCAGAGATACGATTGGCCTGGTTTAACGAGATGGATACGACTGGCCTGATTGCGCTGTCGGGTGCGCAGTTGGGTGATGTCGGGCAGGCACTGGTCGCGGGCAATCTGGATGAGGCAAAGCTGGCAGCGCAACGTTGGGCAGCATTGTTCCCCGATCGTTATTATCTGGAAATCCAGCGCACTGGACAGGCTGATGCGGAAAACTGCCTGAATCTGACTTTGCCATTGGCCGCAGAGTTAGGTGTGCCGGTAGTGGCCACGCATCCTATCCAGTTTCTTGATGCTGATGATTTCAAGGCGCATGAAGCGCGGGTTTGTATTGCCGAAGGTGCGTTGCTCGGCGACAGGCGCCGTCAGAAAGTGTTTACAGAAGAACAGTATTTCAAAACTCAGGCGGAAATGCTGGCGTTGTTTGCCGATGTGCCAGATGCCTGTGCGAACACGGTGGAAATTGCCAAACGCTGTTCACTGAATCTGGAGCTGGGCAAAAGTAAGTTGCCGCAGTTTCCTACCCCTGATGGCATGACGCTGGATGATTTCCTGCGCCAGCGTTCAGCGGAAGGTTTGGCAGCGCGCATGCAGGTGCTGTATCCCGATGCGGCGGAACGTGAGAAACGTTACCCTGAATATGAGGCGCGGCTGGATTTTGAGCTGAACACCATCATCCAGATGGGCTTTCCTGGTTACTTCCTGATTGTTGCGGATTTTATCAACTGGGCTAAACACAATGGCGTGCCGGTGGGTCCTGGACGGGGTTCGGGCGCGGGGTCGCTGGTAGCGTATGTGCTGAGTATTACCGACATCGACCCGCTGCCTTATGATTTGCTGTTTGAGCGATTTTTGAATCCCGAGCGGGTATCCATGCCCGACTTTGATATTGACTTTTGTCAGGATGGCCGCGACCGCGTTATCAATTACGTGAAGGATAAATACGGGCGCGATGCAGTTTCGCAGATTGTGACCTTTGGTACGCTAGGCTCAAAATCGGTGATACGTGACGTGGGGCGCGTGCTGGATTTGCCTTATAACCTGTGTGATCAGCTGTCGAAACTGATACCGATAGAAGGCGTGAAACCCGTGTCGCTGGCGAAAGCGCTGGAGATGGAGCCGCAGCTTAAAGAACGCTATGACAACGAAGAAGATGTGCGCGAGCTGTTTGTGCTGGCAAGCAAGCTCGAAGATTTAACCCGTAACGTCGGCATGCACGCGGGTGGCGTGTTGATTGCACCTGGGCAATTAACTGACTTCTGCCCGCTGTATCAGGCAGAAGGCTCGGATTCCGCTGTTTCGCAATTTGATAAAGACGACGTTGAAAAAGCGGGTCTGGTTAAATTCGACTTTTTGGGTTTACGTACGCTGACTATCCTGGACTGGGCGATGCGCTATGTGGCGCAATTATCCGCGGACGGTAAAGCACCGTTCAGTCTGGAAACCTTGCCGCTGGACGACAGGGCGAGCTATAACCTGCTCAAGGCCTGCAGAACTACAGCGGTATTCCAGCTCGAATCGCGTGGCATGAAAGATTTGATACGACGTTTGCAGCCAGACTGTTTTGAAGACGTGGTGGCGCTGGTGGCGCTGTTCCGTCCGGGTCCGCTGGAATCAGGCATGGTTGATGACTTTATCAATCGTAAACACGGTAAAGCCAAAGTTGATTACATGCATCCATCGCTGGAAGCTACGCTTAAACCAACCTATGGTGTCATCGTCTATCAAGAGCAGGTCATGCAAATCGCGCAGGTGATGGGTGGCTATACGCTGGGTTCGGCGGATATGCTGCGGCGTGCGATGGGTAAGAAAAAAGCCGAGGAAATGGCCGAGCATCGCGATATTTTTGTCAGCGGCGCGGTGGCAAAAAATATCGATGCCAAGCAGGCAACGTATATTTTCGATTTGATGGAAAAGTTTGCGGGCTATGGTTTTAATAAATCACACTCGGCAGCTTACGCGCTGGTCGCTTATCATACTGCGTATCTGAAAGCACACCATCCAGCAGCATTCATGGCGGCGACCTTGTCGGCGGATATGGATGACACCGACAAGGTTAAAAATTTCTACGAAGATGCGCTGGCAACGGGCCTAGAAATTCTGCCGCCAGATATTAATCGCTCGGGTTACCGTTTTGCCCCGGAAAATAATCGACAAATACGCTACGGACTGGGCGCAATTAAAGGCACGGGCGAGGCCGCGATTGCGGCGATAGTGGCCGCGCGTGAAGCGGATGGCGCGTTCACCGATTTATTCGATTTGGTCCTGCGGGTGGATAAGCGCAGTGTCAATCGTCGTACTCTGGAGTCATTGATACGCGCGGGCGCGCTGGATGGTCTGAACGATCATCGCGCGTCATTGCTGGCTTCGGTCGGCATGGCGCTGGACATGGCGAATCAGGCAGCAGCGAACGCCAATCAGGTGGGCTTGTTTGATGATTTTGACAGCCATCCCGAAACCCGGATGAGCCTGGTCGAGGTGCCGCGCTGGTCAGAAAAAGAACAGCTGTTGCAAGAGAAAACCGCATTAGGTTTCTATTACAGCGGTCATCCATTTAATGCCTATGCTGCTGAATTAAAATCGCTGCTAAAAGTGCGATTGGATAAATTGGCACCGAGTCATAACCCCGTGCTGCTGGCGGGCGTTATTGTATCCATGCGTACCCAAGTGACGCGACGCGGCAAGATGGCGTTTATCATGCTGGACGATGGCACTGCAGCAGTTGAAGTGCCTATATTCAACGAAATGTTCGAACGTTACCGTGACAGCCTGAAGGAAGACCAGCTATTGCTGGTTGAAGGCAAAGTAAGCAAAGATGATTATTCGGGCGGCTTGCGTATCAACGTTGACAAGTTGTTCGATGTCGCCAGTGCCCGCACCCGCTATGCCAAGAATTTACGGCTGCAGGTCAGCCCCGCACACAGTGTGCAACAGTTGCAAGCCAAACTGGATCCGTTCCGCAGTGATGCAGAAGCATGTCAGGTTATCTGTCATTTGACGCTGGCAGATGCGGAAACGGATTTGATTTTAGGCGACAACTGGCGGGTATCGCTACATGATGATTTGCTTGCTGCCTTGCGCGCCTATCTGGGTGATGCAGCGGTGACGGTGGTGTATTGAGTATGTGGTTATTATTGCAATATCAGGGTGGATTGCAATGTTAGTCACAGGTTTTTGGCAGTATCGGTAATGAAATTAAATCCACTTTTTATACCTGAAAAACAGCGTCATACCAATTCCGAGTAGCACCATGAGCAGTATCGTGACGTGCAAACCGTAAGTTGCGTCCAGACCGGGGAAATTATGAAAGTTCATACCGAAAATGCCTGCAACCAGGGTGAGCGGTAAAAAAATGCTGGAAAACAGTGTGAGTACTTTCATGATCTCGTTGGTGCGGTTGCTGATACTGGACAGATATACATCCTGCATGCTTGATAGCATGTCGCGGTAGGTATCTATGCTGTCCGTTACCCGGATGACATGGTCGTGCAAATCGCGCAAATACAGTTCGGTGCCTGCATGAATCAGCACAGATTCGGCGCGTTGCATGGACGCCACGACATCACGTAGCGGCCATACTGATTTGCGTAAAAAAATTAATTCTCGACGCAATTTGTGAATGCTGCGTAGTGTGTCTGTTTTCGGGTGTTTGGTTAATAAAGCTTCCAGCAATTCAATTTTGTTGCCTATGTGTTCCAGCACGTCAAAATACCGATCTACTACGGCATCCATTAACGCATAGGCGGTGTAATCCGAGGGTGATTTGCGGATACGGCTGCCATCTTTGCGTATGCGTTCACGCAAATGAGCAAATGCATCGCCAGGTCGTTCCTGGAATGAAATGAGGTAATGTTCCCCCAATACCAGACTTAATTGTTCAATGCTGATTTCATGCGTGCGAGTATCTACATCCAGCATTTTCAGTACGATGAAAATATAGTCACCGTAATCTTCATATTTGGGACGTTGTTCAGTATGAATAATGTCCTCCACCATCAGTGGATGAAACTTCAACAGCTTGCTGAAGCTATCTACCACGCCGGGTGCTTGCACATCATCAACATTGATCCAGCTTACTGACTGAGCGTTGACAAAGGGCAGGCAGTCTTCAATGTTATGAACCACATTTTCCAGTACATGCTGTTCGTCAAAATCAAATAGTGTTATCTGAGCGGGTGGCATTATATCCGCATGGGTAGCGGATACCAGTGTGCTGGATTTGAGTTTGCTCGGATGCATAAATTCAACCAAAGAACCTGAATGAGCTATCGTAACATGGTGTGGTGATATTGGTGCGCGCTGGCAAATCGTGGGTAATTGGCAAAGGCAGGTTCAGAACTTACAATTCACACCAGAAAATTAATTCTAATCTCAAATTTAATTGATTACAAAACTTCATGTGCAAGTTAAGTGTCAAGAACTAAGATACACAGGTTCTGGTCGGGGTTGCTTGGGTAATGATTTGTGAATATGGTTGGTAAACCCACAGGCTTGAACCCCAGCTATGTATTCAAGGGTAAATGTAATGCCTGACCCGCAGGTTCAGACTTGTCCCCAGTGATGCGAATGCCTGTATGATTATTTGTCATAATTTCCGAGTCAGTGCTATTTAAATGAATAATATTTTGTCGCAAAGCAGGCTACGTACAGTAGATATTATCGTCTATCCTGGTTTTAAGGCGCTGGAAGCTGTTGGCCCACTCAAGGTGTTTGACTATGCCAACAACTGCTTACAGCAACGCAAGCTGAATGGTGGTTACACGGTCACGATTGCCTCAACTCGAACGGGCTTGATTCCTTCTGACACGCTGATGTCGCTGCAGGCGACCAAGGCGATCAGTCTGCACGACTTGCCTGATCTTGCACTGATAGTCGGTTCGCCTGATATAGAACAGGCATTACAGGACTCCCCCGAAATCACCGCCTGGGTGGTACAGGCGGCGCCCCGAATGCAGCGCCTGGCGGCCTTATGTACTGGCAGTTTTTTTCTGGCGGAAGGTGGGGCGCTCAATGGTAAACGCGCTACCACGCACTGGAGTTTTGCAGAGCGCCTGCGTAAATATTACCCCAAGGTAAAAGTGGATGCAGACGCCATTTTTATTCACGAAGGCAATATCTGGACCTCTGCTGGTGTCACTGCCGGTATGGATCTGGCGCTGGCGCTTGTGGAAGAAGATTTTGGCCGCGAGATCGCACTGGAAGTGGCTCGCGATCTGGTGATTTACCTGAAACGTCCGGGCGGCCAGTCGCAGTTCAGCGTCCATCTTGCCAGCCAGATGACTACCCATCCGACCATCCGCGAATTGCAGAACTGGATCATGTCGCACTTGGCCGACGACCTCAGCATTCCCAAACTGGCTGCCCGTCTGGCGATGAGCGTAAGAAATTTTTCCAGAGTGTTTCATCGGGAAACCGGTGAAAGCCCTGCGGACTTTATCGAAGGGGCGCGCTTTGAAGCTGCGCGACGCCTACTCGAAGAAAATACCTCGCCGCTGAAAGTTATAGCGGTGCAAACTGGTTTTGACACCGAAGAAAAAATGCGGCGGGTATTTCAGAAAAAAATAGGAGTAACGCCCAAGGTGTACCGTGAGCGTTTTTCCACTACTTTATGAGTTGTCGAGCATGAAATTGAAGATGCTCTTCGATGAATGTGGCGATGAAATAATAACCGTGATCGTAGCTGTCATGTCTGCGCAGTTCCAGGGGTTGCTGCGCTTTTTCACAGGCCGCTTCAAACACCTCCGGTAACAACTGGTCAGGCAGGAACTTGTCACCCAGACCCTGATCGATAAGGATACCGCCCGGAAATGGTGTTGTGCTCAACGCCATCAATGCGCTCGCATCATACTGCTGCCAGTCCGTCTGATCACTGCCCAGATAGGCGGAAAAAGCTTTCATCCCCCACGGACACCGGCTGGCTGCGCACACTGGTGCAAATGCGGAGACTGATTTGAACAGAGCGGGATTACGCAACGCCATCACCAGCGCGCCGTGCCCGCCCATGGAGTGGCCGGTAATGCCAATGCGCTCAGCCTGCACTGGGAACTCCCGCACTATCAGCTCATGCAATTCCAGCACATAACTGTACATGCGGTAGTGCTGGCTCCACGGCGCTGTGGTCGCATCGACATAGAACCCCGCGCCCACACCCAGATCCCAGTTGTCGGTTTCGCCCGCCACATTGGCACCGCGCGGACTGGTGTCCGGCGCAATCAGCATCATGCCCAGCTGCGCCGCAACGTGCTGTGCACCTGCCTTGATCATGAAGGTTTCTTCAGTGCAGGTCAGCCCGGCCAGATAGAACAGCGCGGGGACTTTGCCAGTCTGCGCCTGTGGCGGCAGAAATACCGAAAACCGCATGGGCAAACCGATGGCTGCGGAATGGTGGCGATAGAAACGCTGCACGCCACCAAAACACGCATGTTCGCTGATCAGTTCAAGCATGGCAGCGCCCACTTAATACAGCACCACAGAACGGATCGATTCACCGCTCTTCATCAGGTCGAAGCCTTCGTTGATGCGCTCCAGCGGCAAGGTGTGGGTAATCAGGTCATCGATATTCAGTTTGCCGTCCATGTACCAGTCAACAATTTTCGGCACATCGGTACGGCCGCGCGCACCGCCGAAGGCCGAGCCTTTCCATTCGCGACCAGTCACCAGCTGGAATGGCCGGGTACTGATTTCTTCGCCCGCAGCGGCAACGCCAATAATAAACGACTGACCCCAGCCTTTGTGACAGCATTCCAGCGCCTGACGCATGGTGGTGATATTACCGATACACTCAAACGAGTAATCGGCACCGCCATCAGTCAGCTGCACGATATGATCGACGACATTGGCAACTTCATTCGGGTTAACAAAATCGGTCATACCGAACTTGCGCGCCATTTCAATACGACGCGGATTGATGTCCACGCCGATGATCTTGTTGGCACCGACCATCTTTGCTGCCTGAATCACGTTGAGGCCGATACCGCCCAGTCCAAACACCACCACGTTGGCACCCGCTTCCACTTTGGCAGAGAACACCACAGCACCGACACCCGTGGTGACGCCGCAACCAATGTAGCAAGCCTTGTCGAATGGCGCATCTTCACGGATTTTCGCCAGTGCGATTTCCGGCACGACAATGTAATTGGAGAAGGTCGAGGTGCCCATGTAATGGAAAATCGGCTTGCCGTCGATAGAGAAGCGTGAAGTGCCGTCCGGCATCAGACCGCGACCCTGGGTCGAGCGGATAGCCTGGCACAGGTTGGTCTTGCGCGACAGGCAGTACTTGCACTCGCGACATTCCGGGGTATACAGCGGAATAACGTGATCGTCTTTTTTTAGTGACTTCACGCCAGGGCCCACCTCGACCACTATGCCCGCACCTTCGTGGCCGAGTATGGCCGGAAACAGGCCTTCCGGATCAGCGCCCGACAGCGTGTAATAATCGGTGTGGCAGATACCGGTAGCCTTGATTTCCACCAGCACTTCACCAGCTTTTGGTCCTTCGAGGTCAACCTCTTCTATCGTGAGCGGCGCACCAGCTTTCCATGCAATTGCAGCTTTCGTTTTCATCAGTTCACTCCTTATAGATTCAAAAAAATCATTCTACTACCCTTAAAGACAGATAAATGAGCAGTGGATGTATTTTGGCTGAAAATGCTGTAATTGCGTCCAGATTTTCATTCCCAAGAATAGGCGTGACTGGTATTTGCGTAAGACATGAAATATCAGGCATCATAGCGCATGAATAATGCCGAGTAATATGCTCTGGTGTGTTTTATCCTCACTGTTAATGCTTGGAATGGGAATTAAAAATTGATGAAATATTTGAAATCAGAGCTGCCGATTGCATTGGCATTAATTGTATTGGGGATGGGATTTGCTTTTGAGCATGCGGCGGTGGTGCAAGGTGGTGGTGTGCTTTGGGGCGGGTTGTCGATTATTCTGGTGGCGATTATCGCGGTGGCATTTCGCATTAGCCATCATGCCGAAGTGTTGGCAATGCGGTTGGGCGAGCCTTATGGTACGTTGATTTTGACGTTGGCTGCGGTGTCAGTCGAGGTGGTGATACTGGTGGTGTTGTTGCAAGGTGAGCCCAATCCTACATTGGCGCGGGATACGGTGTTTGCGGCAGTGATGTTTGATATTAATGGCATATTGGGGCTAGCGGCGATAGTGGCGGGGCTGAAGCATGGTAGCGTTAAATACAATCTGGATTCGGCCAATTCATATATTGCGATGTTGATCGTGGCGATAGGTGTGGGCATGTTTATTCCTGATTTCGTGCCTGCAACGCAATGGCAGATTTACTCGGTGTTCTCAATTGGGATTATGGCAGTGATGTATTTGGCGTTTTTGCGCTTGCAAACAGTGGAGCATCGGCGGTTTTTTGAATATGCGTCGGTTGAAGAGGAGGCGCATGATCTTGCGCATAGTCCCAATTCGCTGCACTTGTCGGTGATGCTGGGGGCGATCGTGTTGGTGGGCTTGTTGTCAGAGGTGTTGTCGGTGCTGCTGGATGCGGGACTCAAAGGTAGTGGTTTACCTAAGTCTATCCCTGCGGTACTGGTGGCATTGATTTCGGCTAGTCCTGAGATTTTGACTGCGTTGCGTGCCGCACAAAAAGATCGTATGCAAACCACAGTGAATATTGCGCTGGGCGCGTCGTTGGCAACAGTGCTGTTGACGTTGCCTGTGATTGAGGCGATTGCGCTATTCAGTGGCGAGCGTATCGAGATGGCATTGACCCCGATACAAGCAGGGATGTTGTTGCTGACCTTGTTGGCGGTGATGAATAATTTACATGATGGTGAAACGAATGCGATAGAGGGGGTGAGTCATTTCGCTTTGTTTGCGGCATTTATTGCATTGGTGGCAATGGGGCTGGTGTAACGGAAGATGCCGCCTGACGTGCTGGTCAGACGGCGGATATGGCTTTATTTTTTAATTTTGCAGGTGTTAATGCCTAGCAAGGCGTAAGCCGGGCAGAAACTGAATATACCTGTGAGTAATGGGACGATACCTATCCAGCCCCATACACCAATCGTATTGGTTGCAGCTAATGCGATTAATGCCAGACCTACGATAACGCGCAGCGCGCGATCAACTGCACCTGTATTACAGCCCATGATGTGCTCCTTGTGTGACGGTTAAAGAAGTGTTCAGTTTAGCGCATGAAATTGAATAATTTGTGATAAATATTGCATAGCGCTGATTAAAGTTTGGCTAAGTGTGTTGATGCGGTGTAATCCACTATTTCAATTTATTTGCTGAGCAGGGTTAATGGTGCGGGGTGGTGCCGTAGCTGGCGGAAAAGCGTGGTAGTGGGTGTGCTAGTCATGTGCATAACGTAATGCAGATTGAAGTTATCGTCCAGTTGCGGTAAAATTACGCAATTCTTGCAGAAGCGGGCGTGGTGTGAACCTTGCCCGCTTCTTTGTATAAGCCTTACACCGGAGTACTCCCTTGTCGCATGCTCAATCCGCTATCTTGGTGCTTGCTGATGGAACAGTTTTTCGCGGTGTTTCCATCGGCGCGTTAGGCTCAACTGTTGGTGAAGTGGTATTTAATACCTCGATGACTGGCTATCAGGAGATTCTGACTGATCCCTCATATTCCCGTCAAATCGTCACATTGACTTATCCGCATATTGGTAACACTGGCGCTAATCCAGAAGATGTTGAATCTACAAAAATCCATGCCGCAGGCTTGGTGATACGTGATTTGCCATTGCTAGCCAGTAATTTTCGTTCTACTTCCTCTTTGTCTGATTATCTGGCTGCGCAAAATATTGTTGCGATAGCTGATATTGATACGCGTCGTTTAACTCGGGTGTTGCGTGAAACTGGCGCGCAATCGGGTTGCATTATGGCGGGTGATGTTGATGATGCTGAAGCGTTGCGCCTGGCGCGCGGCTTCCCCGGTTTGGCTGGGATGGATTTGGCCAAAGTGGTTTCGACAACGACTGCTTATGCTTGGCAAGAAGGTGAATGGGTGCTGGGCAAAGGCTTTGTTACACCTGAGGCGCAGCCGTATCATGTGGTGGCGTTCGATTATGGGGTGAAGCGCAATATTTTGCGTATGTTAGCGAGCCGTGGCTGCAAAATCACGGTATTGCCTGCACAAGCGAGTGCGCAAGATGCATTGGCGTTGAAGCCTGATGGCATCTTCTTGTCAAATGGGCCTGGTGATCCAGAGCCGTGTGATTATGCGATAGCTGCGATTACGGAATTAGTGGCGACAGGCATTCCAACTTTTGGTATCTGTCTGGGTCATCAATTGTTGGCGCTGGCGTCTGGCGCGAAAACCATGAAGATGAAATTTGGTCATCATGGCGCGAATCACCCGGTAAAAGATCTGGAAACGGGTCGCGTGTCTATCACCAGTCAGAACCATGGTTTTGCGGTGGATATGGACAGCTTGCCAGCTAACGTGAAAGTGACGCATGTGTCGTTATTTGATGGTTCGTTGCAGGGCTTTGCGCGTACCGATGTACCCGCGTTTTGCTTCCAGGGCCACCCTGAAGCCAGTCCTGGCCCACATGACGTGGATTATTTGTTTGACCGATTCATCGCGCTGATGCAGGCGCGGTAGTTTACAGAATAGCCGATGAATGTTCATCGGCTGATGTTGTTCGTGGCGATAACTGCTGTTTGCGTATCGCCACATTAATCTTGCTAGAAAAATTATGCCCAAGCGTACAGACCTACATAGCATACTGATTATCGGTGCCGGCCCTATTGTTATAGGCCAGGCGTGTGAATTTGACTATTCTGGCGCGCAGGCGTGTAAAGCGCTGCGTGAAGAAGGTTACAAAGTCATACTGGTGAACTCTAACCCAGCGACTATCATGACTGACCCTGATATGGCTGATGTGACTTACATCGAGCCGATTACCTGGCAGGTGTTGGAAAAAATTATTGAAAAAGAGCGCCCAGACGCGGTATTGCCCACTATGGGTGGTCAAACCGCACTGAATTGTGCGCTGGATTTAGCTAAGCATGGCGTGCTGGAAAAGTACAATGTTGAAATGATAGGTGCGTCGCGTGAAGCTATCGACATGGCTGAAGATCGCGAAAAATTCAAGCAGGCGATGACTCGCATCGGCTTGGCTTCACCGCATTCCATGATTGCGCACAGTATGGAAGAAGCCTTGCAGGTTAAGGCCGTGCTGGGTTACCCCACGATCATTCGCCCATCTTTCACCATGGGCGGTACAGGTGGCGGCATCGCTTATAACAGGGAAGAGTTCGTCGAGATTTGTGAGCGTGGCCTGGAAGCATCGCCCACTAAAGAGTTATTGATAGAAGAGTCGCTCATAGGCTGGAAAGAATATGAGATGGAAGTGGTGCGTGACCGCAATGATAATTGCATCATAGTGTGCTCCATTGAGAATTTGGATCCTATGGGCGTGCATACCGGCGATTCAATTACTGTTGCGCCTGCGCAGACTTTGACTGACCGCGAATATCAAATTTTGCGTAATGCTTCTATTGCAGTGTTGCGTGAGATCGGCGTGGAAACGGGCGGTTCTAACGTGCAGTTTGGTATTAATCCAGCTGATGGGCGTATGGTGGTGATTGAGATGAATCCTCGTGTGTCGCGTTCATCCGCACTGGCATCGAAGGCGACAGGTTTCCCGATTGCAAAAATTGCTGCAAAACTGGCCGTGGGATACACGCTGGATGAGCTGCAGAATGACATCACTGGCGGTGCTACGCCGGCATCATTTGAGCCTAGCATTGACTATGTGGTTACCAAAATTCCACGTTTTGCATTCGAGAAATTCCCGCAGGCGAATGATCGCTTGACCACGCAAATGAAGTCGGTAGGTGAGGTGATGGCGATCGGACGTACCTTCCGTGAATCATTGCAAAAAGCCTTGCGTGGTTTGGAAACCGGCATGGATGGTCTGGATTCACTGAGTCTGGATCGCGATGTCATCGAAGCGGAAATTGGCAATCCAGGTCCTGAGCGCTTGTGGTACGTGGCGGATGCTTTCCGTATCGGCATGAGCATGGATGAAGTGTTTGCTTTCACCAAAATTGATCCTTGGTTCCTGGTGCAGATACAGGCGCTGGTTGCTGATGAGGCGGGATTGCAAGGCAAGCAGTTGGCTGATTTGGATGCGACTGAAATTCGTCGCCTGAAACGAAATGGCTTTGCCGATCGTCGTTTGGCTAAATTGCTGAACAGCGATAAAAACGCAGTGCGTGCACGACGTTGGGAGCTGGATATTCATCCTGTATATAAGCGCGTGGACACCTGCGCGGCAGAATTTTCGACTTCTACGGCCTACATGTATTCGACCTATGAAGAAGAGTGCGAATCCCGACCAACTGACCGTAAAAAGATTATGGTGCTGGGTGGTGGTCCGAACCGCATCGGACAGGGTATCGAGTTCGATTATTGCTGTGTTCATGCAGCATTGGCGATGCGCGAAGATGGCTATGAAACCATCATGGTTAACTGTAATCCAGAAACGGTTTCCACTGACTACGATACGTCGGATAGATTGTATTTTGAGTCGCTGACACTGGAAGATGTGCTGGAAATCGTGCGTATCGAAAAACCTGTGGGCGTGATCGTTCAGTACGGCGGTCAGACACCGTTGAAACTGGCGCGTGAGCTGGAAGCCTTCGGTACGCCGATTATTGGTACGACACCTGACATGATAGATTGCGCGGAAGACCGCGAGCGTTTCCAGCAAATGTTGATGGGCCTGGGTTTGAAGCAGCCACCTAATCGTACCGCACGTTCTGTAGAAGCAGCGATGGCGGCAGCGGCAGAGATAGGTTACCCACTGGTAGTTCGTCCTTCTTATGTGCTGGGCGGGCGGGCGATGGAAATCGTACGGGCTGAAGAGGACTTGCAGCGTTACATGCGCGAGGCGGTTAAAGTTTCCAATGACTCGCCTGTGTTGCTGGATAGATTCTTGAATGACGCGATTGAAATAGACGTGGATGCGGTATCGGATGGTGTCGACGTAGTCATCGGCGGCATCATGGAACACATCGAGCAAGCGGGTGTGCATTCGGGCGATTCTGCCTGTTCTTTGCCGCCTTATAGCTTATCTGCTGATGTCCAGGATGAGATACGTCGTCAAACCGTGGCAATGGCGAAAGCTTTGAATGTCGTAGGTCTGATGAACGTGCAGTTTGCGTTACAAGGTGAGACTGTTTACGTGCTGGAAGTAAATCCACGTGCTTCACGGACTGTACCTTTTGTGTCGAAAGCAACGGGCGTGCAATTGGCTAAAGTGGCAGCACGTTGTATGGCAGGCGTGAGTTTGGCAGCACAAGGCATTACGCGAGAAGTGGTTCCGCCATATTATTCAGTTAAGGAAGCTGTATTTCCTTTCGCTAAGTTCCAGGGCGTGGATACCCTGCTTGGGCCTGAGATGAAGTCTACTGGTGAAGTGATGGGTGTAGGCAAGACATTTGCAGAGGCATTTGTTAAGTCACAACTTGCTGCCAGTGTGAAACTGCCTAAAGATGGGCGTGCTTTTATCAGTGTGCGTAATGCAGATAAACAAAAAATATTGGAAATCGGTGCGCAGTTACTGGCATTAGGGTTTGAGTTGTATGCAACGCGTGGTACAGCATCCGCTTTAAGTGCGGGTGGCATGGCGGTGACGGTGGTGAATAAAGTCGCTGAAGGCCGGCCGCATGTGGTGGATATGATTAAAAATAAAGAGATTAGCTTTATCGTCAATGTGGTCGATGATAAGCGGGCTGTGCGTGATTCAGTTGAAATACGCCGCGCTGCTTTGGCGCATCGTGTGACTTACTATACTACGTTGGCTGGTGCGCGCGCCGCTTGTATTGGTATGCAGGCGATGAGTGAGCTGAAAGTGTATGATTTACAGGGATTGCATGGGCAACTTAGTGCCTGAGGATAAGTAATATGAACATGATGATTAAAACTCCATTAACAGTTAAAGGCGCACAAATGTTGCGGGATGAGTTACATCAGCTCAAAACCGTAGAGCGTCATGCAGTGATACAGGCTATCGCTGAAGCTCGCGCACAAGGCGATTTGTCGGAAAATGCTGAATACGATGCAGCAAAAGAAAAGCAGGGCTTCATTGAAGGGCGCATTGCTGATTTAGAGGGCAAGTTATCAACGGCGCAAATTATCGATCCATCTACCTTGGATACCGAAGGTCGTATCGTATTCGGTGCAACCGTGATGCTGGAAGAGCTGGAAACGGGCGAAAAAGTCACTTATCAAATTGTGGGTGATGATGAGGCTAATATTAAGCTGGCCAAGATATCGATAGGCTCACCGATTGCGCGCGCTTTGATAGGAAAAAGTGAAGGTGATACTGCTGATGTCATGGCACCTGGTGGTGTTCGCCAATATGAAATTCTGGAAGTGCAGTATATATAATGCTTAAATTAGGACTGTTGCTCGAAAAAATCGCCATTACCCTGTGGGTGGGCGGCTTGTGGGCGATAGGTTATATAGCTGCGCCAGTGTTGTTTATGCAGTTGGGGGATAAGCAGCTTGCGGGTAATCTGGCGGGTAGCATGTTCACTGTCATTGCTTTTGTGGGCATGGCATGTGGGGCTTATTTGCTGATGTACCGCATTAATCAGTATGGTGGTGCGGCATTTAAACAGGCTTTTTTTTGGGCCGCATTTTTGATGGTGTTAATTACATTGGGTATGCAGTTTGGCATACAGCCTATTATGGAAAGCTTGAAGGAACAGGCCATGCCTAAAGCTGTCATGCAAAGCATATTTAGCGATCGCTTTGCGCATTGGCATGGTGTTTCCCGTATTGCCTACATCATAGAGAGTTTGCTTGGTTTGGTATTGTTGTTCAAGCAATCATCCAAGTAATTATTTCGGCAAAACAAGTTTTGGCTTCTCTGCTGGACGATAAACCACAAGCAGTTTACCTATGTGCTGGACATTAACTGCATCCAATGTGCTACATATAGTTTCCAGCATCGCGATGCGAGCTTCCCTGTCATCCCCTAATACACGAATTTTAATTAATTCATGACTTTTTAGGTTAATATCAATTTCACGCATGACCGATTCGGACAAGCCTGCGTCGCCTACCATGACGACAGGGTGCAGTGCATGGGCTTGTGCGCGTAAATAGCGACGTTGTAGCGCGTTAATGTTAATCATGTCTTTTTATATCCTTAAACCAAACCCGTATTTTATCTGATGAAGCCTAGTAGAACCAGCAAAGCTTGGATGCGCGAGCATATTAATGATCCTTATGTGAAAATGGCAAAGGTGCAGGGTTATCGTTCGCGTGCCGCATTTAAGCTGGCAGAGATCGATGAGCGTGATCATTTGCTGCGTACCGGTTCACTGGTTGTTGACTTGGGTGCGACTCCGGGCGGTTGGTCACAGCTGGCGATGCGCAAGGGCGCACAGGTGATCGCGATGGATATTCTGGAGATGGACAGCATACCTGGCGTTACTTTTATTCAGGGTGATTTTACCGAGCCGGCGACATTGGAGCAATTAGCCTTGGCGTTAAATAATCGGAAAGTGGACCTTGTTATTTCTGATATGGCCCCCAATATGAGTGGTGTAGCGACCGCAGATCAAGCCCGTAGCATGTATTTATGTGAATTGGCATTGGAATTTGCTTGCGCTTATTTGAAACCTAATGGGCAATTTCTGGTCAAGGTATTTCAGGGCGAAGGTTTTCAAGAGTACGTAAAGTTAATGCGAGATTCGTTTGAACAAGTATTAACGCGTAAGCCTAAAGCATCAAGAGATCGTAGTAGTGAAGTGTATTTGTTATGCAAAAATCTGCGCCCAACGGTGACGTAGGTCTGGGAAACGCGTTAAAATCGGTTATTGTCTTTGAAGTATCTAAGATTGCTCATTATGGAGCTAGTTTATGAATAATATGTTTAAAAATATCGCGATCTGGTTAGTCGTCGCATTGGTGATGATGACGGTGTTTAATCAATTTGGTTCACACCAAGTTGCACAGACGCAGATGGACTATTCGCAGTTTGTCGATGAAGTCAAACAGGGGCAAATTGCCAAAGTCGTGATTGAAAATCACGTCATCAAAGGTGTGAAGAACGATGGTAAGCGCTTTAGTACATACGCGCCGTCAGATCCTTGGATGGTCTCGGATTTGCTGAAAAATGGTGTGGCAATCGAAGCCAAGCCTGAGGAAGAGCCTTCATTCTTGACGCAAATATTCATCTCATGGTTCCCGATGTTGTTGTTGATTGGTGTATGGGTATTTTTCATGCGTCAAATGCAAGGTGGTGGCAAGGGCGGTGCATTTTCGTTTGGCAAAAGCAAGGCAAAAATGCTGGATGAATCAACCAATCAAATAACTTTTGCCGATGTCGCCGGTTGTGATGAGGCTAAAGAAGAGGTTTCGGAGCTAGTTGATTTCTTGCGTGATCCATCCAAATTTCAGAAGCTGGGTGGTCGTGTGCCGCGCGGGGTATTGATGGCGGGTAGTCCAGGTACTGGTAAAACCTTGCTGGCAAAAGCCATCGCGGGTGAAGCAAAAGTGCCGTTCTTCAGTATTTCTGGTTCTGATTTTGTGGAAATGTTTGTCGGTGTGGGTGCTGCGCGTGTCCGTGATATGTTTGATCAGGCGAAAAAACATGCGCCCTGTATTATCTTTATCGATGAAATCGATGCTGTAGGTCGTCAACGCGGTGCTGGTATGGGCGGTGGTAACGATGAGCGTGAACAAACATTGAACCAGTTATTGGTTGAAATGGATGGTTTTGAGGGTGCTTCTGGCGTTATCGTTATCGCGGCAACGAACCGTCCTGACGTGCTGGATCCAGCTTTGTTGCGCCCTGGTCGTTTTGACCGTCAGGTTTATGTGAATTTGCCTGACATACGTGGTCGTGAGCAGATTTTGTTAGTGCATATGCGCAAAATTCCAGCTGCACCAGACGTGCGTGCAGATATTCTGGCGCGTGGTACACCTGGTTTCTCTGGCGCAGATTTGGCCAATTTGGTCAACGAAGCGGCTTTGTTTGCGGCACGTAGCAATAAGCGTCTGGTTGAAATGGATGACTTTGAACGCGCCAAAGATAAAATCATGATGGGTGCGGAACGTAAGGGTATGGTGATGCCTGAGCATGAGCGTCAGAATACGGCGTATCACGAGTCAGGTCATGCTGTGGTTGCTTATTTGCTGGATAAAACAGACCCTGTACATAAAGTGACTATTATCCCGCGTGGACGTGCATTGGGTTTAACCATGCAGTTGCCTACCGAAGATCGTTACAGTATGGACAGATCACAGTTATTGCAAAATATATCGGTACTGTTCGGTGGTCGTATTGCTGAAGAAGTGTTCATGGACAACATGACGACAGGCGCATCGAATGACTTCGAGCGAGCTACAGATATGGCCCGTAAGATGGTAACGCAATGGGGTATGTCGTCAACATTGGGTCCTATGGTTTATAGTGACACTGAAGGTGGTGATTTCCTCGGTCGTTCAATGGGAACAAAAAGTGTTTCTGAAGCGACCATGCAAAAAGTTGATCTCGAAATTCGTCGTATTATCGATGAGCAGTATGCGATAGCGCGTAAGATACTTGAAGATAACCGCGATAAGGTCGAGATGATGACAAAGTCGTTGCTTGAATGGGAAACCATAGATGCTGATCAGATCAAGGATATCATGGATGGTTTGCAACCGCGGCCACCTAAGCCCTTGGCTTCTGTCCCACCGGCGCCTCCTCAGGGTGGTACACCGAGTGCGCCTGTTGCCCCAACTACAAAACCGGCAGCTGAAGTGTAATAAATAGCAGGGTTGTTATTAAGCCGAGGTTTACCTCGGCTTTTTTTATGGATGATGTGATGCAATTATGTTGTGCTGAAATTCAGTTGGACTTGAGCTCGCCCCGTATTATGGGGATAGTTAATGTAACGCCAGATTCATTCTCAGACGGTGGGCATCATCACACGGTCGATGCCGCAGTTAGTCACGCGCTTGAGCTAATTGCAGCGGGTGCGGATATTGTCGATATCGGTGGAGAATCTACGCGCCCAGGTGCTGCGCTTGTCAGTACTGATGAAGAGCTTGCTCGGGTAATACCCGTTATTTCAGCATTGCGTGGCTGTGGTGCGATCGTGTCTGTGGATACGCGCAAGTCTGAAGTGATGCGGGCGGCGATAGCTGCCGGTGCACATATGGTGAATGATGTTGAGGCTTTGCAAGCAGAGGGTGCGCTGGAAGCGGTTGTTCAGTCCAATGTGGCTGTTTGTTTGATGCACATGCCTGGCACCCCGCAAACTATGCAGGCGTTGACGCAATATGATGATGTAGTGGCAACAGTGGCTGATTTTTTACAGTCGAGGGTCTCATCGTTACTCGCTGCAGGTGTGGCGAGTGGGCGTATAGTCATAGACCCTGGATTTGGCTTCGGCAAGAATTTGGCACAAAATTTACAGTTGTTAAAACACCTGGATCATATTGTGGCGTTAAATTATCCAGTGTTAGTAGGGATGTCACGTAAGTCAATGCTGGGCCTGATGACAGGGAAGCCAGTTGAACATCGTTTGGCCGCTGGTTTGGCTGCGCATCTGTATGCAGTCAATCGAGGCGCACACATAATTAGAGTACATGACGTAGCCGCGTGTAAGGATGCACTTACGGTATGGAAAATGATAGGGGAGGTACTATGAGCAGAAAATATTTTGGGACGGATGGCATACGTGGTCGTGTAGGGGATGCACCGATTACGCCTGATTTTGTTATGCGTCTGGGTTATGCTGCCGGTAAAGTGTTAGCAAGTGATCGCAGTCACCTCAGTGCCGGAGAGAATCCAGTGGTGCTGATAGGAAAGGATACGCGTATTTCGGGCTATATGCTGGAAGCTGCGTTGCAAGCGGGCTTATGTGCAGCAGGCGTCAACGTACGTCTGGTTGGGCCAATGCCGACCCCGGCGATAGCATATTTAACCCGTGCCTTACGTTTGCAGGCTGGGGTGGTGATTTCCGCTTCTCATAATCCATATGAAGATAACGGAATTAAGTTTTTCTCAGCGACGGGACAAAAACTGGCTGATGAAACCGAGTTGGCAATAGAGGCGATGCTGGATGAACCGATGTTGACTATGGACTCCGCGCATTTGGGACGTGTAAAGCGCATAGATGATGCCGCAGCACGCTATATAGAGTTCTGCAAGAGTACATTCCCTTTTGAAAGTGATTTGCGTGGACTGCGTGTTGTGGTGGATTGCGCGCAAGGTGCAACTTATCATGTTGCTCCGCCCGTGTTCCATGAGTTAGGCGCGGAAGTCTTCCCGATAGCTAATCAACCAAATGGGATGAATATTAATCGTGAATGTGGTGCAACGCACACGGCAACCTTGGCTGCGGCGGTGAAATCGCATCGTGCAGACTTCGGCATCGCGCTGGATGGTGATGGTGACAGGTTGATGATGGCGGATAGTGACGGTGTGATCTATGATGGCGATCAGTTGATTTATGTAATTGCTAAATATCGTCAGCAAATGGGGCGGTTAAAAGGTGGCGTGGTGGGTACCTTGATGACAAATTTAGGTATGGAGCATGCGCTGGCACGGCTTAATATCCCGTTCATGCGCGCCAAGGTTGGTGATCGTTACGTGCTGGAAATGCTGGCTGAGCAGGGTTGGCAATTAGGTGGCGAAGCGTCTGGACATATTTTGTGTCTGGATAAACATACGACAGGTGACGGTATTATAGCTGCGCTACAAGTGCTGCAGGCACTGCGCGAAGCCGGCATGACGTTGGCGCAATATACAGCAGATATGGAGCAATATCCGCAAACGTTGTTGAATGTGCGCCTGACCGGAAAAGTTGATTTAACAGCGCCTGCCATTCAAGCCGCAGTGGCGTCAGCTGAGCAGGTGTTGGGTACCACTGGCAGGGTAGTATTGCGTGCTTCGGGTACTGAGCCACTGATTAGAGTGATGGTAGAGAGTCAGTGTGCGAATCAGGGGCGGCAACAGGCAGAGCTAATTGCAACCGCAGTGCGTAATGCTGTGGTATAAAAATGTCACAAAAAAGCCGCCAATCCTGGCGGTTTTTTTGAAGTAAGCATCAACCAAATTTGCCGGTAATGTAATCCTCAGTTTCTTTTTTGGTTGGGTTGGTAAAAATCACATCGGTTTTACCAAATTCCATCATCTCACCTAGATACATATACGCAGTAAAATCAGAAACCCGCGCTGCCTGTTGCATGCTGTGGGTAACTATGGTGATAGTGTAGTCGGTTTTGAGCTCGTGTATGAGTTCTTCAATGCGTGCTGTAGAGATAGGGTCTAACGCAGACGCCGGCTCATCTAGCAGCAACACATCAGGCTTGACCGCAATGCCTCGCGCGATACACAAGCGCTGTTGTTGACCGCCTGAAAGGCTGTAACCACTTTGGTTGAGTTTGTCTTTAACCTCATTCCACAAAGCAGCTTTCTTTAATGCCCACTCTACACGGTCATCTAGCTCGGATCTGCTAGGATTGTCGTAGAGCTTAATGCCGAATGCAATGTTGTCATAGATGGACATGGGGAACGGAGTGGGTTTTTGGAACACCATCCCTACGCGTGCGCGTAATTTATTTAAATCAGTATCTTTTTGTAAAATGTCTTCCCCATCCAGCAAGATTTTGCCTTCGGCACGTTGGCCTGGATACAGGTCGTACATGCGGTTCAAAGTGCGCAATAAGGTTGATTTGCCACACCCTGACGGGCCAATGAACGCAGTCACGTGATGATCAGGAATTTCTAAATTGATATTTTTTAAGGCATGATGTTTGCCATAAAAGAAATTCAAATTTTGCAAACTGATTTTTGGTTTAATGTCCATCGTTGTGCTTTCTATTGGGATTAATGGGCTGAGCGATCTTGGCGGAAGAGTACACGCGCAAGTATGCTTAATAATAAAACGGTACTGGTGATTAACAATGCACCAGACCAAGCTAGATCATGCCAGTTGTCATATGGACTCATGGCCATTTGGAATATGACGACAGGTAAGTTGGCCATAGGCCCATTCATATTGGTGCTCCAGAACTGGTTGTTTAATGCGGTAAACAGTAATGGTGCGGTTTCACCAGTGATACGAGCTATAGCAAGTAAGACGCCTGTCATCATGCCGGCTTTGGATGCACGCCAGGTGATCATGGTGACAACTTTCCATTGGGGGGCACCCAGTGCTGCAGCGGCTTCTCGCAGGGTGTTGGGGACCAAGCGCAGCATGTTCTCCGTGGTGCGGACAACGACAGGGATCACGAGCAAGGCCAGAGCAAATGTGCCGGCCCAACCCGAAAAGTGATGGGTAGTTGCTACATAAACTGCATAAACAAACAAACCAATAACAATGGAAGGTGCTGATAGCAGGATGTCATTGATAAAACGAGTGGTTGGTGCCAACCAGCCGCGCTCGCCAAACTCAGCCAGATACGTACCCGCCATAATGCCGATAGGTGTGCCTATCAATGCACCTGTCATGGACATAAGAAAGCTGCCTGCAATGGCGTTAAGTAAGCCGCCTTCACTGCCAGGTGCTGGGGTGTTCTTGGTGAATAGGCTGAGTTGCAGGCCATGTACGCCATGACTAATAAGTGTCCACAAAATCCAGCCCAATGCGGCCAGGCCAATGAACATTGCGACCCAGGCGATAAATAAATTAAAGTTGTTAGTCAGTTTGCGACGTTGATAAAGTGAAAACATGATTAGCTCTTAGCTCCTTCTTTTTTGCTCAGTTGCAGAAGCATGAGTTTGGAAATGGTGAGCACGATGAAAGTAATAATAAACAGGATTAAACCGAGTTCTATGAGTGCAGAGGTATAAAGCACGCCATCGGCTTCGGTAAATTCGTTTGCGAGGGCAGACGAAATGCTGTTGCCTGGCATCATCAGTGAGCTGCTAAGGTTGTGTGCATTACCGATGACAAAGGTGACGGCCATGGTCTCGCCTAAAGCACGGCCTAATCCCAGCATGATGCTGCCCGCGACACCGACTTTGGTATAAGGTAAGACGATGTTGCGCACCACTTCCCATTTCGTTGCACCCAGACCATATGCTGATTCCTTCAGCATGGGGGGGACGATTTCAAACATGTCACGCATGACTGAGGCGATAAATGGAATTACCATGATAGCCAGTATCAGTCCGGCAGCTAACATGCCTATCCCCATCGGGGCACCTTGAAACAGGAAACCTATCATGGGCAAGGGGCCCAGTTTGTCGATCAGCCAGGGCTGAATGTTATCGGCGAAGAATGGCGCGAAAACAAACAGACCCCACATGCCGTAAATAATGCTTGGGATACCCGCCAACAATTCTATGGCGATACCCAACGGACGCTTGAGCCAGGTGGGTGATATCTCGGTTAAAAATAACGCGATGCCAAAACTAATCGGTACGCCTAAAAGCAATGCAATAACTGAAGTGGTGATGGTGCCGAAAATAGGAACCAACGCACCGAATTGTTCGGTCACTGGATTCCATTCGTCACTGATTAGAAAATGTAAGCCAAAGGCTTTAATGGATGGCATGCTGCCAATTACGAGAGAAACAATAATGCTGAACAGCAACGCTAAGACGATAAAAGCAAACAATTTAGTCGCATTACGAAATAAAGTATCTTGTATTACGAAACGTTTGGTTCGGCGATCAGATAAGTTGTTGTTCATAGCGGTACCGTGTCTATAATGTTCGTGATGCTGCACCAGTGTGCACTAAAAATAAAGGGGAGTAAGTTTAACTCGCTCCCCTTTATTTCATTGTGGCAGAGTATGCCACAATGGTATTTTACCAGACTGCTTTGCCGTCTGTTGCTTTGATATCATTTTTCCAAGCTTTAGCGATCAATTTAACCAGGCTGTCTGGTAATGGTACGTAATCTAAATCAGTAGCCATTTTGTCGCCATTAGCGTAAGACCAATCAAAGAACTTTAACACTTCTTTAGCGTTCTCTGGTTTGTCTTGTGCTTTGTGCATCAGAATGAAAGTAGCACCAGTGATAGGCCAGCTCATTTTGCCAGCTTCGTCAGTCAGAATTTCGTAGAAACCTGGTGCATGCTCCCAGTCTGCGCCTGCTGCTGCAGCTTGGAAAGTAGTGTCATCAGGTGCAATAAAATTGCCCATTTTGTTTTGCATCATGGTGTAGGTCATTTTGTTCTGCTTGGCATAAGCATACTCTACATAACCAATAGAACCCTTGATACGCTGTACAAATGACGCAACACCTTCATTACCTTTACCACCTACACCTGCTGGCCATGCAACCGCTGTGTCATTACCTACTTTAGCTTTCCAGTCAGCACTTACTTTAGACAAGTAGTTGGTGAAGATGAAAGTAGTACCAGAACCATCTGAACGGTGAACAACTGTAATCGGAGTAGAAGGCAGTTTTGCTGTTTTGTTCAGTGCAACAATAGCAGGATCATTCCAGGTTAGAATTTTACCCAGGTAGATGTCAGCCAAAACTTGGCCGTTAAGGTGGATTTGACCTGGGGCAAGTCCTTCAACGTTGATTACAGGCACTACGCCGCCAATAACAGCTGGGAATTGCATTAAACCGTCTTTTGCCAAGACTTCAGGTTTGAGCGGCATGTCAGATGCGCCAAAATCAACTGTCTTTGCTTTAATTTGCTTGATACCACCACCAGAGCCGATAGATTGATAATTCAAACCTACGCCAGTTTTAACTTTATAAGCTTCAGCCCATTTTGAATAAATAGGGTATGGGAATGTTGCACCCGCACCGGTGATTTCAGCCGCTTGTGTGGTTGCAGCAAATGCCCAGCCTGCGCTTAATAATAATGCGCTAGCAAGAGTGCGATTGGTTGAATTACTTAATTTCATATAGTGCTCCATAAAGATGATTGATGAAGTTAGTAGCAGAGGTAAGCATCGTTTGCTGACATTTGCTGTTACTGACGAGCATATTAATCGGCGAATGTTACAAGATTATGACGAAACAAAGAATGTGTCTAATCAATTCTTAGCGATGACTAAGGATTGACCAAAGAGGGGTGTTATGTGTACTATCTAGGGTTTTCGGGGTAGGGGTATTAAGGATGCGGCAAAAACTAGTTGCTGGTAATTGGAAGATGCATGGCAACTTGGTGGATAACCAGGTGTTGTTGTCGTCTTTGCGCGCGCAATTGGTCGGGCTGCGTAACGTATCCTGCGCCGTATTTCCCCCTGCACCTTATCTTGCACAGGTTCAGCAAATTTTGGCTGGATCCCAGATTGCATGGGGCGCACAAAATGTGAGTGAGCACGACAAGGGCGCTTACACGGGTGAGATTGCCCCTGCTATGTTGCTGGATTTCGGGTGTAGCTATGTATTATTAGGGCACTCTGAGCGTCGCGCGATGTACGGAGAAACAGACACAATTGTTGCCGCGAAATTTGTGGCTGCGTTAGCGGCTGGGTTAACCCCAGTGCTGTGTGTTGGTGAAACCTTGGATGAGCGTGAAGCCAATCAGGCTGAAGTTGTTATTTCCCGCCAATTAGATGCGGTTTTGGCGGTAGCAGGTGTGGCAGGATTGGCAAAATCGGTGGTTGCTTATGAGCCGGTTTGGGCTATTGGTACTGGTAAAACAGCGAGCCCGGAGCAGGCGCAGGCGATACATGCATTTATTCGGCAGAAGATTGCTGGATTGGATGCTTTAGTCGCACAAGACCTGACTATACTATACGGTGGTAGTGTAAAGGCATCAAACGCTGCCGAATTGTTCAGTCAGGCAGATATTGATGGTGGTTTAATTGGTGGTGCGTCGCTCGTAGCGGACGAGTTTGTGGCGATATGTAAAGCTGCGCAATCCTGACTCTTGGTTTAATATTGGCGCGTTATTAAGGATTCGTTTTGGAAACTATAATTTGGGTTTTGCATTTATTGTCGGCGGCTTCAGTCATCGTTTTGGTACTGTTGCAGCAGGGTAAGGGTGCTGATATGGGCGCGTCATTCGGTGGCGGTGCGTCAGGTAGTTTGTTTGGGTCGTCAGGATCTGCTAACTTTCTGAGCCGTACAACTGCAGTGTTGGCAGCCTCGTTTTTTGTGACCAGTTTGGTGTTGACCTATTTTTCAGGGCATCATGTAAAGTCTGTAGGCGTAATGCAATCGCAACAAAAATTGCAAGTAGTTCCACCTGTGGCGCCAGCAAGTGCAATAACACCTGCCGCGCCTGCGGGTTCAGTAGTTCCAGGCAATAGCCAGTCAAAAGCTGGTGAAATTCCTAAATAAGGATGTGCCATGGGGCGGATTATCAATCCGTCCTGTCAAATAGGCCGACGTGGTGAAATTGGTAGACACGCTATCTTGAGGGGGTAGTGGCGTAAAGCTGTGCGAGTTCGAGTCTCGCCGTCGGCACCACATGTATTTATACGCAAGCGCGACGCCGTTGCTTGCTGTTAGATTGATCGCTTGAAAAAGTTTGTGTATTTCTAAACAATCTTTTTAAGCTTGACGCAGTGCTTTTATGGCAATTAAACTGATGGGCTGTGTCTGTATAGTGGCTAGGAGTTTCCATGCTTGAAAATTATTTCCCTGTATTGCTATTCGTGTTGGTTGGATTGGCAGTTGGTATTGGCCCAATGATATTGGGTTGGTTGCTCGCGCCTAATCATCCTGACAGTGAAAAACTTTCGCCATATGAGTGCGGTTTTGAAGCGTTTGAAGACGCGCGTATGAAATTTGACGTGCGCTACTACCTAGTCGCAATCCTGTTCATTCTATTCGATTTGGAAATCGCATTTTTGTTCCCTTGGGCGATAGTGCTTGAAGAAATAGGGATGTTTGGTTACTTGGCGATGGTGTTGTTCTTGGCGATTTTAGTTGTTGGCTTCGTATATGAGTGGATGAAAGGGGCGCTGGAATGGGAATAGAAGGCGTTTTAGAGCAGGGTTTTGTTACAACCACAGCTGATAAACTGATTAACTGGACTCGTACTGGTTCACTCTGGCCGATGACTTTCGGCCTGGCTTGTTGCGCAGTAGAGATGATGCAGGCTGGCGCATCACGTTATGATCTGGATAGATTCGGTATTGTGTTTAGACCTAGCCCGCGTCAATCAGATGTGATGATAGTCGCAGGTACGCTGTGCAACAAAATGGCGCCTGCGCTACGTAAGGTTTATGACCAGATGGCCGAGCCTCGCTGGGTGATTTCTATGGGCTCATGCGCGAATGGCGGGGGCTATTATCACTATTCATATTCTGTTGTGCGCGGCTGTGACCGCATCGTGCCAGTTGATATTTACGTCCCAGGTTGCCCACCTACGGCTGAAGCATTGCTGTATGGCATTATTCAGTTGCAAAACAAGATCAAGCGCACTAATACCATTGCGCGCTAAGATTTAAGAGCGAGTTGTTATGAACCCATCTTTAGAAAGTTTATCGGTCACCGTGTTGACTGCCTTGGGAACCAAAATGGTTCGCCAGGTGGTCGCGTTGGATGAGTTAACGATAGAAGTGCGTGCGCAGGATTTGCGAGATGTCATGATGGTCTTGCGTGATAATCCCGGCTTGCGTTTTGAACAATTGATTGATCTGTGCGGTATGGATTATTCCGATTACCAAGAAGGTCAGTGGCAAGGTGAGCGCTTTGCCGTGGTTTACCATTTGCTATCTATCACTAAAAACCGTCGTATACGTGTACGCGCTTTCGCGACAGATGATGATTTCCCTATTTTAAATAGCATGATCCCTGTATGGCCGGCGGCAAACTGGTTTGAGCGTGAGGCTTTTGATTTGTTCGGCATCGTGTTTGAAGGGCATCCTGATTTGCGTCGTTTGCTGACTGATTATGGCTTTGTAGGCCATCCTTTCCGCAAAGATTTTCCTGTTTCAGGTAATGTGGAAATGCGTTATGACCCTGAGCAGCAACGTGTTATTTATCAACCTGTTAGTATTGATGCGCGTGAAATTACACCGCGTATTGTACGCGTGGCGAATTATGGAGAAAGTGCGTAATGGCTGATATACGTAATTACACCATGAACTTTGGTCCACAACACCCTGCTGCCCACGGCGTATTGCGTCTGGTGCTGGAGTTGGATGGTGAGGTCATTGAGCGGGCAGATCCGCATATTGGTTTGCTGCACCGTGCAACCGAGAAGTTGGCTGAGAGCAAAACCTTTATTCAATCCCTGCCTTATATGGACAGGCTGGATTACGTCTCCATGATGAGCAACGAGCATGCTTACGTCATGGCGATTGAGAAGTTGATGGGTATTGCCGTGCCTGAGCGCGCGCAATATATACGCGTGATGTTCGATGAAGTAACGCGGATTCTGAATCACCTGCTGTGGTTGGGTGCGCATGCGATTGATATTGGTGCGATGACGGTGTTCTTGTATGCATTCCGCGAACGTGAAGATTTGATGGATTGCTACGAGGCAGTGTCGGGTGCGCGTATGCATGCGGCATATTATCGTCCTGGTGGCGTATATCGTGATTTACCAGACACCATGCCGCAGTACAAAGCATCAAAGATTCATAATGAAACTGCGATTAAGCGCATGAATGAGAATCGCCAAGGTTCTTTACTGGATTTTCTGGAAGATTTTACTCGTCGTTTTGATGGTTATGTGGATGAGTATGAAACGCTGCTTACGGATAACCGTATCTGGAAACAACGTACCGTGGGTATCGGTGTAGTGAGTCCTGAGCGAGCGATGGCATTAGGGTTCTCGGGTCCGATGTTGCGTGGTTCGGGTATCGCGTGGGATTTGCGTAAAAAGCAACCCTATGAAGTTTATGATAGATTGAATTTTGATATTCCTGTCGGTGTGAATGGCGATTGTTATGATCGTTATTTGGTGCGTATGGAAGAAATGCGTCAATCCAACAGTATCATCAAGCAATGCATCAGTTGGTTGAAGCAGAACCCAGGTCCTGTGATTACGGATAACCACAAAGTTGCTTCGCCATCTCGTACTGATATGAAGCAAAACATGGAAGAATTAATTCACCACTTCAAGCTGTTTACTGAGGGTATGCATGTGCCTGAAGGTGAGGCTTATGCGGCGGTAGAGCATCCTAAGGGCGAGTTTGGTATTTATATGGTATCCGATGGTGCTAATAAGCCTTATCGCTTAAAAATTCGTGCTCCAGGTTATCCACATCTGGCAGCATTAGATGAAATGGTGCGTGGTCATATGATTGCTGACGTAGTTGCTATCATTGGTACGCAAGATATAGTGTTTGGGGAGATAGACCGATAATGTTGAGCCCAGCATCCCTAGCCCAAATCGATCGTGAGATTGCTAAATATCCAGCTGATCAGCGCCAGTCGGCGGTGATGTCAGCCTTGCGTATTGCGCAAGTTGAAAAAGGTTGGTTGGCGACAGAAACGATGGATTATATTGCAAACTATTTAGGTATGCCTGCTATTGCGGTGGCCGAGGTTGCAACTTTCTACAATATGTATGACACCGTGCCCGTTGGTAAATATAAAGTTACTTTATGCACCAACATTTCTTGCATGCTGATGGGTGCGCCTGAGCTGGTGCAACACGTTAAGCAGCGTCTGGATTGTGATTTTGGTGAAACTACGGCAGACGGAAAATTTACCTTGAAAGAGGGTGAATGCATGGGCGCATGCGGAGATGCGCCTGTGTGTCTGATTAATAATCATCGTATGGAAGGTTTTCTCACGCCTGAGAAAATCGACGCTATTCTTAAAGAGTTGAACTGATATGGTTATTAAGGGCGGAGAAGTCATATTTAACACAGTCCATCTTCCTGAGTCATGGAAGTTGGAAACCTATGTTGCCAATGGCGGTTACAGTGCTTTGCGTAAAGTGCTGACTGAGCCTATGTCAGCAGAAACCATCATTGCTGAAGTGAAAAAATCTGCATTGCGCGGACGTGGCGGCGCGGGTTTCCCTACAGGATTGAAGTGGAGTTTTATGCCACGTCATTATCAGGGCGATAAGTACCTGGTATGTAATTCCGACGAAGGGGAGCCGGGCACGTTCAAAGATCGTGACATCATGCTGCTTAATCCGCACTCGTTAATTGAGGGTATGGCGATAGCTGCATATACCATGGGTGTGAAGCGGGCTTATAACTACATCCATGGCGAAATCTGGGAAACCTACGAGCGTATGGAAACCGCTTTAGAAGAAGCGCGTGCGGCAGGTTTCCTTGGCAATAACATTATGGGCACAGATTTTAGTTTTGATCTGTTCAACCATCACGGATATGGCGCTTATATTTGCGGCGAAGAAACCGCATTGCTGGAATCTATAGAAGGCAAAAAAGGCCAGCCACGCTTTAAGCCGCCTTTCCCTGCAAGTTTCGGTTTGTATGGCAAGCCTACGACGATTAATAACACCGAGACATTCGCGAGTATTCCTTACATTATCCGTGAGGGTGGACAGAAATTTCTGGAATTGGGCAAGCCGAACAACGGCGGCACCAAAATATTCTCGGTTTCAGGTCATGTAAATAAACCAGGAAATTATGAAGTGCCGATGGGTTTGCCTTTTGCCGAGCTGCTTGAAATGGCTGGTGGCATACGTACAGGGCATACTTTCAAGGCATGTATTCCCGGTGGCTCATCTACGCCGGTATTGCCCGCTGAAATCATGATGCAGTGCACCATGGATTACGATTCTATCGCTAAGGCCGGATCGGCATTAGGTGCAGGCTCAGTCATTATCATGGATGAAACCGTGTGCATGGTTGAGGCCTTAGAACGTTTGTCGTATTTCTACTTTGAAGAGTCCTGCGGACAATGCACGCCATGCCGAGAAGGCACTGGCTGGTTGTACCGCGTTATTCACCGTATTGAACATGGGCAGGGTCGTCCGGAAGATTTGGATCTGCTGGCTGACGTGGCGCATAACATCGGTGGTCGGACTATCTGCGCGCTTGGCGATGCGGCAGCAATGCCAGTACAAGCGATGCTCAAACATTATCGCCATGAATTCGAGTATCACATCGAACATGGCAAGTGCATGGTTTAGGTGAACATATGCTAGAAATTGAAATTGACGGTACTAAAGTAACCGTACCTGCTGGCGGCACGATTATGGACGCAGCAGCAACAATTGGTGTGTATATCCCCCATTTCTGCTATCACAAGAAATTGTCGATAGCCGCTAACTGCCGTATGTGTCTGGTACAAGTGGAAAAGGCAGCCAAGCCTTTGCCAGCCTGCGCGACACCATTAACCGAAGGGATGAAGGTATTCACCAAATCGGATTATGCAGTTAAGGCGCAAAAGGGGGTGATGGAGTTTTTATTAATCAACCATCCTTTAGATTGTCCAATTTGCGATCAAGGTGGTGAATGCAGCTTGCAAGATTTGGCTGTGGGTTATGGTGGTAGTTCATCACGTTATCAAGAAGAAAAACGTGTGGTCAAAGAGAAAGACTTAGGCCCGTTAGTTTCGACCGATATGACACGTTGCATACATTGCACACGCTGTGTGCGTTTTGGCACGGAAATCGCGGGCATTATGGAAATGGGTCAAGTTGGGCGCGGTGAGCATTCTGAGATTATGCCGTTCATTAACAAAACCATAGATTCCGAACTGTCTGGCAATATTATCGACTTATGCCCAGTGGGCGCTTTAACCAGCAAACCGTTCCGCTACACAGCACGCAGCTGGGAATTGTCACGGCGTAAATCGGTTAGCCCGCACGATGGTTTAGGCAGTAATCTGGCGGTACAAGTTAAGAACAATCGTGTGATGCGTGTGTTGCCGTTAGAAAACGAAGAGATCAATGAATGCTGGTTGTCTGATAAAGATCGCTTTGCCTATGAAGGTTTAAATTCCCCGCAGCGTTTGACCCAGCCTATGGTTAAACAGGATGGGAAGTGGATAGAAGTCGACTGGCAAGCTGCGCTGCAGTACGTTGCAAACGGTTTAAAACAAATTCGTGAACTGCATGGTGCCGATAGTATTGGTGCATTGGCAACTCCGCATCAAACGCTGGAAGAGCTGTATTTATTGCAGAAATTAGTGCGTGGTTTAGGTTCGGGTAACGTGGATGCGCGTTTACGTCAGGCTGATTTTAGCGCTGATGCTCGTGTGACTGGCGCGTCCTGGTTAGGCATGCCGGTGGCAGAGCTGGACGTACTGGACCGAGTATTGCTAATCGGTAGCAATTTGCGTCAGGATCATCCGCTGATGGCCCATCGCTTGCGCAATGCTGTGCGGCATGGTGCGCAGTTTAGCCTGGTGAATCCAGTAGATGATGATTTATTGATGAAGGTTGCGCATAAAGCTATTGTTGCGCCACAGGCGATGGTGCATGCGCTGGCACAAATTCTGGTGGCATTGGCTGCGCAAACAGGTAAAGCAATACCTGTTGGGCTAGCGCCTCAGTTAGCTGGCGTGGTTGCTGATGCTAATAGCGTTGCGATTGCAACCAGTTTGACCAGTGGGGACCGCAAAGCTGTATTCCTGGGCAATCTGGCGCAACATCATCAAAACTATGCCGATTTACACGCCTTGGCACAGTGCATCGCAGAAATGGCTGAAGCTACTTTAGGCTTCTTGGGCGAAGCGGCAAATAGTGTGGGTGCTTATGTTGCTGGTGCTGCACCAGTGGGGACCAAGACTGGTCTAAATGCTGATGCGATGTTGGCGAATCCTCGCAAAGCCTATTTGTTGCTGGGCGTAGAGCCTGAACTGGATTGTAACAATCCGGCACAAGCGATCAAGGCGATGCAAAGTGCCGATATGGTCGTTGCAATGAGTGCATATAAACACAATGCATTGGATTATGCTGATGTGCTGTTGCCAATTGCGCCATTTACAGAGACAGCGGGTAGCTTTGTCAACGTAGAAGGCAAGCTCCAGTCTTTCAATGGCGCGGTAAAACCTCTGGGTGAAGTTCGTCCAGCCTGGAAAGTATTGCGTGTGCTTGGCACGATGTTGGGTCTGAATGGATTTGATTTGGATAGTGTAGAAGCTGTGCGCGCAGCCTTGTTACCCCAAGGTCGCTTGCCGCAAACCGCATTAAATAACAATCTATCTGCACTTAATATCGGTGACGTCAGTGTGGCAGAAGGCATATACCGTGTTGGTGCAGTTCCTATGTATCAAGCCGATGCGATAGTGCGCCGCGCGGAATCGTTGCAAAAAACGCAAGATAGCGAGTTTGTCGGTGTCGGCATGAATGCAGCTTTGATGCAGAAGCTGAATGTCGTCTCAGGCGGCTTGGTTGTAGTCGAACAAGCTGGTGTGCGTTTGACCATGCGTAGCGAGCTCGATAATGCGGTAGCCGATGACTGCGTGCGTTTGGTCGCAAGTCATCCATTGACGGCTGGTTTGGGTGCAATGTTGGGTGAAATCAAGTTGGAGCGCGCATAACATGGCCTTTTTAGAAAACTTATTTGGCGCTGCTTGGCCATTGGTGTGGAATCTGGCCAAAATCATTGCCATTGTTGGTCCAATGATGTTGGCTGTGGCATATTTGACCTATGCCGAACGTAAAGTCATTGGCTACATGCAAGTACGTATAGGTCCAAATCGCGTTGGTTTTAAAGGTTTATTGCAACCAATAGCCGATGGTATCAAGTTGTTGATGAAAGAAATTATTATCCCTAGTGGGGCTAATAAATTGTTATTCGTGCTTGCTCCGGTTATTACCATTGCACCTGCACTGGCGGCATGGGCGGTCATTCCGTTTAGCCCGGAATTGGTGCTGGCTAACGTTGATGCTGGATTGCTGTACATCTTGGCAATGACTTCGATCGGTGTGTATGGCGTGATTATTGCGGGCTGGGCATCTAACTCTAAATATGCATTTTTAGGTAGTTTGCGTTCGGCGGCTCAAATCGTGTCCTATGAAATTGCAATGGGATTTGCTTTAGTGGGCGTGCTAATGGCAGCGCAGAGCCTGAATTTGGTTGAGATTGTTAAGGGTCAAACCGGTGGGGTGTTTAACTGGTATTGGTTGCCATTATTCCCCATGTTTATCGTTTATTTGATCGCGGGTGTGGCTGAAACCAACCGTGCACCATTTGACGTAGCGGAGGGCGAGTCTGAAATTGTTGCCGGTTTCCACGTAGAGTATTCAGGTATGGCGTTTGCTGTATTTTTCCTGGCTGAATATGCCAATATGATCTTGATCGCGGCACTCACCTCGCTCATGTTCCTTGGTGGATGGCAGCCTTTATTTGATATTGCACCGTTTAACTGGATACCGGGTTTCGTGTGGTTGATGTTCAAAATAGGTTTTGTTCTATTCTTGTTCTTGTGGTTCCGTGCTACCTTCCCGCGTTATCGCTATGACCAAATTATGCGTTTGGGTTGGAAAGTATTTATCCCCATTACCCTGGTTTGGTTGCTGTTTGTCGGCGCGATGATGCAAACCCCTTACGGATACTTATTCCACTAAGCGTGGAATAATGGAGTGATTTGATGAAAGCGATAAAACATTTTTTTACCAGCTTGTTGCTGTTGGAATTGCTACAAGGTATGCGCCTGACCGGGCGGCATTTCTTTGCGCGCAAAATCACCGTGCAATTCCCTGAAGAAAAAACACCGCAGTCTGTGCGTTTCCGAGGTTTGCATGCATTGCGCCGTTACCCTAACGGTGAGGAGCGTTGCATTGCCTGTAAATTATGTGAAGCAGTCTGTCCAGCGATGGCGATTACCATAGAGTCAGAACAGCGTGATGATGGTACGCGTCGCACGACAAAATATGACATTGACCTGACCAAGTGTATTTTCTGCGGTTTTTGTGAGGAATCCTGTCCTGTGGACTCCATAGTAGAAACACATATTCTGGAGTATCACGGTGAAAAACGCGGTGATTTGAATTACAACAAAGAGATGTTGTTGGCCGTAGGCGACAAGCATGAAACCGAAATTGCCGCAGCGCGCGCCGCTGATGCTAAGTATCGATAAGGTATATAGAAATGAATTTTGAAACTATTGTATTTTATGGCTTTGCGGCAATTTTATTGTTTGCAGGATTTCGTGTCATCACTACACGTAACCCGGTGCATGCAGCACTGTTTCTGGTGTTAGCCTTTTTCACTGCGGCAGGTTTGTGGCTGATGCTGGAAGCGGAGTTTCTGGCAATTACTCTGGTGCTGGTCTATGTCGGTGCAGTTATGGTGTTGTTCCTGTTTGTGGTGATGATGCTGGATATTAATCTGGATAGATTACGTGAAGGTTTCTGGGATTATCTGCCATTGGCTGGTTTTGTAGCGACTATGCTGGTTATTGAGATGGCGGTGGTGTTGGGTAGTCGTAGCTTTGGCCTGGATATCGTGCCTGCACCTGCGTTACATGCAGCCGATTACAGCAACACCAAGGAATTGGGCCGTTTGCTTTATACCGACTATGTATATCCATTTGAATTGGCTGCGGTGGTGTTGTTGGTGGCAATTGTTGCTGCGATTGCGTTGACTATGCGTAAGCGTAAAACCAGCAAGTATCAGGACCCTGCTCAGCAGGTCAGAATCAAGCGTGCAGATCGCGTGCGTCTCGTAAGCATGGCTGCTGAACAGCCATCTTCTACTAAGTCTTAAGGGGAGCAGCTATGGTGTCGTTATCGCATTACTTGGTGTTGGCTGGCATATTATTCGCCATTAGCGTACTGGGCATATTTCTTAATCGTAAAAACGTCATTATTTTATTGATGTCGATCGAGTTGATGCTATTGGCCGTTAATATGAATTTCATCGCGTTTTCCCACTATATGGGGGATACCGCAGGGCAAATATTTGTGTTCTTTATTTTGACCGTGGCAGCAGCAGAGTCGGCAATAGGTTTGGCGATACTGGTGGTGCTGTTCCGTAACCTGCGTACCATACACGTGGACGATTTGGATCAACTTAAAGGCTAATGATGCGCTACGCATCTGACAGGAATCAACCATGACGGAAATTCAAAAACTTTATCTATTAGTCCCGCTTGCTCCATTATTGGGTGCTGTGATTGCGGGATTGTTTGGCTGGGCTATCGGCCGTACCTTATCGCATATCGTGACGATCGCGGGCGTGGCGGTGTCGTGTTGGGCCTCTTGGATGGTATTTCAAGATGTACAGGCAGGACATGTCTTCAATGGTACGGTTTATACTTGGATTACCACAGGAGATATACGCTTAGAAGTTGGTTTCCTAATTGATAGTCTGACTGCAATGATGATGTTGGTGGTGACGTTCGTCTCGCTGATGGTGCATATCTATACTATTGGTTACATGCAGGAAGATCCAGGCTACCAGCGTTTCTTTAGCTACATTTCATTGTTCACTTTCTCCATGTTGATGTTGGTGATGTCGAATAATTTCCTGCAGCTGTTCTTCGGTTGGGAAGCGGTAGGTTTGGTTTCTTATTTACTGATCGGTTTCTGGTTTACACGCCCAACAGCAACTTATGCCAACCTCAAAGCATTCCTGGTTAACCGTGTCGGTGACTTTGGCTTCTTGCTGGGTATCGGCATGGTGTTGGCGTACTTTGGCACGCTGGATTATGCATCAGTATTCGCGCAGTTACCTGCAATGGCAGCAACGCAGGTCAGCATTATTCCTGGTATGGACTGGTCATTGATTACTGTTATCTGCATCCTGTTATTTATAGGTGCCATGGGTAAATCTGCACAATTTCCATTGCATGTCTGGTTGCCTGATTCCATGGAAGGCCCTACGCCTATATCCGCGCTGATACATGCGGCAACCATGGTGACAGCGGGTATCTTTATGGTGGCACGGATGTCCCCTATGTTTGAAATGTCAGATGCGGCACTATCCTTTGTGATTGTTATTGGTGCGATAACTGCTTTATTCATGGGCTTTTTGGGTATTATTCAAAACGACATTAAACGGGTGGTCGCTTACTCTACCTTGTCACAGCTGGGCTATATGACTGTTGCGTTAGGTGCGTCGGCTTACTCAGTTGCTGTGTTCCATTTAATGACACACGCGTTTTTCAAAGCGTTATTGTTCCTGGCAGCAGGATCGGTCATTATGGGTATGCACCATGATCAAGACATCCGCAACATGGGGGGCTTACGTAAGTACATGCCAATTACCTGGATTACTTCGTTGATAGGTTCGCTCGCATTGATCGGTACGCCATTTTTCTCTGGCTTCTATTCCAAAGACAGTATCATTGAGGCGACTCATGCTGCGATGGAACATGGTCTGCCAGGCGCTGGTTTTGCCTATTTCGCAGTAGTGGCAGGTGTTTTTGTCACAGCTTTCTATTCTTTCCGGATGTACTTCCTGGTGTTCCACGGTAAAGAACGTTTTGACACCCATGGTCATGACGCTCATCACCACGGTCACGATGATCATGGTCATCACGGTGGCGTGCCGCATGAATCTCCGCTGGTTGTGACTATTCCACTGATATTGCTGGCCATCCCATCTTTATTAATAGGCTATTTCACTATTGATCCTATGTTGTTTGGTAACTATTTCCATGGTGCAATTTTCATTAATAACGAACTGCACCCCGCGATGGAAGAGTTGAAGACAGAATTCCACGGCGCGGGCGCAATGGCGTTGCATAGCTTAACTAGCTTGCCATTGTGGTTGGCGATATCTGGTGTAGCACTGTCATGGTTTTTCTATATGAAGCGGCCAGATATTCCAGCAGCGATCAAACAGCGTTTTATTATTATCTACAATATATTAGATAATAAATATGGTTTTGACACCTTCAACGCTTGGTTCTTTGCAGGTGGTGCGCGTGCGTTAGGTGGATTTTTCTGGCGCGTGGTGGACGTGAAAATAATTGATGGCTTTTTCGTGAACGGAACTGCTCATTTAGTCGGTTGGTTTTCAACCATCACCCGCAAATGGCAATCCGGTTATATTTATCATTATGCATTTGCCATGATTATCGGAGTATTTGCTCTGGTAACCTGGTTTGTGCGCGTGGCTTGACCATATTTAAAGCAATACAATTAGAATAGGGATTTTATGTTAGCTGGATACCCACTTTTAAGTTTGGCCGTTTGGGTGCCGATTATTGCTGGTGCATTAGTATTAGCAACAGGGTCGGATCGTAATGCGAACTTGGCGCGTTGGATAGCATTGATAGGCGCTATCGTGTCATTTGCTGTCACTATACCGCTCTATACTGGTTTCGATACCATGACGGCCAATATGCAATTCGAAGAATTGTTGCCTTGGATACCTACCTACAACATCAATTATCATCTGGGGATAGATGGCATTTCTATGCCATTTGTATTGCTCACCAGTTTCACCACTATATTAGTTGTGATAGCAGGTTGGCAGGTTATCCAGACCAAAGTATCACAGTACATGGCGGCTTTTTTAATTATGTCTGGCGCGATCATTGGTGTGTTCGTTGCCTTGGATGCAATTTTATTCTACGTGTTCTTTGAGGCGATGTTGATACCATTATTCCTGGTGATTGGTATCTGGGGTGGTCCACGCCGTGTGTACGCAGCAGTTAAGTTTTTCCTGTATACCCTGCTAGGTTCCTTGTTAATGCTGGTTGCCTTTTTGTACTTGTATTTCCAGTCAGGCGGCAGTTTTGAGATTCTGGATTACCATCGTTTACCCATTGCGATGTCGGCACAAATTTTGTTGTTCATGGCTTTTTTCCTGTCCTTTGCAGTAAAAGTGCCAATGTGGCCAGTGCACACCTGGTTGCCAGATGCACACGTCGAAGCGCCTACTGGTGGTTCGGTGATACTGGCGGCGATTACGCTTAAGGTCGGTGCTTATGGTTTCCTGCGCTTCAACCTGCCTATCGCGCCAGATGCAAGCCATTACATGACAGGGTTTATAGTCACTATCTCATTGATAGCAGTGGTTTACATCGGTCTGGTTGCGCTGGTGCAAAGTGACATGAAAAAGCTGATTGCTTATTCATCCATTTCACATATGGGTTTTGTGACTTTGGGGTTCTTCATGTTTAACGCAATCGGAACTGAGGGTGCGTTAATTCAGATGATTTCACATGGTTTTATTTCTGCCGCGATGTTCTTGAGTGTTGGCGTCATGTATGACCGCTTACATTCTCGCCAAATTTCCGATTATGGTGGTGTGGCAAATAAGATGCCGATATTCGCTGCATTTTTGATGTTGTTCTCGATGGCTAACTCAGGTTTGCCAGGTACCAGTGGCTTTATTGGTGAGTTTATGGTGATCATGAGCGCGATCAAGGTTAATTTCTGGTATGCCTTCTTGGCGGCTACGACTTTGATCTTTGGTGCAGCTTATACATTATGGATGTACAAGCGCGTAATATTTGGCGCTGTTACTAACCCACATGTAAATGAGATGAAAGATGTGAGCGCGAGAGAGTTTAGCTTCCTTGCAATCTTGGCTGTACTGGTGTTGTCTATGGGCTTATATCCTAAGCCATACACCGAAGTCATGCATACCTCAGTGAATAATCTGCTTGCGCATGTTGCAATCAGTAAATTGCCTTAAAGCATAAGAAGGAATACGGATGAATCTCGCTTTTACGGATGTGTTGCCATTGTTGCCAGAAATTTTCATGCTGGCAGCGGTGTCGTTAATTCTACTTATCGATTTGTTTTTGAGTGATGAACAGCGTTTTATTACATACATACTCAGTCTGATCGCTTTATTAGGCTGTGGCTGGTTAACACTGACCACAGCAACAGGTATTCCAACGTATGCCATGCACGGCATGTTCATTGATGATTTGTTATCGGATACGTTGAAACTGATGCTGTATTTTGTCGTGGCGGTTGTGCTGGTCTATTCTCGTTCATACATCCAGGCGCGCGGCATGTTCCAGGGGGAGTTTTTTGTATTGGTGCTGTTTGCTACCTTGGGCATGATGGTGATGATTTCTGCGAGCAGCATGCTTACGCTGTACATGGGTTTGGAATTAATGAGTTTGTCACTCTATGCGCTGGTTGCATTGCAGCGTGATTCTGCAGTATCAAGTGAAGCAGCGATGAAGTATTTTGTACTGGGTGCATTGGCTTCGGGGATGCTGCTCTATGGTATGTCGATGATATATGGCGCAACAGGCAGCCTGGATATCGCACGGATAGCGACAGTGCTGCAGGCGGACGTGGCGAATAACACAGTGCTGGTATTCGGTTTGGTGTTCATCGTCGCGGGCCTGGCATTTAAGCTTGGTGTCGCCCCATTTCACATGTGGTTGCCTGACGTTTATCATGGCGCACCGACTGCTGTGACCTTGTTTATCGCTACGGCAACTAAATTGGCTGCTTTCGCATTTGTGTTGCGAATTTTGGCTCAGGGTCTGCAATCCATGTCGCCTGACTGGCAGCAAATGATGATGATTATGGCTGTGCTGTCTATGGCAATCGGTAACATAACCGCAATTGCACAAACCAATTTGAAGCGGATGTTAGCTTATTCAACCATTTCGCATATGGGCTTCCTGCTGTTAGGTTTGCTTGCTGCAGACATCAATGGTTATAGCGCTGCGATGTTCTATATCGTTACTTACACGTTGACTGGTTTGGGTGCGTTTGGCATGATCATGCTGTTGTCGCGCAAAGGTTTCGAAGCCGATAATCTGGACGACTTGAAAGGTCTGAATCAGCGTCATCCCTGGTATGCGTTTATGATGCTGATTATCATGTTCTCATTGGCTGGCGTGCCACCTACAGTTGGCTTCTATGCGAAATTGTCTGTGTTACAGGCAGTTGTTAATGCAGGGTATACCTGGTTGGCAGTGGTTGCGGTGATATTCTCATTGATAGGCGCATTCTATTATTTGCGTGTTGTACGTTTAATGTACTTTGATAAGCCTACTGACACTCATGTGGTCAAAGCTGAAGGTGACATGGCCTGGTTGATGAGTGCGAATGGTTTGGGTATATTAGCGTTAGGTATACTGCCGCAGCCGCTCATGGCGCTGTGCGTGTATGCTATTCAGCAATCGCTATGAATACCAGCGTCTTGGCCTTATTGGTAGTGGCTTTGGTGGCTGCTAATGTCCCGTTCTTTTCTAATCGGGTGATGTTATTAATCCCAGTAAAATCAGAACACAAGTCGTTGGCTTGGCATGCGTTGGAAATGCTCGTGTGGTATTTCATTGTGGGATTATTAGGACGCCTGTTGGAACAAAAGACGGGTCTTGCACATCACCAAAACTGGGAATTTTATGCGGTGACGGCAAGTATGTTTATCGTGCTTGCGTTCCCCGGTTTCGTTTATCGCTATTTATGGCGGCGTTAAGGTTTTTTTAGCCAAACATTCAAAGTAAATGGCAGGATTAAAAACTGTTTGGTGTCGTTGTGCTTGCCATATCATTTCTGCTAAACAATCCATCATCTCATGTTGTGCGCGCATTTCATCTTGAAATAGCGCACATAACTTTTGGTAGTAATCACGTACACCAACGGGTTGGTCAATAGATAATTGCTCGCTTATCGCCAGATGCATGGAAAGATGTAAAAACGGGTTGGTTTCGCCCAGCTCAGGGGGGAAATCCTGTTCACCATAGCGCTCAGGTTGATTCAGTAGTGCGTGGTATTCAGGATGTGCCAGCATAATATCAATGGCAATCAGCTCAGCCCCCACTAAGGGCTGTTTCTCTTGGTATTTGCGCCAGGTGTCGAAGTAAAACTGGCGTGCGTCTTGTCTGCTAGGATTAAACATTGTAGTCAAAAAGTCCAAAAACGGTTGCATATTCTAACAACTGATTGCTGTCATTAAGCCAGCAAATTTCACCGCTGTCATAAAACCCGATAAAAGGTAAATCGGGATAGCATAATTTTACTGCGAGCAAATCCTTATCTATGCCACCGTAGAAGCCAGGGCCACGTCCAGATGAACTGGCGATGATTGCAAACTTCGGATCATGTCCCAAAATCTGTGCTGTTCTGTCGACGGCGACGCGCATGCTGTGTTCCGCTGCGAGTGGTTGGCGGATAGCCCAGAACATTTGGCTGCCTACATCCAGGCGCGATGCCAGAGTGACTGATCTGTCGTCAGTATTCGTGGCAATGACAGGGATAAGCCGATACCGACCATCCATCAATGCCGAATCAGGCTCGCCGTAAACTTCTGCCGCCATGATGAGGTGAAGTGGTATGCGTGGTAATTCCCGAATCTCTAGGGGTAACTCTCTGGCAAGTAAATTGAGAGCGGATTGGCGGCCTAAAGTTAGAACATCATAGCCATTGGCTTCGGTAACCATTACAGGGGCTGTTAAAGCGCGGATACCATGTGATATACCTATAGCGCCAGTTGTGTTGGGTAAATATAATTCACAGTGCCCTGCAGGGTTGATTTTGCCATTATTCCAGACTTTGTATAAGCCATGTCCTGTGGCATCACCTGCTACGCCCCCAAAGCGCAGCCCTGGCGATTTAATCCAGTTGTGGTTAATGGCGTTAGGTGCGGTCAGCGCAAGCAGTAAGTCGTCTGCTTCAGGTGAGTGTGCCGTATTTAAGCCCAGATTGCCACTAAAGACCATGGCTGCGGCGGCAGGGGCGTCGAGCACCCAGTCCTGTTCAGTGAATATGCCGGCTGCACTACAGCCGCTAATTTGCATGCATTGACTCTGGCGTGACGCAGCGAGCAGGGCAGGCTGTGGATCGCGTGCAAATGCATCGCTTAAAAACAGTAATACACTATTGGCGTGAGTAACGGATAGTTTATCCATCGCCATTGCAACCGCCTGTGCGGCAATAGTTGGGTCAGCGGTTTTCCCGGTTGCGATGCCGGTGGCTATCATAGGGTTTTATCTTTGTATTTGCAGAGGTCGGCAATGATGCAGTGGGTGCAGTCCGGTTTGCGCGCTTTGCAAGTGTAGCGTCCATGCAATATTAACCAGTGATGTGCATTGACCATATAATCTTTGGGTATGGCTTTCATTAATTTTTGTTCAACAATTAACACGGTGTTGCCAGGTGCAAGCCCTATGCGATTAGATACCCGGAATATATGGGTGTCGACTGCCATAACGGCTTCGCCGAATGCGGTGTTGAGGATGACATTCGCAGTTTTACGACCAACACCAGGCAACGCCTCCAAGTCGGTGCGGTTGTCGGGTACGATACTGTTATGTCGTTCAACCAGAATCTGGCAAGTGGCGATTAAATGTTTGGCTTTACTTTTGTATAAGCCAATGCGCTGAATGTATTCAGCTAGATGCTGTTCGCCAAGTGCGAATATAGCCTCAGGGGTGTTTGCGACTTTGAATAAAATACGTGTAGCAATGTTGACGCTTTTATCAGTTGCCTGAGCTGAAAGTAGAACCGCAACCAGTAATTCAAATGTACTGTTATATTCGAGTTCAGTGGTTGGATTAGGATTAGCGGCCGCGAAACGGGTAAAAATCTCGCGGCGTTGTGGACTGGTCAGTTTAGAAATGACGGAACCAACCAATATCTGGCGATGCTGGACGTGGGTTTTGTTTAGCTTCTTCTTCAAGCTTATGCAGGAGGTGATGATGATCTTCTTCCAGTTTATGCATAGCTTCGTCAGACATTTTACCAAATAGCGTGCCAGTAATGAAGCCACCTAAGTCAATTAATGTGGTAGCCCATAAGCCCTGGTGTAAATGGAAGTCAGTGTGGGAATGTTGGCCGTATGGGTAGTTTTTGAATTCATAACCTTTAACAGCGCTTAAATCTGGGTCATTCATAACAAAGTTTTTCGCCCAGTCATACCACCATTTATAATACTTTTCTTGCATGGTGGTGTTTAGGTTGTGACGATCGTAAAAACCGAATACGCTTACACGGTTAGTGTTGCCGCTGAAAGGGAAATGACCTGACATACCTAACGTCCTTCATGATAGTAAAAAATCACATTTTAACCTGTTTTTTTGTATTTGGTATATGGAAGTGAGTGAGTTGAATGTTGACTGGAAATAATGACGTAATATCGACGGTGACTTTGGGTGGTGGGTGTTTCTGGTGCTTGGAGGCCGTGTTTGAAAAAATGCATGGCGTTGTACGCGTCGAATCAGGCTACATGGGGGGTGCACGGCCTAATCCTGCGTATGAGGATGTGTGTACCGGCACGACAGGGCACGCTGAGGTGGTGCAGATTAGCTACGATACACAGCAGACCAGTCTGGTGGATATATTGCATGTGTTTTTTACCATTCATGATGCGACTACGTTAAATCGTCAAGGTAATGATGTCGGTACGCAGTATCGCTCGGTTATTTTTTACCATGATGAGACGCAAAAACAGACGGCTACTGCAGTATTGGCACAATTGCAGGCGCAACTGGATCGTCCTGTGGTAACTGAATTAAGTCCAGCTACTGATTTTTATCGTGCTGAAGAAATGCATCAGCATTATTTTACGTTACATCCACAGCAAGGTTATTGTCAGTACGTTGTAGCGCCCAAAGTGGCTAAATTTCAACAGCACTTTCCGCAATGGGTGCAAGTGCGTGGCTAATTTACCGTATTGGCGGCTGTCAGGGTTTTACTTCTTTTATTTTGCTTTTGTCGGTGCAATGTCACCGTATTGGGGCTTGTACCTGCAGTCGCTGTCGTTTAATGCCTGGCAGATAGGCGTGCTGATGTCGTTGTTGCAGGTGACTCGCATATTTTCCCCCAATATTTGGGGTTGGCTGGCGGATAAAACTGGGCGCCGTGCAGCAATGGTGCGGTTAACGGCCTGGGTAAGTGTGTTGTGTTTTGCCGGTGTGTTTTTTGATAGTCATTTCGCATGGTTATTCGTGGTGATGGCGGCCATGAGTTTTTTCTGGAGTGCGTCTTTGCCTTTGGTAGAGGCAACCACGATGTCGCACTTAGGGTCGCATACGCATCGCTATGGCCAGATACGTTTGTGGGGATCTGTTGGCTTTGTGATAGCGGTATTGGGACTGGGTTATTGGCTGAATGCCCGACCAGTGAGTGATTTGCCTTGGGCTGTACTAGCGCTGATGGTCGGGATAGGCTGGCTGGCAAGTTATATACCCGATGCAAAAATTAATACACAAGTGCGTGCGCATGTGAATATTTGGCATGTGGTACGACGACCCGAGGTAATGAGCTTGTTATTGGGTTGCTTCTTAATGGCGGTAGCGCACGGCCCCTATTATGCTTTTTATTCCATTGATTTGGTTGCTCATGGCTACAGTAAAAGCGCAGTAGGCTGGTTATGGGCACTTGGCGTGATAGCCGAAATAGCCGTGTTCCTGTGGTTGCCACGTTGGTTGCCGAACGTGTCCATGGCGCGGATATTGCTGGCGACATTGCTGATTGCTGTGGTTCGCTTCGTTATCATAGCCTGGGGCATAGATTATTTAGGCTGGATAATCTTTGCACAGATTCTGCATGCAGCAACCTTTGGTGCTTATCATTTATCGGCGGTGGCTTTGATACATCGTTACTTCCATGGTCGTAATCAAGCGCGAGGCCAGGGCCTGTACAACAGTGTGACTTATGGTGCAGGAGGAACCTTGGGTGGTTTATATGCAGGTGCGGTTTGGGATAGTTGGGGAGCAGTCTGGGTATTCAGTATTGCGGCCGCGTGTGCAGCTGTGGGCGCGATTTTAGTGGCAAGTCAGTTGAATAAGCTAGAGGCGAAAACGCACTGATTTATCAATTTGCTTGAGTCTGTGTATAATTTCCTGTTCGATTATTAAGATTGGTTAGAGTCATGAGCGGGCAAACGCTATACGATAAGCTTTGGCAGGCGCATTTGGTCCATACAGAAGCCGATGGGTCTGCGTTAATCTACATAGACAGACATTTGGTTCACGAAGTTACCAGCCCGCAGGCATTTGAGGGCTTGCGACTGGCTGGCCGCAAACCTTGGCGCGCAGGTGCGGCGATCGCTGTGCCCGATCATAATGTACCGACGACTCATAGAGCAGCGGGCATAGCCGACCCTATCTCGCGCTTGCAAGTGGAAACGCTGGATCAGAATTGTGCTGAATTTGGCATACAAGAATTCAAAATGAATGATGTGCGTCAGGGCATAGTGCATGTTATCGGGCCTGAGCAAGGCCTGACTTTGCCCGGCATGACCGTGGTGTGCGGAGATTCGCATACCAGTACACATGGCGCGTTTGGCGCATTGGCATTTGGTATTGGTACGTCCGAGGTCGAGCACGTCCTGGCGACACAGTGCCTGGTGAGCAAGAAATCTAAATCCATGCGTGTGCTGGTCGAAGGTGAGCTAGGCGCTGGCGTGACTGCCAAAGATGTGGCTTTGGCGATTATCGGCACTATCGGTACTGCAGGCGGCACAGGTTATGCGATCGAATTTGCGGGTTCGGCGATACGTGGTTTGAGCATGGAAGGGCGCATGACGCTATGCAATATGGCGATAGAGGCCGGTGCGCGTGCAGGTATGGTTGCGGTGGATGCCAAGACCATAGATTACGTGCGCGGCCGCCCGGCTGCACCTACGGGTGCAATGTGGGACCAGGCCGTGGCCTGGTGGCAAACTTTAGTATCTGACCTAGATGCGGTGTTTGACCATGAGGTCGTGCTTAATGCTGCTGATATACAACCGCAAGTGACCTGGGGCACCTCACCGGAAATGGTGGTTGCAGTGACAGGGCGTGTGCCAGATCCTGCTGACGCGACTGATGCAGTCAAGCGCAATGACTGGGAACGGGCGTTAACTTATATGGGGCTGACTGCAAATACACCGATGTCAGAGATTGCGATTGATAAAGTATTTATCGGTTCGTGTACTAATTCACGTATAGAAGACTTGCGCGCTGCTGCGGCTGTGATTAAGGGACGTAAGAAAGCGGCGAATGTTAAATTGGCCATGGTTGTGCCCGGTTCAGGCCTGGTCAAACAGCAGGCTGAGCAAGAAGGTCTGGATAAGCTGTTTATAGCAGCTGGTTTTGAGTGGCGTGATCCTGGCTGCTCTATGTGTCTGGCGATGAATGCTGACCGGTTGGAGCCGGGCGAACGTTGCGCTGCAACCTCTAATCGTAATTTTGAAGGTCGTCAGGGGCAAGGTGGTCGTACCCATTTGGTAAGTCCGGCGATGGCTGCAGCTGCGGCATTGGCTGGCCATTTTGTTGATGTGCGTGAGTTTTGAAAGGTGCTGCTAAGTGAAGCCATTTGTTGAGTTAGATGGGCTGGTTGTTCCGCTCGATAGGGCTAATGTGGACACCGATGCCATTATCCCCAAGCAGTTTTTGAAATCAATTAAACGTAGTGGTTTCGGACCCAATTTGTTTGATGAATGGCGTTATCTGGATCATGGTGAGCCTGGTCAAGATAATACCCATCGTCCATTGAATCCCGATTTTGTATTGAATAAAGCGCAGTATCAAGGTGCGGAAGTGTTATTGGCGCGGGAGAATTTTGGTTGTGGTTCCAGCCGTGAGCATGCGCCTTGGGCGCTAGAGGATTATGGCATACGGGCCATCATTGCCCCGAGTTTTGCTGATATTTTTTACAACAACTGTTTCAAAAATGGCTTGTTGCCCATCGTCTTGGCGGCAGAAGTGGTCGACCAGCTGTTTGCTGAAACCGCAGCAACTGTTGGTTATCGTTTGCATGTTGATCTGAATCAGCAAACCGTTACTACCCCATCGGGTGACGTATTTGGTTTCGAGGTTGATGCGCACCGTAAATATTGCCTGCTAAACGGTTTTGATGACATCGGGCTGACTTTGCAACACGTGGCTGAAATTCGCACGTATGAGGCGCAGCGCAAACTAACCGCGCCATGGTTGTTTGTTTGAAGGTTATTTACTTGAATATTGAAAGCATAAAATGAAAATTGCTGTTTTACCGGGTGATGGAATAGGTCCTGAAGTAACTGCACAGGCGGTTAAGGTGTTACAAGCTTTGAATAGCGAAGGCTTGAAAATCGAGATGGAGCATGCGGCTATCGGTGGTGCCGGTTATGATGCTGCGGGCGATCCTTTGCCTGAAGCAACTTTGGTGTTGTCACGTGCGGCTGATGCGGTGTTGCTGGGTGCAGTCGGCGGTTATCAATACGACAGTTTGCCGCGTCCTATGCGCCCTGAACAAGGTTTGCTGCGTATCCGTAAAGAGCTGAATTTGTTTGCGAATTTGCGTCCTGTTAATGTTTATCCCGAACTCGCTGATGCGTCTACTTTGAAGGCGGAAGTAGTATCAGGACTGGATATCATGATTGTGCGTGAATTAACTGGTGACTTGTATTTCGGTCAGCCGCGCGGCATCCATATCAATGAACATGGCGAGCGCGAAGGCTATAACACCATGCGTTATGCTGAGTCTGAAGTGCGTCGTGTCGCGCATATTGGCTTTCAGATTGCGATGAAGCGTAACAAAAAATTATGCTCGGTGGAAAAAGCCAACGTACTGGAAACCAGTGAATTGTGGCGTGAAGTTGTCATCGAAACCGCTAAAGAATATCCAGAGGTCGCGCTATCGCACATGTATGTTGATAACGCCGCGATGCAATTAGTGCGTAACCCTAAGCAATTTGACGTTATCGTCACCGGCAATATCTTTGGTGATATTTTGTCTGATGAGGCGTCAATGTTGACGGGTTCGATCGGTATGCTGGGCTCTGCATCGCTAGACCAGAATCGCAAAGGCATGTACGAGCCTATCCATGGCTCTGCGCCTGATATCGCAGGGCAGGATATCGCCAATCCATTGGCAACCATTTTATCGGCGGCGATGATGATGCGTTACACCTTCGGGCGTGACGATGTTGCAGATCGTATCGAAAATGCAGTGAAAAAAGTGATTAGCAGCGGTCTGCGTACAGTGGATATTTATACCGCGGGCACGACCAAAGTCGGTTGTGCAGCGATGGGCGATGCTGTTGTTGCAGCGCTTTAATTAAGGATAGAAGTATGATGCGAGTGGGTTTGGTCGGTTGGCGCGGCATGGTGGGTTCAGTGCTGATGCAGCGTATGCGCGAAGAGCGCGATTTTGATGTGATAGACCCCGTGTTTTTCACCACCTCACAGGTGGGTGGCAAGGGTCCTGAGATCGGGCGTGATATTCCGGCATTGAAAGATGCGCGTAATATCGATGAGCTTAAGGCCATGGATGCGATTATCTCCACTCAGGGCGGTGATTATACGACCGAGATATTTGGGCAATTGCGTGCTGCGGGCTGGAAGGGCTACTGGATAGATGCGGCTTCTACCTTGCGTATGGAAAGCGACAGCGTGATTATCCTCGACCCAGTGAATCAGCATGTGATCAAGGATGCTCTGGCTAAAGGCGGCAAAGATTTTATTGGCGGTAATTGCACGGTGTCATTGATGTTGATGGCATTGGGTGGCTTGTTCCGTGAAAATATGGTCGACTGGATTAGTGCTATGACTTATCAGGCAGCTTCAGGTGCGGGCGCGCAGAACATGCGTGAACTGCTGAATCAAATGGGCGAAACACATCGTACCGTGTCCAGTTTGTTGGATGATCCTGCCTCGGCAATATTGGATATAGATAGAGAAGTCGCTGGTGTGTTGCGCGACGATGCTTTCCCTAAATCTAACTTTGGTGTGCCGTTAGCTGGCAGTCTGATCCCTTGGATCGACAAGGATTTAGGCAATGGTCAAAGTAAAGAAGAGTGGAAAGCTCGCGCTGAGACCAACAAGATTTTAGGCTTAAATGGCGATCAAATTAACATTGATGGCTTGTGTGTACGCATCGGTGCTATGCGTTGCCACAGTCAAGCATTGACGGTCAAACTCAAGCAAGACGTACCTATGGATGAAATCGAATCTATTATCGCTGGCCATAATGCGTGGGTAAAAGTCGTGCCTAACCAAAAGGAAATTAGTATGACTGATTTAACCCCCGCTGCAGTAACGGGCACGCTGACAGTGCCTGTTGGACGCATGCGTAAAATGTATATGGGTGGTGAATACCTGTCTGCGTTCACCGTTGGTGACCAGTTATTGTGGGGTGCGGCTGAACCATTACGTCGCATGTTGCGCATGTTGGTAGAGGCGAAATGAGCGCCGCAGTAGTGAATATTGCCGTTTTAGGTGTAACGACCTTAGTTGGTGAAGCTGTGCTGGCGCATTTGGCTGCAGCAGAGATTAATTTGGGCCAGCTTTATCTGTTGTCTTCAGGTGAGGCTGTCGGTAGCGAGATTCGGTTTAAATATCAGGATAAAATCGTAACAGATGTTGATACGTTCGATTTTTCACAAGCGCAGATGGCTATACTCGCAGCGGATGCTGATTTGGCTGCGCGAATTGCACCTATTGCTGTGGCAGCGGGGTGTGTAGTGATTGATACTAGCCCACAATTTCGTCAAGATGATGCTGTGCCGCTTGTAGTGGTTGGTGTGAATGAAGCAGCTCTCAAGGGGTTTGGTAAAGATCCTATCATAGCCAGTCCATGTGCAGTTAGCATGCACTTGGCTTTGAGTTTGAAGTCTATAGCCAGTGAGTTTGGTTTGGTGAGCGTTACTGTTTCGACTTATCAGGCTGTTTCCGGATCAGGTCAGGCTGGAGTGGATGAACTGGCTGAGCAAACCAAAGCAATTTTTAGCCTCAATGAAACTGAGAATAATGTATATGCTAAGCGCATTTCCTTTAACATTTTGCCGCAAGTTGGTGATTTGATGGATAATGGTTATAGTATTGAAGAAATGAAGTTGGTTAATGAAACACGAAAAGTTTTAGCGCTTCCAGAGTTGGTTGTTAATCCTACGGCTGTTCGTGTGCCTGTTTTTTATGGGCATGGTCAATCGGTGCAGATAACAACAATAAAGCCAGTCAGTGTGGGTTTGTCGACCGCTTTGTGGCAGCAGCAGGCTGGTATTCTTGTCGCTGATAGTGACGACGGTGTTGGGCCTACGCCAGTAGACGTGGTTGGATGTGATGATGTATTTGTAGGGCGGATTCGCGGTGCAATGGGAGCTCAATCTGGTCTGAATTACTGGTTGGTTGCCGACAATATCCACTCGGGTGTGGCGTTAAATAGCGTACGAATTGTTAATGTGTTAAAAGATTTGATGTGATGTAATTTAATTTAAAACAATGGATATGTTGAAGCATATCGAAATAAAGGGGTCGAGATAATGCATAAAAAGAAGATGGTGAGTTGTTTGTCAGCTGCTATGTTGCTACTTGCGCAAGCACCCGCATATAGCGCAGGTTTAGGTAAGCTTTCAATCAACTCAGCGCTGGGTCAGCCTTTGAATGCCGAGATTGAAGTGTTGGCAACCGACCCAACTGAATTAGCGACCCTGCAAGCGCGGATGGCAAGTCCTGAAGCGTACCGCAATGCCAACGTTGATATGACGGGTGTGTTATCTAGTTTGAAATTCGTATTGGAGAAAAGGCCTGGTGGTCGTTCAGTACTGAAAGTGAGTTCGAATAAACCGATTAACGATCCATTTGTGGACATGCTAATCGAGTTAAATTGGGGTGGTGGCCAGATGGTGCGTGAATACACCCTGCTGCTAGACCCACCCGGCATGGGATCAGCCAACACCAATAACAATATCACTGTGACGCCAGCGACTACGTCAACACCAACTTCAGCTACCAGTTCAATTGCGCCGGTAGCGGAAAAGTCTTCTGTTAATAATGTGTCGAATGAGCGTGCGGCTACTAAAGTGGCGCCAGAAAAAGCGCTTGTGCCGAAAACTGTTGTCAAGCCTAAAACGGTCCCTCCTGTCGCCAGCAAGCTTGTCGAAGTCGCACCTGCAAAAACAGAGTCTGCAGCACCATCCAATGATTTGGCTGTGATGCCCGCAACTATTACTGCTAAACGTGGCTCTACGTTAAGTTCCTTGGCAAAAGAAGTTAAGCCTGAAGGCGTGAAACTGGAACAGATGTTGGTCGGTTTGTATCGTCAAAATCCATCCGCATTTGACGGCAATATGAATCAGATGAAAGCTGGAAAGATTCTGAAAGTGCCAAGCAAAGAGGAAGTTGCGGCTATCAGCCAGGCTGATGCGGTGCGCGAAATCAAGCTGCAAGCTAATGACTGGCATAGTTATCGTCAAAAGCTGGCGGGTGAGGTAGCTGCTGCGCCTGCAGCGGAAACTAAGTCCACACCGAATGTCGGAAAAATTACGCCTAAAGTTGAGGATAAGGCTGCCCCAGCTAAATCAGGTCAGGATGTACTTAAACTATCTAAGGGTGAGGCACCTGCAACGAATACTCAGGCAGCAAACGCGGCGAAACCAGCCAAGCCTACTACAGCTGAGTTAAAGCAGGCGGCGCAGGATGAAGCTGTTGCGAAACAAAAAGCATTGAAGGAAGCGAATGATCGTGCTGCAGCGCTAGAAAAAAATATCAAAGATATGCAGCGCTTGGTAGAGCTGAAAAATCAGAGCATGGCAAATATGCAAAAAGAAGCCGCCAAGCCAGCCGCTATTCCAGTACCGCCTGCAGTCAAGCCAGAAGCAAAACCAGAGGTCAAGCCAGAGGCTGCACCTGCTGTGGTTAAAAAGCCTGTAGTAAAACCAGTTGTTCCAGCTCCTGTTCCAGTTGCTGAGCAGGCATGGTATGAAGATATCAATCCACTCTATGCCGCAGGTGGTGCAGTAGGTGCGCTGTTATTGGCATTGCTGGGATTTATGGCGAAGAGCCGAAGTCGTCGTGCCAACTTGTCCAAGTTTGAAAATAGCATCATGACAAATGTGGCAGCCAAGCCAAATACGGTTTACGGTACGCAAGGCGGAGCAGTAGTTAACACCAACAATACGTCATTTTTGACTGATTTTAGCCAGTCAGGTCTGGGCAGCCTTGATACACATGATGTGGATCCTATCGCAGAAGCTGAAGTGTATATGGCTTATGGTCGTGATGCGCAAGCAGAAGAAATACTTAAAGAAGCGATGGTTAAAGATCCAGCACGTCATGAAATCAAGCTGAAATTGCTGGAGATCTATGCCGGTCGTAAAAACCTTCCGGCTTTTGAGTCCATTGCAACTGAATTGTATTCAGCATTGGCGGGTGAAAACACACCAGTTTGGGAAAAAGCGGCAGAGTTGGGTCGCAGCCTGGATCCAAATAATCCGTTATATGGTGGCTCGGCATCGGCAGCGCCTGCTGCAGAGAAAATGGTTGAGCCCGTGGTTGCCGCAGCAGCGGTCTCAGCTATGCTTGCTGAGGAACCTGCAGAAATTCATACCGCTCCAGTTGATGAGGGTGTGATGGATTTGTCAGGCGCACTGGATTTTGATGGTGAATCATTTGATGCGAATGATACGGTGAGTGATAAAGCCGTTGCTGCAGACAGCATATCCACAGAGGGTATGCTGGATATGAGCGAATTTGAATTGCCGGCGACTTTTGAGCCAGTTGCATTGGAAACCTCCGGTGTGATGGATTTTGATGTGCCTGCCGTTGATGCGCATCATGAAGTTGCTGCTGAGGCTGAGCAACCTGCAGAAGTTGGGGCGAATGCTGCAGAAGTATCAGTTCATGACGAAAATATGCTCAACTTCGATTTCAGTGTAGATGAGCCTGCTCATCAAGAGACGGTAGCTGAAGCGACTCCTGTCGCCACCACAGAAGATATTGCGCTGGACTTTTCTGGCATAAGTTTCGATTTTGATGAACCTGAAGTGGTTGAGGCTGCTGCATCGTCTGATAAGTCTGCAGTAGCTGAAACCATTGATGCGACTGAAGCAGTTGCCGAACATCCTGCTGAAATATCTGCAGCACCAGAGCTTAGTGAAGCCGAACAAGAAGTAAAAACCAAGCTGGACTTGGCGCAAGTTTACTTGGAAATGGGCGACACCGAGAATGCGCGTGAAATTTTGCAGGAAGTGATGCAAGAAGGTAACGCGCAACAGCAAGAGCAGGCGCATGCATTTTTACAACAAGCGGGTTGATGCAAGTTAGAGTTAAATTACATTATCCCTGCCATCCAGCCACAGCAGTTTTGCTGTGGCTGTTTTTTGTGGTGTGGATGATGGATAAGCCACCTACGGTGCTGTTGGCCATGAGTGGGCTAATGTTGCTAGGATTTAATGGGCAAGTGCTCAAGCTGTTTTTGCGGTATGTGCGCAGAAGTCGGTGGTTGTTGTTGGTGCTGCTGTTAGTTCACGCCTATAGCTTGCCGGGTGTCCCTTTATTGCCGCATTTGGCACTTTACAGTCCCAGTGTTATCGGGATGCAAAGCGGGTTGTTGCAAATGTGGCGGTTGGTGTTAGTGTTAGCGCTACTAGCGATATTAATGGCAAGGCTCACTCGGGAGTCCATGCTGCTGGGTCTATACAGCATCATGCGCTATGTGTGTTTTTGGGGGTGCTCGGCGCAGCAGGTCGCGACGCGTATAGGATTGACTTTAACCTATGCCGACGCTTTAATGAATGAGCCGGTACCATTGCAGCAACGTTTGCAGCAGTTGCGCCAACCGCTCATCGTGCCTTCATCGGATGTGACACTGACGCAGCGCCCGTTTGACTGGTTGGATTATGCTTGTTTATTTGCGGTAATGGCTTTATTTTGGTGGATGCCTTAAATGCGGATTGCTTTAGGTGTGGAATACAATGGTGCACAGTTCTGTGGCTGGCAGCATCAACCACAGGGATGTGGTGTACAAGATTCCCTGGAGTTCGCGTTGGCACAAATTGCCGGTCAACCTGTTGCAGTGGTGGCCGCTGGACGTACCGATACGGGCGTGCACGCGACATTGCAAGTGGTGCATTTTGACGTTGATGTGACGCGTCCGCTAAGCGCATGGGTCCGGGGTGTGAATTCGTTTTTACCTGCCGGTGTCGCGGTGCTGTGGGCACAACCAGTCAGTGAGCAGTTTCATGCGCGTTTTAGTGCGCTGACACGAAGCTATCGTTATGTCTTGTTGAATCATCCCATCAGGCCTGCGTTACAGTCAGGGCAGGTTGGTTGGTATCATATGCCGCTGGATGTCGCGTTGATGCAGCAAGCTGCGCAATATTTAATTGGTGAGCATGATTTCAGTGCTTTTCGTGCAGCTGAATGTCAGGCCAACACACCCGTGCGACTCATGAGTGAGCTGCGTGTGAGTCGGCAAGGGCATCAAATTATATTCAACCTTACCGCGAATGCATTTTTACATCATATGGTGCGCAATATCGTCGGTGCGCTGGTTTGTGTCGGGCAGGGTAAACAGTCGCCAGCCTGGATGCAATATTTGCTACAGCAGCGTGATCGTACCCAGTCTGCCCCTACTTTTGCAGCTGCGGGTTTGCATTTGTGTCACGTGACCTATGATGCTCAATGGAATTTGCCCTCCAGTCGTTCACCTTGCGAGTAAAATATTATGCGAACACGGATTAAAATTTGTGGTTTTACCAGCGTTGATGCTGCAGTTTATGCGGCTGAGCAAGGTGCAGATGCAATAGGTCTGGTGTTTTATCCGCGCAGTCCGCGTCATGTTGAGATAGCGCAAGCGCAGTTGATTGCCAGAGCAGTGCCAGCTTTTGTCAGCAGCGTCGCACTGTTTGTCGATGCGGATGTGGCAACTGTGAAGGAAGTCATTGCGCAGGTAAAGCCTGGTCTGCTGCAATTCCATGGTAACGAATCCCCCGCGTACTGTCGCCAGTTCAATTTGCCCTATATTAAAGCCGTACGCGTAAAGCAGGGGTTAGATTTGGTACAATACGCTTTGCAATTTCATGATGCGCAGGGCATATTGCTCGATGCCTGTGTTGCTGGCGAAGCGGGTGGGACTGGTCACAGGTTTGACTGGAATTTAATCCCCGCAGACTTGCCGCTGCCATTGATATTGTCAGGCGGGCTGGATGCGAGCAACGTCAGTGCAGCGATACAGCAAACGCAGCCTTGGGCAGTGGATGTGTCCAGTGGCGTAGAAGCGAGCAAAGGCATCAAAGATGCGACTAAAGTCGCTCAATTTATACACGAGGTAAACAATGCGTATCGGTGAACTCCCTGATGAACGTGGGCATTTTGGCCCTTATGGTGGTATTTTTGTTGCGGAAACATTAATTGCAGCGCTAGATGAGTTGCGTCAGGAATATGATGTGGCGCGTAAAGATCCTGCTTTCATGGCGGAATTTCGTCATGAACTCAAACATTATGTAGGGCGCCCTAGCCCGATTTATCACGCCAAGCGTTGGTCGGAACACCTGGGTGGCGCGCAGATTTATCTGAAGCGTGAAGACTTGAACCATACTGGCGCGCACAAAATCAATAACACCATTGGTCAGGCCTTGTTGGCACGGCGTATGGGTAAAAAACGGGTGATCGCCGAAACCGGTGCAGGGCAGCATGGCGTTGCATCAGCAACGGTTGCTGCGCGCTACGGCATGGAGTGCGTGGTATACATGGGGGCTGACGACGTTGTGCGTCAATCTCCTAATGTGTACCGGATGAAACTGCTGGGCGCAACGGTGGTGCCAGTGTCGTCGGGTTCCAAAACCTTGAAAGATGCGCTCAACGAAGCGATGCGTGACTGGGTCACCAATGTTGCTTCTACGTTCTACATTTTAGGAACGGCAGCAGGTCCGCACCCTTACCCTATGCTGGTGCGTGATTTCCAGTCGGTGATTGGTGATGAATGTTTAACACAAATGCCGGAAATGGTCGGTCGTCAACCTGATGCGATCATCGCCTGTGTCGGTGGCGGCAGCAACGCGATAGGTATATTTCATCCTTACCTGGATGAAAAGAACGTGCGCTTGATTGGCGTAGAGGCAGGTGGTGATGGGGTATCGACTGGTCGTCACGCCGCGCCATTATCTGCTGGTACGCCTGGTGTGTTGCATGGTTTCCGCAGTTATTTAATGCAGGATGATAATGGCCAGATTATCGAAACCCATTCTGTGTCAGCAGGTCTGGATTACCCTGGGGTGGGTCCTGAGCATGCCTGGCTGAAAGACAGCGGACGTGCCGAATATGTGGCGATTAATGATGATGAAGCGATGGCAGCATTTCATAATTTATGCCGTTTTGAAGGGATTATTCCTGCACTGGAATCCAGTCATGCACTCGCTCATGCGGCTAAAATCGCCCCGACTATGGGTAAAGATCAGGTATTGTTAGTCAACTTGTCTGGACGTGGTGATAAAGACATTAATACCGTAGCGAAACTAGCGGGCATTACGCTGTAAGCCTGCATAAGAGAAAGCAACTATGAGCCGTATTCAACAAACATTCGCGCAACTCAAAGCTCAGAACAAGGCTGCGCTGATTCCATTTATTACTGCAGGTGATCCTGACCCACTACTGACGGTCGCTATATTGCACGGTTTGGTTGAGGCAGGTGCCGATATTATCGAACTGGGTGTGCCGTTTTCTGATCCTATGGCAGATGGTCCGACCATACAGCGTGCATCCGAGCGAGCCCTGAAGCACCACGTGGGATTACGTGATGTGTTAGCGATGGTAGCCGAATTCCGTACCACCAACACCGCCACACCCATCGTATTGATGGGTTACGCGAATCCGATAGAGCACATGGGTTATGCGGCTTTTGCGCAAGCAGCTCATCTGGCGGGTGTGGATGGCGTGTTAACCGTGGATATACCGCCCGAGGAAAGTGTCGCTGAAATATTTACTGCGGCTGGAGTGGATACCATATTCCTGTTGTCACCGACGACACCGGATACGCGTATTAACCTCGTTGCCAGCAAAGCCAGTGGTTTCGTTTATTATGTATCGCTTAAAGGAGTAACCGGTTCGGCTAACCTTGATCTGGTCGAGGTTGCACAGCATATTCCAGTAATCCGTGAGCGCTGTGGTTTGCCTGTGGGCGTGGGTTTTGGCATACGTGACGCAGCAACTGCGGCGAAAATTGCGCAGTTTGCAGATGCTGTTGTGATTGGCAGCCGTATTGTGGAAGAAATAGAAAATTCACCACGCGAACAGGTGGTGGGTAATTTAATTAAATTTGTAGCTGAAGTGCGTGCCGCAATGAATGCAGTGGTAAAAGGATAAATTATGAGCTGGTTTCAAAAAATATTACGTCCAAAAATCAATCGTCGAATGGCTGACGATGCCAAAAAAATCATGCCTGAAGGTTTGTGGAGCAAATGTCCATCTTGCGAAACGGTGTTGTATCGGGCTGATTTAGAACGGAATGCAGAAGTCTGTCCAAAGTGTGGCTACCATCATCGTATTAATGCTCGCGCTCGGCTGGATATGTTGCTGGATACGGAAGGTCGTGTTGAAATTGCGGCGGGTGTGGTGCCTGTCGATACACTGAAATTTAAAGACAGTAAAAAATACAGCGACCGTATTCTGGAAGCGCAACGGGCAACCAGTGAAAAAGACGCGTTAATCGTGATGAAGGGTAGTGTTTGCAATGTGCCATTAGTAGTTGCTGCGTTTGAATTCAAATTCATGGGCGGTTCTATGGGTGCGGTAGTAGGCGAGCGTTTTGTGCGTGGTGTTGAGGCTTGCATACAGGATAAAGTGCCATTCGTTTGCTACGCTGCCAGCGGTGGCGCACGTATGCAGGAAGGCTTGTTTTCATTGATGCAGATGGCGAAAACCAGCGCGGCGCTGACTAAGCTGGCGGAGGCGAAATTGCCATTTATTTCGGTGTTGACCGATCCGACTATGGGTGGTGTGTCAGCGAGTTTTGCCATGCTGGGCGATGTGATTATCGCCGAACCTAAGGCTTTAATTGGTTTTGCCGGCCCGCGCGTGATTGAACAAACAGTGCGTGAGACTTTGCCAGAAGGCTTTCAGCGTGCTGAGTTCTTGCAAGAACATGGTGCCGTGGATTTGATTATCGACCGTCGCGAAATGCGTGATCGTTTGTCTAGCTTGTTGTCCATGATGCAACGCATGCCCGCGGCGGCTTAATGGATTTAGCCGGCTGGCTGAATCATTTAGAAAACCTACACCCGCAGACCATCGATATGGGGCTGGCGCGGGTGGGGGCAGTACACAAGGTGTTATTGCCCCAGTTGCATGCACCCATCATCACCGTGGCGGGCACTAACGGCAAAGGTTCAACCTGCGCTTACCTCGAAGCTATGCTCAGCGCAGCAGGTTATCGAGTAGGTTTATATACCTCGCCTCATCTTTTGCGTTTTAACGAGCGCATACGCTTAAATCAATCAGATGCCGACGATGCAGCAATTTGCGCTGCATTCAGCGCCATAGAAGCGGCACGCGGTGATATTTCATTAAGCTATTTTGAATTTGCTACGCTGGCTGCTGTATGGCTGTTTGAACAAGCTGCTGTTGATGTGATGATATTGGAAGTCGGCCTGGGCGGTCGCCTGGATGCGGTTAACGTATTTGATGCGCAAGTGGCTGTGGTTACCAATATCGATATCGATCATGTTGATTATTTGGGTGACAATCGCGAGCAGATTGGTCGTGAAAAGGCGGGTGTCTTTCGCCCACAGCGTCCAGCGGTTTGCGGCGATGCGCAGCCACCTGAATCATTACAAAGCAGCGCAGAATTGATCGGGGCTGATTGGCATACGCTGGGGCGTGATTTTAGCTATCAGGTAAGTTCAGATGGCTGGAGTTATCATGGGGTACAGGATTATTTAAACTTGCCCCTGCCAACGATGCGCGGTGCGTATCAAATCAATAATGCGGCCACGGCGATTGCTGCATTGAGTTATTTTGCTGCCTGTTGTCCAGTGGATGAGCATGCGATACGGCAAGGTTTGCAAACGGCACAAGTCACCGGGCGATTCCAGATAATAGCTCATGCACCCCTACGGATATTGGATGTTGCCCACAACCCGCACGGCGCCAAAGCGCTGGCGGCGAATTTGGCGCAACTGCCTGTCGTCGGTAAAACCTATGCAGTCTTTGCCATGCTGTCTGATAAAGATATCGCGGGCGTGATTGCTGCGATGCGTGATGTAATCGACGTGTGGGTGATTGCTGGGTTGGATGTGCCACGTGGCGCCAAACTTGAGCTGTTGCAAGCGCAATTGCAGGCGCTGCAAGTTTCTGTCATCGTTACTCAAACGGATATTGTATCGGCCTGGTTTTATGCCTGTGAACACGCGGCAGAAAATGATAGAATATGCGCCTTTGGTTCCTTCTACACAGTCGCCGCAGTTTTAGATGCGGTCAAATAGGAAGCGCAATGGCCATACAAGCCACCTCTGAAGAACAGCTAAGATTTAAGAAGCGTGCACGCCAGCGTTTGCTAGGTGCGGGTGCGTTATTACTCACCGCAGCTATCGTCCTGCCGCTAGTGCTGGACGCTACCCCACGACAGCCACATTCAGATGTAATCATCGACATGGTCGGTTCCGTTAAGCCAGCAGATGTGCCGGTTAAGCCGGTGACGACTATTGCAGATGTGGCCGCAGCACCTGATTCGGCAGCGATTCCATCGGTAATGCCGCAGCAGGGTGAGGAAAATAAATTGACTGACGTAAGACCTTCGGTTGGGAAAGATGTGGCAAATAGCCTGGACACGCCAGCCGCTTTGCCCAAGGCATCGACACCGCCGACTGAAAAAGCGTCAAATAATGTTGCGCACCAGCCTGAGATTGATGCCAAGCCAAAATCTAAACTGGCAGCTGAGCCTAAGCCTGAGGTCAGGTCTGTCATCAAAGCTGAGGTTAAAGCGGAAGCCAAGCCTAAGCAAGAAACTAAAAAACCTGAAGTAAAAGTCGAGACCAAGGTTGCACTTGAACCTAAGGTCGCGGTAAAAGTTGAGCCTAAGCTGCCTGTTGATGCATCGCACGAGAAGAATGCCGCGAGTTCCCAGCATTTCGTGGTGCAATTGGGGGCTTTTAGCAATGCGGAAAATGTCCAGCAGTTGCGCGATCGGCTAAGCGCTGTAGGTGTGAGCACTTATACGGAAAAATTACCCAGTGGCGCAACGCGGGTCCGTGTCGGGCCTTATACGGATAAAGCACAGGCTGATAAAGTGCTCGCTAAAATTAAGGCAGCAGGTGTGCAAGCTCAAGTTGTCCCGTTGAAATAACCCGATGAATAGTGTGGACTGGGGTATTTTGCTGGTGTTGTTCCTGTCCATGCTGCTAGGTCTGGTTCGTGGTGGTGTCAAAGAAATATTGTCGTTATCTGCATGGGTGTTGGCATTCATTGCAGCCAAGTCGTTTGCTGAGAGCGCGGCAGTGTTTGTACCCGCTTTTATTACCGCGCCCGCGATTCGTTATTTAGGCGGATTCTTGCTGGTGTTTATTGCGGTGATGGTGCTATCCATGTTGCTGACTCTGTTGTTGTCAGAGTCGCTCAAAGCGGCGGGGTTAGGACTAATCGACAGGTTGTTGGGATTCATATTTGGTGCGATACGCGGATTGTTTATTGTTACCACCTTGGTGTTGCTGGCAGGGTTAACTGCGTTGCCGAAAACCGAGTTATGGCAGCAATCTTATATCACCCCGATGTTTGTTAAGTTGGCAGTCATATCTACGCCTTGGCTGCCTGATGGTTTGGTTAAATATATACACTTTTAGGGATATCCTATGTGCGGCATAATTGGCATCGTTTCTCATTCACCCGTCAATCAGATGCTCTATGATGGTTTGTTGGTATTGCAACATCGTGGACAAGATGCAGCGGGGATAGTGACCGCTGAGGGTAATGTGTTCCACATGCATAAAGCCAATGGCTTGGTGCGCGACGTATTCCGTACTCGCGACATGCGTAATCTGCTGGGTAATTCCGGCATAGGTCATGTGCGCTATCCCACTGCAGGTAATGCTGCTTCTACCGCTGAAGCGCAGCCGTTCTATGTGAATTCGCCTTATGGTATCGTGCTGGCGCACAACGGCAATTTAACCAACACTGATCAGCTGAAAGAGGACTTGTTCCGTCTGGACTTGCGCCATGTCAATACCAGCTCAGATTCAGAAGTGTTGCTTAATGTACTGGCGCATGAGTTAGTAGAAGTCGGCAACACCCATCAGCTTAGTGTTGATCGTATCTTCAAAGCAGTGAGTGGTGTGCACAGACGTTGCCGTGGTGCTTATGCAGTGGTGGCAATGATATCAGGGCATGGCTTGCTGGCATTCCGTGATCCGTATGGCATCCGTCCGTTGATTATTGGTAGCCGTCAGTCAGAATACGGTGTCGAGTACATGCTGGCGTCGGAAAGTGTGGCGATAGATTCGCTGGATTTCAAAGTGCTGCGTGATGTCGCGCCAGGTGAGGCGATTTATATCGACGAAGCTGGGCAGATGCACAGCCAGCAATGCTCGGATAATCCGCAATATTTCCCGTGCATTTTTGAATACGTTTATCTGGCGCGTCCGGATTCAGTGATAGACGGCGTTTCCGTATATGAAACCCGGCTGCGCATGGGCGAGCAATTGGCTGAAAAGATCCGCCAGCAATGGTCGCACTTGCATATCGATGTGGTTATCCCGATTCCTGATACCAGTCGTCCTAGCGCGTTGCAACTGGCTAATGCACTGGGCTTGTCTTATCGCGAAGGTTTTATCAAGAATCGCTATATTGGCCGTACCTTTATTATGCCCGGGCAAGCCATGCGCAAGAAGTCGGTACGCCAGAAGCTGAATGCCATCGGCATGGAATTCAAAGATAAAAACGTGCTGTTAGTTGATGACTCTATCGTGCGCGGCACCACCAGCCGTGAAATCGTGCAAATGGCACGTGATGCGGGTGCGCGTCAGGTGTTCTTTGCTTCTGCCGCGCCACCTGTACGCTTCCCTAACGTCTATGGCATTGACATGCCAACGCGTCAGGAATTGTTGGCGACAGGGCGGACTGACGAGCAAATCGCGCGTGAAATCGGTGCCGATGCGCTGGTGTATCAGGATATAGATGCGCTGATCGAAGCTGTGCGTGAAATCAATCCTGCATTAGAGCATTTTGATACATCGTGCTTTAACGGCAACTATGTGACTGGTGACATTACCCCTGAGTATCTGGATATCATCGAATCCATGCGCTGCGGTTCAGATAACAAAGCAAAGTCTTCCTCCTTGCAGCTGGATTTGAATCTGGCACGTGGAACCTGAAGCGGTTGACGATGAGTTGCACGCAGTTTAAGATGAATCATGCGCCGATTTCCAACTTGCGGGCGCTTTATAAATTCAGCTAAAACTTCAACCCGTTTTAGCTATCCAGCAAAACGGGTTTTTTATTAGGAGCAGTTCATGCAAAACGAAGATTACGATATTGAAACTCTGGCAGTGCGGGCAGGGATTACGCGCAGCCAGTTTGGCGAGCACAGTGAAGCGCTGTATTTGACTTCCAGCTTTGTGTTCAACAATGCAGCGGAAGCCCAGGCACGGTTTAAGGGTGAGCAGCCCGGCAATATTTATGCGCGCTTTACCAATCCCACCGTCACCATGTTTGAACAGCGCCTGGCTGCGCTGGAAGGCGCGGAGCGCTGCGTGGCAACGGCTTCAGGCATGTCAGCGATACTGGCAACGGTAATGGGTTTGCTCAAAGCTGGTGATCATATCATTGCGTCACGTTCTATTTTTGGTTCTACCGTGCAGCTGTTCAGCAACATTATCGGGCGTTTTGGCGTAGAAACGACTTATGTTTCGCCGACTGATATTAGTGAGTGGCAAGCAGCGTTACGCCCTAATACCAAGTTGTTTTTTGTGGAATCGCCATCCAATCCGTTGACTGAAGTCAGCGATATCGGCGCGTTGTCGGTATTGGCAAAACAGTCTGGCGTGGTGCTGGCGGTGGACAATTGCTTTTGCTCTCCTGCATTGCAACAGCCATTGAAGTTGGGCGCGGATATCGTTATTCATTCCGCGACCAAATATCTGGATGGGCAAGGGCGCGTGCTGGGCGGCGCGGTACTGGGTAGCAACCAGTTGATGGAAGGCGTGTATGGTTTCTTGCGTACCGCAGGGCCAACCATGAGCGCGTTTAATGCATGGGTGTTCCTCAAAGGGCTGGAGACGCTTAAACTCCGCATGGATGCGCACTCCGCCGCTGCGCTGAGTTTAGCGACCTGGCTGGAAGCGCACCCGAATGTGGCGCGCGTATATTATCCGGGCTTGCCTTCCCATCCGCAACATGAAATCGCCATGCGCCAGCAGCGCACTGGTGGCGGTATAGTTGCATTTGAAGTCAAAGGCGGGCAGCCAGCAGCCTGGCAGGTGATAGATGCAACCAAAATGATTTCGATAACCGCCAATTTAGGTGATACGAAAACGACGATTACCCATCCGACCACCACTACGCATAGCCGTATGACACCGGAACAACGGGCAAATGCAGGCATCAATGATGGACTGCTGCGTGTGGCCGTTGGTTTGGAATCACTGCGCGACATACAAAATGATTTGGCGCGGGGTCTGGATGCGATATAAGCTCATCATCATCGGTGCGATGCTGTCCGTGCATGCATGGGCAGCATCAATGACTGAGCTGAATTATCAGGACAGCGACGCAGGCACGCCCGCCTACCGCACTCGCATATTGGTGACGCCTGATTTTTTGCGTATGGATGCAGGAGTTGATGACGATAATTTCGCCCTGCTCAACCGTGCCACAGGACAGCTCTACAATGTTAGCCGCGATGAACATCAGGCTTATCGTTACGATACCCGGCCGACTATAGTTGACCTGCCCAAGCCATGGAAAATTACTCAGCAAGTCAGCCAAATCAATGCGAGTACGCGGCATTTTGACTGGGCTGTCAATGGTAAAGCCTGCGGCCAAATCACTGCCACCAGTAAACTTCAGCCCGACACCGCAGTCGCGCTACAGCAATACTGGCGCGCCCTTGCCACGAGTCAGTGGCAAACCTGGCAGCGCACCCCTGCGGATATGCGTAACGCATGTGATCTGGCGCGTTATGTTGTTGCTATCCCTTTGCTATTTCAATATGGCTTGCCACTGAGCGATGAGACCAGCGATGGACGCAGCCGCCGCTACCAGTCAGACAGCGTCGTTCCCTTGCGTGCTGGACTCTTCGTGCTTCCACCTGATTACCCTGTCGTCACTGCTCCATGATAATGGCATGACAATATTCATCCAGCACATAAGGAAATTAACGGTATGAAGACATTAGGGAACTTGCTGTGGTTTGTTTTAGGTGGTGCATTAATGGGATTGGGTTGGTGGTTCGCGGGTGTGTTGGCGTTGATCACCATCGTTGGCATACCCTGGGCGAAAGCCTGTTTTGTGATCGGTCAGTTTGCCTTTTTCCCGTTTGGCAAAGAAGTCGTTAGCAGGCGGTTAGTGACTGGTCAGGATGATATCGGTACGGGGGTGCTGGGTATGCTGGGGAATGTCATCTGGTTTGTTTTTGTGGGTATATGGCTGGCGATAGGACATGTGATTTCTGCGCTGGCCTGTTTCATCACAATTATAGGCATACCTTTTGGCATCCAGCATTTGAAACTGGCGATGATAGCGTTAGCTCCGATAGGGATGACGGTCGTCGCAAACGATTAGATTTAAAGCTGCGTAAGCTGACAACCGTCAGCGTCACAACGCAAATAACCACCATGCTCATACCAGTCAGTCAGCACCCAGCGTTGGCAGACGTGTCCATCAATGTTGTAGGTGTGGACTGCGCTGCGGTGGGTGTGGCCGTGGATTAAACGCGGGTAGTCGTGCTTCGATAACACGGCGGTTACAGCTGCATTATTCACATCCATAATCTCACTGGATTTTCCTTGCTTGTCGGATTCGCTTTGCTCACGCGCTTGTTGGGCGAGGGCGATACGGGTAGCGAGAGGTTGTGCCAGGAGCTGATGTTGCCATGCAGGATTGCGTACCTGGTCACGGAAGGCAAGGTATTTAACGTCGTCGGTACACAAGGTATCGCCGTGCATGAGCAGTGTGGGTGTGCCGTATAAGTCGATCAGGCTGGGGTCGGGCAGTAGCGTGGCGCCGCTCAATGTGGCGAAATTCTGCGCGATAAGAAAGTCGCGGTTGCCATGCATGAAATAGAGTTTTACGCCGGTGTCGGCCAGTTGCCTGAGTGCTGCGGCTACTTGCTGGTTAAGTGGCTGGTCCAGGGTGTCATCACCTAGCCAATACTCAAATAAATCACCGAGTATGTAGAGCGCGTCGGCATGGATGGCTGTTTGTGTGAGGAAATCAAAAAATTGCTGATTGATTTGTGGCCGTGACTCGCACAGATGTAAATCGGAGATAAACAGGCTGTGCGAGTGCTGCATGTTACTTAAGCGACTTCAGCGCGTTCGATGATAACGTCAGCGACTGGCACGTCTTGATGGCCAGCCTTGTTGCCGGTTTTTACTTTCTTGATGGTATCAACCACATCCTGACCTTCAACCACTTTGGCGAATACGCAGTAGCCGTAGCCTTGTGCTGTAGGCGCACTGAAATTCAAAAAGCTGTTGTTTTTAACGTTAATGAAAAACTGTGATGAAGCTGAATGCGGATTAGGTGTGCGTGCCATTGCGACAGTATAGGCATCGTTAGTTAAACCGTTAGCTGCTTCGTTTTCGATCTCGGCATTGGTTTCTTTTTGTTTCATGCCTGGCTCAAAACCGCCACCCTGGATCATAAAGCCATCGATGACGCGGTGGAATATAGTGTTGTTATAGAATCCGCTGTTCACGTATTCCAGAAAGTTAGCCACTGTTTTTGGCGCCTTTTCAGCATTCAGTTCTAAAGTGATAACGCCGTAGTTGGTATGTAATTTGACCATGGTTTGTTCCCTTTTAAGTTAAAAATTATGCGCCGTTTTCTGCGACGATTCTCCAGTTGCCATTTTGGTTGACCCAATATTGCCGTTTATGCATGACATTATCAAGGTTGTTGCTGCGGTAATCTTGTTCAAAGCTGACCATATACATGTTTTTCTGGCCAGGGTACTCAAAGATGCTGACGCGTGAAAGTGCCACTTTAATCCAGGTTTTGCCTTGATTGACGCGGCGCTTGGCATTCGCCCAATCGCTGAATTTGATTTTGTTCGCGGTGAAATTGGCGGCGTAGTGCTTGATGTATTGTTCAGTGTCGCGGCTTTCCCAGTCGTGACGCCATGATTCTACTTGCTTCATCAACTCGTCTTTACTGGTTTCTGCGCTTTTTGCAGGTACCCATTTAATGTGATCGGCAATGACCACAGGAGTGACGCTGGGGGTGATGTATTTGCCTAATTCGACCAAGTCATTATTTGTGAGTACCACGCAACCACTGCTGGCTTTGGGTGGGCGGCTGTAGGTTTCGCTGGTGGTGCCGTGCAACCAGATGCCGTGTCCAAATGAGCCCAGTTTTTCATCCCAGTCGTTGGGAAAATTTAGCGTCAAAGCGAAATTTCCATACAAGTCTGGCAGCTTATTGCCTTCCAGTTTTCGGGTGATGTAATACACGCCGAGTGGCGTACGGTTGTCACCTTCACGGGTTTTTTCTACGCCATTTTTACCGATGGTGACGTAATAATCCGCGACGTTTTTCAATTCGCCATGCTGGTTCTTGAATACATACAAACGCGATTTGTCAGTGTCAACGACGACAGCGGTGGGGATGCTGGGGTCAAGCTGCAATAATTGCTGCGGCACCATGCCTACACTCGGTCTGTCCAGGTAGCTGGAGAGGCGTGCACGTGCTTCGTCACGTAAATCAGCAATTGCGGGGGTAGCAACTTTGCTATTGCCAAAGTTGGTGAGTGGTTTAATACGTGCAGTGAGCAAATCGCCGTGGATGAGCTGAGCCAGACGGAAATCGGGATGCAGTTGAAGCAGGCTCTCAACTTGCTTCAGCGCGACGTCCAGACGGTTCTGCTGTATAGACAGTAACGCTTGCGCCAGTAAATTATCAACCTGGCTTTTGAGCGGGACGTAATGAGTTACGGGTGTGCTTTCAAATATGGGCCCCGCCATGGCGATTTTCTCATCACTATAAGCGTAAGTCGCAGTAAACAAACAAACAGCAGTGATGACGAGGCGTGATTTCAACATAAACATGTGACGTAAAATTAACGTGAACGTTCCTCAGTAATCAGCCATTTTCCATGTATTTTTGCCAATGCCAATACTTTATGGGTGCTTGATTTGAGTCGGTCAGATTGGTAGGTCTGCTTGAAGCTTGCAGTAGCTGTATCATTGGTTACATTGGTCACGCTGATGTCTGTCAGGCTGACTTCGATTTTTTTCGGGGCGCTGATACGCTCGCGGCGTGTAGTTTCCCATGCACTGCGCGATTCGCCATTCGGGGTTTTGAATTGTGGTGCGTAGCTGGCCAGGTAAGCGTTGACGTTTTGGCCTTCCCAGGCAGTCGCCCAGGCATGTACCGCCTTGTTGATGTCGGTATTGTCTACAGTAGCTACGGCAGGCTTGGTGTCAGCTGGTTTGCTGGCAGGAGCGGCCACTGCTGCGACAGGTTTGGCTGCGCTGGCAATGACTGTGCTGCCTTTGCGGCTGCTGAACAGTTCTTTAATCAAAGCCAGTTTGGTTTGCGCGGTCGCATTTTTGTTATCTAATTGCAGCGCTTTGTCGTAAGCTTGTGATGCCATTTTTGCGTAGATGTCACCCAGGTTTTCGTGGGCAGTAGCGTAGCTTGGATGGGTGCGGATAGCCATTTCCAGTGCGTTTTTGGCTTTATCGTATTGTCCTTGCGCAGCGTAAAGCACTGCCAGGTTGTTATATGGCTCTGGCAATTCGGGGAAATCTTCCGTTAAACCCGTGAATACTTTGATGGCTTCAGCGGATTTGTTTTGCTCGGTTAAAATTAAACCTTTGAGAAAACGTGTTTGTGCGTCCTGTGGATTTTTGGCGATGTAAGCATTGGCGCGGGTGAGTGCGTTGTCATATTGCCCCTGTTTGAATAAGCTGCTGATTTCCTGATATTCAGAGCTGTTTGCGGCTAGGCTTAAACCTGCATGGCTGGTGATGGCAAGGAACAACAGGGCTAAAAGGGAAGTGCGTTTCATTATGATATACTCATCCGACCACTAATCAGGGAGTTCAATTATACAAGAACTCGCGCTGATTCAAACTATTACCTTAGAATTGAACCATTATGCTGACAATTTATAATTCATTAGGCCGTGAAAAACAGCCCTTCGTTGCAATTACCCCTGGGCAAGTTCGTTTATATGTATGTGGAATGACAGTTTATGACTACTGCCACCTGGGTCATGCGCGGGTAATGGTGGCGTTTGATGTGGTGACGCGCTGGTTACGCGCGTCGGGATATGCGGTGGAATATGTGCGCAATATCACTGATATCGACGACAAAATTATCAAACGTGCCGCTGAAAACCATGAAACTACGACAGCATTGACCAACCGTTTTATCGCCGCTATGAACGAAGATGCGGAGGCTTTGGGGGTGTTGCCACCTACGCACGAGCCTCGCGCCACCGAATTTGTTGCGCCTATGCAGGCAATGATTACTACATTGATAGAACGCGGACTGGCTTATGCTGCTGATAACGGCGATGTGTATTACATCGTGCACAACTTTGTGGGTTACGGCAAGCTGTCAGGTAAATCGCTGGATGAACTGCGCGCAGGTGAGCGGGTGGAAATCGATCAGCATAAGCGCGACCCGCTGGACTTTGTGTTGTGGAAAGCAGCCAAACCCGGTGAGCCTGCCTGGGCTTCACCTTGGGGTGAAGGGCGGCCAGGGTGGCATATTGAATGCTCGGCAATGAGTGAGCATTATTTGTCCAATCATTTTGATATCCACGGTGGTGGTCAGGATTTGCAATTTCCGCACCATGAAAACGAGATTGCCCAGTCTGAAGGTGCACACGGTTGCGCCATGGCGAATTATTGGATGCACAATGGCTTTGTGCGGGTTGATAATGAAAAAATGTCCAAATCGCTGGGCAATTTTTTCACCATACGTGAAGTGCTGGAAAAGTATGATGCTGAGACACTGCGTTTTTTCATCGTCCGTGCACATTATCGTAGCCCGTTGAATTATTCTGACCATCATCTGGATGATGCCAAACAGTCGCTCAACCGGCTCTATACTGCATTGCGTGAAGTGACCACGACAGCGATCACAATTGATTGGACGCAACCCCAGGCTGCGCGCTTTAAGGCAGCGATGGACGATGATTTTAATACGCCAGAAGCCGTCGCTGTGCTGTTTGATTTGGCTAATGAAACCAATAAAACCAAATCAGTGCAAACGGCCAGTCTGTTAAAAAGTCTGGGTGGTTTATTGGGCTTGTTGCAAAATGATGCAGCCAGTCATTTGCAAGGTGCCGCAGGTGCTGTTGATGCGGCGCAAATTGAACAATTGATAGTTGATAGAGTAGCAGCGCGTAAGGCCAAGAACTTCGCCGAAGGTGACCGCATCCGTCAGCAATTGCTGGATATGGGTGTCGTGCTGGAAGATACCGCGCAGGGCACGACCTGGCGGCAGAGTTAGGATTCTTCACCGGAGTGCGCAATGCAAGCATCTGACACCACTTCCACGAATAGCTTATTGTTATCCGATATTATCGGGTCGTTAAGTTACGCACTGGATTTGACTGAAGGCTTGCCACCGGGACATTGCTTGCGCAGTTGCTGGGTAGGGATGCATATCGGTCAGCAATATGGCATGGATCAGAGTGCGCTTTCTCATCTGTACTACACGATTTTACTCAAGGATGCTGGTTGCAGCAGTAATGCCGCGCGTTTGTTTGAAATCTATGAAACCGACGACCGCACGGTGAAAAATGATTTTAAACAGGTTGATACCGACAGTCTGTTTCAGTTGGGTAAATTCGTGATGTCACACGTTGGTGTGGGTAAATCTTTGCATGAGCGAGTGAGCAAGATGCTGGCGCTGGTAGAACGGGGGGAAGAATATGCCCACGAGCTGGTTTCCACCCGTTGCGAACGCGGTGCAGATATTGCACGTCAGCTGGGTTTTGATGAAGAAGTCGCGCTAGGCGTACGTTATCTTGACGAACACTGGAACGGCAAAGGTAAGCCGTTTGGGTTGGCAGGGGATGAAATACCGGTTAATGCGCGAATTGCCCTGTTATCCCAGGTTATAGAAGTATTTTATGCAGCTAACGGGGTCGAGTTTGTCATCGCTGAGGTGAACAAGCGTTCGGGCACCTGGTTCGATCCTGAGCTGGTTGAGGCGTTCAATATCGCCCGGCAGCAAGACGGTTTTTGGCATGGCTTTGTTTGCGACGATTTGCAGAGCAGGGTGGGTAAGTTAGAGCCGCACTCCAGGGTGATAGAGATTGATGAAGATCGTCTGGATACCATAGCAGAAGCTTTTGCCAAAGTCGTCGATGCGAAAAGTCCTTACACTTACGGCCATAGCAGCCGAGTGGCCGCTTACACCTTGGCAGTGGCTAAGCGCATGGGGATACCGCCCGCTCGGCAAAAATGGTTATATCGCGCAGCGTTGCTGCATGACATAGGCAAGTTGGGTGTGAGTAACGGGGTGCTGGACAAGCCAGGCAAGCTCGATGAAGATGAATGGGCGCAAGTCAAAGCACATGCGTTTTATTCCGAGCAAATCTTATCGCGCCTGAATGTGTTTGCTGAACTGGCACAAGTCGCTGCTGCGCACCATGAGCGTCTGGATGGTAAAGGCTATCCGCATGGACTGAGTGCGGACCAGATTACGCTGGAAACGCGCATTATCACCGTGGCTGATATCTTCGATGCGATTACGGCCAATCGGCCTTATCGCGGCCCTATCCCGGTGCCTGATGCAATCGCGATTATGGAAAAGGAGCGCGGTACGGCGATAGACAGTGATTGCCTGGATGCGTTAAAGCAGGTGCTGCCCGATCTGGTCGCACAGGGTTATGTGGAATTACCCCTTGGTTTTACAATTTAATCTTTATATACACGAGACAAAACTATAGTGCTTACCCAACTCCACCTTGCTGAACAGGTTAAATTTCTGGTTGGACTCTTCGCCATCCTGAATCCATTGGGCGCAATTCCGATCTTTTTGAGTATGGCGGGTGACCGGCGGCCGCAGGAAATGCACCGCACTGCATTAAAAACGGCAATTGCTGTGACCGTTATTCTGGTGTTTTCGGTGTGGGCAGGTGATGGTGTGCTGGGATTTTTTGGTATAGGTATCCCTGCGTTCAGGATTGCAGGTGGGTTGCTGGTGCTGTTGATTGCGATTTCCATGTTTCACGCCAAAGTCAGTCCGGCACGGCATACTGATGCGGAGGAGATTGAAGCTGAGTCCAAACTGGATATCGCCGTTGTGCCATTGGCTATCCCCTTGTTGGCAGGCCCGGGCGCGATTAGTCTGGTGATTGTTGACGTGCATCAGGCTGCGAGTCTGCTGGATAAGATACTGTTTAGCGTGTCGATTACCAGTATAGGATTGTTGGTGTGGTTGGTGTTGCGTCTGGCTGAGCCGATTGGCGAGCGTTTGGGTACAGCGGGATTGAATATTGCGACGCGGGTGATGGGGTTGATATTGGCAGCGATGGCGGTGCAATTTATGGTTGATGGCCTGATTGTGTTATTGCCCGGCTTGGCGGCAAAATGATTAGTTCCGTACATAATACGCAATACAAAGCCTTAAAAAAACTGGCTGACTCCACCAGCGAGCGGCGCGAGCAAGGGCGAACTTTACTTGATGGTGAGCATTTACTCTTGAGTTACCTCGCTACCGGACAGTTGCCACGTCTGGTTATCGTTGCCGAGTCGGCGGAGCAGCACCCGCTGTTAGCGCGACTTGTCAACATTCCTGTGTTGGTGTTGTCGCAAGGACTGTTTAATGCGTTGTCACCCGTAAAGACGCCAACGGGTCTGCTGTTGCTGGTTGATATTCCGCTTGGTGTCGTGCCTGCTGATGCCAGATTTATCGTGTTGTTGGAAGCCATTCAGGATCCAGGCAATCTCGGTGCAATGTTGCGGAGTGCGGCTGCGGCGGGGGTGGATGCGGTGTATTTGTCCGCAGGCTGCGCTGATGCCTGGTCACCCAAAGTGTTGCGTGGCGGCATGGGTGCGCATTTTGCGACGCAGATTGTCGAACACGCTGATTTAATCGAGGTCGCCCAGCAGTTTGATGGCATTATTTGCGCAACCGCACTGGATGCGCCAAACAGCTTATTTCAAACTGATCTGACTGGTAAAGTCGGTTTTGCCGTGGGTAACGAGGGGGCGGGTCTATCCGCACCACTGCGTGCTGCAACTAACTGCGCCATCAGCATTCCCATGCCCGGGCAGGTTGAATCGCTCAACGCGGCGGCTGCGCTGGCGGTGTGTGTGTTTGAGCGGGTGCGTCAGTTGGGGTGAGATGACATTGCGTGAGTTCCGCGCGAAGTTGTTGCACTTCCGCGTGCAATGCGCGGATGTCATGATGCAGTTCTTCACGCAGTTTTTTTTCGTCGGCACCGATAAACATCGCCGCGATACTTGCCGTAGTGATAGATAGAATTGCCAGCCCGAATAAAACATTGATGACAGCGAATATGCGTGACGCATCGGTAGTCGGTACCAGATCGCCATAACCCACTGTTGCGCCGGTGGTGAATGCCAGCCACAAGCCCTGACTGTAAGTGTGTACTGTTGGTTCCAGCCAATAGAATCCAGCACCTGAGAGCATGAATAATATCATTGCCCAGCCTAGTAAATAGGGCATGGCACCTGGGGTGAACAGGTTGCGCATTGCACCTAGAACGCGCGCCAGCATTAGTGATACATAAGCCAGTCGGAATAGTCGCGCCAGCGGTAGCCATTCGCCATCTACGCCAGTGAGGCTGATTGCCGCTCCAAGGATGATGAGTAAATTGAGCCAGTTGTGCAGCAGGTACAATGACTTTTGTTCAACCAGATATAACATCCAGACTAATTCTGAAATAAAGGCAACGAGGATGATTAAATCCAGTGCCTGACCTAAATGTCTGAACCAGCCAGATTGTTGCGTGATTTCCAGATAGAACGCAGGCAGCGTGAGCAAGGCGACAATTAGCATCAAGCGATGCAGGCGTTGTTCCCAAAGGTAAGCAATGGCTTTGTCATGTTTTGGTACGCCACCGATGCCGATGTAGTGACGGTAGTTGTCTATGCTCATATGGGCGTGCCTAATCAGGATAGTCAGGAGTGATGCTGTCAGCGTAGTCGTACAAGTCCGATAATATCACTTCACCACGTTCATCGGCAGTTTCAGCCAGTTGGTCGATGGCTTCGCTATATTGCGTGAGCGTGCGGGCGCCATGTTTGCCGTTGAATAATCTATCTGCACAATGGCTGAGCCAGCGACTGGTTTCTTCTGTATTCAGTGTCGCGGGATAATTGCGTGCGCGGTAGCGGAACAGCAGTTCATCCAGACGCGCATCGCTAAAACTGGGGCGTGATTGTGACAGGGCTTCAGGGGCGAGACCGCGTAAGCGCGTGAGTAAGCGGCGATCGTCATTGCCGATAAAGCCATTGTATAAATCTTCATCGACATCCAGTGTGTCAGCATATTCGCGCTGATAAACTTCCCGCCAGGTCGCGCTCATGTCGCCTAGTTGCTGGCATGCAGCAGCGTTGGTCATGATGTTGTCCATATCTACCCCCCAATGCTGAGCCTGTTCTGCACTTAGCGTTTTGAGTGGGCTGACAACAGGAGATTTATTGATGTGTATAGTCTTGATCGGTAGCCGCGTGACGCCTGCAGGGAGTGCGTCAGTTTTGCTGAACATGCGCGTGCGCAGTGTGGCGACATCCAGTGTGGCGAGCTCGCTGGGGTCATATGCGCAATCCCAGACGATGATTTCGTTTTTATTGGTCGGGTGTGTGGCGAGCGGATAAGCCACCATGATGCAGCCCTGTTCTACCGGTATCATCCCTGAAATATGCACAAATGGGCGCGGTGCATGCAGGCTGATTTGTTCGGTGACAGCATCTTTTTTGTGCAGTTTGAAGCAGAAATCAAACAGCTTGGGTTGCTTGGCGCGGATGAGTCTGGCCAGTGCTATGGTCGCGCGTACATCCGAGAGCGCGTCATGCGCAGCGGTATGGCTGATGTTGTTGGCAGCAGTGAGGAGCTCAAGACGGAAGCTGACGCGTCCATCGGCTCCTGTCGGCCAGTTGATGCCATCAGGTCGCAGTGCATAAGCTGCACGTACCACATCGAGGATGTCCCAGCGGCCACAGCCATTTTGCCATTCGCGTGCGTAAGGGTCGATAAGATTGCGCCAGAATATGAAGCGCGTGATTTCATCGTCAAAACGTATGGTGTTGTAGCCCACGCCTATGGTATTGGTTTGCGCCAGTGCGGCCTCGATTTGCGCAGCAAATGCAGCTTCGTTGATGCCCCGTGTCAGGCAGGTTTGCGGGGTGATGCCAGTGAGTAAACAGGATTGCGGGTCGGGCAAGTAATCTGGTGTGGGCTGGCAATAGCACATGATAGCTTCGCCGATTTCATTCAAATCCGCATCGGTGCGGATAGCAGCGAATTGCGCGGGGCGGTCACTGCGGGTATTCACGCCAAAGGTTTCGTAATCGTGCCAGAGAAAAGTGTGCATAGTGGTTTTGGAATAAGGTTATCCCCGAATTATTGCGGTTTCGCACGGGAATGGCAATGCGCAAAATCAGTTACAATGCGAGATACCGCAAATCGAGTCAAATATCATGCTGAGTTACCGTCACGCCTTCCACGCTGGCAACCATGCCGACGTATTAAAACACTTCGTCCAGTTGCAAATTTTGCAATATTTCAATCAGAAAGATAAACCCTATTGGGCGATCGACACCCATGCAGGCGCAGGCCTGTACGCGCTGGATAGTGGTTATGCGACGCAAAACGCAGAGTTTCAAAGCGGTATCGCCAAGCTTATCGCGCGCAATGATATGCCTGCAGCACTGGCTGGGTACGTGGCGCTGGTGCGTAGCCTGAACCCGGATGCCGCATTGAAAGTTTACCCAGGCTCACCATGGATAGCGATGCAGGTGTTGCGTAGTCAGGATCAGTTGAAATTATTTGAACTGCATCCGACCGATAGCCAGTTGCTGCATGAGAATTTTGCCAGCGCGGGGCGACGGGTAAAGATCCAGGTGATAGATGGATTCACTGGCTTAAAGGCGGTGTTGCCACCTGCGCCCCGCCGCGGCTTTGTTCTCATTGACCCGCCGTATGAGGAAAAGCAGGATTACCAGCGTGTTCCCGCAGCACTCAAAGATGCGCTCAAACGCTTTGAAACCGGTACTTACGCGGTCTGGTATCCGCAACTGCAGCGCCATGAGTCGCAACATTTTGTCGAAGCGCTCAAGCGCGTCCCCGCCAAATCATGGCTCAATGTCAGTCTTGCCGTGCAAACCCCTTCTGTGGATGGCTTTGGCATGCATGGCAGCGGCATGTTTATTATCAATCCACCGTGGACGTTGCATGCTACGCTTAAAACCGTGATGCCGTATCTGGTAAATGTGTTGGGGCAGGATAAGGGTGCCGGGTTTGTGTTGGAGGCGATGGGGTGATGTGTCAGGCTCGCATAGTGCTGTGTTTTAGTATTTGTTCAAATTGATCCACAGGCGTTGGTTTGCCAAACAGATAACCCTGGAAGCTCAGGCAGTGATGTTCGCAGAGAAAATTCCGTTGTTCCTCAGTTTCCACCCCTTCCGCAATAACTTCCATGCCAAGATTATTTGCCATTGCGATAATGGTTTGCACGATGATCGCACTATCACAGTCGTGGGCGATATCGTGAATAAAGCTTTGATCAATTTTTAGTTGATCCAGCGGTAATTTTTTCAGGCTGGATAACGAAGAATGGCCAGTACCAAAGTCATCCATCGAGAATTTGACACCCAGTCGCTTGAGTGCCTGCATTTTTCCGACTATCTCATTGATATCGCCTAATACCATGCTTTCAGTTAACTCAAGTTTGATGCGAGTTGGATTGATGCCCGTTTTGTTTAAAACGTCAGTGACTTGTTCGACAAAGTCAGTGTGTTGAAATTGGCGGGGGCTGACGTTGACAGCAAGATGCAGGGACGCTTTATCGGTATCCGCTTCCCATGCTTTTAATTGCTGGCAGGCCGTTTCCAGTACCCATAGACCTATCGGGATAATCAGCCCTGTTTCTTCTGCAATGGGTATGAAATCCGCTGGATTGATGATGCCATTGAGAGGGTGATGCCAACGCAGCAATGCTTCGGCGCCTTCAATCTTGCCCATGTTGTTTACCTGAGCCTGGTAATAAAGCTGGAGCTGATGCTGACTCAATGCCTGACTCAGATGCAGTTCCAGTGAAGCGCGTTGTTCAATTGCAGCTTGCATAGCGGGATCAAAAAACTGCACTGTGTTACGCCCAGATTTTTTGGCTGAATACATGGCGATATCTGCTCGCTTCATCAGTACATCAATAGATTTGATGCGATCAGTCAGCATAGTGACGCCTATGCTTGGTGTGCTCAGGCGATTGGTATTGGCAAGCTGGTAGGGTTGGCTGAGGCTGGCCATTATTTTTGTAGTAAAAGCCTCAACTTGATGAGCCGCTTCTTGTGGAACCTCACTTAAACCTTCCATGATGATGACAAATTCGTCCCCACCCACACGGGCAACGGTATCGCCTGCACGCACGCAGTGCGTCAGTCGTTGACCAACCAGTTGCAGTAGCAGGTCACCAATGTCATGTCCCAAGGTGTCATTAATGTTTTTAAAGTTATCCAGATCAATGAACAGTAACGCGCCATGTTGGCCGCTGTGGCTACAGATTGTTAAAGCGTGCTGAAGTCTATCAGTGAAAAAGCGTCGGTTGGGCAGTTGGGTCAGTGGGTCATGAAGTGCTATTTCATGGATACGTTGCCGTTGTGAATTGATTTCTGAAATGTCGTGCCCTACCGCCAGCACTGTAGTCACTACTCCGTTCAAGTCATATTCTGCAGTCAGTCGAATATGGGTACAGAATTCTTGTTGGTTCTTGCCCATCCAATGCAGCTCAAACTCGATATTCTGCCCTGTGGCAAATGCCATGCGTATTTTTTCTTCATATCGTGCAGCATTTTCCCCACCAGGATGCTCGGTAGGTGTTTTTCCCAACAATGCATCTTTACCGCCTTCTGTTATCGCACAGAAGGCGGGATTGACATAGAGTCGTCGACAATTCTGGTCATAACGCGAGATCGTATTGGGGGAGTTTTCGACCAGGGTGCGCCATTCCAGTTCCCGGGTTGCGAGTAATTCCTCTTTGTTTTTTCTGTCATTGATATTGAAAGTCACACCGATAAAGCGCTGACCTTGGCTGTGGCAATCCATGCTTCTGCCATAGTTTGCATACCATATCCACGCACCATCTTTACTGCGTAATCTGAACTCGCACCGATATTGTGAAGTGGCGCCAGCCAGATATTCGCTTACTGTGGTTTTGATGGTTGCAATGTCATCAGGGTGGACGATGGCGAACATGTCGTCAACTAACGAAGCCGCCTCTGCTTCGGTGTAGCCGAGTTCTGCATAGGTTTTTATTGCCTTGCGGGTCACCTCGCCAGTGACCAGATTATTTTCCCAAAGGTCGAGTCCCGCTGCCTCTAAAGCAAGTTCCAGGCGATCTTTGTCGATATCATGTTCTATCATGTCTTTTAGGCAGGGTAAGGTAGTGCGCCAGCATAGCCAATGTTACGGAGTAGCGTTGCAAATGATGTGACGACACCAGGTGCGTTATACAATTCTGATGCAGCATTGATCTGGATGATGCTAACTGCTTTCCCTGTGCTGAGGCCAGAGTTTGCATCAAAGTAAACCGCTAAGTCATCTGAGGCATTAGAAAAACCCAAGCCAGTGCTTTCTGAATAGTAGCAAATTGAATCTGGCGCGATAATGCTGGGTGTGTTACTCAGGCTAGCATACATAATCAGGTTTTCATTCAGATTATATATGGTGTAGGTTGCAGTGCTATTGGCTGGGTCAGGCGTGTTGTCTAGCCGGATGATGCCAGTGTCCAGCGATGCACTGGTAGTGGATTGAGTCACTGATGTGATATAGAAATTGGTGACGATAGCTGCTGCCGAACGTCCGGTAATCTCAGTAATTTGCGCTGCTACTTCGCTGGTTATTGGCGGCGTTGCGGCGGTTAGCAGAAATTTGCCGAGAGTCCATGCTTGGGTCAAGGTTCCGGGAATATAGTTTCCAGTCAATGCATAGTTGTTAGTTGAGTTCGACGACCAAAGCGTAATGCCTGAGAAATTGCCGAATGCGGCAACGACCCCGCCAGCCAAAGTTTCGACTTGAGCAGCCGTTGCGGAATTTAACACAGCAGATTCAATTGCGGCACTCTCTTTCGCATCATTAGCCAGTACGCATGGACTCACTGCCAATGTGGCATTGCCGCTATAAGTTGTTTGAGGCAGCTCGGGTACAGCGCGCCCAGCGCCATCTCCATTAACGACCCAAATGCCATTGTTGGATACGGCGGCTGCGATGAGCGGAACTATCGAGTTAATGGGTCCAATTTCTACGGGGATAATGCAACCCAGGGTAAATCCAGTCGCTGATTGATAGGCATTGGTTGTGTTCACAATAGAGTAGACCATGTCTGCCAACGTCAACGAGTCTGCAGCATCGGGCGAACCCATCAATGCCAATACTGCACAATTGGTTTTGCCGTCATAATCCTGCACCCGTACGGTGTTGCTCCAGCCGCTATTGGCTAGTGCTTCGATGATATTAACAGCATCGTTGTAGCTGCCGCCGCCCCCGCTTGCCAGTATTGCGGCACCTGTAGCAATGTATTGGAAGTCAATAATGCCATACTCATAAACGCTCATGATTTCCCTTTTTATAGTGTGTTTTTTCTACAAAATCATCTGGCAGGTACGTGTGGTAAGTGTAAGGTAAAAGCATTATGGGGCGCAAACGTATGTTGAGTAATTGCCATGCTTGCTGCATCCAAAATTAAACTTTGGGTTTGCCATTAATACGCATTTGTTCTAGGCGCGTTTGGTCCGGTTGCTTCATTCGTGTGTCCTCGCGTTATATGTTTTTTAATTGTTTTATGAGCATCCTGATGCTCTGTATTGCCCGTGTGATTCTAGGCTTAATGTTTATGGCTAGCAATAACCGTGAGGGAGTTTGTCGCTTGGGGTGAGCAATAAAGTGTCAGTGCACTTTGATGTTGGATAAAGGCTGTCATTTTTGTGGTGAAAGCGCAGTTGTGTTGCGTAATCTCATCAGCTTTTGTGCTGTGCTGATGAGATTAGGGTGGCTGAATCAGGCGGTATTTTATTTCTTATAAGGCTTGTAGCCTGTTTTAAACCTTGTCTACGTCTCCACCAAACACATCCATAAACGCCGTGTAATAAGTGATAAACGCTATCGGTATCATCACGATGAGCCCGATGAGGGGAAGCGTGGCGAGGAAAAAGAGCACAAAAAGGCTGAAGCCATACACCAGAAATGCGCCGGCATTGGACAGAATCGCGATGCTGCTGGCTTTCATGGCGTTGATGGGGGTGAGGTTGCCGAAGACGATGAGAGCGGGGGCGAACCAGTAGGTTGAGATCAGGAGTAATTGCAGAGTGACGCTGATGAGTATGGGCACGCGGTAGTTGGCAAGCAGCGCCAGGGTTTCTGCGTTGGAGTGTCCTGCGGTCAGGTCACGGATTAATCCTTCGCCACCAAGTTGTCCGACTATCAGTCCGATGATGAGCATGCCAGTGAGGTAGATGCCACCTACGGTGATGAGTTGCGTGCCGTGGGTTTTGAAGGCTGCGAACAGGTGGCTGATTTCGGGTTTTTCACCTTGTTGCTGTGCATGGCAACCTAATAATAAGCCAGCGATGAGCGCGGGGTAAATGAGGGTAAATATGAGCCCACCGATGACGGGCACCGACATGAGCACTGCGCCGATAAGGATGATGGCGAGGCTTAATACTATCCACAGCAGGTAGCTTTGCTTGAATATGCCAAATGCGGATTTAATCCATTGCCAGCCGTGGCTGGCAGGTACGGTGCGTGGGGTCATGATGGTTCCTGATTAACCCACATCCGCTGTAATGCGGACTGGGCTTGTATGCGGTTGCGCAAGATGCGTTCGAAATGGGATGGATCTTTGGCGTGAGTCATTTCGCCGGCGCGCGGGAAGTGCAGGTCATACAGGCGTGATACCCAGAAGCGCAATGCAGCGGCGCGCAGAGTGATCGGCCATGCACCGCGTTCGATCGCGGTGAACGGGCGTACGCTGTGGTATGACTGAAGGAAGGCGCGGGTGGCTGCTTCGTCTAATTCGCCTGTTGCAGTGATGCACCAGTCGTTCACGGTGATGGCGATGTCATACAGCCAGGCGTCGTTGCAGGCGAAATAGAAATCGATGACACCTGAGACCGTGTCGCCTTCGAACAGCACGTTGTCGCGGAATAAATCGGCATGGATAACGCCGCGGGGCAAATCCTGCAAGCGATGCAGGGCCTGGAATTTAATTTCGGCCTGTAATAGCTGTGCAGCATCGGTATCTAAAAATGGCAGCAGTTGCGGGCTGATAGCTTTCCACCAGTTGCCGCTGCGTTCATTTTCACGTTGCATGGGGAAGTTTTTGCCCGCGACATGAATTTGCGCCAGTGTCGCACCCATGGCCGCGCATTGTGCGATGGTCGGTGCAGTGAGCGATGCGCCGGTCAGACGGGTGACTATGCTGGCGGGTTTGCCGTTAAGTGTACCGAGCAACTCGCCCTGTTGATTGCTCATCGGCAGTGGGCAAGGTACACCCAGGCTCGCCAAATGATGCATGAGATGCAAGAAATAAGGGAGTTCAGCGGCGGTCAGGTTTTCAAACAGGGTGAGTACATACTTGCCCTGGTTGGTGCTGAGAAAGTAGTTGGTGTTTTCTATACCTGACGCAATCCCGCGTAATTCGGTGAGCTGGCCTATGGAATAGTTTTCTAGCCAGGCACTGGCCTGGTCTTCGCTGACGGTGGTAAATACAGACATGGGTGTGAAGTGGTCGTGTTAGCCTGACATTATCATCAGGCTGGATTCAAATTAAATTACCACTGATGGATAATCCACATCGGTGGGCGTACGCCAGAGTCCAGATTGTCTTGACGGCTAAATTGACCATCACCGCGTTCATCGACGAGGTAATACGGTTTGCCGGTTTTTGGTGTGACTTTGATCATATAAAGTTTACCGTTGTGGCGGTACTCTTCATATTTGTCATTACCTTTTTGTTTGATGGTGATTTGTGGTTCCAGCGTGTCGTTGCTAACGACTGGTGGCGGAGGCGCATCGGGTAAGGCTTCTAAATTAGCAGGGCGATCAGCCGCACCGCTGATGAGTGGTAGTCCTAGCAAAGCTGCAGCGATGATTTTACGCATGATGAACCTCGTAATAGTGTATTAGCAGGATTTTAGCAGAGCCAGCGCTTAGCTGACGGCTTGCTTATAAATAAAGTTGAATTTCACGGTCGCGGGCAGTAGGTTCAAAGCCTTGTTTTTCGTAATGATCGAATATTGCACATACGACATCTTCGGGGTTGTCGATAATCTGAACTAAATTTAAATCGTCAGCGTTAATCATGCCTTCGGCAACCAGGCTGGCTTTGAACCAGTCGATCAAGCCTGTCCAGAAACTGCTTTGCACCAGAATAATGGGGATTTTGCGAGTTTTGCCGGTTTGTACCAATGTCAGCGCTTCCATCAGTTCATCCATGGTGCCGAATCCGCCAGGCATGACGACATAAGCCGATGCGAATTTTACAAACATGACTTTGCGCACGAAAAAATGCGCAAAGGTTTGTGAAATATCCTGGTAAGGATTGTCGTGCTGCTCGTGCGGCAGCTGGATGTTTAAGCCGACACTGGGTGACGTGCCATTAAATGCGCCTTTGTTGGCGGCTTCCATGATGCCTGGCCCCCCGCCGGAGATGACGGAAAATCCTGCATCAGATAATTGCCGTGCGATGCACTCGGTAAGTGCGTAATAAGGGTGATCAACCGGTGTGCGGGCGCTACCAAAGATACTGACGGCAGGGTGGATTTCATTTAAACGTTCAGTGGCAGAGACAAACTCTGACATAATCTCGAACATGCGCCATGATTCACGGGCATTATAATTAGCGTGTGCGGCGAGTTCCGGGTCGGCAAGATGGGGTAGTTTTTCTTTATGCATGAGGTATGTTGTGGCTAAAAAATTGTTGTTGGTTGATGGTTCGTCTTACTTGTATCGTGCGTTTCACGCGCTGCCTGATATGCGCAACCCTGCGGGTGAGCCTACCAATGCGATTTATGGCGTGCTCAATATGTTGCGTCGCTTGCAGAAAGATTATGCCACTGATTATAGCGCCTGTGTGTTTGACGCTAAAGGTAAAACTTTCCGTGATGACTGGTATCCAGACTACAAAGCCCATCGCCCATCCATGCCTGCTGATTTAGCCAGCCAGATTGAGCCATTACATGCGGCAATCAAGGCGATGGGGTGGCCATTGCTGATGGTTGATGGCGTAGAGGCAGATGATGTGATTGGCACTTTGGCTTATCAAGCCAGCCAGCAGGGTATTGCAACTATTATTTCTACGGGTGATAAGGACATGGCGCAGTTGGTTGATGCCCATGTGAGTTTGATTAACACCATGAGCAATGAGTCCATGGACGAAGCGGGCGTGCTGGCAAAGTTTGGCGTGCCGCCGAATCGCATTGTGGATTATTTGAGCTTAATCGGTGATGCCGTTGATAACGTGCCTGGCGTGGAAAAAGTCGGGCCGAAAACAGCGGTGAAGTGGCTGGCGCAGTTTGATACGCTGGAGGAGATTATTGCGCATGCGGATGAAATCAAAGGGGCTGTTGGCGAGAATTTGCGCCGGGCTCTGGATTGGCTGCCCATGGCGCGCAAGTTGATTACTATCCATACTGATGTGCCACTAGACCGCACTGTAGCAGATTTGGTGATGCGGCCTGCGGACAAGCCTGCGCTGGTCGAGCTGTATGGGCGCTACCACTTCAGAACCTGGTTACGTGAAGTGCAGGATAGCGGTGTGGTTACGGCGCCTGTTGAAGTTGGGCAGGCGAGTCTGGATTTGGCTCCACCCCCTGCAGCAAAAGTTTATGAAACGATATTAAGCCTGAATCAATTGGATGCATGGATCAGCAAGCTGATGCAGGCCGAATTAGTGAGTTTTGATACTGAAACGACGAGCCTGGATCCGATGCAGGCGCGTCTGGTGGGGATGTCATTTGCGATTACGCCTTATCATGCGGCGTATTTGCCATTGGGACATCGTGGTCCTGACGCACCTGTGCAATTGCCTCTGGATGTGGTGCTGGCGCGGTTGCAGCCTTGGCTGGAGGATGCAGGTCGGGCGAAAGTTGGACAGAATCTGAAATACGATATGCATGTATTGGCCAATCATGGTATCCAGTTGGCGGGCGTGGCACACGACACCATGTTGCAGGCCTATATTCTGGAGTCACACTTGCCGCGCAATATGGACAGTCTGGCGCAGCGACATTTGGGTGAGGCGACTATCAGCTATGAGTCGGTGACAGGCAAGGGCGTGTCGCAAATTGGCTTTGATCAGGTCGAACTCAAACTGGCAGCGGAATACGCGGCAGAGGATGCGGATATTACGTTACGTCTGCACCAGAACTTATACCCGCGTATACATAGTGTGCCCAAGCTGGATTACGTGTATCGCCAAATCGAAATGCCGTTATTGCCGATCTTGTGGCAAATCGAGCGCAACGGGGTGTTGCTGGATAGTGGGTTGTTGGATCAGCAAAGCCATGAGCTGGGGCAAGCTATGCTGGCGATGGAACAGCAGGCTTATGAGTTGGCTGGACAGCCGTTTAATTTGAATTCACCCAAACAGATACAGGGCATATTGTTTGACCAATTGAAATTGCCGGTCATCAAAAAAACCCCAGGCGGTGTGCCGTCAACGGATGAAGATGTGTTGTCACAACTGGCAGCTGATTATCCGTTGCCGAAAATCTTGCTGGAATACCGTAGCCTGGCAAAGTTGAAATCGACTTATACCGATAAGCTGCCGCGCATGGTCAATGCGGCAACTGGGCGCGTGCATACCAGTTATTCACAGGCGGTAGCGGTGACTGGGCGGTTATCCAGCGTAGAGCCGAATCTGCAAAATATTCCCGTGAAAACGGCTGAAGGGCGGCGCGTGCGTGAAGCGTTTATTGCCGCACCGGGTTGTGTGCTGGTGTCGGCAGATTATTCGCAGATAGAGTTGCGCATCATGGCGCATTTGTCGGGTGATGCGAGCCTGGTTAAGGCATTTATGGAAGGTGCCGATATTCATAGCGCGACTGCTGCGGAGATTTTTGGTGTGGCATTAACAGAAGTCAGTTACGAGCAACGGCGCGTCGCCAAGACTATCAACTTCGGGCTGATTTATGGCATGTCAGCGTTTGGCCTGGCGAGTCAGTTGGGGGTGGAGCGCGCGGCTGCGCAATCTTATATTGATCGCTATTTCGCCCGCTATCCTGGCGTGGCAGTCTATATGCAGCGTACCCGGGCAACCGCACATGAGTTCGGTTACGTGGAAACTGTATTCGGACGGCGCTTATGGTTGCCGGAAATTCGGAGTAGCAATAAGCATCGTCGTGATGGCGCAGAGCGTGCTGCGATTAACGCGCCTATGCAAGGTACTGCTGCGGATTTGATCAAGTTGGCGATGATAGCTGTGGCGGGTTGGTTGGCGCGTGAGCAGATGCAAACTCGCATCATTATGCAGGTACACGATGAGCTTGTGTTGGAGGTTCCGCAAGCTGAGCTGAGCTCGGTACAGGCGAATTTATCTGATTTGATGTGCCATGTTGTGCAGCTGATTGTGCCGTTGCAAGTCGGCATGGGGGTGGGTAAGAATTGGGAAGCGGCGCATTAATGCATGCGGCAGGTTCATTTTGCACAAAATTCAGTAAGAGGACGGTATATGCAATTTAGTAAAGTATTGATACTGGCATTGATGGGGTTGAGTTTAAGCGCATGCCAGACTGTGCGTACGACGCAGGGCGGCACGGTAGGGATAGACAGAACCCAGATAATGTCGCCGCTAGTGTCGAGTCAATCGCTGATGCAGCAGGCGACGTTGAGCTATAACGGATTGCTGCAAAAGGAATCCAGACAGGGCACGCTCAACCCTAACCCAGCACAAACTGCGCGGGTACGGGCGATAGTCAACCGCTTGATTCCGCAAGTCGCAGTGTTTCGTCCCGATGCGGTGAATTGGAAGTGGGAAGTGAATGTGATTGCTTCACCGCAGGTTAATGCCTGGTGTATGCCGGGCGGAAAAATCGCGATATATACGGGCATTATCGACAAGTTGAAGTTGAGTGATGCTGAAATTGCGGCGGTTTTAGGGCATGAAATATCCCATGCATTACGTGAGCATGCGCGTGAGCAGGCATCTGAACAAAGTTTGATGCAACTAGGGATGCTAGGCGCGCAGTTGGGCGGGTTGGGACAGAGTACGGTGAATGCGGCCGGGCAATTATATAAAGTCGGAGTGGGCTTGCCACATAGTCGCACCCACGAAATCGAGGCTGACCGTATGGGTGTGGAATTGGCCGCACGTGCAGGATATGATCCGCGTGCCGCAATAGGTTTGTGGCAGAAAATGAGCCAGTTGGGCGGAAGTCCGCCAGAGTTCTTGAGTACGCATCCGAGCTCGCAAACGCGTATTCAGGATTTGGAAGTGTATTCTGCCCGGGTGATGCCGCTGTATCAGGCAGCGCGCAAGTAATTTTTTTGACCTGAAGCGGTTTTAGCTTTAGTATTGAATGTTCAACGAATTAAATGGATAGACGACTGCAATGGAATTAAATGGTGCAGAGATTACCGTAAAGTGTCTGGCTGATGAAGGGGTAGAGTTTGTATTTGGCTACCCTGGCGGCGCGGTACTCAATATTTACGATGCGATCTTCAAACAGGATAAATTTAAGCATGTGCTGGTGCGTCATGAACAAGCAGCCGTACACGCGGCTGATGGTTATGCGCGCTCTACTGGTAAAGTCGGCGTGGCATTAGTCACTTCTGGTCCTGGGATTACCAACGCAGTAACGGGGATTGCTACCGCTTATATGGATTCTATCCCCATGGTGGTGATTAGTGGTCAGGTGCCGACTGCAGCAATTGGTATGGACGCATTCCAGGAAGTCGATGCAGTTGGTATTACACGCCCCTGCGTGAAACATAACTTCCTGGTCAAAGACATCAAGGATCTGGCTGCGACGATTAAAAAGGCCTTCTATATCGCTTCTACTGGTCGCCCGGGTCCTGTTTTAGTGGATATCCCTAAAGACATTACGGGTCAGCCATATACCTACGACTACTCCATGTCGGTGGATATGCGTTCGTATAATCCTGTGGTGAAGGGGCATACTGGTCAAATCAAAAAAGCTGCACAAATGCTGTTTGAGGCTAAGCGCCCGATGATCTACAGCGGTGGCGGTGTGATTCTGGGTAACGCGTCCAAACAGCTTACCGAATTAACACGTTTGCTGGGTTTCCCCTGTACGAATACCTTGATGGGCTTGGGTGCTTATCCCGCCACAGATAAGCAGTTCGTCGGCATGCTGGGGATGCACGGTACATATGAAGCCAATATGGCTATGCAGCACAGTGATGTGTTGTTGGCGATAGGAGCTCGGTTTGATGACCGCGTCATCGGTTCGCCTGACCACTTCGCACGCGAAGCGCGACGTATTATTCATATCGACATTGATCCATCTTCGATTTCCAAGCGCGTTAAAGTTGACGTGCCTATCGTGGGTGATGTCGCTGCGGTACTGGACGAGTTGATTAAGCTGATTAAAGCCAGCAAAGAGCGTGGCGATGCTGCCGCACTAACGGCTTGGTGGGCGCAGATTAACGAGTGGCGTAGCATAGACTGCCTGAAATTCGATCGCGCCAGTGCAATTATCAAGCCACAGTATGTGGTGCAAAAGTTGTGGGAAGTGACCAAGGGCGAAGCATTTGTGACGACTGACGTAGGTCAGCATCAAATGTGGGCGGCGCAGTATTATCCATTTGACGAGCCGCGTCGCTGGATTACTTCGGGCGGCCTGGGCACGATGGGTTTCGGTTTGCCATCAGCGATGGGCGTGCAGTTAGCGCACCCGCATGCTGATGTTGCGTGTGTGACAGGTGAATCCAGTATCCAGATGTGTATACAAGAGCTGTCTACCTGTAAGCAGTATCATATTCCATTGAAAATCGTGAATCTGAATAACCGCTATATGGGTATGGTGCGTCAATGGCAGGAGTTTTTCTACGGTAATCGCTATGCTGAGTCCTATATGGAATCGTTGCCTGACTTTGTGAAATTGGCAGAGTCCTATGGTCACGTCGGCATGAAAATCGAAAAGCCGGAAGACGTTGAGCCTGCGTTGCGTGAGGCTTTTGCAATGAAGGAACGTCTGGTATTTATGGATTTCATTACCGATCAAACTGAAAACGTTTTCCCTATGGTGCCAGGTGGTGCAGGCATTACTGAAATGATTTTGGCGGAGGAGCTATAACATGCGCCATATTATTTCGATTTTGATGGAAAACGAAGCCGGTGCGTTATCACGTGTGGCAGGGCTGTTTTCAGCACGTGGCTACAATATTGAATCACTCACGGTTGCACCGACTGAAGATGCAACATTGTCACGTATGACTATCGTCACGCGTGGCTCTGAAGACGTCATTGAGCAAATCGTCAAGCAGCTCAATAAGCTGATTGATGTGGTGAAGATACTGGATTTGTCCGATGGTAGCCATATCGAGCGTGAATTGATGCTGGTGAAAGTGCGTGCCTTTGGTAAAGATCGTGAAGAAATGAAGCGCATGGCGGATATATTCCGTGGGCGCATCATCGATGTCACCGAGAAAACCTACACCATAGAGCTGACGGGTCCAGGTACGAAACTGGATGCATTTATCGAAGCCATAGATGCAGCCGCTATTTTGGAAACCGTGCGTACGGGTGCTTCGGGCATCGGGCGCGGTGAACGCATACTTAAGGTTTAATTTGCATCATTATTTTTAAAAGATTTTTATTAAAAGGAAGTTTTACATGAATGTTTATTACGATAAAGACGCTGATCTCTCATTAATTAAAGGCAAAACTGTTGCCATTATCGGCTATGGTTCACAAGGTCATGCCCACGCTAACAACTTAAAAGATTCTGGCGTGAACGTCATTGTCGGTTTGCGTAAAGGTGGCGCATCCTGGAGTAAGGCTGAAACGGCTGGCTTGCAAGTGCAAGAAGTCGGCAGTGCAGTTAAAAATGCTGACCTGATTATGATTCTGGTTCCAGATGAAAATCAGCCAGAAATGTACACTAACGAAATCGCGCCTAACTTAAAGCCAGGTGCAACTTTAGCTTTCGCTCATGGTTTCAGCGTGCATTATGGTCTTATCACTCCACGTAAAGATGTGGACGTAGTGATGATTGCGCCTAAAGGTCCTGGTCATTTAGTGCGTTCAACTTACAAACAAGGCGGCGGCGTACCTTCATTGATCGCTGTGCATCAAGATAACTCAGGTAAAGCTCGCGATTTGGCATTGTCTTACGCAGCAGCAAACGGCGGTACTAAAGGTGGCGTGATTGAAACTTCATTCCGCGAAGAAACCGAAACTGACTTGTTCGGCGAACAGGCTGTATTGTGTGGCGGTTGCGTAGAATTGGTTAAGGCTGGTTTTGAAACTTTGACTGAAGCGGGTTATGCGCCTGAAATGGCTTACTTCGAATGCTTGCATGAACTCAAATTAATCGTCGATTTGATGTACGAAGGCGGTATCGCTAATATGAATTATTCGATTTCGAATAATGCTGAATATGGCGAATACGTGACAGGTCCATCAGTGATTGGTGACCAGGCGCGTGCTGCGATGAAAGTGGCTCTGGCTAACATTCAAAACGGCGATTACGCTAAGAGCTTCATTCTGGAAAGCAAAGCAGGCGGAGCCGGTATGCACGCTAAGCGTCGTCAGAATGCAGAGCACCCAATTGAAATTGTCGGCGAGAAATTGCGTGGCATGATGCCTTGGATTAAAGCTAACAAGCTGGTTGATCAAAGCAAAAACTAAAGCGGCAGAAAACGAGGTCCTAGACCTCGTTTTAATTTGTGGATAGCAAATAGCTAATCCACGAAAAACACTTTTGGGTGTTTTTCGTTGGTTAATTGTTTTTTAATTGCAGTACATGGTTGATATTTGTCCTGCATCATATGAATTGTGAATTATGTCAGAATCTAATTACAAATCGCAGATAGGGAATGCTACGCAACGGCGTGGCATTTATTTGTTGCCAAATTTATTCACCACGGCTGCATTATTCGCAGGATTTTATGCCATCGTGCAGGCGATGAATGGCAACTATGAGTTATCTGCAGTGGCGATATTCGTGGCCATGGTGCTGGATGGTCTGGATGGCCGTGTGGCGCGCCTGACGCATACGCAAAGTGCATTCGGTGCGGAATATGATTCATTGTCCGACATGGTGTCGTTTGGCGTAGCGCCAGCACTCATTGCTTACGTATGGGCGTTAAAAGGCATGGGTAAGTTGGGCTGGATGGCTGCTTTTGTTTATTGCGTGGGTGCAGCATTGCGCCTGGCACGCTTCAATACGCAACTGGATGTGGCTGATAAGCGCTATTTTCAAGGTTTGCCTAGCCCGGCAGCAGCGGCGTTGGTTGCGGGTTTGGTATGGGTGATGAACGAATATGGTATCTCGGGTAACGATGCGAGATGGCTGGCATTTGCAGTCACTTTGTTTGCGGGACTGACCATGGTGAGCAATGTGCGCTATTACAGCGGCAAAGACATAAACCTGCGTCGCAGTGTGCCATTCATGGTGGTCTTCCTGATCGCGATGGGTTTTATGTTGATCGCATATAGCCCGCCTGAAATGTTGTTTGGCGTGGTGGCATTGTATGCTTTGTCAGGTTACGTCATGAGCGCGTGGGCGATGTTGCGGAAAAAACCAAAAATTCAGCCATAATTACCTGCTTGCGTCAGCTTTCGACCTGACAAACTCGCGTAGCATCATCAAAATTATCGAAAAATTCGGAGTAAGCCATGAGTAGCGACCATTTAATTATATTTGATACCACTTTGCGCGATGGCGAGCAAAGCCCTGGTGCGTCAATGACGCGTGAAGAAAAAGTCCGTATTGCGCGCCAGCTTGAGCGTATGCGTGTGGATATTATTGAGGCTGGTTTCCCTGCTGCTTCGAATGGCGACTTTGAGTCTGTCAAAGCTGTTGCCGATGCGATTAAAGACAGCACGGTCTGCGGGCTGGCGCGGGCGCTGGAGCGCGATATACAACGTGCGGGTGAAGCTTTGCGTGGTGCGAATTCGTCGCGTATTCATACTTTTATTGCTACCAGCCCTATCCATATGGAAAAGAAACTGCGCATGTCGCCTGATCAGGTGATTGAGCAGGCGGTGAAAGCGGTGACCTGGGCGCGGCAGTATACTGACAATGTCGAGTTTTCTCCCGAGGATGCCGGGCGTTCGGATCCTGATTTTCTGTGCCGTGTGCTGGAAGCAGTTATTGATGCAGGTGCGCGCACGTTGAACATACCTGACACCGTAGGTTACAGTGTGCCAGGCCAGTTTGGTGAGCTCATCCGCAGTTTGCGTGAACGTATTCCTAATTCAGATAAAGCGATTTTCTCTGTTCATTGCCATAATGATTTAGGCTTGGCAGTGGCAAACTCATTATCTGCGGTCTTGAACGGCGCACGCCAAGTTGAATGTACGGTTAACGGTTTAGGCGAGCGCGCTGGTAATGCTGCGCTGGAAGAAATTGTCATGGCGGTGCGCACGCGTTCCGATGTGTTCCAGTGCACCACTCGTATTGATACCACGCAAATTGTCCCGGCGTCACGTCTGGTCGCCAGCATTACAGGCTTTGCTGTGCAGCCGAATAAAGCCATCGTCGGTGCCAATGCGTTCGCTCATGAATCGGGCATCCATCAGGACGGTGTACTGAAACACCGTGAAACTTATGAAATCATGCGCGCGGAAGATGTGGGCTGGAGTGCGAATAAAATGGTTCTGGGTAAACACTCAGGACGTAATGCTTTCCGTACCCGCTTAACCGAGTTGGGTATCGATCTGGGCAGTGAAGAAGCCGTAAATGCAGCATTTGTCCGATTCAAGGAATTAGCTGATAAGAAACATGAGATTTTTGACGAAGACTTGCATGCCTTGGCCAGCGATGAAGTGGCATCGCATAGCGTAGAAGCCTATAAATTAGTTTCACTCAAAGTCTGTTCAGAAACCGGCGAAACGCCATTGGCGCAAGTCGTCATCAGCGCGCATGGTGAAGAGAAATCAGCTCAAGCCTCGGGCGGCGGTCCAGTTGATGCGACCTTCAAAGCGATCGAGCAGCTGGTCAACAGTGCAGCAGAATTGCAGTTATATTCGGTCAATAACATTACCACGGGTACTGATGCGCAAGGGGAGGTTACAGTGCGCCTGGCTAAGGCAGGGCGAATAGTGAATGGCCAGGGCGCCGATACCGACATCGTCGTCGCGTCAGCTGAGGCCTATTTGGACGCATTGAATGGCTTGTACAATAAATTAGAGCGCGCTCATCCACAAATATAAAAGGGGAAACTGTGGCAGCAACAGGGGAAAGAAAATTACAAATTCTGCAAACATTAGCAGAAATGTTACAAATGCCAGCCGCCGAGAAAATTACCACCGCAGCGTTGGCGGCGCGTTTGCAGGTATCCGAAGCCGCACTCTATCGGCATTTTGCCAGCAAGGCACAAATGTTCGAAGGCTTGATAGAGTTTATTGAGCAGTCCGTCTTTGGCATTATCAACAAAATTACCAGTCAGCAAGAAAGCGGCATGGCCCAGCTGGAGGCCATACTCACCGTGCTGCTGGGCTTTGCGGAAACTAACCCGGGCATGACCCGTGTGCTCATCGGTGACGCGCTGGTGAATGAAAATGACAGGCTGCAAGCGCGTATTAATCAGCTGCATGATCGACTGGAAGCCACCCTGCGTCAAAGCCTGCGTATTGCTGCCAGCCAACAAGAAACTAAAGCTGATGCCAATATCACCGCGAATATGCTGTTGTGCATCGTTATCGGGCGCTGGCAGCAGTTTGCTAAAAGTGGTTTTAAGCGTAGCCCGAATGCTGATTTTGCGGCGTTATGGGCGGGATTGCGGGCTGGGATTTAAGCGTTAGTACCACACACGGCACAATGGGCGTCGCGTTTGAGTTTGATGCTGCGCCATTGCATGTCGAGTGCGTCCAGTAACAATAATCGTCCACTCAGCGTGGTGCCCGCGCCAGTGATGAGCTTGAGCGCCTCGGCGGCTTGAGTGGCGCCGATGATGCCGACCAGTGGTGAAAAGACACCATTTTCTGCGCACCTTACTTCGTCGTCTGCACCATTGTCTGGGTACAGGCAGTGGTAGCAGGGACTGTCTTCCTGTCGCATATCAAACACCGTTACCTGTCCATCAAAGCGGACCGCAGCGCCGGAAACCAGTGGCTTACGGTGGGCGAAACAGGCGCGATTAATGGCGTGGCGGGTGGCGAAATTGTCACTGGCGTCAATGATGATATCGTGTTCAGCAATTTGTTGCGCCAGAGATGCCCCTGATAAGCGTTCAGTAATGGGGTTGATACGGATGTTGGGGTTGAGCTGCTGAATGCTGGTTGCGGCGGACAGGGCCTTATTCTGACCGATAGCATTATGCTGATGAATGATTTGGCGTTGCAGATTGCTGAGATCAACCTTGTCGTCATCAGCGATGCTGATATAGCCGACTCCGCTGGCGGCAAGATATAGGGCAACGGGAGAGCCCAAGCCGCCCGCGCCGACGATTAATACACGTGCATCGAGTATCGCTTGCTGACCTGCTATACCTATATCATGGAGCAGGATATGCCGGCTATAACGGAGCAGGTCAGCATCTTGCATGTTATTTCGCCATGCTGGTTTCTGTGGCTTTGACCGGCGTGTCAATGGGCTTCAGTATGTTGATTCCCTTGAGCAGTCCTAGCGCTTGATTAAGCTGGAAGTCGTCTTTGGAGACGATCTCGCCAGGCTCAAGTTTCCTGCCCTTGTTCATTTTATTCGTCTTGTCCCCCGTATTTTCAGGTGTGATCACCTTGGGCGGAGTAACGATAGTAGTGGTGGTAGTGACAGTGCTGTTTGGATTGGTCAGGTGATTTTCCAAATCGGCTTCACGCACACCGAAACCGTCTTCTTCACTATTGCCCACAACCGTACCTTCTTCGACAATGATATCAGGTGTGATGCCCTTGGCTTGAATAGAGCGGCCACTAGGCGTGAAATAACGCGCGGTGGTCAGTTTGATGCCAGTGCCATTGCCTAGCGGCAATATGGTCTGTACCGAACCTTTACCGAATGATTGTGTACCCATCACGACAGCGCGTTTTTGATCTTGCAATGCACCCGCAACAATTTCAGATGCCGAAGCAGAACCGCTGTTGACCAGTACAACCATAGGGACTGTTTTTACCCATTCAGGCAACGCTTTCAGGTAGTCATCCTGATTGCCACGCAGATAATAATCAGGCGTTGCGGTGAGATGCATCTTGGAGTCTTCAGCGCGCCCGTCAGTGTAGACCACTAAACTGCCTGGCTTGAGGAAGGCCGCAGATACACCTACTGCACTATTGAGCAGGCCACCTGGATCATTACGTAAATCCAGTACCAGACCTTTTAATGGCGACTTATTTTCCTTTAACAGGGCGTTGATTGCGTCAACCAGATTTTCGCCTGTGCGCTCCTGGAATTGGGTGATGCGTACGTAGCCGAAGTTGGGTTCGACCAGTTTGTATTTGACGCTCTTCACTTTAATAACAGCACGCATCAGGGTAACGTTAAATGGCTTGTTCATGCCTTTACGGACGACGGTGAGCGTAATCGGCGTGTTGGGCTTGCCGCGCATGCGCTTAACTGCGTCATTGATAGACATGCCTTTGACAGGAACATCATCCAGCTTGATGATTAAATCACCGCTTTTTAACCCCGCTTTTTGTGCAGGTGTATCTTCGATTGGTGAGACGACCTTCACAAAGCCATCTTCCATGCCGACTTCTATACCCAGACCACCAAATTCGCCCTGGGTGCCGACCTGCAAGTCCTTGAATGCATCTGCATCCATATAGGCTGAGTGGGGGTCTAAGCCCGACAGCATGCCATTGATGGCTTGGCTAATGAGTTTTTTGTCTTCAACAGGTTCGACGTAATCACTTTTGATTTTGCCAAACACTTCAGTAAACGCACGCAATTCGTCCAGTGGTAATGGTTGTGTGGCTTCGCGGTCAGCGATGGCGGAGAGGTTGAGCGAGATAGCGACACCAATAATCACACCAGAACTAATTAAACCAATTTTTTGTAGTTTGTCGCGCATTGCGGGTCTTTCCTTTGTCATTTAGCGTTTATTTTGCTATCCAAGGGCTGGGGTCAAATGCTTGACTTTGATAGCGTAATTCAAAATATAAACCAGTTTCGTTGCTGCCGCCGGTATTGCCAACACTGGCGATAATGTCACCAGCTTTGATAGCTGCACCAGTTTGTTTATACAGGGTTTCATTATTGCTGTATAGGCTCATATAGCCACCGCCGTGGTCGATAATAATCAGGTTGCCAAAGCCGCGCATCCAGTCGGCAAAGACAACTTGACCTGTCGCCACTGCGTGCACTGGTTGTCCTGATGCTGCCTTGATGAATAAACCTTTCCATAATGCACCACCCTGTTCACGTGGAGTGCCAAAACGGTGAATTAGTTCCCCATGGGTTGGCATGATGAGGTGGCCTTTGAGTTGACCCAGGCCAATATTGGGCGTGTAAGGTTGCTTGATCGGTGCGGGCGGGGGAAGTAGATTAGTGTGGGATTTTTTCGCTTGCTTGGCGATTTTGGCCGCTTCTCTGGCGGCTTTTGCTGCACGTGCAGCAGCTGCAGCTTCGGCCTTTTTACGAGCGATAGCCAGATCTTGCATGAGTTTAGTCATGCGTTTTTCATCTTGCTCTAGGTTGGCAATTTGTTGGCGCTGTTGCTGGATTTGCGAACCCAGCTGTTTAACGATTTGTTGCTTTTTATTACGCTCGGTTTCAAGTATTTTACGTTGTTGCTCACGTTGTTCACGAATTTTGTCGAGCTGGGCTTGTTGAGTCTGTTGCTCTGCAGTGAGCTGGTCGAGTTGTATCACATTCTGTTGCAGGCTACTGATGAGCTGATTGCGGGTACGAGTGATGTAACTTAAATAGGTTAAATTGCGTGTGGTCTGATTGGGGCTGTTGCCATTAAGCAATAATTTGGTCGCGTCACTCTGGCCTGAAAGATACTGTTGGCGGATGAGCTGCATGAGTGCATTTTGCTGTTGAGTAATCGCCGTGCGTGCATTGCTCCCCTGGTTGCGTAGCTGAACGAGCGTTTGTTCGGTCTCGGTACGTTGCTGTTCCAGTTCATACATGCTGCGATTAGCATTGCTGATTGCACGTTCAGACTGCTGAAGCGCATCGCTGACTTGATTGCGTGTGGATTCAACGGCTTGATTTTGCTGGCGTAGTTGTTCTATTTTGGCGTGTATGCCAGCAATGTCGGGTGGCGCGTCAGCTGCATGCAGATTGAAGCTCAAGGCGCATGCGCTGGCGCAAATTAACTGACCGAATTTCACTCGTATTGGATGAGCGATTTGCCTGTCATTTCTTCAGGTTGTTTTACGCCCATGATGTTGAGTAAAGTAGGGCTGACATCTTCCAGTGCGCCAGCGTTGATTAATTGCGCAGGTCGATTGCCGATATAGAGCAAAGGTACCAGATTGGTAGTATGGGCGGTGTAGGCCTGGCGAGTGACTTCATCCAGCATGAGTTCAGCGTTGCCGTGGTCGGCGGTGATCAGCACTTCGCCGCCTGCTGCAAGCATCGCTGGAATAACTCGACCCAGGCAGACATCCAGCGCTTCGATAGCTTTAATAGCGGCCTGCAGGTTGCCAGTGTGGCCAACCATGTCAGCATTGGCGTAGTTGCAGATAATGGCATCGAAGTGTTTACTCTCGATAGCTTCGACTAATTTGTCAGTGAGTTCAAAAGCACTCATTTCTGGCTTCATGTCGTAGGTGGCTACATTGGGTGACGGTACCATAATGCGTTCTTCACCTTCGTACACCAGTTCTTCACCGCCGTTAAAGAAAAAAGTGACGTGCGGATATTTTTCGGTTTCGGCAATGCGCAGTTGTTTCAGACCCAGTTTTGCGATGTGCTCACCAAAACCATTACGGATTTTTTCGGGTGGGAAAGCAACGGAGACATTAAAGTCATCGCTGTAACCGGTTAAGGTGCAGAAATCAGCAATTTTAGGTGCGTATGGGCGTTCAAATTCGTTGAAATCAGGCTCAATGAATGGGCGCGATATTTGCCGCGCCCGGTCCGAGCGAAAGTTCATGAATACGATGCTGTCGCCATCTTCTACGTGGACTGGCTGCGTTCCTGCGGGAACAATGCTGGTGGCTTTGACGAATTCGTCAGTTTCGCCACGGGCGTACGCTTGCGCCAGCCCGGACAGTGCATCGGTTGCGCTGAAATCGGCCTTGCCCTGTGTGATTAAGTCATATGCTGTTTGCACGCGTGCCCAGCGGTTGTCTCTATCCATGGCGTAGTAACGGCCGATGATGGAAGCAATTTGACCAACTTTAAGTTCGTTTATTTTGGCTTGTAAATTGCTGAGATACAGCTCGGCGCTCTTAGGCGCGGTATCACGTCCGTCCAGGAAGGCGTGGACATAGACCTTTTTAAGACCCGCATTAGCTGCCATCGCCAACATCGCATAGATATGGCGTTCATGGCTGTGCACGCCACCATCAGATAGCAGACCCAGAATATGCAACGCACGGTCATTTTCCAGCGCCAGGTCAACTGCACGTTTGAGTGCGGGATTGGTAAAAAAGGATGTGCCTTTAATTGCCAGGTCGATACGAGTGAATTCTTGATAAACCACACGTCCTGCACCGATATTAAGGTGTCCGACCTCGGAGTTACCCATTTGGCCTGATGGTAAGCCTACTGCGGATTCAGATGCCTGTATTAGTGTATGAGGATATTGCTGCCAGTATTTATCCCAGTTAGGCTTATGTGCTTGCGCGATAGCGTTGTCTGTATTGCACTTACGGCAACCGAAACCATCAAGTATGATTAATAATGCAGGAGTCACAGGAGCGTCTTTCTTCATGCAGAGTGGAATTAAATTTATATATTTATTTTACCACGGCGTTTTAGTATATTTTGCTTGATGATGCATTATAATGATTAGGTTATATACTTATTTACTACGTCATGTCAGCTAATAACCTTAATTTAGAGCATATTGATTTAATCGACAAAGACGAGCACATTGAGCAAGCATCACGTGCAATGAAGGCGATGTCGCATCCTTTACGGTTGAAAATTTTATGTGTACTTGGTGACAGAGAAGTCAGCGTACAGGATATTGTTGATCATGTGGGTACGTCCCAAAGTAATATCTCTCAACACTTAGCTATCTTGCGTGATAAAGGTGTATTGCGCACACGTAAAGATGCAAATAAAGTCTATTATCGCGTCGGTGATACCCGTACATTACGGCTGATCAGTTTGATGCGTGATGTGTTTTGCGGGTTTGCATAGCTAGATCATCAAAGTTTCATAAATTCAATTTAGCTTTTTGTTACAATTCGCGGCTTTGGTATATGAGTTAGCCGAGCCATGAATTTGTATACGCCATCATTTGATATAAGCACTCTGTTGGTTTGTGGGGTGCTATCTACCGTTGTCCCTGTCACTTATGCTGATGAAACCGAAGCGTATAGTGCCAAGTTTCAATCCACTTACGTATGGCAAGCCAAAGATGCTTTTTCAGCGGCTTATTCAGGTGCAAACAGCCTGACGACTGCACATGAAAAAAGTTATTCGTTTACAACAACGGCAGCCTTTGGTTTTCGGCCCTGGGCAGGGGGTGAAGTTTATTTCAATCCTGAACTATCGCAAGGCGTGCCGCTGTCAAATCTGACTGGCTTAGCTGGTTTTACCAATGGTGAAATGGCGCGTACTTCGGGTCCTCGATTAGCGCTGTACAAGGCGCGACTGTTTTTGCGCCAGACTTGGGGTCTGGGTGGCGGGAGTGAACAGTTCGAATCGGACATGAACCAGTTGGCAGGTGCTGTTGATAAGCGACGTATCGTCTGGACGATAGGCAATTTGGCTGTTAGCGATATTTTTGACAATAATGCCTACAGTCACGATCCACGTACCCAGTTTATGAATTGGTCTATCATGAATCAGGGCGCATTCGATTATGCTGCCGATGCCCGGGGTTACTCATGGGGGACAGCCGTTGAGTGGTATCACGACAACTGGGCGTTACGCGCAGGACGTTTTATTCAACCTAACCAGCCGAACCAAACCAGTCTGGACAGCGCAGTTTTTACCCATTTTGGCGATCAAATTGAAGTCGAGCATAGTCATGTATTTGCCAACCAGCCAGGCAAGGTGCGTATTTTGGCATTTCGTAATCGCGCAATCATGGCGCGTTATGACGATGCCTTGAATTTGGCAGCAGCTACCAGCACCACACCAGACCTGAGTGCCGTGCGCCATGGTGAACAAATCAAATACGGCTTTGGGCTGAATGCTGAGCAGGCCATCAGCGACAATATCGGCGTATTTGCTCGTGCAGGCTGGGGTGATGGTCAAACCGAAACCTATGCATTTACCGAAATAGACCAATCCGTGTCTGTGGGCACCCTGATCCAGGGCGCGGCCTGGGGACGGGCTCAAGACACGCTGGGCATAGCCTTTGCGCGGAATGAGCTGTCTAAAGCTCACAGAGACTATCTCGCAGCTGGCGGCTTGGGGTTCTTTATTGGTGACGGCGCGCTGAATTATCAGCCTGAATTGATACTGGAAAGTTTTTATAGCTGGCAAGTAGCAAAGCTGCTAAGCCTGACCGCAGATTGGCAACACATCCGTAACCCCGCCTACAACGCCGACCGTGGCCCTGTGGATGTAGTGGCTTTGCGATTGCATACGGAGTTTTAATCCACAGAAATGCTGTAACTCTATATTTTCTAATGGGTTTTTTAACTGATTGATTTTATAGTTAAAATTTATGTGTGAAATGTAAGGCCTGACCCCGTTGTTCTGCAGCCGATTTTGGGGAAACTTTGGAAGAAGTAAATGGCGTATCGCAATACACGCACACTTTGTCTCTGGCACGGACTTCCGTTTCTAGCCAAGCAGGGATGTTCCAGTTATTAGCCACAGCAAAGAGCTTTACGCATAACGTAAAGTTGAGGGGCGCCGCTCTTTTGCGGCGTCCCACTCGAACGCTGGGTTAGCCCTCAATTTGTTCAACACCCTTACCCCAATTGCATATTTCACAAAGCGTGCGAAGATTTTCTTCGCTTGTTTTACCACCGCGAGCAAATGGAACAATGTGATCGACATGCAATCGCACACCGTGCTCAAGGGCTGGTGATCTACCACAAAGTGTGCAACGAAAACTGTCTCGAACTAGCACGCGATAACGAAGTTTAAGTGGAACACCCCTTCGATCTTCTGGCGTAAGCTCAGTAATTGTCAAATTCTCTAGCTGTACCTTTGTGGGAGCGGGCTGTGCATTTTGAATATCATTGCCATGTTCAGAAATATGTTCAATGTATGCCGCGCAAGCATTAAGCCAACCATTAAAACGTGCTTTGTATGTGGAGTAAGAATAGGCTGGTTTGATGGCCTCCCATTCATCCTTAGATGGTCTATGTCCTACTATCTTCCAGACCCGCTCCATTTCTTCAAAAAGTGCAGAGGTTGAAATAAATGAGCGATCTTTCTTGATAGATGAAAGAACAAGGCCTGCGGCATCAAGTGCCGCCTGCCATGAGCCAAAACGATTGAGGATAACTGTGCCCTTACAGTACGTAGATGCTTGATCGAACTCGTGCCTCGTAAATCTACGATGTTCATACACGCCTGCGACACGACGCAACTCTGACAGGATGGCATCATCGGGATATTTCAGCGCATTGGGGCGATCAAGTAAAAAGTCCATTGGCTCTTGAGGGCTAACGTTGAAGGTAAGCGGGCTGCCGCTTGACCGAATGGTTATGCATTTGCCATCACCAAAGCGATTAACTGCAATACACCGGATGCAATAAGGAAAATAAACCCAGTAATTAGAAGCGCCTTTTTCTGAGCCTTCGCAACAAGTGCAGGTGAATTAACCATGAGGTGCATATCGCGCTTGGATTTTGGTATTAATTGTTGAATATTTACTTCGTGACAATTAGCTACTAGAGAAAGCGCAGACAAGATACCTGTTACGCGATAGGCGAGAATCGCAGAGCCAATGATACTGCATATTGCGGCTAGTACTTTTATAGTGTCAATTGTTATGGTGATGTCAATGTTTGTATGCATAACGTAAAATAGACACCCTAAAAAATGCTATAAAAAGCACCTTTAAGGTGTCCATTCTGTAATTAATAAAATAAGGCATTGTATTTCAACATATAAAATACACTTGCACCCCCCAATGCCGCTACACGACATCAGGGCATCCCTAATCATTACGCCTTATTTACTTCCAGATTCCGCAAACGGATATGCAGTTCGCGCAATTGTTTTTCATCAACGTTATTTGGTGCCTGTGTCATTAAGTCGTTTGCACGCTGGGTTTTGGGGAAGGCGATGACATCACGGATGGATTCTGCGCCTGCCATTAATGCGACTAGCCTGTCCAGACCAAATGCTAGGCCGCCATGCGGTGGTGCGCCGAACTGGAGTGCATCGAGCAGAAAGCCGAATTTTTCGCGGGCTTGTTCTTCGCTGATGCCCAAGGCGCGGAACACGACATCTTGTATCGCTTGTTGATGGATACGCACTGAACCGCCGCCGACTTCCCAGCCGTTGAGTACCATGTCGTAGGCACGGGATAAGGCTGCGCCTGGATTGCTGGTGAGTAGCTCTTCGTGGCCGACTTTAGGCGCGGTGAACGGGTGATGCAGTGCGTCCCAGCGTTTTTCATCTTCGTTGTATTCGAACATCGGGAAATCGACCACCCACAATGGGCGCCATTCTTTCACAGCATGACCGTGGGCGTGACCAACTTTGAGGCGGAGTGCACCGAGGGCGTCGTTAACGACTTTGGCTTTGTCTGCACCGAAGAAGATCAAGTCGCCATTTTTTGCGCCGGTACGTTTGATGATTTCTGCCAAAGCAGCTTCAGGCAAGAATTTAACGATAGGCGATTGCAAGCCTGGCTCAGTAACCTGGCTGGCATCGTTGACTTTGATGTACGCCAGACCTTTAGCGCCGTAAATTTTGACGAAATCGGTATAGTCGTCGATTTCTTTGCGTGACAAGCTCGCGCCGTTGGGTACGTTCATCGCGGCAACACGGCCACCTTCCATGTCGGCAGCGCCACGGAACACTTTGAAATCAACCGTTTTCATTAAATCGGTGAGGTCGATAAGTTCGAGGGCAATGCGCATGTCGGGTTTGTCTGAACCATAGCGGTTCATCGCTTCTGCGTACGGCATGCGTGGGAACGGTGTGACCAGATCTACATCCATCACCAGTTTGAACATTTTACGTATCATGTCTTCAACTAAATCCATGATTTCGTCTTCGGACATGAATGAGGTTTCGATGTCTACCTGGGTGAATTCAGGTTGGCGATCTGCACGCAAATCTTCGTCACGGAAGCATTTGGTAATCTGGAAGTACCGGTCAAAGCCAGACACCATCAGCAATTGCTTGAATAGCTGTGGCGATTGCGGCAAGGCATAGAACATGCCTGAATGTACGCGTGATGGTACCAGATAGTCACGTGCACCTTCAGGGGTGGAGCGGGTCAGCATCGGTGTTTCGATTTCCATGAAACCGTTGGCATCGAGATGGTCGCGCAGGGTTTTGGCAACGCGGTAACGCAGGCGCATATTGGCTTGCATGACCGGGCGACGCAAATCCAGATAACGGTGCGTTAAGCGCACGTTTTCGGACAGATTCTCGTCATCGAGCTGGAATGGCGGGGTGGCGGAGGCATTGAGTACTTCGATGTCGGCAGCGACTATCTCTATTTCACCTGTAGCAAGGTTGGTATTCACAGTGCCTTCAGGGCGCGGACGTACCAGGCCGGTGATTTTAAGCACGTATTCGCTGCGGATTTCTTCAGCGATTTTGAAGGTGTCAGCCTGTTCAGGATTGCACACCACTTGTACCATGCCTTCACGATCGCGCAGGTCAATGAATATGACTCCGCCGTGATCGCGGCGACGATGCGCCCAGCCAGTGATGGTAACAGTTTGGTCTAAATGTGCGCGGTTAACCGCGCCACAGTAATGAGTACGCATAATGATTTTTTAAGTATGTGATGAAGGAATAAGTTTTTCGGATGCGCTCGCCACACCCATGGATACGATGTATTTTAATGCAGTGTCTACACTGATGTTGAGTTCTACAGTTTCGCTTTTTTTGACGAAAAAATAAAAGCCGTTGACCGGGCTAGGCGTCGTTGGGATAAATACGGCAACGTGTTCTTCGGACAAATGCTGAAGCAGTTCCTTAGGCAGATTGGTCTGGAATGCAATCGACCAGGCCTCAGGGTGCGGGTAACGCACCATCAATACTTTACGGAACGCTTCGCCATTACCTGAAAACAGTGTGTCTGATACCTGTTTGACACTGGAGTAAATCGATTTGACGATAGGAATGCGTGAAAGTAAAGACTCCCAGTATGCCAATAAGCGTTGGCCTACGATGTTAGTCGCGATGATGCCACTCAAACCAATTACGGCCAACGTAAGTATGACACCCAGACCAGGGATTTTATGACCTAGCCAGGCATCAGGTCGCCAGTCCACCGGGAGTAATAACAAGCTCTGATCCAGCGACGAAATGATCAGGTTGAGTGCCCAAATGGTGATGCCTAAGGGCACCCAAATGAGTAGTCCGGTAATAAAGTAACGCTTCATAAATGAGTGAGGTTATACGCTGGCCGGGCAGGTGCCCGTGCCACACGCCGGGGCAGCTTCTTGCTTGGGGCTGCCGTTTTTGAAATCAGTCACATAATAACCGCCACCTTTAAGCTGAAAACCTGCAGCAGTAATCTGTTTGCTGAATGTTTCCTTGTGGCACTGCGGGCAAGTGGTTAGTTCTGCATCAGACATTTTTTGCATTACATCCTGCTCAAAACCACAGGCGGCACATTTATATGCATAGATAGCCATGATAAAACTCCTGAAAATAAATATAAGCGATATTGTACATTAAGCCGCGTTAATTTAAGGCTATTTGCAAGAATTTCAAGACCGAAATAACTTGGCAACGAATCGCCAAGGTGCGGCCAATAAGTCGGTAACTACCTGGATTAGCCAGCGTCTCGCATCGCGTTGTGACATACGGGATGCACGTAGCGCCAGGTAAAACGCGAGTGAAAAGCTTACAGTCAGGTTAATAAAGCCGATGGCTAATACACCGAGCGAACCTAATGTGATGTTCAGCCAGCCAGCTTGCCAGCCTAAAGTGAAGAGCGCATAAGCCAGATTGGCTGCACCAAAAGCAATATGGCGTATATCGAGCGGCAGACCGGATAGATGTCCGAAGGCGGAAACCAGTCCCAGATATAATCCGAAGAAGAAATTACCTGCCAATGCGCCCAGGTTATGTTCAACGTAGCGGGTCATCCAGCGCCACAAATGGCTTCCAACCACGTGTGTTGGCCAAGTTAGCAAAGCCAGGCGTTGTGGTATTTTCTCGTGTATATTTTTGTTGTCGTAATAGCCGCTAACTACCCCGGATAGAAACAGCCCAACAGCAGCGATTGCGGCGTATAACCAATTCATTGGCGCAAGCAGGGATACTTCATTTATCAGGGTGTGCGCTTTTTCAGGACTAATGGGTTGCCACTGCCAGTAGTAATTGGCTACGCTCATAATGCTGAATGCAGTGAGGAAGGCAAATATCAAATTCCCCAAAATTGCCATTAGCTGGCTTCGGAATACATGTCCGATAAATGACTGCAATGCCTTGAACTGACTGGCTTCCGTGCGTAGTTGTGTGAGTGTTTGCGCCATCCAGCTGGCGGTCATCGCCGGTTGTTTGGTTGCAATAGTCAGGCCCAGCATGTACACCAGAACAAAACCAAATGCATAATTCAGGCTGATCAGCGCAGCTTCCTGCAAGGGCAGAAAATGTGCTTTGGCGATGAATATTTTGAGTAATGCCATGGCTGCAATAATGACGCCGGCGCCGGCTGCAGAACGAAACATGGAGAATAATGCCGAGCGATCTTCTGCTACATAATGCTCCCCTGTGTGGCCTGCATGTTGGGTGATTTGATAGGCAAGCTGCTGGGTCGTATCACGTAATAGCCGTTTGATACTATAACGTTCGCGCGTACTGTGGCTGATAATTACAAACAAGTTAATAATCAAATCCAGTTGTGCTAACCCTCTGGCATTGAGTATGCGTAATAATAAATCCAGGCGAGTCAGTTGCTGTTCCAGGCGAACCCGTAAATGGGTGAGCTCGATACTTGTGCCTTGATGCGCGACATTGCGGGTGATGCGATTTAATACTTCCTGACATTGGGCAATCAGCACTTGCGCATGAGCAATGTCTGGAAGCTTGTCCGGCGTAAGTATCTGCGTGGCAATTTCTTCATGCTGCGCCAGAAAAGGGGACGCATGCTGACCTAGCTCGGGTTGCAAATCAAGCAACTCCGGTTCAAGTCCCGCTGCTGCTATACGGTGGGATAAGCCATTAATCGCCTCGCGGAAATTGGTGCTTAGTATCGGGATGTCTTCAGTTTGGGAATTTATTTTCAGCGCAATCAATAAGCGCTGCCATAGGCTGGGATTGACGCTCCCTATCCATTCCCCGTCGCTTGCACGCAGTGCTTCATCCAGCCAGTCGCGAAGTGAGTGTATTTGGGGTAATGGGGGAAGCAGCTTGTATTGAAAGCGTCGGGATAACTCACCTGCAAAACTGTGGGTAGGCAAGATGTCTGCGGACATCAGCAATTCGCTAATTTGCATTTGATTGAGCAGGCTGAGTAAATGCGAGCGCAGGGCTGCTGCATAGTCCGGATTTCGTTCAATCAGACCTAATAAATCTGCCAATTTTTGGGTAGCTAGGGTAACATCGCTGCTGTTTTTGGGACGAAGCAGGAAAAATAGTCGCCTCATCAATACGTGCTGATCATCCGCAGGTTCTTGCGTCATGCGTTTTAATGCGCGTTCTAAGTATTCTGGTGTGTAATTCATAGCTTATTCGACAAGGTGATAAACTTGAGTAGGTTGATTGTAACGTGTTATAGAGTAAGCAAGCCGTGTATTAGTTTCAGGATGCTGTCAGTTGTACAGTGGCACTATCCAATCTGTGTTTGTGAGAGAAAGAATGATGATTAAATTACCCGTAATATTATTGGCGTGTTTTGCGTTAGCCTCATGTAGTAGCAATGAGGATACTCATCAAGGGCAGCCTGTTACTAAACGTAAAGCTGTGTTCAAAGAAATGCTGCGTTCTTTCGAACCGATGGGGTTGATGGTGCGTGAACGCAAGCCTTACAATGCGGCTGAATTCTTGAAGTATGCCGAAGCTTTACAGGGACTAAGCAGCCAGCCCTGGCACTATTTTACTGCGGATAGCAACTATGCTCCGACCCGTGCCAAGCCTGATGTCTGGGATAAGCCTGCAGAGTTCAAACAGGCGCAACAACGTTTTATGGATGCGAGCACATTGCTCGTCAGTACTGCAAAAACGGGTGATTTCACTAAAGTGCAACATGATTTTGCCGCAGTAGAGGATAGTTGCAAATCGTGCCATCAACAATTTCGCGGTATTCCTCGTTAAATAGCATGTTGAGCCTGTTGCTCTCAACCATTGCATTTTTCGCAGCAGCCTACTGGATCAAACGTTATTTAGATGAACAAGGTATCAACCACGGTATGACCCGCAATATAGTTGTATTCGTATTTGCCACCGTGATCTCGCTGCTGGTGTCTGCGGTGGTGGATAAATTCGATGACCATCCTGTTAATCAGATGGCCGAAATGAACAATATGGTCAAACTGCTGGCGCAATAGTAACCACGGCGCTACGCCTTCACCGCAATCAGTGCTACCTCAACGGTTTCTGACTGATTGCTCAGCCATATCTGACCTTCTTGCATGGTAAAAGTCAGCTGCATGTTGCGTTCGGCTAGTTTGGCGAGCGCACGCGTGGTGTCCAGCGGCAGGTTGTACACAGTCAAATTATTGAGTTTGGTCAGTTTGCTGCTGGCCTGTTCCCACCACATCTCGGCACTGCGGCCGCCATAATTGTAGACGTAAACTTGATCTGCGCGACCACAGGCGCGGCGCACCAGTTTTTCGTCGGGTAAGCCGACGTTAATCCATGTTGCAATTGCCCCGGTTAGGTCTTTGTGCCAGAGATCAGGCTCATCATCCACACAAATGCCATTGGCAAAACTGAGTGCGTCGTTGGCGTGGAGCGCGAAAGCCAGCAGACGCATCATCATGCGCTCATCAGTTTCGGATGGATGGCGGGCGAGGGTCAGCGTGTGGTCCTGGTAATAGTGCTGATCCATGTTGGCGATTTGCAATGCCGCTTTGAAGATCGTGGATTTGAGTGCCATCTTGGTTAACCGTAAACAACCAGCGCAGCGACACTGGCAGCTGCGATGATGAGCGTGACAATAGCGCGACGGTTGCTGGCAAAATATAAGCTGCTGCTGTTGAGGGTGTTAGGTAGCGTTTTATAGCCTGTAATCATGGCCGTAATCAGGTTGCTGTGCTTGTAGAAGCGATAGAAAAATATCGCGGCAATATGCAGGCCGACGATGGCGAGCAGGAAATTAAAGGCTTCCTCATGGATGCCGCTGATGGTATCGCTCATGTCTTTGCTGAGGAGATGCGCAAGCGGACCACTATCGAGTAAGTCATTGTTGGAAAATAGCCCGGTAATCGCCTGAAGCGCCAGCAATGCGAGCATGATGATCACTGCCCAACCACCTACTGGATTGTGGCCTATGTTGTCATTTGGTCGCGGCTTGAATAATGTGCGAGCATAAGTTTTGGTGGCGTGCATGCCTGATACAAAATAGCTGAAGCGAGTAGTGCTGCTGCCGACGAATCCCCATAACACGCGAAATATGAGCAGGGTAAGCAAGGTGTAACCCGCGTAAAAGTGGATTTGCATGGCATCGTCAAAAAGCTCGGCACTGCCCCATGAGACAGCTAAACAGAGAACCAGGCTCCAGTGAAATAGTCGTGTGGGTAAATCCCAGATTTTGATTTTTTGATTGGTCGTGTTCATATGATTTAGATAGCGTTGATAGTGAATTTGTAACCGATCTGTTTCCAGTTGCGGCTTTCATCGGTGAGCGCGGCAGCGGTCAGCGGGTTGTTATTGAGCCAGCTCTGGGTCAGCGTGAGTTGTGCTGTGGTGGCATGGCATTGTAACGCCAATTCGTTCAAATTCAGATTGGCGCGGCTACGGTAGCATAAAATAGCCAGGCGTAAAATCAGCACCAGCGGTTTAAGCGAGTCGGGTATGGTGGATGCAAGCTTATCCAGTCCGCCGCGCTGGGTGCGGACTAATAGAGCTATGCGCGCCTGATCTTTTTGCGAGAAGCCTGGCATATCGGCATTGGCGAGTATGTATGCGCCATGCTTATGGTAGCCCGCGTGGGCAATGGAAATGCCGATTTCATGTAGTTGCGCAGCCCATGTCAGATAAGGCTTGAGGGCCTCGGCATCAGCAAGTTGAGCCGCAGTCTGGTTAAATAGCTGGGTGGCGAAATCACTTACGCGCCGTGCCTGTTTACTATCGACGTGGTAGCGACGCATGAATTGGATCACAGTTGCCGCGCGCATATCTCTATGGTGGAACCGGCCGAGTAAATCATACAGCACACCTTCGCGCAGCGCGCCGTCAGCGATGGTCATCTGGGTAATGCCAAATTCGGCAAACACGCCAGCCATGACGGCAACACCACCGACAAAAACGGGTTTACGATCCGCTTTCATTCCGGCAAGCTCAAGTTTGGACAGGTCGCCTACCGTGATCATGTGCTCACAGAGTTTTGCCAAACCTTCATGGCTAATGCCTTGTTCCGCCCAGCCGTTTTGTACTAACACATCGCTAATGACGCGCGCAGTACCACTGGAGCCGACTGCTTCATGCCACTTTCCCGCATAATTTCCAGCGATAGTCTGCGCTTCGGTACGGGCGGTAAGGATGGCAAGATCCAAGTTTTTTTTGCTGATTTTGCCGTCTTTAAAAAAACGCTGTGTGAAGTTGACGCAGCCTAAATGCAGACTTTCCATCAATTGCGGGTTCATGCCTGTGCCGATAACGCATTCGGTCGAGCCGCCACCGATGTCGATGACCAGACGAGGGTGCTCCGCTGCTGGCAAGCTGTGTGCTACGCCGATATACACCAAACGCGCTTCTTCACGTCCGGCGATGATTTCTATCGGATAACCAAGTATGACTTCAGCCTGTTGCAAAAAAACATCGGTGTTTTCTGCAACACGCAAAGCGCTGGTGCCGACACAGCGCACCGCACCTTGTGGCAAGCCACGCAACCTTTCGCTAAAGCGGGCCAGGCACGCCAACCCCCGCGCCTGTGAGTCGCTGTCCAGCAGTTTGTCCGCACCTATGCCGGCAGTAAGGCGCACAGGTTCTTTGAGCACATCCAGCGGGTAGATTTGATCATCAACGACGCGGGCGACCTGGAGTTTGAAGCTGTTAGAACCTAGGTCAACGGCGGCGAGGGTGGTGTATTCATTCATAATTAACAGCGGGTGCTTAACTCAGCGCACCAAAAAATAAGTAAGTAACAGCAATTGCGGCGATTAAACCGCCTAAGTCCGCGATTAGACCACAAGCGACAGCATGACGCACGCGCTGTATGCCGACAGCGCCGAAATAAACTGCGAGTACGTAGAATGTGGTTTCGGTGCTGCCCTGAATGACCGATGCGAGTCTGCCCGCAAATGAATCTGCGCCGAAGGTGTGCATGGTGTCTATCATCATCGCGCGTGAGCCACTGCCCGATAATGGCTTCATCAGTGCGGTGGGCAGCGCGTCAACAAAACGCGTATCCCAGCCTAGCCACAGAACGGCATGGCGTATGCCTTGCATGAATAACTCTAACGCGCCACTTGCGCGAAACACGGCAATTGCAACCAGCATGGCTACGAGGTAAGGGATGATGGTGATGGCAGTGTGGAACCCCTCTTTTGCACCCTCGACAAAAGCTTCGTAGGCATTGACGCGTTTAACTGCTGCGCCTGCGATAAAGCTGATGATTAAGCTGAATAACAGGAAGTTGCTGATCAGGCTGGATTGTCGCAGCATTTCCGCTGTCGGCAATTGTGCAAAATAAGCGACTAGCCCGAATACCAGTACGCTAATCGCGCCTAAATAAGCCAGCACGACTTTATCCCATAAGTTAATGCGCTGGAAAAAGGCTGTCGCCAGCAGTCCTGACATGGTCGAGCAATATGTCGCGATGAGGATGGGGATGAATACGTCGGTAGGGTCATGTGCGCCTGCTTGAGCGCGATAAGTGAAAATGGTGACAGGGAGCAGGGTGACCGATGAGGCGTTGATGACCAGAAATAATATCTGTGCATCGGACGCTGTTTTTTTGTCGGGATTGAGCGTTTGCAGTTCCTGCATGGCCTTGATCCCCATGGGCGTGGCAGCATTGTCCAGTCCCAGCATGTTAGCCGCCATATTCATGGTAATCGCGCCGAGTGCGGGATGGTGTGCAGGCACGTCAGGAAATAAGCGGCGAAACAATGGATTCATCAGCCAGGTAAGGCCTTGTAAAAATCCAGCCTTTTCACCCACACGCATAATGCCTAACCATAGCGCCATGATGCCGATCAGGCCAAGTGAGATTTCGACTGCGCTCTTGGCTGCGGTAAACACTGCCTGCATGATAAGTGCATAGCTATCAGCTTGACCATACAGTAACCAGTTAACACTGGCGAAAGCAAACGCCAGCAAGAAAAAACCTATCCAAATCAGATTGAGCATTGTTAACTTGCCAGTTTGGCGAGTGCAAAGAAAAACAGCAGCAACAGCCATATGGTCAGCGCCCGCCAGACGAGGCTGATGGCGCTGTTGATGTCGGTGGATTCGGGCGCATTGCCCAAACCTAGCTCGGGGCGCCAAGTCTCGCCTTGCTGGTGCTGTATTTTGCCGCCAAGCTTGATTTCCATCGCGCCTGCTGCGCTGGCCAGTACTATGCCGATACCGTGATTAGCCCAGTCTGCAGCCTGGCTACGCCAGCAATAAACCGCATCCTCAAAGTCCCCTGCAATGGCAAAGGTGAGTGCGGTCAGACGGGCGGGAAGGGCATCCAGCACCTGGCTGGCACGTTGAGAGAAATGCGCAAATTCACCCATCTGGCTGGGCTGCCAGGTGCGGGCAAGATGATGGCTAAGGCGGTATAACAGCGCACCTACCGGCCCCAATGGCGCTAGCAGGATGAACCAGAATAATACCCCGAATAAATAGTGCAGTGCATCGCTGAACAGGCATTCTACAGTCACGCGGGCAAGCCCGTTAGCGGTAGTGGGAATCTCGTGATGATCTCGTGCATAGAGTGCCTGCGCCTGGGCGAGGTCGTTTTGATTCAGTGCCCTGGCAATGGCGTGTACGGGCGTCGTAACTGATTTGAAGCGTATGCAGATATAGAGTACGGCTATTTGCCAGAGCCAGCCCAGCCAGGGGCTGATGGCGGTTAAAGTAAAGAATACCAGGCTGGTTATGATCAGTAGCGGTAAAACGGCAACCAGCCAGGCAATGACGCCGTGTTGATGCGTGCCTGCGTTGAGATGATGCGCAAGCGCGTGGAGTGGGCGTGTTAACCAGCGCGTCCAGGATGACTGCAAGGGGCGAAAATGCTCAAGTAGAATCGCAGCGAGGATTGCAGTCATGGTGTGCGAGTTAGTAAGGAATATCCACGGTCAATATACCCATTTCATTAATGGTTGATCCCGCTGTATAGATTTCCACGCTCGGCATCTGGATGTCTTTGCCGAGCGGTTTGAGATAGTCATGCAGTCCCTGGTAGGCTATGCTGGGTGCTAACATCAAGCTGGCCTGTGCGCTGGCGCGGAGTACACGACGGCGCGGTAGCGTATCAGTGAGCAATGGCTGTTTGACTACAGTATTAGCTGGTAGCAAATAACCCACACGGGCATGCTGATCATGTTTTTTGGTGGTGCGTGGATCTGCGTAGAGTATGGTGATAAATTTGCCAGGCTTGATGTTTTGCGCGGTTAATGCAGTATAAACTTTCTGCTGGGTGTCACCTAAATTACCATAAGCACCGTAATATTCGGTGTAAGCATAATACAGCGGCTCACTTTCGGTTTCGGTCACGGTCGCGTGACTGAAGCCGCCCCACCACCAAATGATCAGAACGATGGGGAAAACAAAAGCCAATAAAAAAGCCATCCAGTTTTTCTTGATAAATTGCATCATGCGAGTTTAGAGTCAGTGATAAGTTGGTGTGAAGATACCATATTCAGGCGCTCATTGTCGCGGTACTATGAGTCAGCCATAACAAATAGGAGGGTGATTGTGTATAAATTAATGCTGGTTTTGTTGCTTTCGTGGATAAATTTCGCTCAGGCTGAGGATTATGCGGCAGTGAGCGTGCATATGACGCCGATCAAAGTCGGCAAGCATAGCTATTATGTACAGGGCATGGCGGGTGCTGCGTCGTCTGAGAATCAAGGTTTTATGTCCAATGCCGGATTTGTGGTGACGCCTGCGGGCGTGGTGGTATTCGATACGCTGGGCACGCCCTCATTGGCGGCAGAGCTGGTCAAACAAATTCGCCAAATTACGCCATTGCCGATTAAGTACGTCATCATCAGCCATTATCATGCCGACCATTACTATGGCTTGCAGGTGTTCAAAGCCCTTGGTGCAGAAAGTTGGGCGCACAAGAATGGTCAGGGCGCGATTGCCACCGACGGTGCGGCTGAACGTTTGGCACAGCGTCGGGTAACCTTATTCCCCTGGGTAGATGAACATACCCAGCTTTTGCCAGTGGATAAATGGCTGGATGGGGATACTGATTTCGAACTGGGCGGCGTGCATTTCAAGTTGCGTTATGTCGGCCCAGCGCATTCAGCCGAGGACATGGCGATGCTGGTGCAGGAAGATGGCGTGTTGTACACGGGTGATGTTGTGTTCCGTGGACGTATACCGTTTGTGGGTGATGCTGATAGTAAATTATGGCTGGGGGCGTTAAACAAGCTGATAGCACTTAAGCCGCGAGTCATGGTCGCAGGGCATGGTGCAGCATCAGTCAAGCCTGCACGGGATTTGAAGTTTACCCGTGATTATCTGGTATATGTGCGCAAACAGATGGGTCAGGCAGTAGCCGATTTGGTGCCATTTGATGAGGCCTATGCTAAAACCAGCTGGAAACAATACGCCAGCATGCCTGCGTTTGAGCAGGCGAATCGGGCGAATGCGTACAATACTTATTTGCTCATGGAAAAAGAATCACTAAGCCAATGAAATCCTGCCTGCTGATTTTATTGCTGAGTGTGAGTCTGGCGCATGCCGATGAGATTGAAGTGCTGCAATTACAGAACCGCAGTGTCAGTGAAGTGTTGCCGGTGCTGCAACCTTTGCTTGAGTCAGGCGGCACTTTGACCGGCATGGACGACCAGTTGATTTTGCGGGCATCTGCCAAAAATCGTGCACAAATCAAAGCCGTATTGGCGCGTATTGATCAAGCGCCGCGCCAGTTGGTGATTTATGTACGGCAGCATATGAACCAGCAACAGCAAAATCGTGGTGTTAATGTTAATGGACGGGTCAACGCAGGTGGCGTTAGCGTCACCGTGCCCAACTATCAGCGCCCAAGCGCACGGTTAAGCGATGGCAGCGTCAATCTGGATGTGCAAAACAGCCAGCGTAACAGTCGTGAATCCGCTGACCAAATGGTGCGCGTCATCGATGGTGGGGCGGCGTACATCAATGCGGGCGTGTCAGTGCCCATGGCGATGCAGAGTATTCAGTACGGAATGAATGGCGCCATAATTTCTACTGCCACCGTTTATCAAGACCTGGGCTCAGGCTTCTATGCCACTCCGCGCTTAACTGGCGAGCGCGTTACCCTGGACATCAGCCCGCAACAAACCAGCGCGCAAACTGGGCAATATGGCAACCGCAACATCCAGCGCCTCACCACCACCGTACAAACCAGGCTGGGCGAGTGGGTGCAGATCGGCGGTACGAACAGCAGCAACACGCAATCAACAGGGCAGCTATTGGGGCAAGGCAGCGAATCGCAACAAAGCCAGCGTGGGGTGTGGCTAAAGGTGGAAGTCGAGTAAGTGCTTGCAACAGTGATGCTAATTGCTATCTAATATCTTCACTGCTCAACTGATGGAGTCGCGTGCTGTGAGTGTGATATGACCTACTCTAGAAAATTCTGCCTGGCACTTTTGCTAAATATGGCGACATATACAGGCGTTAGTCTGGCCGCTGAGCCTGCTGATATTTCATTGGCAGTAAGGCAAGCGGCGGCAGGTAATAAATCTGCCTTACAACAGTTGCAGCAGGCCGCAAATCAGGGCGTTGCATCGGCTCAATTCGCCATGGGACTGTTGTGTGAACAAGGGCGCTTAGTCCCTCAGAGTGATTCCAGCGCTGTGTCGTGGTACCAGAAAGCCGCAGATCAGGGTGACGCGCGAGCGCAAACTAATCTGGGTTTCATGCATGCCAATGGCAAAGGCGTACCACGAAGCTATGCCTTGGCGCGACGCTGGTATGAAAAAGCTGCTGAACAGGGCAACATACAGGCGCTGTATAGTCTGGGTTATTTTTATGAAACAGCTAAAGGCGTGGAAGCGAGTGATGTCAGTGCCGCCCGCTACTACACAGCTGCCGCTGAGGGTGGTTATGCCAATGCGCAATATAAATTAGGGATAATGTACGCCAATGGCAAAGGTGTAGCGCAGAACGATGACCTTGCGCTGGATTGGTTGCAGCGCGCAGCTAATCAGGGTTTGGCTGTCGCTCAATTTGGCCTGGGCCTGATGTATGCCAAGGGGCTGGGCGTCACTCAGGACTATGTTGTTGCTGCACGCTGGTTCCAGCAAGCGGCCGAGCAAGGTAACGCACAAGCACAAGCTGATTTGGGTGCCATGTACGCTAACGGGGTATTGGGTAACACTGACTATGCTACTGCTATCACCTGGTTGCAAAAGGCGGCAGCTCAAGGCAATGCGCAAGCGCAGACCAATCTGGGTTATATGTATGCCAACGCGCGTGGCGTTCCACAAAATTTTACGACGGCATTGCAGCTATATCAAACAGCGGCGGAGCAAGATAACGCGATTGCGCAATACAATCTTGGCACGCTGTACGCTTATGGTCAGGGCGTAGCGCAGGATTATGCCATTGCAGTCAGATGGCTGGGAAAATCCGCGCAACTCGGTAATAGCGATGCACAGACCAGCTTAGGTTACATGGCTTATTACGGTCAGGGCAGGCCACAAAACTACCCACTCGCGCTGAGCTACTTCCGGCAAGCAGCCGATCAAGGCGACATGCTCGCACAATATCAGCTCGCTTATATGTACGATCATGCCCAAGGGACAGTCGCCGACAGTGAATTAGCTGAACACAACTACCAGAAATCCGCCAGGCAGGGCTATGCGCCAGCCCAATATAATCTGGGCTTAATGTATGCCCAGGGGCATGGCGTGAAGCCGGATTATTTGGAAGCAATCCGCTATTACCAGATGGCCACCAAGCAAGGCCATGCCATGGCGCAATATCAGCTGGGTTACATCTATGCCAACGGCATGGGCGTCCCGGAAAACATCAGCCTCGCGTTAGACTATTACATAAAATCGGCCGACCAGGGTAATACGGCCGCCTTTATGAGCCTGGCCAGCCTGTATGAACAAGGTGAGCAAATCCCACAGAATACAATTGCAGCTTATGCGCTTTACAATGCCGCAGCTATGACCGAAGCTGCCCCTGCTCATCAAGCTGCGGACAACCGGGATAAACTTGGTAAGCAACTTACCACTGCGCAAGTTAATGAGGCCAAAGCGCTCACGCGGAGCATGCTTAATGCCAACATTGGATTGGCAAAGGCGTTGCAACTGGGGCGATGATTTCGACTGGTCTTAAATGCGCTTAATTCCCATGTCTGGTGTGTGTCAGGCTGGGTGAATTTTCTTGGATTCGTCTTGATAGAGCACACCTTTGCGCACTAACCACTTCTCAATTTCCACAGCAAAAAATACGACTGTTGAAAGCCCTATGCACAAAATCAGCTCATCGGCATCTAAAGCTTCCGTTTTGAAAATTGGTTGCAGGAATGGCACATAAATCGTCGCCATTTGCAGCGCAAAGGTAAGCGCTACCGCACCCAATAATAAGGGATTGGAAAAAATGCCGATTTTAAACAGGGATTCCTGTTCGGAGCGGATTGCCATTACATGCCCCATTTGTGACAAACACAGCACGGTAAATACCATGGTCTGCCAATGTGCGGAGTCGGTATGATATGCCCAGGCCTGGGTGACCAGAGACACGCCGCCCATGAGCAGTCCCACCCACAGCATATGTTGCCACATGCCGTGGGCAAAAATACTTTCCTGTGGCGGGCGCGGCGGGCGTCGCATGATGCCTTGCTCTTCGGGTTCGGCAGTCAGTGCGAGCCCTGGCAGTCCGTCAGTGACCAGGTTGATCCACAGGATATGGATAGGCAGCAATGGGATAGGCAAGCCCATGAACGGCGCCAGAAAAATAGTCCATACTTCCCCGGCATTGCTGGTCATGGTGTATTTGATGAACTTGCGGATGTTATCGAAGATGCGCCGCCCCTCACGCACCGCATGCACGATGGTGGCAAAATTATCGTCGAGCAGTACCAGCGCAGATGCTTCGCGTGCCACATCGGTGCCGCCTTTGCCCATCGCCACCCCAATATCGGCGCGCTTGAGGGCGGGGGCATCGTTGACGCCATCACCGGTCATCGCTACAAATTCACCTTTGTCCTGCAGTGCGCGGACGATCTTGATTTTCTGCTGCGGATCGACACGCGCATAAACCCGGATATCGAGTACTTGTGCCTCAAACGCGGCCTGACTCAGCTGGGAGAGCTCAGTCCCGGTCATCACTCGGCCATCATCAGACACAATACCTAAACGCTTGGCGATAGCCAGTGCCGTGGCAGGGTGGTCACCAGTAATCATGACCGGGATAATGCCTGCCGTCTGACATAATGAAACTGCCTCTTTGGCCTCATCCCGAGGCGGATCCATCAACCCTATCAGTCCGAGGAATACCAGCTTGCTTTCGACTTCCTCGGCGTCGCCTGCATCTGGTAGAGCAGGCCAGACTCGGTAAGCCACGGCCAGCACCCGTAAACCATCGGCCGCCATGCGCTCCACATTTTCCAGCATAGCTGCTGCGGGCATGGGTACTTCGCCATTGGCAGTGAGCATGCTGCTGCAACGTGTAAGTATGCTTTCCGGTGCGCCTTTGGTGAAAGCCATCGCGCCCTGTGGGTCGCGATGGAAGGTGGTCATGCGCTTGCGTTCCGAATCAAACGGCAATTCCAGCAGGCGGGGTGATTCGATCTCAAGTGCGGCTTTTTCAAATCCTGCGCCTAGCGCGGCACAGTACAAAGCCACTTCGGTGGGGTCTCCGTCCGGTTTTTCATGCTGGCTGTGGCTTGCATCATTGCTTAGCGCCAAGGCTTTAAACAGCAGCGTCCACACATCATTGTTGTCGCGCTTACGCCACTCCCGCAGCAATTCGCCATCGGCAAATATTTCTTCTGCTTTCATCTTGTTCTGCGTGAGCGTGCCAGTTTTGTCTGAGCAGATATAGGTGACCGAGCCCAGTGTCTCCACCGCGGGCAGACGACGAATCAGCGCGTGCTTTTTCACCATTTTGCGCGCACCCAAGGCCAGCGCGATGGTGACGACAGCCGGTAATGCTTCAGGAATCGCCGCAACCGCCAGACTAATCGCGGTCAGGAACATCAGTATCGCCGGTTCCCCGCGCATCACGCCGACCACAAACACGATGGCGCTGATTGCCAGCACCACCAGCGCTAAGCGTTGGCCAAATTTAGCCAGGCGTTTTTGCAAGGGAGTCTTGATCTCACCGTCTTCCTGCAGGGATGCAGCGATCTTGCCCAGTTCTGTATCCATCCCGGTCGCCACTGCCACCCCCAGCCCTCTGCCATAGGTGACGACAGTACCTTTGTAAGTCAGATTTTTGCGATCGCCCAGCGGCATATCCTTTTCAGTCAGCGCGCGCGTGTGCTTTTCGACGGTCGAGGATTCACCCGTCAAGGTAGCCTCATCCACTTTAAGCTGAGCCGCCTCAAGTAAGCGCAAATCTGCTGGCACTACATTGCCGGCTTCCAGTATTACTATATCTCCCGGCACAATGTCGCTGGCAGGCAAGACCACAGGCTCGCCTTTGCGCATTACCTTGGCATTCACTGCAGCCATGGCTTTAAGCGCAGCCATTGCGCGCTCTGCACGGAACTCCTGAACAAATCCGATTACCGCGTTCAAAGCCACAATCACGATAATCGCAATGGTGTCGCTGGCATCACCGATCATGCCCGAGATAATCGCCGCACCTATCAACACCAGTATCATGAAATCGGCAAACTGGTCGAATAACATGCGCAACAGACTGCGCCTGGGTTTTTCCAGCAGTACATTGGCGCCATAACTTGCCAGCCTTGCAGCAATTTCTGCGGGAGCAAGCCCAGCTTGCGCATCGGTTTCAAGCCGATGGATTGTCTCTTCTGCTGACAGTCCATGCCAGGCGGGAGATGGGCGGGGTTGTGTATGTGAAGGTTCGTTCGCCATAGTCCTATCCTTTGTAAGCGCTATTCCCGATTTTCCAGTTAGTTAGCGTAGAGATAAATAATGTAAGTATTCAGCAGATACAGAGAAAACAGGAACAGGCTCACCCAGTCATGCGTGTATTAGGTCGATTAAGTAAGCCGATGATCTCGTCACGCCTGAAGACGAGACCATCCATAGACAGAGTAATCAGTAAGTTAATTTACAAATTTCTAGTAGATTGCTTGCAGCAAACTGCATCCAGATATTAAACAGGCTAAACATTTATTAAGTCTCCTGATTAAGCTAATCGGCTAAATGAGTGTAATTACTTAGCCTCAAAGCATCAGGGGTAATAAAATCAATGCTTTTGTTTAACAATTTCCATCGCACTGGCAACCAAACTTCCCATGTTGGATAAATCCCCCGGAATAATCAGCGTGTTGCCCTGCTTGGCGATATTGCCGAAGGCCGCGACGTATTGTTCGGCTACTTTGAGGTTGACGGCTTCCATGCCGCCTGGTTCGCTCAGTGCTGCGGCTACTTTGCGGATGGCTTCTGCGGTGGCGGTGGCGGTGAGGATGATGGCTTGTGCCTGACCTTGGGCATTGTTGATGGCTGCCTGTTTTTGCCCTTCGGATTCACGGATGGCGGCGGTCATGGAACCTTCGGCCAGGTTGATTTCTTCCTGGCGTTTACCTTCGGATTGGGCAACCATGGCGCGTTTTTCGCGTTCTGCGGTGATTTGCGTTTGCATGGATTTCAATACGGCATCGGGTGGGGTGATGTCTTTGATTTCATAACGCAATACTTTAACACCCCAGTTTGGGCTGGCTTCGTCCAATGCGGCGATGATAGCGCGGTTGATGTCGTTGCGTTCTTCCAGCAGTCTATCGAGCTCGCGTTTGCCACATTCTGAACGCAGGCTGGTTTGGGCAAGTTGAATGATGGCGAGCTGGAAATTAGCAGTGCCGTAACTGGCTAAACGTGGGTCAGTGACCTGGTAGAAAATAACGCCGTCCATTTGGACTTGGGTGTTATCTTTGGTGATACAAACTTGTGGCTGTACGTCTAGCGGGACCTCCTTGAGCAAGTGTTTGTAGGCGACGCGGTCAACGAAGGGGATGACGATGTTTAGGCCAGGTTGCAAGCTGGCGTGGTAGCGACCTAGCCGTTCGACCACCCAAGCATTCTGTTGCGGCACAATTTTAATTGCGCTGGCGGCGAAAACGACGGCGACGAATAACAGAAATAAGGCAAATTCCATGTTGCGCTCCTTTTAATTTATAGGTTTGATAATCAGTGTGTTGCCCAAGGTTTCGTGGATGAGGTAATGCGTATCCGTGTTGCTGGAGCCAGCAATCAGCTTGGCATCCCATTCGGTGCCGCGATAACGTACGCGGGCGTCCGTGTCGCTGAGCCAGCTGATGATTTCTACTGTCTGATTTTGATCCAGATTGTTGGTGCTGCTGTTTTTGGATTCAGGGCGGCTACGTAGCCAAAGTACACCGCTGGTGGCGATGAGTGCGGCGGTAACGCATTGTGCGATCAAGTCTAAGCCGGTGTAGGCAATGCCTGCAGCTGCCAGCGCCGCGCAACCGAAGACGAGCAGATAAAACGTGCCCGTAAATAGTTCAAAAATGATGAGTATGCTTGCGATTACAAACCAGACTGTAGCTGTGTCCATTAAATATCCATTGGGTATTAGATGAACCATTGTAATCGCAAAGCAATGTGCGAATGTTAATCTTTTTTGCGCTGTTTACCGTACAGCTTGCGGCCTGTACGACGTTTGCGGTGGGCTGCTTTTTCTTCTGCGGGAGTGAGTGGTGCGGGCTTTTTATCGGCAAATGGATTATGGCCGACGTTAAACTGTACTTTCAGCGGTGTGCCCTGTAGCTTGAAAGCCTGCACAAAGGTTTTTTCCAGATAGCGTTTATAGCTGTCGCTGATTTTGTCCAGCGCGCTGCCGTGAACAATGATAAGTGGTGGATTCATGCCGCCCTGGTGAGCGTAGCGTGGCTTAGGCCGGAATGGGCCAGTTTTAGGTGGCTGATGTGCGGCAACGGCGTCGATGAGGATGCGGGTTAGCTGTGGTGTTGAGAGTTTCGCCATGGCTGCAGCATACGCGGCGTCGACCGAGACTAATAATGGATTTAACCCAGTGCCTTTGAGCGCAGAAATGTAATGGAATTTGGCAAATTCTAAAAATTGCAGTTTGCGACTAATTTCTCGTTTGACATTGTCGCGTTGATAATCGCTCATGCCATCCCATTTGTTGACAGCAACCACCAGTGCGCGACCCGCATCAAGGATAAAGCCAGCGAGGTGGGCATCCTGATCGGAAATGTCGGCTTGCGCATCTAAAACCAGAATAACCACATTACAGTCATCGATGGCTTGCAAGGTTTTGATAACGGAGAATTTTTCTATCGCTTCAAACACTTTGCCACGGCGGCGTACGCCGGCGGTGTCAATCAGGGTGTAGGGTTTGCCGTTGCGCTCAAAGTCAATGTGGATGCTGTCACGGGTAGTACCCGGCTGATCAAATGCGATAACGCGTTCTTCACCCAGAAAACTGTTTACCAGTGTTGATTTTCCCGCATTGGGACGACCAATGAGGGCGATTCTTGGGTGCTTGGTTTCTTCTTCTTCGACTGCATCGGGAATGTGTTCTAGCGCAATTTCTACAAGGTCAGTGACGCCTTCACCGTGGCTGGCGGAAATCGCCATTGGTGTGCCCAGGGCTAATTCATGGAATTCAGCGGTAACGACTTCACGGCGCATGCCTTCGGCTTTGTTGACGACCAGATGCACAGGGCAGCTGCAGCGGCGTAAGCGGTCAGCAATGATTTTGTCTTGAGCGGTGCAACCAGTGCGTACGTCCACCATGAATAAAATGACATCGGCTTCATCAATGGCTTGCAAGGTCTGTTTCGCCATTTCGTGCATGATGCCGTCCTTGACGACAGGCTCAAAACCACCGGTGTCGACGACGAGGTAAGGTTTGCTACCGACTTTGCCGTGGCCGTAATGACGATCGCGGGTAAGACCTGGAATGTCTGCAACAATCGCATCACGCGTTTTGGTGAGGCGGTTGAATAAAGTTGATTTGCCGACGTTAGGACGACCGACGAGTACTATAGTGGGTTTCATGTTGACCTTAAAAAACTAAATAAACGGGCGTAATCTGCCCGCTTATTGAACAGTAAGGGCATAAACTCCACCCTTGGCTGTTTGCACGACGATATTGTCGCTTTTATCTTGTGGCTGGCTGATGATGGCGGAGCCGTCAGTGGCAGCGCGGGCTACCATATGACCATCATCGAGCGCCATTAAATGTACGTAACCCTCAAAATCGCCTACGGCCAGATAGTTCCCTATACGGCGCGGTGCGGTGAGACGGCGGTTTTGTAATTGTGTCTGTTTCCACACACTGGTGCCGCGGGTTTTGTCGAAGGCAACGACATTGCCTTTAGTGTCACTGACATAGATGTTATCCATATCCATGGCCAAGCCTGCAGTGCTGGAGATTTCTTTCGCCCACAATAAAGTGCCTGTGCGGATCTCGAAGCAGGCAACGCGGCCCTGGTAAGCCACTGCGCAGACCTGTTTGTCATCGATAACTGGCATGCTGGTGACATCGCTGACACGTTCAATTTCAGATGCGCCACGTGGTTGTGCGACGTTGACTTCCCAGCCTACATTGCCAGTGTCGAGTGCCAGGGCAACTAATTTACCTCCAGGGAAACCAGCAAAGATGGCGCCTTTGGTCACTAACAAGCTGGCTTGGCTACGCAGGATAAGCGCAGGCAACACGCGCTGGTACATCCATTTTTGTACGCCATCGTCGGCACTCAAGCCATAAATATGGCCGTCTTCAGTACGTACTACAACGATACCTTCAGCAGCTTTAGGTACGCCGAGTACCGTACTGGACAAGCGTGTTGTCCAGCGTTTTTTACCTGTGTCGTCATAGGCAATGACGTCACCTCTGGAGGTGCCAACGTACTCATTATCTATGCTGGCACCGACACCTGCGGTGAGCGGCGTGCCTGTGTCAACTTGCCAGTCTGTTTTGCCCGTGGTGGGGTTAAGGCGGGTTAATTGCCCTTTGGCGTTGGCAGCATAGAGTGAGTCGATCACAATAGCTGGCGCAAAATCGATTTGTTTACTCTCGCCCACACTTGCGTGCCAGTTAGGCTTGATGATTGCACTGGGTTTGAAATCGACGAGTGCTGCTGGTTTTTCTACCGGCGTGCTGCTGCTAAACCAGTTCATAGGATTCATGTGTCTGGTTACGCCAGCGCAACCAGTTAATCCAGCGATTACAGCGATACTTAGTATACTTAAACGGATATTCATTGCGGCGTTACTCCAGCAACAGCGTTGAGTTTAATGGTGAGTACTTGGCGATATGGACTGTCGACGGCTAATTTCGCCAATGCGATTTTATAGGCTGCACGGGCGTCTTCCTGTTTGTTCTGGGCGGCGAGAATGTCGCCTTTGAGGTCGTTGTACAAATCCGCATAGGCTTCATCATGTGCCGCGTTGAGCAGTGCTAATGCACCGTTCATGTCGTTTTCATCAAATAAAATTTGCGCCAGATGTAATGCTGCAACGGATTTAATCGCGTCCTCTTTGCTGTGGTCGAGTACCCACTGCAATTCGACTTTAGCGGTTTTACTGTCCTGCGCTTGTACGTTGCTAGCAGCGGCAATCAGCGCAGCGCGGGCAGCGTAGGCGGTGTTACCGTATTTTTCAGTCAGGGTTTTTGCGCTGTCGGTAACGATTTTGGTTTGCTGAGACTTCTGCGCAGTTTGTAATGCGCTATATAAAGCTGCAGCTTCTGCATTTTTTTGCTGCTGGTTGTGTTGCCACCATTGCCATCCGGCGTAGCTGATTGCAGCAATGCTAAGCGCACCAACGATCAGGTTGCCATAACGTTTCCACGCGTCTTTGAGCGCGTCTAGTTTTTCTTGTTCTTCCAAGTCGAGTGACATGTTAATTCCTTGATGTTAATAGGCTAATGGCTTGCGCTGGGGAACAGCTAATTTGCTCTGCGGCATTGCGTAGAGATTTTAAGCTGATTTGCGCTTGTTCGGCTTCGTCGTCGCCTATGATACAGGCAAACGCTGCACCGCTGGCGTCGGCTTTTTTCATTTGTGATTTGAAGCTGCCGCCACCACAATGCATGACTATATTTAATCCTGCAGCGCGCAATTCACTTGCAACCTGCCATGCGTATGCATTGGCTGCTTCGCCTTGATGAACGATGTAGGCGTCGAGTTTGGCAGTGGGGGCTGGGATATCGTTGGCTTCAATCAGTGCTAACAGGCGTTCTATGCCCATGGCGTAACCGCATGCAGGTGCAGGTTTGCCGCCGATTTGTTCGATTAAACTGTCATAGCGCCCACCGGCACATACGGTACCCTGGGTGCCTAGCTGGTCGGTAATCCATTCGAATACGGTGTAGTTATAGTAATCCAGTCCACGAACCAGACGGGGATTAATACGGTATTCGATATTGTGCGCACGCAAAATGGTTTGTACCTGTTCAAAGTGCGCCAAGGCAGCTTCGTCCAGATCATCGTAGAGCCTGGGAGCGGCATCGACCAAATCTTGCATGGCAGGATTTTTAGTGTCGAGTATACGCAGCGGATTGGTATGCAGGCGGCGTTTTGCATCTTCATCCAGCTGATCGGCGTGAGCTTCCAGATAGCTGATAAGTCGCGTGCGGTGGCGTGTGCGCGCGGCAGCATCGCCCAGGGAGTTGATTTCCAGGGTGACATTGGACAGGCCCAGACGTTTCCATAAATCCGCAGTCATGATGATGTGTTCAGCATCCATGTCCGCATCAGCAAAACCGAGTGACTCTACGCCGACTTGATGAAACTGGCGATAACGGCCTTTTTGTGGACGTTCATGACGGAACATCGGCCCTGCATACCACAAGCGTTGTGGTGCATTGTAGATTAAGTTGTGCTGTATTACCGCACGTACACAGGCGGCAGTGCCTTCTGGACGTAGCGACAAATGTTCGCCATTGAGCGCATCTTCAAATGAGTACATTTCTTTTTCGACGATGTCGGTGACTTCGCCGATAGCACGTTTGAATAAGCTGGTTTGCTCAACGATGGGTGTGCGGATTTCGCGATAGCCATAGGCGGCGAGCCAATCAGCAACGATACCCTCAAAATGCTGCCAGCGAGGGGTGATGTCGGGCAGAATGTCGTTCATCCCGCGTATGGCTTGTATGGTTTGGCTCATGCTTAAATACTGTATATAGGAATGGTTTTATTGATTGTTGTGGGTGCGCCCGTGCCATAGTGGCTGTGGACGTAATCTTCAACAATGGCTTGGAATTCTTCGGCGATACGTTCGCCTTTAAGGGTGACGGTTTTTTGCCCATCTACATACACAGGTGCAACAGGCACTTCACCTGTGCCTGGCAGGCTAATGCCGATATTGGCGTGTTTGGATTCGCCAGGGCCGTTTACTACGCAGCCCATCACCGCAACATGCATGGCTTCAACGCCAGGATATTGATTGCGCCAGGTGGGCATCTGGTCGCGCAAATAGCGTTGTATGTCTTGGGCCAAATGCTGAAATACGGTGCTGGTGGTACGTCCGCAACCCGGGCATGCGACAACCATAGGGGTGAATGAGCGCAAGCCCATGGTTTGTAATATTTCCTGGGCGACGATGACTTCCTGACTGCGATCGCCACCTGGTGCCGGGGTGAGGGAAATGCGGATAGTATCGCCTATACCTTCTTGTAGCAGCACGGATAATGCAGCCGTGGAAGCGACTATGCCTTTAGAGCCCATGCCAGCCTCGGTTAAGCCTAAATGTAGCGGGTAATCGCAGCGCGACGCGAGTTCGCGGTAAGTGCTGATTAAGTCTTGCACGCCTGAGAGTTTGCACGACAGGATGATTTTGTCTCGTGCCAAACCTATTTCTTCAGCTTTCTGTGCGGATTCTAACGCCGAGGTAATGAGCGCTTCGCGCATCACCCATTCAGGTTCAAATGGCTGCGCACGCCGGGCATTTTCATCCATCATCCGTGCCAGGTGAGCTTGATCCAGGCTGCCCCAGTTGACGCCGATGCGCACGGGTTTGTTATAACGGCACGCGGTTTCTATCATCGCGGCGTATTGTTCGTCACGTTTGCTGCCTTTGCCGACGTTGCCGGGATTGATACGGTATTTTGCCAGTGCTTCGGCGCATTCAGGTACGCTGGTGAGCAGCTTGTGGCCATTAAAGTGAAAGTCGCCGATGAGCGGTACATCACAGCCCATTTTCGCCAGTGCATCGCGGATATGCGGCACGGCTTGAGCCGCTTCCAGAGTGTTGACAGTAACGCGCACCATCTCGGAACCTGCCCGCCACAGCGCGTAAGTTTGTTCGACAGTGCCAGCAATATCAGCAGTGTCAGTGTTGGTCATGGATTGCACAGCGACAGGCGCATCACCACCAACGGCAATGTTGCCTACCCAAACTTTGCGGGTAGCGTGACGAGGGAGTTTGGTATTAAACATAGTCTCTACTTTAATGTAACTCTGGCGACAGTTACGCCTGTGTGGGGTGTTAAATCAACTGGTTGATCGTTGTATTGCAGGCTGACTTTTGCAGCATTGCCGATAACTAGCGACAATGGTGGAGTGCCTGAAATTTCGGCTGTTTCACCTGCGCGGTATAAATGCGATAACACCGTATGATTGCTACCATCGCGGATTTCGACCCATGAGTCAGTGTCGAATTTAAACGACATGCGTCCTGTAGCTATGTCCGTAGTAGACGTTGTTACTGCGTTGGATACATCGCTATTTGCTGTCGCCTCCTTGCCTTCTGCTGGAACTGGAGTAACTAGTAGTGCAGCAGCTGGTGTTAAAGGCTGCTTTGCTGGTGCGATAATTGGGGGCGGTGTAATCACGGTTTTTTTGGGTGTTGCCGACGCAGTATCGCCAGACAACCAGTAGTAAAGTGCTAGCGGTATGCCAATGACTAAGGTAATAGCCCCGATGAATAGGACTAGCCAGTATTTTGACAGGCCTTTACTCAGTGGAATTTCTTCGTTATGCACACTGAGTGATTCTGCTTTCCGTTGCAAATTGCCTGACATGGCAGCCACAAGGCTGTCCGCGTCTAGTCCGACATGGCGGGCATATTGACGGACAAATCCGCGGCTGAATACCAGACCGATAGTGTTGAAATCATCGTCTTCTATCAGTGCTATCTGCTGGGGCGAAATTTTGAGACGCTGTGCGATATCCATCATGCTTAACTGCATTGCCGTACGCGCTTGGCATAACTGTGCGCCGACAGAAAGTGTATCTACAGATAATTCATCCTCATGCATTACTCAAACTTCCCTTGTAGTAGCAACTGAGTTTCAGGTGCATCTGCGAACAATCGTCGCAGTTGCAGTGCAAAACTGGCTTCCTCGTCTTTATTGCCCTGTTTGCGTGCTACACGTACACCTAACCAGAGCGCTTCGGACGTGGCTTGATTGTTTGCGAAAAAGCGGTCGACCAAACTATGCGCTTCAAAATATCGGCCTTGCTGGAAGTAAATCTGCCCCAGCTTAGTAAGTGCTTGTGCCTGGTTAGGTTGTAATTTGAGGGACTTTTCCAGATAGCCTTGTGCCTGCTCAATTTTATTGGCTTGCATAGAACAGATGCCGGCATTGGTCAGTGCGCGTTCGGGTGTAGTATAGAGTGGATTGCCTAGCGCCATATTGAACTGCACTAGTGATTCATCATAGCGTTTGCGTGTGCACAAATACCAGCCATAATTATTGCGTATGTCAGAATTGCCTGGCGCTAATTCTATTGCGCGGCGGAAATTATCTTCCGCAGGCTTTTCTTCTTTTAGTTCCATGTAGACCAGACCCATGATGCCGTAAGTAGTAGCGTATCGATCGTCTGAAGATAACGCTTCTCGCAGTTCGTCCAGTGCAACGGCATACTGAGCACGGCTGAAATAAGCGGCGCCTAATTCAGTATGGATGCGCGCTCGTTTTTGTTCATTGGTAAGTTGACTATCGTCGGCGTGTACCACAATGTTGAATAACATCAAGCTGCTTAATGCTAATAAGGCGATAATTTTGTTCATTGATTCACCTCGATACGTCGTAATACGCGTTTGGTTTTGTCCTGGACTTGTCCTGCGAGCTGGCCACAAGCGGCATCAATGTCATCACCACGTGTTTTGCGTGTGGTAACAACGTGACCTGCTTGCATCAAAATATCACGGAAACGACGAATTGCGTCCGTTTTAGAACACAAATAACCCGAATTTGGGAACGGGTTAAAAGGAATAAGGTTGAATTTGCATGGAACATCTTTTACCAACTGTACGAGTTGATGCGCATGGATGGGTTGATCGTTGATGCCATCGAGCAAGACATATTCAAAAGTAACAAAATCCCGTGGCGCCTTTTCCAGGTAGCGCTGGCAAGCTGCCATGAGCTCAGCTAGCGGATATTTTTTATTAATCGGGACAATTTCGTCGCGTAGTTTGTCGTTCGGTGCGTGCAGCGAAACTGCGAGTGCTACGGGGCAATCTTCACGCAATCTGTCCATCGCAGGTACCAGACCAGAAGTGCTCACCGTGACGCGGCGGCGTGACAGGCCGTAGGCGTTGTCATCGAGCATGAGGTTGAGTGCGGTGACCACATTGGCGTAGTTTGCCAAGGGTTCGCCCATGCCCATCATGACGACGTTGGTGATAGTGCGGTCGCTTTTAGGGTCGTGCCCTAATGCGCGATTCGCCCACCAGAGCTGACCGATAATTTCGGCCACGCTTAAATTACGATTGAAGCCCTGTCTGCCTGTAGAGCAGAAAGTGCATTCAAGCGCGCACCCGACTTGGGACGAAATGCACAATGTGCCACGTCCGTCATCAGGTATAAATACGGTCTCCACACCATTCATGCTGCCGACATCAAGCAGCCATTTACGAGTTCCATCAATTGACGCTTGTTCTGCCATCATTTGTGGCGGAACAATGCTGGCAACGTCATTCAGCTTGGTGCGGAGAGATTTTGCCAAGTCCGTCATCTGCTCAAAGTCAGCCGCGCCGTAGTGGTGCAGCCAACGTAGCACTTGCTTGGCACGAAACGGCTTTTCGCCGAGTTCGGCGAAGTAACTGGTTAGGCCAGGCAAGTCATAATCAAGCAGATTAACAGGCATGTAAAATTAACGTGGGTAAACGTTTAGTGCTGGGAAGAAATAAGCGATTTCAATTGCAGCGTTTTCTACTGAATCAGAACCGTGAACTGCGTTAGCGTCTATGCTATCAGCAAAGTCAGCGCGGATAGTGCCTGCGTCAGCTTTCTTAGGATCGGTTGCACCCATTAAATCACGATTAACTTGCATTGCGTTTTCGCCTTGCAACGCTTGTACCATGACTGGACCTGAAATCATGAAATCAACCAGGTCTTTAAAGAATGGGCGTTCTTTGTGCACAGCGTAAAAGCCTTCGGCTTCAGCGCGGGAAAGATGCATCATGCGGGCAGCGATTACTTTTAAGCCAGCACCTTCAAAACGTTGGTAGATTTGACCGATTACGTTTTTAGCGACTGCGTCAGGTTTGATAATAGATAAGGTGCGTTCAATTGCCATGTTAATACTCCAGTTTTTAAGTAAAAAATTTTGCTAAAAATAGCATGAAAAGCTGACTAAATAAAGCCTTAAGCCCATTAGGTATAAACGCAAAAGGTGGAGCCGCGTTAGCGATTCCACCTCTATTGCGCTACCTAAATATTAACGATTGCGTTTGCGTTCGTTTTCAGTCAAATAGCGTTTGCGGATACGGATAGAGATGGGGGTAATTTCTACCAATTCATCATCTTCGATAAACTCAACTGCAGATTCCAGTGTCATTTTCATCGCAGGTGTGAGGCGAACAGCTTCATCCGTACCTGATGCGCGCACGTTGGTGAGTTGTTTACCTTTGATGGGGTTCACTACCAGGTCATTGTCGCGGCTATGGATACCGATAATGATACCTTCGTAAAGTTTGTCGCCTGGGGAAACAAACATGCGACCGCGATCTTCCAGTTTCCATAATGCATAAGCAACTGCATCGCCTTGTTCCTGGGAAATCAACACGCCGTTACGACGGGTAGGCATGTCGGCTTTCATCGGACCATAATCATCGAATACGTGCGCCATGATGCCGGTGCCGCGTGTCAATGTCATGAATTCGGATTGGAAACCGATCAAACCGCGTGCCGGGATGCGATATTCCAGGCGTACACGACCTTGACCATCGGGAGCCATGTCTTGTAAATCGCCGCGACGACGACCGAGTTCTTCCATGATCGCGCCTTGATTGACTTCTTCAACGTCAATGGTAAGTGCTTCATATGGCTCACACTTTTCACCGTTGATTTCCTTGAATACTACGCGAGGTTTGGATACCGCAATTTCAAAGCCTTCACGACGCATATTTTCCAGCAAAATGGTCAAATGCAATTCGCCGCGACCAGACACCAGGAATGTATCTGCGTCGTCAGTGTCTTCCACTTTTAGCGCAACGTTGGTGAGCAATTCTTTGTTCAGGCGTTCGCGAATTTGGCGGCTGGAAACGAATTTGCCTTCTGTGCCTGCCAATGGAGAGCTGTTAACCTGGAAAGTCATGGTCAGAGTCGGTTCATCCACCTTGAGCATTTCTAAAGGCTGCGGATTTTCTTTGTCGCAAATGGTTACGCCGATACCGATGTCCTCGATACCGTTAATAATAACGATGTCGCCAGCTTCAGCATCATCAACCAGAACGCGGTTCAGACCTTGGAAACCGAGAACCTGGTTGATACGACCAGTTTTAGGTGTGCCATCAGGACCCGCCATGACCACTACGCTTTGGCCTGGTTTGATGCGACCATTACTGATACGGCCAATGCCAATGCGACCGACGAAGCTGGAATAATCCAGTGCGGTAATTTGCAATTGCAATGGCGCTTCAGGGTCACCAGGTGGCGCAGGTACGTGGCTAAGGATGGTTTCGAACAATGCGCGCATATTGTCGCTGGTTTCGCTCATGTTCATCATGGCGAAGCCATTTAGTGCTGAAGCGTAAACCACTGGGAAATCCAGCTGCTCTTCAGTCGCACCTAATTTGTCGAACAAATCGAAAGTCGCATTGACCGCGAAATCAGGACGTGCGCCAGGGCGGTCAACCTTGTTTACCACAACGATAGGCTTTAAACCTAATGCCAGTGCTTTACGGGTAACGAATCGGGTTTGTGGCATAGGGCCATCAACCGCGTCGATTAGCAGCAATACACCGTCAACCATAGATAACACGCGCTCAACTTCACCACCGAAATCGGCGTGGCCTGGGGTATCAACGATGTTGATGTGGTTGCCTTCGTATTCCAGGGCAGTGTTTTTAGCGGTAATGGTAATGCCGCGTTCTTTTTCCAGGTCATTGCTGTCCATGACACGTTCGGTCACAGATTGGTGCGCGGCAAACGTACCTGATTGTTGCAGGAGTTTGTCGACTAGAGTGGTTTTACCATGATCGACGTGAGCGATGATGGCGATGTTACGGAGCGCGCGAGCCATATTTATGAAGTTCCAGATTTAATAAACCGAAAATTATACCATGTTAAGTATGATAGATTTATGAAGATTAAGAAATTACTTGATTAATTATGAGGTTGGTGTAGAATGCTGGCTTCTGGTTGCTTACATAGCAATCAGGTGCGTGTTGATTATTGTCACACGCCATCGATCCCTGACCTCATAGCATTTCAGCAGAAATTTCCTGAAAGTGCAGTCTCCACCCCGGTTAGCGACGATGTTCCCGCGCCGGCAGTGGATGGCTTATATGCATAGCCTCCCCAACGTTGGCTATGCTTTGCATTTTTATAAGGAAATACCATGTCTTTTGCATCTCTCGGTCTTAATGAATCTCTTATCAAAGCGTTAGAAGATTCTGGCTACACTCAAGCAACTCCTATCCAGGAACAAGCTATTCCAATGATACTGGAAGGTCATGATTTATTGGCTTCTGCACAAACAGGTACTGGTAAAACAGCCGCGTTTATGTTGCCAGCTCTGGAAAAACTATCTACCCCTAGCCCTATCGCAGCTCGTGGTCCACGTGTTCTGGTGTTAACACCTACTCGTGAATTGGCATTGCAAGTAACTGCCGCTGCGCAAAAATACGGTTCACATCTGCGCCGCGTTAAAGTGGTCAGCGTATTGGGTGGCATGCCTTACCCAGTACAAAACAAAATGTTGTCGCAGCCGTATGAAGTGCTGGTTGCAACCCCAGGTCGTTTGATTGACCATATTGAACGCGGTCGTATCGATTTTTCACGTTTGGAATTGTTAATTCTGGACGAAGCAGATCGTATGCTGGATATGGGCTTCTTTGATGACGTAGAGCGTATCGCAATGGCGACACCAGCTACTCGTCAGACAGTTATGTTCTCGGCGACTTTCGAAGGCAATATTGCTCGTCTGGCTACGCAGTTGTTGAAATCACCTAAGCGTATCGAAGTTGCGCACCAGCAAGCGCGTCATGAAAACATTACTCAGCACATGCACTATGTAGACGATTTGTCACACAAAAATCGTGTTCTGACCCACTTGGTGAATGATACTGATATCAATCAAGCGATTATTTTCACTGCTACCAAGCGTGATGCAGATAGTTTGGCTGATGATTTGCAAACTGCTGGTCATAAAGTTGCGGCATTGCACGGCGACATGCATCAAGGCGCGCGTAACCGCACTATTACCCAAATGCGTCAAGGTTCTATTCGCTTGCTGGTCGCTACTGATGTGGCTGCGCGTGGCTTGGATGTGCCTGGTATTACTCACGTTATTAACTATGATTTACCTAAGAATCCAGAAGATTATGTACACCGTATTGGTCGTACTGGTCGTGCTGGTGCATCGGGTATTGCAGTTTCCCTAGCGAGCCCGCGTGATTCCATGCAATTGAAGCGTATTGAGCGTTTTACCGGTCAGTTGATTCCTGCACAAGTGATTGATGGTCTTGAGCCTAAACTCAAGCCACGTACTGGTAGTGCACCTAGCGGTGGTCGTCCTAGCAATGGGGCAGGTCGCGGTGGTCGTCCAGCGGGTGGTGGCGGTGGTTATGGTGAACAGCGTCGTAGCAGTGGTTACGGTAATAATCAGCGTAATGACGGTGATCGTGGTCAAAGCGGTTTTGCTAATCGTGATGGCGGTGCCCCTAGTCGCGACACTAACTCTGCTGGTCGTGATAATGGCTATGCTAATCGCGACAATGGTTTTGCGAACCGCGGCAATGACCGTGGCGCAGATCGCAGTGCAGCACCAGCTGTAAATGGTAATAGCTGGGGTAATTCAACTTCTGCACCATCTGCTCCGCGCCGTGATAGCGCGCCACGCCCTGCAAGCAGCACGGGTGCGCGTCGTGATGGTCAAGGTGCTGGCGGTGGATACCGTGGCGGCAATAGCGCCGGCAACGGTGGTGGTAACACTGGTAACGGTGGTGGAAACCGCGGTAATGGTAATCGCTCTTGGAGTTAAGTTCTTAGAGATTTAAAAAAGGCGCTTTATGCGCCTTTTTTATCGTCTGCTATTTGCGGTTGTAGGTTACAAAGTCATATGCAAAAGGCGGTTCTTGGTGGTGCTGCCTGTCGGTTTCTAGCCAGTGTGAGCTATCGAATTCAGGAAAATGCGCATCGCCAGCTAATTCAGTATCGATTTCAGTCAAATATAGGCGATCGGCAACATGCATGGCTTGTTGATATATCTGTGCCCCGCCAATAAAAAAAACTTCTGCTTCATTTTTACATAAATTAATTGCTGCTTCGATGCTGCTGACTACGGTGCAGTTAGCTGGTGCTGGGTACCCGTTACGAGAAATAATCAGGTTGGTGCGACCAGGCAAAGCGCGGCCTATCGACTCAAATGTTTTGCGTCCCATGATGATGGTGTGGCCCAGCGTGAGTTGCTTGAAGTGTTGCAAATCGGCAGGTAAATGCCATGGTAGCGTATTGTTAATGCCAATAACGTGGTTTTTGCTCATGGCGGCGATGAGTGAAATGATGGGCATGGTTGTTCTCCTTACGCGGTATTATATCGGTGCTGGCGGCGTGTGGCGCTAAATTAATATTGTTGGGAGTGTATAGGTGGCTATGTTACGAAATGGATTGAGATATGGTTTGCGCTTGCTGTGTCGTGTCATTTTTCGCGTTAAAGTCGAAGGTGATTTAGGCGCGTTTAATCACCCTCGTACCTTGATTGTGGCAAACCATGAGTCATTTCTAGATGGCTTGCTGCTAGGTTTGTTTTTGCCGATAAATCCGGTATTCGTCGTGCATAGTTGGGTTGCAGAAAATCCAGTGTTACGCATTTTGTTGAAATTGGTTGATTATTTGCCGGTGAATCCCATGCAGCCAATGGCAATGAAAACTATCTTGCGTTTGGTTGAAAGTGGTCGACCTGTAGTGATATTCCCGGAAGGGAGAATTACGCTGACAGGTAGCTTGATGAAAATTTACGACGGTACTGCATTTATTGCTGCTAAAACTGGCGCGGCGGTCGTGGCAGTGCGGCTGGATGGGCCTGCGCGTTCCTATTTTAGTCGCTTAACGGGTAATTACCCGCATCGTTTGTTTCCTGCTATCCGTATTTTTATCCAGCCCGCTACTTATATTCCTATGCCAGCATTGTCCAGTGCAAAGTTGCGTCGTAAACAGGCGGGAGAAGCATTGCGTCGAGTGATGCAAGAAATGTTATTTCATTCGCAACCAAGATTGACTTTGTGGCAGGCGTTGCGTGAAACCATGCTGATTTACGGGGCGCGACGTAAAGTAGTGGAGGACATGCGACAAGCCCCTGTGAGTTATCGTACGTTGTTCAAATTATCTATGGCAATAGGCCACGTGCTGTCGCATGATACGCGGCGAGGTGAGCGCGTGGGGGTGTTGTTGCCTAACCTTGCACCGACCGTTGCCGCAGTGTTTGGCTTGTCGGCGTGTGGACGGGTTGCCGCAATGATTAACCATACCGCAGGTCGTGATGGGATGGCGAGTGCATTCAAGGCGGCGGATATACAGCTAGTGTTGACTTCACGTGTATTTCTGGAAAAAGCGAATTTAGTTGCAGTAGCGCAGGAATTAACACAGGTGCAGTTTCGTTATTTGGAAGACATTAAGGCTGCGCTGACTTGGTCCGATAAGTTGTGGATTATGGCCGCGACTTATTTTCCCAGTCAGACTTTGCCGCGTGGGAATCCGGAAGATCCGGCTGTGGTGCTGTTTACCTCAGGCTCAGAAGGCAAGCCAAAAGGGGTGGTGTTGTCGCATCGTGCACTGTTATCAAATGTTGCGCAGATTCGCGCAGTAATCGATATGCAGCCTACCGATAAAGTGTTTAACGCATTGCCTATGTTTCATTCGTTTGGGTTGACTGGCGGGACGTTGTTGCCGATTTTGACTGGAATGAACGTGTTTCTTTATCCAACTCCTCTGCATTACCGCATTATCCCTGAAGTCATATACGATAAAAGCTGTACGATTTTATTTGGTACGGGCACGTTTTTGGGCAATTATGCCAAATTTGCGCACCCTTATGATTTTTATAGGTTGCGTTATGTAGTTGCGGGTGCAGAGAAAGTCAGTGACGCTGTCCGCGATACATGGTTTGAAAAGTTTGGTATTCGGATATTGGAGGGTTATGGTGCAACCGAAACCGCGCCTGTGTTGGCGGTTAATACACCTATGGCGTTTAAAAAAGGCACGGTAGGGCAATTATTGCCAGGTATAGATGCGCGTATCTTGCCGGTACCGGGTATAGAGCAAGGTGGCATGCTGTATGTACATGGGCCAAACATGATGTCGGGTTATTTGCGCGTTGAACGTCCGGGGCAGCTCGAGCCACCACAATCAGAATTGGGCTTGGGGTGGTATGAAACAGGCGACGTCGTTGAGTGCGATGAGCAGGGGTTTATTCGTATTCTGGGGCGCGTAAAACGTTTTGCCAAAATTGCGGGTGAGATGGTTTCGCTGGAAGTGGTCGAGCACATTGCCAGTAATGCTGCGCCTGATAAGCAGCACGCCGCCACTTCACAGCCTGACGCGCTGCGTGGCGAGGCTATTTTGTTATACACCACGGATACGACATTAACGCGTGAATTATTGCAGCAATCAGCCAAAGTCTTGGGTCAGTCAGACATTGCAGTGCCGCGTAAAATCATCATCATTGAGGCCTTGCCCTTGTTGGGCACGGGCAAAGTGGATTACGTAACGCTCAAGCAAATGGGGGCAGGGGTGTGAGCGCAGGAAATCTAAATTTAGCATTAAAATCAAAGCCTATGTCCGCATTATTGGCGGCGCAATTTTTGTCAGCATTAGCGGACAATGCACTGCTAATAGCGCTTATTGCCTTAATGAAATCAGCTGGGCAGGCCGGGCACATCAGCTGGTTGCAAATTGGATTCGTATTGCCATTTATTGTGTTGGCACCTTTTGTCGGCGCAGTTGCCGACGCGTACCCGAAGGGTAGGGTGATGTTGGTGGGCAACGCGGTTAAGTTAATGGGCACACTGCTGGTTATTGCGAATATCTCACCGGTTCTTTCATACGCAATGGTAGGGATGGGCGCAACACTTTATTCGCCCGCAAAATATGGAATACTGACGCAGTTTTTTCATGCAGATAAATTAGTGAAAGCAAATAGCTGGCTGGAAGGATCCACTATCGCAGCAATATTGCTCGGCGTAGTGTTAGGCGGCTGGCTTGCTGATCAATCAGTGCGCGGGGCTTTGCTGAGCGTGGTTGTCATCTATGTGATAGCGGCGGTGCTGAACTTATTTATCCCGAAAATAGCGGCTGAACATGAAATGCAGCAATGGAAATTCCTTAAATTGATAGCTGAGTTTGTGCATTCACTATCCAGGTTGGTGAAAGATCCTGCTGCAATTGTCAGTCTGTTAGGAACAAGCCTGTTTTGGGGGAGTGGGGCAACGTTGCGTTTAATGCTGTTCATCTGGGTACCATTGGCGCTGGGAATCATGGATAACCAGACACCTGCAAATCTGATGGGGGTGTTATCGATAGGAATAGTGATTGGCGCGGTTATTGCGGCGAAATCAATTACATTAAATAACGTGAATAAAGTGTTTGTAGCTGGGTTGCTAATTGGTCCCATTATCATGCTGCTGTCGATACAACATGCGATTTATCCAGTTGCACTGTTGTTGGTGCTACTGGGTGCGGCAGGTGGATTATTCGTAGTGCCACTGAATGCGTTGCTGCAACAGCGTGGACATATAACTGTAGGCGCCGGCCATGCATTGGCGATACAAAACCTATTTGAAAATGTCACGATGCTGGTATTGGTGACAGGGTATAGCGGTTTGACAAGCTATCCGGTAACGAATGTAATGCTTGCATTGGGGGTGTTAATGTTGCTGAGCGTTATGGCGTTGATGTGGAAAATAAGACATCAATATTAAATAAATAAGAAATATAGTTGACATGTCAAAATAGCTCTGTATAATTCGCACCTCGTTGGAAGCAAAGCAAGTCGCAACCAACCGGAAGTAACCGCTCTTTAACAAACAGACAATCGATAAGTGTGGGTATTTGCTGCGGTGAGTTTGGCGCTATTCTGGGTAACTGGGATGGTGCTGAAACGAAACTAAAAGTAGTAAATACGCATGCTGAAATAGAAATATGTAAGCAAGCGACAAGCGAAAGCTGCATTTATGTGGTGAGTAGCACAACAGGTATTAAACTGAAGAGTTTGATCCTGGCTCAGATTGAACGCTGGCGGAATGCTTTACACATGCAAGTCGAACGGCAGCACGGAGCTTGC
>Ga0265297_10000320_pt1 | contig 156046 bp, 133 predicted proteins | sample Munlanlwell13791_FD_192502 | JGI IMG/M metagenome (GOLD analysis project Ga0265297, IMG submission 192502) | Leachate microbial communities from a municipal landfill in Southern Ontario, Canada - Leachate well 137-91 | ecosystem: Engineered > Solid waste > Landfill > Unclassified | place...
GTGGTCGCCCGGGTTGCGGAAAAACTCGGTTACATTGCCGCTTTGGAACCTATCGCAATGTAATTCGTCTTTACGGCAAGCCAAATTGAGAGATCCATCATCATTGTAATAAGCCTCCCAATTATGTTTAAGCAAAACCGTTTCAAATTCGTAGATGATATCTTGCGTTTGCAAAAGTTCCGTATCGGCAGGATCAACGGAGTATTCGGTTGCCTTAAGGCTTAAGCGATCTTGCGTGAAATGCGGTTTGCCAAAAGCGCGGCATGAGGCCTGGCTCTCATCGCAACGGGCGCGCGAGTCATCGATGGCGTAATAATAACGCCATGCGCCGCTCGATACGGACCACTCGCCCAAATACTGCTCTTCGTACGTGCGGGCATCGGCATCATTCCTTTGCGAAGGGCCGGGGGTGCCGGTGATGGTTCTGGTTTCGGGGTAAGGATTATTTACACTGCGGGTATCGATGAACGCTTTGCATCCGATGCTGTCCGCACGGCAGAGATTAGAGAAATTGCGGGCGAAAATTTGGTTGCCATCGCGATCGATGTATTCACTGCAACCAAGCATGACGCGCGGCTCGGGTGTGCCCTCGGCCGTGGCATCGCAGGCGGCGGGGATTGTCCAGCTGTTTTTGATGAGGAAACGAACGTCATTCAGTTGATCGAGTTTGATTGTATCGATAAAAACCGATCCCAAGGCTTGCGGTGCGGCAATGGCAAATGTTGAGGTGGAATCTTCCACTTCGAACGGACCAAATTCGAATCTTTGCCAGATGGTTGTTGGCTTAAAGGATCCGATGGTTTGGCCGTCGATGGTAACCGAGGCATCGCCGGTGCCCAATGATTTTGCCCAAAAGGAAACACGATATAATGTTGTGGTGGTGATAAGGGGGATGTCGGTATGGAATTCGATGTTGCTGCCGCCGACCGAATCAACCCTTAGCGAATAATCGCCGACCAAAACAGATTCTTCGGAGCGGGCAATGGCCGAGTTTAGGCCGGAGGCGAACCCCGAGGCGGAAGCATCCTCCATGAATGTTTGATAGTAAGTTTGAACCGCGTTTCTGCCGGTTGGGCCCAGGTAAGCGCGGCAGCCGCCCGCAGTGGCGGGGCAGGTTGTGCTTTCGCTTGGGAGCGCGTAGTAAAGGCACGAGCCGGATTGCGGAACAAATTCGTGACCGCCGGTTTTGGTGCAATCAACTTCCGAGGAATCATCTTTGCGGTAAAGCGTGCAAGCGCTATCAGAGCTAACGGTTTGCGAATAGTAGGCGTAATAAACAGCTCCGGTTTCATCATAAAATTGCCGGCAATCCTGGTCGATGCCCGCACCCCACAAATCTTCATTGCAAGCATCAGGATCTTTGATGTCACCAAACATGGCGCCTTTAAGAACAACCTTTGGCGAGTTGTTGGCAGTTGACGATGCCACAAGCGCCCAGGTGCGCAAAACATAACCCTCGGCATCGGATCCTTCCCAGGTAAAGTAGGTGCGCGATAAATCGTTGGGTTTTTGACAAGTTCTAAGATCATCGTAATAAGCCACTTGCTCGCCGCCTTGGCTTGCGGCTTCGAGGCTGGTGAAAGGCTCACAACCAACGTTTTGCAGTGTGCAAGATTGGGAAGCACTTGGAATCAAATAAGCTTTGCCATTATCGGACGGGTCACTATATTCGAGATAAACAGGGTTGTAAACCAAATCAAAAGCCGAGGCTAATTTGCGGTATTCGCCATAGCCGGAGCAGACATCCGGGCAATAATCTTTAGCTGTGAGGGTTGCGGGGATTTCGGGAGCCGTGGGATCGTTGACGTCCGTGTAACCTTGGCAGCCGATTTCGGTTTGGTAACAAGCGCGGGCAAAATTCTTACACGCGGGGTGATCCTCGTTATCATTACCGGTACATTGGTACTCATCCGGAGCAATCTTGATGTGGCTCTCGGGCAATTCGGCGAGTTCTTCCACATAATCGGTGGCATACTCCCCTTCTTCGAGTGATAGAGCATCAAAAGTTAAGCCATTCGCACCGCCCGCGGCCATTTTTATTTCTACGTATGTAGAATTTAACGGACTGACAAACTGACAAACATTTCTTTGCCATTCATTGGGGGTTATATCGTAATCAACCGCCCGTAATCGCAACACATTGCCGCCGGTATGGACACAATCTTCAAAGAAGGCTATATCGGCTTCTGTTCCTTGTGAGTTTGTAAATATGCCAGTTGTATTGTCGATATTTCCAAACTGAAGATCGATATTACCATTTGAAATATTGCCGGGGTTCTTGGAATAATATGAAAAAGTATAGTTACGATTGGGTTGAATGCGAATTATTTGAATTATTTCATCACCCACAGATGAATCTATCGAGATACCCCTGGTGCCGTCATAAGATTCTTTGGTTGTGTCAATATTTTGAAGCACTGCACTTTGGAGATCCCAAGCATCAATACCTTGCAATACAAGGGTACCCGATTGTTCAACTTCGGTTACCTTTTCAAATGAGCTGTTGTTTATTAAATTGAACGCCGTTTCGCCGGGTTTTACATTGAATACTTTTGTACACCCCTCGGATGAACATGGCTCCACAGCACCATCGAGATAAACTCGTGAGCCTTCGGTTAGAGTTCCTTCCCATAAACCATCAGGTGAAGCTGAACTGGTTACATAACGATTTGTCGCAAACCACATACAACCAATGTTTTCCGCGGAACAAGCTCCCCGCTCAACGGTGTAACGCAGAGCGCTATGAGTTTCCCCTTTGGATGATTGATATGTACGGCAGGATGCGTATTGCTCTGAACATTCGGGTGCATCAAACTTGTAAGCGGATCGTTCCGCTAAACAATAACCGTAGCCATCAGTACACTCGCCTTTTTGATTTGTCCCTAAACAAGAAACCACATCACCACATTCTTCTTGGCGTGTTCCGAGTTCGGGCATCAAAGTATCTCCGTAACCCTTTGTCCTACACAGATATTTTGGTGCAACAAGTATCCAATTTGGATTGATTAGATGGCACCAAGGATGATCTTTGTCCAACTCTCCTTTATCATTACAATCATAGAATCCACGAATCACTTCGCCAAGTGTTGCATATTTGCCAGCTCGTTTGACGTTATAAGGGGAGTTTGCAGCCATCTCAAAACCAACCGGTAATATTCGAGCCAAACGCATTTTTTTTAAATTTCCAGCACAGTACGCGCGTTGATAGCATGACGGATCTGAATTATTTACTATATCCGATTCTGGAATCAACTCCCAATCTGCATGAAGGCCTTGATTATTGGTCGAATATCCTGAATTTTCATTACCTATTCCGGAAGCCTTACCAATTGTTAATGCGCCGTTTGTAACACCTAAGTTTATAGCAACAGCCAATTGCTGATCCATCGCACAATTCCATTTATTGCGCATTGGTGGGCACGTCGAAAGATCGGTTGTCAAATCTTTATCCTCACTTGTAAAGTAGTTTGGGACAATAAAATCACCTAAAGACTTGGCGAAAGCTTGGCGTTCAAAATAATTTTGCGCATCACCAGCCGCATTTTCATTAATCAGACTCTGATATGTGATATTATATTTAGTTGGATCAATATTTACTCCACTCCCCTGCATGCTTACGTCTGGTGTTAGAATTTTCTCTAAAAATCCAAAAGCTAACCTATTTAAAAATGTGGACAATGTCAAAAAGCCCAAACCCTCGAGGCCTGTTTCCCAAAAGGCTTGCACCATATAAGCTTCTTGCTTATCTTGTTGAACCATCGCCATTCCCGTCGGTTCCAAATTCCGCATACCCTCGTTAGCCATTAAACTGGGCCACTGAATACGTTGCGTTATTTTATCAATAATCGGAACCATGCCCTCGGATTCCTGACGAGCCAGTTTGGCTTGTGTTTGATCACTTAAAATTGCATCAACATAATTGGATTGGATTTCGAGGCCAACGTGCAGATCGTTTCCATAAGGCTCAAAGCTAGCCCGATGAATATTAAGTGCATCTCCCGAATTAACCATATCTCGAATTGCTTCAAAATTTTCAACCATGGCGGACAATGTACAGGTGGCACCCTGCAGAGGACCCATATCCCCTAAACCTAAACCTAAACGAATATCCAAGGGGCTCGGTTTTTCACAAAGTGTTGTAAAACCAAATGTAGTATCTTCACCACTGCCAAAATCGGCACTAAACTGATACATCGAATCAAACCGCTCGAAAAATACACCCGCCGCTTGATCTGCGTGATACGCGAGATAATCTCCAAATGGCTCCTCATAAAAGCTCGGCTTGCCATCGGGTCGATCGACTCCAAGGATCATGTTTGCAGTATCATAAGCAAAATTAGTAGTTATATATGCTAACGAATCCAGCAGCGCACCCATTGCAGCAAGCTTAATTTGAAATTCTGTGGTTTGTGATATCTGTTCTTGACGACGATACCAATAATTACTCGCAGCCACGTGATAAGTGCTCAAAGCTGTTGAATAATCATTCAAACATTGCATAAAAGTCGCCACCTTTGATTCACCGGCTGTCGCCGGTCCCTGTGGTCCACTCAATATTTGCCAACATAGTTCAGGGTTTGGGGGAATCGGCGGTGGAGTAACATCAATAGGCTTTGATTCCGCATAAGCCGAGGGCGCTTGTAAAAGAGCTGCCCCGAAAACAACTGCGTAGGCAAAAACGTTTCCGGTTGTAATGATGTATTTTTTCCAATTGAGTTTCCTCATAAGTTTTTATTGATTGGCTTCTTTCTCGGCTTGCATTTCCGTTTCCAGTTCTTTCATTGCATCATCCATCAGTTTCATCAGGTCATCATCGGATATTTTAGCCAGATCTTCTTCTGTGATTTTTCCTGTTTGTAAAATTACATTTCTAAGCGTTGCCGGATCTTTGGGGATTTGTTGTTTCATTGTTTCGATATCAACCCCTACGTCTTCGGCTGTTTTTTGATAGTTGCTGGAGCCGGGGCTTGTGCCCAAAAGAACGTCGGTTAGGCGGCTGGATGGATCTTGGCTGTCGGAAAAATCCGTGGGCAATGTTGTAGTTGGCAAATTAAACTTCATGGCACCGATATCGCAAGATTCTCCGCTTTTGCAGAGAGGATTTTCGCCGCGGGCAATTTTTACATTATCGGGTATGTTATCGCCGGCCGTACTCCAGAGATAAGGTGAGGTTTTGTAAATATTTTCTTCGGCCCAATCGGAAAGACCGTCGCCGTCTGTGTCGGTGCGTTTTTGCAAGGATTCAAACTCGGCAACCGGATCTTTGATGAGCTCGCGATTTTGTTCGAATTCTTCGATGGAGGCCAAGAAGGGAGCATAGATGCCTTGGCGAACGCGCAAAGCCGAAAAAACAAAAATAAAACCCGCACCTATCACCAATGCGATAATTGCGAATTTTTGCTCTTTATTTAGCTGTTTCCAGTGCATCCGAATCGAACCGCTTGAGTGTGCGTTATCCTCCTGCATAGATGCGTACCTATCATATCATACCCGTAATCAAAAAAGAACGCGTTTTATACGTTCATTGTGCATAAAATTACACACCACGAAGCTCGAATTTCGAATTTCGAATTTCGAATATTGTGATAGATTATTTTATAAAGAGACGACTCACATCACGCCCCGCAACTCTGAGTGGCGGGTATGGGGATCGAATCTGCGGCTTTCTTGAGATCGACTACGACTATGACTAAGTACTATGACTAATTTATGTAGATTTTTTGGTTATTTCTCCCACTGCACTTTTACTTGTTTGCCATCTTTGCGGATGGGAATGCGGATTTCCAATATGCCGTTTTTGATTTTGGCGGCGGTGGCATCGGAGGCCACGTGGTACGGGAGAACGATTGAGCGGCTGAAAGAGCCCCAATAACATTCTTCATAAAACCAATCGCTGGCTTGTTCACGCTTTTCGTGCTCACGTTTGCCGCGGATGGTGAGTAAATCACCGTGCACTGAAATATCCAGATCATCGGGTTCCACGCCGGCTACGAGCGAGCGAATTACAAGCATATCACCTTCGCGATAAACATCGACCGAAAGTTGCCCTTCTTCATTGCCGGGCATCCAATCTGATAGTTGATTCATACGAACTTATTATAACATAATAAGAACGAATTTCGTATTTCGTATTTCGAATTTCGCAAAAACCCAATAAACCCGAACGACGACCCCCTCGTCTCCTCCAGAGGCGGATCCGCCTATGGCGGAAAAGGGGGATAATTACGCAAAGCGTAATTTGGGGGATTTCCTAAAACCCACTTTAATAAAGGGGGATAAATCCAAAAAAAGACTCACTGAGTCTTTTTTTGGATTTTGGGGGATTTTTTATTCCGGAACCGCCTCATCCCCCGCCTCTGTATCGGTTGAAAGTTTTTCGACGCCGATTAGGCAAACTGCTTGCCAGGGGCGGTAATGGCTCAAAAAAGTTTCTTCACGCACCTGACCATCCGCATAGGTGATAGTGGTGCTGAATTTCGCATCTGCGCCGGCATGTGCGGATTCGGTGCAATTCTTTTTGCCGGGTGCAAGATCCGTGGTTTCGATGAGCTTGGTGGGTGGTGCGGCTGTGATGTTATAGATGCTCGGTTTACCAACCTCCACCTGCCTGCCGTCGTTGGTTCCCCAGAATTCAAAATTTATTTCGGTGCCCACGATATAGGCGTTAATGTAAATATGTTTCGGCGTGTCGTTGATAAATTTAAAATCCGGAGCCGGGTCGTAGATGGTGGCATCGGTGCCGGCGGGCTCGTAGTAGGAAACGCGGTAAGAGTGATTGCGGCGCTCGGTAACTTTTAAACCCGTATCAACCGCACCGCGAAACATGGTGGTGCCTATTTGGCACAAGCCGCCGCCAAACTCGGGAGTGGTCTTGTTACCTTTGATGACCAATTCCGCTAACCAACCATGAGCCCCATCGATTTCACCCAACGCTTTTAACATGGAAAATTCTTCGCCCGGCGCCAAGAGCGTTCCGTTTACGTGCTCGTTAACCGCCTTCGTGATGTTGTGGGTACGGTTGCGCGGTGAACCGCGAAAGTTGGATTTGCCCACGCCAATCAATTCCACGATTCCCAATTCTTCCAGATTTTCACCGGTGATTTTGCCGTGCTCCTCCTCGACCACCAATGGAAATGTGGATGTGGGCGGCCAAGAAGTAAGAACCGGTTCCAAGGTTTTATCGATATTGACTTTGCGGCCCAAAGTACCGGCTTCGAATGAAACTATTTTACCCTCCTTAACTTCCATGGCGCCGCTTTTGCTTTCGACTTCGATGTCTTTGGCGAGCATGTGAATACTGGAAGCGAATTCGGTTTTATCGATTGTTGCACCCACACCATCTGCAGTAGCGGTTATCCAACCGGCCAACATTTTTGATTCAATGGGGTATTCGTTGCCATCATGGGTAAAAACCAACGACGGGCGCGAAAGCATCTCTTTAACGCCGGTTATTATGGCATTCAATTCATCGGCTTGTTTTTCGGCTTTAAGATCTTTGACATGTAGAGTGATAGCTCGAAAATCGAGTATCTGCGCTTGGGCGCGGATCTTTTCGAACACACCTTGCATATCCAAAGTTTTTCCATCTTTATCGGGTATAACCAACACTTCGGGTGCTTCATCCTGGTACACGGAAATCTCGAAAGTCGCATCCACGGGATCGGGAAGTTTATCTTTATATTCGATTATCAGAGCTTCTTCCACGCGCCTTTCGTCGATGGTGATGGGAATTTCAACATTGTAGGGGCGGATTCTGGAACGGAGCAACTGATACAAAACCTTTCTTAACTCATCGGCGCGGCCAATGTGATAAGCATCAAATACGGCTTTGTCGATGTCGTATAAAATGATATCGGGTAAATCATTGTTAGCCGATGCCTGCAGAGAAACCTCTTGCCCATCCAAAGAAAATTGCATGCCTTGATCCAGAGCCGAATCTACGGCTTTAATCAGGCTGGCACGAGCTTCATCGGGAGTTTGGCCATCGAGCCGTATTTCGAGCACTTTTACTCCGGGATAGATTTTGCCCTCGTACATGCGCATGTAGGCAAAGGCGCCGGCGGCAATCATTGTTCCAACGATCAGCAAAACTCCGATAGTTATTCCGCTCCACATTAAAACCGGTTTCGTTATGGAAACCTTGTGTTTATCTTTGGCGGGCTTTTTTTCCGCCGGTTTGGTTTCGGATTTTTTAGGTTCCGAATTCTTGGATTTGTTGAACATAACCTGTTTTTGTAATTGATGAGCGTGATGTGCGGAAAAGGAATTTAAGAGTTGTTGATTAATTCGTTTAAGAGATTTTTGGCCAGTTGTGTTGATGCTTGAGCCTCCGCGCCGGGGGATGCGAAAAGAATGTTGATTGAATCTCCTTCTTTAATCACACCTGCGACTTCGGACTCGGGTATGCTTAAAACTTGGCCATCTTCCAGAGATAACGTAACTTTGCCATCTTTATTACCGGCAACTTTGGCTTTAATCATAAAAGTATACTACCTACTATTTTTGGTTTAAACAATATCCAATCACCAAGCCACAATATCCAATAAATAACCAATAATCAAATACAAATATTCAATACAACCTATAAAAAACATTATTCGTCAGTTTTTCGATTTGATTATTATTTGGTTTTTGAGTTTTGGATATTTATTGATGATTGTTTTGTTGGTTATTGGTTTATTTCCACAATATGTGGAGGTAACAAATAAAGACCTCAAACAATCCGCACCCAAGAAATCTAGTTATAGGATGATACGAGTCCGAAGACCAGTAGTAACCTACTATTAGATCCCATGCTTGTCGTGGACGCGGATTGTTTGAAGCCTCTCTTTATTTGTTGCTTCGCAATTAAATGTTCGATTGATTATGTTTTATATCACGATTTAGTGTTTGTGTCAAGGGTTTGTGTTTACTAAACGAAGCCTACGGGGCACCGATGACAAATGACGTCTTGCCGTATGCAAGACGTATTAAGGTACGCTAAAAGTATCTCATGCGTTCAGGGGTGCGTCAAGACTGCTAATATTGGCTTATTTTAGCTAAATATCAATAGAGTCCACCAAGCTAAAAGTCTGGCAAGTCTGTCAAGCGGATTTGGACGGAAGTTTTTACTGTTTTTTCAGCATGTCGTGCATTTTTACGGATAGTAACTGGGAAGTTCCGTTATCCCCCATACTGACTCCATAGAGAATATGGGCACGTTCCATGGTGGCGCGGTTATGGGTTACAACCACAAATTGGGTCTGGTCGGCAAGCGAGCTGATGATTTCGGCAAATTTACGGGAGTTGGATTCATCAAGCGCCGCGTCCACCTCGTCGAGCACAACAAATGGTGAGGGATTGGTGGCCATAATGGCGCAGATGAGGGCTATGGAACAAAGGGCGCGTTCGCCGCCCGAAAGAAGGGCGATGGCCTTAAGGCGCTTCCCGGGCGGGGTGGCTTGAATATCAATGCCAATAGGGCCGGCAGATGAATCGACCGCTTTTATAACTATCCCCTCTTCGTTAACTTCGGGTTCCGCGAAGACCTCGCTAAGCCCGGCCTCGCCTCCGCCAAAAAGTTTTTTAAAGTAAAGACCAAATTCGTGATTCAGTTTGCGGAAAGCTGTGCGGCTGCGCTCGGAGATTGTTTGATCGAGTTCTTTAATAATGGTTTCGAGTGATGACATGGCGCCAACCAAATCCTCGGTTTGGGTTGTGAGCTCTTCGTAGCGCTTTTTAGTTTCCTCGTATTCCTTCATTGTCTCGGGGTCGATTCCGCCAATCCATTCGAGCTGGGCACGGAGTTTGGTCAATTGCGGAGCAAGCGACTCCGGGTTTCTGACATCCGTAGCTTTGGCGGCAAGTGATGCCAAATCAGACTCTTGCTCGGGGATGTGCATGCGCACATCTTCCATAAAAGCGTCACGGCGGGTTTCGATGCGGGCCAGCTCCACCGATGCTTGGCTTTTCCGCCCTTCGGCGCGCGCGGCTTCGGAGCGCTTGGCGGACAATTGACGTTGAACATCAAAAATATGCGAGCGGTTCTTTTGTTCATTGGCATTGAAATCTTCGAGTTCTTTTTGAACCGCTTGAATTTGATGGGTAATATCATCCATGGCCGTTACAAGCTCTTCCATTTCTTGTTTGAGTTTGGGATCCGCATCCTTTTCTTGCTCGGGTTCCGGAGCCGGGCGCTGGAGCTTGGAGGTTAGATCGGTGATCTGTGCACGGATGCTTGCAGCCAATTGCTTGATTTTTTCCACATCCATTTTGTCGGATTCGATGGCTTTTAACAAAGAATCCTGATCTTGACCGAGAGCTTCGATTGAGCTGATTATTTTGGAGAGCGGCAAAGGAGCCCAAGGTTTTTCGGAGCGGACTTTGGCTATCTCAACCGATGTTTCCAGCTTAAATTGTTTTTCACGGAGCTTTGTACGCTCTTCCATTAAGCGATTTAAAGAAGCGCGCAGTTTGCCGAATTCTTCGGAGGGCGGGTTGGCGCTTTCCATGGCATGGAGCTCGGCTTCGGATTTTTCAGCCTCAGCACTGGCATCATCAGCTTCTTTGGCGGCTCTGTCACGAGAGGCTTTGGCGGATGGAAGCGCGGATTCGAGATCGCGATACATGGCGCCGTAGTATTGGGTCTGTAATAAAGCGAGCTCTTGCTCTAATGTTTCGCGTTTTTCCAAGCGTTTCACTTGGCGCTCGAGAGAGCTTAAGCGCGGTTGGATTTCACGAATTAAAAGCTCGGATTGGCGGAGATTATCACGCGAAGCATCGAGCTTGTTCATGCTGGATTGGCGCTTGAGCTGGAACGGGCGCAAACCCGCGGCTTCGTCAAAAAAAGCTTTACGCTCGATAGGCGTAGCGGAGAGAACATCGTCGACCATACCTTGGCCAATGACGCTGTATGTGCGCTGGCCGATTCCGGCTTGCGCCAAAAGCATCACTACATCTGTAAGGCGGGCACCTTGTTTGTTTATTTCGTATTCGGACTGGCCATCGCGGTAAAGCCGGCGGGTAATTACGATTTCCGAGTAATCCAACTCGGGTTTATCATCGTTTTCCAAAGTCATGGAGACTTCCGCAAAACCGGAACGTGGTTTTTTCTCGGTACCGGAGAAAATAACATCTTCGGATTTTTTACAACGTAAAAGTTTTAAACTTTGCTCGCCCATCACCCAACGCGCCGCATCTGCGATATTCGATTTGCCGGATCCGTTTGGCCCGACCACGCCGGTAACACCGCGGCGGGCATCTTTATCGAGCTCGAATTCCAAAACAGTTTTACTGGCAAATGTTTTGAAGCCCTGTAATTCCATGCGTTTGAGATACATAATTTGATCTAAAGCTGATAGCCGATAGCTGATGGCTGATTGCTATCAAATACGGATTGTATTTTAGGCTAAATAGAGCGGAACGTCAATTGACAATTCGTCTAATGTCGAACAACCTGCCCCGCTGGAACGTAGTGGATTGCGGGGTCTAACGTCGAACGCCGGGGGTTGATAATGTGGTGGATATGTAGTAGTGTGGATTTGTTATGACAGATTATACACAACGCAAAGAACACTTTAAGGATTCAATGGCCGATATCTTAAGGCGCAAGGTGGAGTTTCCGCTTGGGTCTTTGGTTACGGTTGTGGATGCGAAGCTTACGAATGATCTTAGATTTGCAAATACCATTTTGAGCGTTTTGCCAATTTCGGCCGAGGAAGATGTGTTAAAAGCGCTGGATCAATTTAAACACGATATTTTAAAAGAGATGGCCGACACATTGCATATGCGCCGTTTGCCAAAATTACATTGGAGTTTTGATAACTCGCAACAAGTTGGCGCGGATATCAATGATTATATAAACGAGCTTAAAGAACAGGGCGAACTGTAAGAAATATTTACCAAATATTTACCAAATCCTTACAAATATAACCAAACACTCAGAGGGTTGACTTCTAGTTAATAAAGCATTAAGCTTTCATATTCATCAAACTGGTTTGGTATTATTTGTATCTTGGTAAATGTTTGGTGATATTTAGCTCATATGGATTTTCTAAACCAATTAAAAAGGCTTTACGATGCACTGCAGAATTGCCAGCGTGTGCTTTTGATTGGGCATCAAAAGCCGGATGGCGATGCGCTTGGGTCTACGAGCGGTTTTTACAGTTGGTTGAAACGCGAAGGGAAAAAGCCGACCTTGTATTGCAAAGATTTGCCGGCACAGCAATATAAGTATTTAAATGCTTTTTTTGATTATTCGAATGATATAAAAGTGTTCGACGAAAGCTATGATATGGTTTTAATGTTTGATTCGGGTGATATGGTTTACGCGGGGGTTGATGGGTTGGTTCCCAAAATCCCCGGCTCCCCTGCTTTGGTTAATATCGATCATCATACAACAAATCAGTTTTACGGGGATGTAAACATTGTAGACACAGAGGCAACTTCTACGTGCGAAGTGGTAACGAGATTCTTTGAAGCAAATAATGTGATGATAGATTCTATAATGGCGACTTCGCTCATGACCGGGATTCTAACCGATACATCACACTTTAGTAACGCAGCAACAACGAGCCGGGGTATGGATGTGGCAGGGAGATTGATAGCCTCCGGTGCGCGCATGAACGAGATTACAAAATATTTGCTCAAGAATAAAGAATTGCCAATTTTAAAAATTTGGGGTTTGGCATTATCAAGATTACAGAAAAATGAAGAGCAGGATATTGCGGTTACGTTTGTGACAAATGAAGACTTTTTAAAGCACGGAGTCTCGCCCAATGCCGTAGAGGGAATCTCTAACTTTTTACAAGGCGTAACGGGAAACGCCGAGTCTATTTTGGTTTTGCATGACCGCGGTGATGGAACAATAAAGGGTTCAATGCGATCCGTAACCCGCGATGTCTCGGCGATTGCCAAGCTATTTGGCGGAGGCGGGCATAAGCTCGCGGCCGGGTTTGCAGTTAAGGGAACAATACGAGAGACTAAAGAGGGGTTTGAAGTTGTTTAGCATTTCTTTTCTGCAGGAATGCGGGCATGCCCGCATTCCTGCAGAAAAGTAGACTTTTAGCACTCTTGATATTTGACTGCTAAATCATTATCCCCTATACTATTTTTACTTAAATATAAATTAATCCCATCCAACATTTTTAATTTTGCAATTTGAATTTTTAATTATATTGTTATGAATCCCTATCAAATTACATCACAAGCTACGGAGAATTATTTAATTCCCACGGTTATTGAAAAGACGCATAATGGCGAGCGCGCTTATGATATTTACTCGCGTTTGTTGAAAGACAGAATCATTATGCTTGGCACGGCTATTAATGACGATATCGCGAACATTGTTATTGCGCAATTGTTGTTTTTAGAAAGCCAAGATAAGAGCAAAGATATTAAGTTATATGTAAACTCACCGGGCGGATCTGTGACGGCTGGGCTCGCGATTTATGACACGATGCAACACATCAGTTGTGATGTATCGACGATTTGTACGGGACTCGCGGCATCCATGGGCGCGGTATTGCTAGCAGGTGGAGCTCCGGGAAAACGTTTCGCACTCCCCAACTCGGAGATTATGATACATCAAGTTTTAGGTGGTTTTGAAGGGCAAGCGACGGACATAAAAATCCACGCAGAAAGAATTTTGAAGACCAAAGAACAATTGAACAAGCTCTTATCCAAGCACACAGGCAAGCCACTTAAGCAATTGGAGAAAGATACGGATCGTGATTATTTTATGGATCCGAAGGAGGCTAAAGCTTATGGGTTGATTGATAAGGTGCTGGAATAATTGTCTGAACCACGATTCGCTTGATTAATTGATTAACTTGATTATCTGTTTACTATGTCAACAAAGATAACTTATTTTGTGCATGGAACAACTACTGATAATGAAAAAGATATTTCGTCGGGCTGGTATGATGTGGAATTATCAGAATTGGGTATTAAGCAATCTAAAGAATTAAAAGATTTGATAAAAGATAAACAATTTGATGTGGTCTTTTGTTCTGATTTGAAAAGAGCGGTGGATTCGGCTGAGCTGACTTTTGGAGGTAGTGTCGAAATTATTCAGGATAAAAGATTACGCGAGTGTAATTACGGTACTTACAACGCAAAGCCTTCTGAGATTGTTGAACCGATGCAAGAGCAAAATATAAACACGCCGTTTCCCGAAGGCGAAAGCTATGAAGATGTAAAGGCAAGAATAAACAGTTTTTTACAAGATCTGAAAAGAGATTACAACAATAAACAAATAGCTATTGTCGCACACAAAGCCCCTCAACTGGCATTGGATGTTTTGCTTCGCGGTAAAACATGGGACGAAGCTTTTGCAGAAGACTGGAGAAAAAAGAAAACCTGGCAACCGGGTTGGGAGTATATAGTAGAGTAAATTTACATATCCAGTAATCATGATTAATTAGGTCTGTAATCGGTCTGCAAATCAAGGTTCAGACAATAAAATATAAAAAATCCCTCGAGTTAATCGAGGGATTTTTGTTTTCTATATAAATGAAATTAGATCATTTTGAAAATCGGTTTGGAATCGTTGAAATCATGTTTAATCAAGGTTCAGACTATCCATCCAGCTTTGATTCCTCATCCTTGCCAACAAAGGTGACGGATGAGACGCTGTCGCCGGTTTCTTTGAAGCGCATGAGGCGGACACCTTGAGTATCACGGCCCAAAAGCGGTACGTTGGAATAGGCTTGGCGGATAACGATTCCATGTTTGCTAATCATCATCAGATCGCGCTCTTCCTCGGCCGGAGCAACGAAGGCGGCAACAACTTTGCCGGTTTTTCCGGTTACCTTCATGGCGCGGACTCCGGAACCGCCGCGATTTTGGACCTTGAACTCCGTGATATTGGTTTGTTTGCCCAAGCCCAATGCCGAAAGTGTAAAAAGGGTGAATTTGCCTTTTTTGGCCAGTGCGGAATTGATGATATCCATACCAACAACCGCGTCATCCTTCTTAAGCTTGATACCGCGGACGCCGGATGCGGAGCGGCCCATGGGGCGCACATCGGCTTCGTCGAAGCGGATGGATTGGCCATTTTGCGTAACAATGGAGACTTCATCTTTGCCGGTGGTTGGTTTTACCCACTCCAAATCATCCCCTTCGTGCAAATTGATGGCGATTAAACCGCTGCGGCGCACATTCTTAAAATCTTCGAGCGCAACTTTTTTAATCGTACCTTGGGTAGTAACCATCATCATAAACTTCATGCCCTCCATATCGGCGAGAGGCAGGGCTTGAGCGGCACGTTCGCCCGGTGCGAGCTGGAGGAAGTTGACTATGGCTTGGCCTTTGGAGGTACGTGAACCTTGAGGGATTTCGTAGGCTTTAAGTTGGAATACGCGGCCGCGCGATGTAAAGAACAGAATGTCGGTATGAGTTCTGGTGGAGAACATTTGGAAAACTTCATCTTGTTCTTTGGTGCTTAAACCGGTAACTCCTTTACCCCCGCGCCCTTGGGTGCGGAATGTGTCGGGAGGCAGACGCTTGATGTAGCCATCGCTTGTAAGCATAACGATTGCGGTTTCGTCGGGAATCAAATCGGCCATGGAGAAATCGCCAACCGGGTGAGGAATAACTTTGGTGCGGCGGGCATCGCCAAAACGCTCTTTCAGATCCGCAACTTCATTTTTAATGATATCGAGCATCTTTTTAACCGATTTTAAGATGGCTTCCAACTCTTTAATGAGCGCGAGCTTTTCTTGATATTCTTGTTCCACTTTTAAGCGCTCGAGGTTGGCGAGTTGTTGCAAACGCATCTCGAGAATTGCCGTGGATTGGATCTCGGAGAGTTTAAAGTTTTTCATGAGGTTAGCGCGTGCCTCATCTTTATCTTTGGATTTTTTAATTGTTTCGATGACTTTATCGATCTTTAAGAGGGCGATGCGCAACCCTTCCAAGATATGTGCTCTGTCTTTGGCTTTGGTTAAATCGAACTCGGTGCGGCGGCGAACCACCTCTTTGCGGTGGTTGATGTATTCCGTAAGAATATCTTTCAGATTCAAAACGCGAGGCTGCATGCCGCCATCCGTTAGAGCGAGCATGTTGACGTGAAAGGTTTCTTGTAAAGATGTCATCTTAAAAAGCTGGTTCAGAACTTTTTTGGGATAGGAATCTTTTTTAAGATCGATAACGATGCGGATGCCATCCTTATTGGATTCGTCACTTAAACCGCGGATGCCCTCGATCTTTTTTTCTTGCACCAAAGTGGCGATTTTTTCCAAAAGAGTCGATTTGTTAACGGCATAGGGAATCTCGGTTACGAGAATGCGGAACTGGCCGGCCTTTTCCTCTTGGATCTCGGTGGCGGCGCGCATTACTATTCCGCCTTTGCCGGTGGCGTAAGCTTGTTTGATTTCGTTTTTATCGTAGATGATGCCGCCGGTTGGGAAGTCGGGTCCGGGGATGAGTTTAATTAAAGAATCGACTTCGATTTCGGGATCGTCGATAATGGCGTTTATACCATCGCAGAGTTCGGTAAGGTTGTGCGGCGGGATATTGGTAGCCATGCCCACGGCGATACCCAAAGTCCCGTTTAGAAGCAGGTTGGGCAATTTGGCGGGGAGAACTGTCGGCTCTTTTTTGGAACCGTCGAAATTGGGAACAAAATTTACAGTTTGTTTTTCGATATCCAGCAGAAGCTCTTCGGCGATGGCCGAAAGCTTAGCCTCGGTATATCTGTAAGCGGCGGCACCGTCACCATCAACTGAACCAAAGTTACCTTGGCCTTTAACCAACATGTAGCGCAAACTGAAATCTTGCGCCATGCGCACCATGGCATCGTAAACGGCCGTATCGCCATGAGGGTGAAAGTCACCAAGCACGCGGCCCACAACGGTGGCCGATTTGCGGAATTTTGCCGTGGAACGCAGGCCCTCTTGCCACATGGCATAGAGAATACGCCGATGCACCGGCTTTAAACCGTCGCGAACATCGGGAAGAGCACGCGTAATGATAACCGACATCGCGTAATCCAAATAACAAGTGCGCATTTCTTCGGAGAGGGATTGCGGGATTACGTTACCTATCGCTTTTTGATCTTTTGGTTCTTGTTCGGCCATAGCTTACTTTCAATAAATAATTTAGTGATAAGAAATAATGATGATCGAATAACGAATTTCGTATTTCGCAATTCTGATTTATTAATTCGTGTTTAAAGTATCAATGCTAACACCGGACGGGATCCGGAAATCATTCACGGGGGGTGCACCGGTATCGTCCGTGGGTTGAAACAGATCGCCGCGAACGGTGGAGCTTGATGGAGTTGCCATTTCGGTTGAAGTTGAGGCTTTAACGGCGGAGCCGGCTTGGATGAGTTCCGCTTGTGCCTGAAGTTCGGAAAGATGCTCATCTTGCAAGACGTCGATTTCGTCCACCATTTGGCCTATATTCTTGTGAATTGATGCTTTTAAACTTTCGTAATCAACTTTTTCTTCGGCGGATGCGCCGCCACTAATGGAGCCGGCGATGGATTGCCTCATGGTGTAAACCCAGCCCACGGTTATAGCCAAAACACAGACCGCGACACCGGTCCAAAGAGAAAAGCGTTGAACCGCATCCACAGGTTGGCGCTCTCTGGCGTGAGCCAAAATGAGCTGGCGCTTTTCTTCGGACGACATAATGCGCGGACGCTCGGGCGCAGGCGCACTTGCCGCAGTGGCGACACGACTTGCGGCAACGCGACGAGTTCGTTTGGGAACTGCCGGCAGTTCATCTTCGGTTGTAATTTTTTTACGGGGCATATCCTCCTTACTAAGTAGCAAGTCCGTCAAGTCTATCAAGTCCGTAAAGCTAGTCTGATGGACTTTATGGACTTTAAGCTTGATGGACTCAGTTTGTTAAGTACGTTCCACTACCATGACCATAACGTCATCCGCGGGCAGATCTTTTTTGGTAATTTTAAGTTTGTTTACATTTTCACGTTTGCAAACGCCGAGAGCATTGCAAAATTGATCGACGGTTCCAAGGTCGGTTTTTATGCCGGGAATTTGGTAGTGAACCGGAACAACAATGCGCGGTTCGATTTGCGCCATAACTTTGGAAGCGGTTTTGGCATCCAAAACATCTCCACCGCCGACGGGAAGAATCAAGATATCGATGTTTCCCAAATCCTCGATTTCATCGTTGGTGAGAACCCGATTCAAATTGCCCAAAAAAGCTATGGTCATATCTTCCGCCTCTACCCTGTACAAGATGGGGCGTTTTTTACCTTCGTCGGCTGTTGGATCTTGTATGCCGTATACAAAAACACCGCGGACTTCGTACTCGCCGGGCTCGGAGATTATAAACGGCGAACCTGCCACACCTTCGACGTTGAATATTTTTTGATCTTGGTTGGAAAGCAAAAGCAACTCGGGCTCGGCGACCCTGGGCAAGCGCATGGCGGCTTCGTTTTGATACGGGTCTGTCATGAGCATGCAGGGCTCTTCGCCTTGTTTGGTTTCGATTCGTATTGATGAATATCCTTGCCAATATATTTGCATAGTTTTTACCTGTTTTAACCCAAAAATTTTAACATAGCCACCCCAATTCGGCAAGGGTATTTTGAACCGGGACAGACCCTTATTTTTAAGGATTTTCAGGGTTGTTTTTCAATGGTTATATCCTGTTTTTTTCTGGTCTGATAGGTAAAGCCGCCGGCGATAGCGATGGCCAAGGCATCAGCCGCATCATCGGGTTTTGGAGCGTCTTTAAGGCACAAAAAACGCTTGACCATGTATTGAATTTGCTTTTTATCGGCAGCGCCATGGCCGGCAACGGTTTGCTTAATCTCGTTTGGAGTGAGTTCTACGGTGGGGAGATTTGCATCTGCGAGAGCGAGGAGGATTACGCCACGCGCCATGCCGACGTTTATTGCGGTTTTGACGTTGCTCTGGAAAAAGAGATGCTCCACGGATGCAACGTCAGGATTAAATCTGCGGATCGCTTCCGTTAGATCGTTGCGGATGGTTTGCAGACGCTCGGTAAAAGGAACGTCGGACGGAGTTTCGATACAAGAGTGCCAAACGTGAGTGAGCTTGGAATTTTTTATATCGATGATTCCTAAGCCGGTACGGCCAAAACCGGGGTCGATGCCGAGGATTCGGAAATCTCCCAAATTGCACTTTGTGCAATTATCCCTCTTTGTTAAAGAGGGTTGTTTGTAGGCTGAGTCTACCTGGAATTTTTGAGTTTTACTCGGCATTTGTGTAGACGTTGGTTACATCATCGTGCTCTTCGAGCTTGCCCATGATTTCCGCCACTTTGGATTCGGTTTCGGCATCAATCGGTATGGTCGTTTTGGGAATCCATTCGGGGCCGGCGGAAGTGATCGTGAAGCCGGCTTTGCGGATGGCATCGTTTACACCGGAAAGATCCACTATGGATGAGGCAATTACACTCCCCTCTTGTTCATGAAAAATATCATCGGCACCGGCCTCGATCAGATCCAGCTCCACTTCGTCGCGAACCGACTCGGGAATCAACCCCGAACGGATAATTCCTTTTTGATCGAATAAATATGTCACAGCGCCTTGGCCGGCCAAGGTTGCGCCGTTTTTGCTTAATATCAATTTGATTTCATTCCCGGTGCGATTGCGGTTATCGGTAACACATTCGATGATTAATGCCGTACCACCCGGGGCATAGGCTTCGTAAACCAATTCCTCCATGCTTGATTCGCTGTTGCCGCCGGCTCCGCGCGCTATGGCTCGCTCGATGTTATCTTTGGGCATATTGCCGCCACGAGCTTTGTCGATTGCCAGGCGCAACTGAAAATTCATGTCCGGGTTAGGGCCTTTGTTACGAGCCGCGACCTCGATTTCGCGCGCCAGACGCGTAAAATTAGCCGCCCGTTTGGCATCTGTTGCACCTTTCTTGTTTTTGATATTGGACCATTTGCTATGACCACTCATATTACTTGCAATAAGCAGATAGCAGATAGCTGCTATCTTTTCATTAAATTACAGTAAAGTTAACTTGCGGGCAAGTTTTTGACATGAATAATGCTTTAGCTGTATTGGTTCGCATAGACATTGCGGGTCAGTGACAGATTGACGCATCAGCATCGATCGGATCCGAGAGTACCGGGCAAATATCTTATGACACAGACCGAAATTCAAAAACACCCTTGCGGGCGTTTTTGAATGACTGAAATTATTCAGTTTTTTCGGGTTCCAATGCTTCGGGTTTTACGTTGTCGATTTCTTCGGGGTCGTAATTACCTTCTTCGCCATCTTCATCCTCATCTTCATCTTGCTGTAACTCCGGGAAGAGCTCGGGGTGATGGTAGGAGAAGCCGGTACCGGCGGGGATCAGCCGGCCGATGATAACGTTTTCTTTTAAGCCTTCGAGCAAGTCGACTTTGCCGGTAATGGCGGCGTGGATGAGTACGCGAGCCGTCTCTTGGAAGGACGCGGAAGAGAGGAAAGATTCGGTTGTAAGAGCCACCTTGGTAATACCCATAAAAAGCTCTTCCAGCACGGCACCTTTGCCGCCTTTGGCTTCCACTTTTTGATTGACTTCCTCGGAACGGGCGCGCTCCACAATTTCACCGGGCAAGAGATCCGTATCGCCGGAATCGCGGACATACGCGCGCGAGAACATTTGGCGAATAATAACCTCAATATGCTTGGAGTTGATACGTTGGCCTTGCGTGGCGTAAATGGAAAGAATTTCGCGGAGAATATAGTTCATAACCGCGGGACGGCCTTTGGTTTTGTAAAGCAAATGCAGATCCCAGTGGCCCTCTGTCAGAACGTCGCCCGCACTGACTTCATCGCCATCTTTAACGAGAATTTTGAATCCAACCGGTGTTTGATATTCATTGGCTGATTTGCCCTCCCAAACCACAAACATTTTGCGCTTGTCGAGGCGAACCGTGCCCGCGTGCTCGGAAACAATTTCCGTGCCGTCTTTGCGAACAATGATAGCCTGCCCCTCATCAACCTTGGCGCCATCTTTAACTTTCACTTCATCTTTTGAGGTTACGACATAAGCATCTTCGCGCATTTCATCGGAGAGGATACGGATAATTTTACCGGTACGAGCCTGATCCACAATGCGCTGTCCGCCGATAACTTGTATTTCGTGCGCTTCGGGCTCGGCGATTTCGATTTTACCGGAAACTTCGGCCATGACGGCCTTGTGTTTGGGGATACGAGCCTCAACCAATTCTTCAACGCGCGGAAGACCTTGGGTAATATCAACACCGGTTGCAACACCACCCGTGTGGAAGGTGCGCATCGTAAGCTGAGTACCAGGCTCTCCGATTGATTGCGCGGCAACAACGCCTACAGCGGCTCCGAGGTTGACATGCTCGTTGTAAGCCAAATCATAACCATAGCACCTGGCGCAAAGACCCCTGGCGTTGCGGCATTTCATAACGGAGCGCACGTGAGCCTCGGGCAAAGGTTTTTCGGCGGCTTTGAAGATGTTGATGTGCGCATCGGTGATAAGAGTATCTTTTGGCACAACAACTTTTTTGGTGTCGGGATGTTTAATATCTTTAACGCTATAACGGCCCAAAATACGAGTCAGCAAACCTTCGCCGATTTCTTCGCACTCTTCGTGCGTTAAGAGATGACCTTCGGTATCGCCGCAATCTTCGCAGGTAATAATAACGTCTTGGGCTACATCAACCAAACGGCGCGTCAAGTGCCCGGCGTTGGCGGTTTTTAAAGCCGTATCGGTTAAACCCTTCCTGGTGCCGTGGGATGAAATGAAATATTCCAAAACGTCCAAACCCTGACGGAAAGAGGATTTAATGGGGAGCTCGATAATGCCGCCGCTGGGGTTGGTCACCAAGCCCTTCATACCCACGACTTGCATGAGCTGAACAATGGAGCCGCGGGCACCGGAATCAATCATGGCCGCAACCGAACCTTCTTTGCTCAGAGCGGATTTGGAAAGATTTTTTATGCGATCTTGGATATCAGACCAAACTTTGATGATTTGAGTGTAACGTTCGCGTTTGGTCAGCAAACCATCGCGATACTGCTCTTCTATGATTTTTACGCGATCGCCGGCTTCTTCCATGATAACGTCTTTTTCGGCGATTGTGGGCAAGTCTCCGACACCGTAGGAGAAACCGGATTTGGTGATGTACTTGTAACCCAAGGCTTTGATTCTATCCAAGAGCTGGGCCGTTGTTTCGAAGCCGAACTTGTCGATGGCGCTTTGAGTGATTTCGGCCAGTTGTTTTTTGCCAAGAAGCGCATTGTTAAACGGCATGCCCTCGGGCATTATGCGATGAAACAAAATGCGGCCAACCGTTGTTTCGGTAAGTTTTTCCCGGGCATTCAAGCGAACGTTGATTTTTTCGCGGATAGGCAGGTAGCCGGCTTGATAAGCATAAACCGCCTCGTCGGCAGAAGCGAAATTACGGATTTTGTCGCCCTCGGGCTCGAACATGGAGGTCATGTAGTAGATACCCCAAACAATATCTTGAGACGGAGTGGTGACGGGAGTTCCGGTGGCCGGTTTAAGCAAATTTTTTGTGGAAAGCATGATATCGCGAGCCTCGGTACGCGCCTCTTCCGTAAGCGGAACGTGTACGGCCATTTGATCTCCATCGAAGTCCGCGTTGAAAGCGGAACAAACGAGCGGATGGATTTGGATGGATTTACCTTCAATCAGAACCGGTTGAAAACCTTGGATGCCCAAGCGGTGCAAAGTTGGAGCACGGTTCAATAGAACCACCGCATCGCGGGCAATGTTTTCCAGGATATCCCAGACTTCGGGATTATCGGATTCGATGAAACGATTGGCGCTGCGGATGTTATGCACGATTTCTTGTTTGATGAGCTCGGAAATGATAAACGGGCGGAAGAGCTCCAAAGCCATGGTTTTTGGCAAACCGCATTGATGCATTTTGAGATAAGGGCCAACAACGATAACCGAACGTCCGGAATAATCAACGCGCTTTCCCAAAAGATTTTGGCGGAACCGGCCTTGTTTGCCTTTTAAACCGTCGGCCAAAGATTTCAATTGGCGTTTTTTGCCGGTTGACGCCAAAACGGTTTTAGAGTGGCGGGCGCTGTTATCGATAAGTGCGTCAACAGCCTCTTGCAACATGCGCTTTTCGTTGCGGGTGATTACCTCGGGAGCGTGAAGCTCGATCAACCTCTTTAAACGATTATTGCGATTGATAACGCGGCGATACAAATCGTTCAGATCGGAAGTGGCAAAACGACCTCCGTCCAAAGCAACCATGGGGCGCATGTCGGGAGGCGTAACCGGCACAACCTTAAGCACCATCCAATTAGGTTCGATTTTTTGTTGGTTGAAAGATTTCAAAAGTTTTAAGCGGCGAATGAGGTGTTCGTACTTGGCGCCGCCGGCTTTTTTCAGTTCTTCCTCGAGCACATTTATTGTGGCGTCAACGTCGATCTTTTTTAACAATTCATCCAGAGCCTCGGCGCCGATTTTGGCTTCGAAAACATGACCGAATTTTAGTGCGTATTCATGGTATTCGTTTTCGGAAAGAATTTTAAGCGGTTGCAGAGTTTTGAGCTCTTTTTCAGCTTCGCTGTTATCTTCATCCAATTCGGCCAGCTTGCGCTCTTTGTCGCCATGCGCGCGATCGAGCTCTTTGGTCTTTTCAGCCTCTTTCATATCGGCCTTTTCATTGATGCGTTGTACATTGCGCTCGTATTCGGATTCTATCTGCTTGCGCTTGCCTTTATATTCGGTACGCAGTTGCTCGATAACTTGCTCGCGAAGTTCTTCGTCGACTTCGGTAACTATAAAAGAGGCAAAATATACAACTTTCTCCAGATTCATGACTGAGAGATCAAGCACGGTACCTATGCGCGAGGGTACTCCGCGCAAAAACCAAATATGCGTAACCGGAGCAGCAAGCTCGATGTGACCCATGCGCTCGCGGCGGACCAAGGAATGGGTAACTTCGACTCCGCATTTGTCGCAGATGATGCCTTTGTAGCGGATCTTTTTATACTTTCCGCAATAACACTCCCAATCTTTCGACGGGCCAAAAATTTCTTCGGCAAACAAGCCGCTCTTTTCGGGTTTTTGCGTGCGATAATTGATTGTCTCCGGCTTTGTTACCTCGCCGTAAGACCAACCGCGGATTACTTCGGGCGAAGCAAGCTTGAGCCTGATGCCGTTGAAATCCGTGGTTTTGACGTTTTCTGTTTGAAAAAATGACATAAGCGAGGATTATGATTTAGGAGATTCTTCGTTATTGGATTCCCAAGTAAACTCTTCAGTTGCGGAAGCGGCTTGTTTGGTTACCGCGGGCCGAGTCTCTTCCAAGCGCTTGCCGTTCTTTAACAACTCAACCTCGAGACACAAACCTTTCAGTTCGCGCATGAGAACGTTGAATGATTCGGGAACATTGACTTTGGAAATGGGTTCGCCTTTGATGATGGCCTCGTAAGCTTTGGAACGGCCAACGACATCGTCGGATTTGATGGTGAGGATTTCTTGCAGGGTATGAGCCGCGCCGTAAGCCTCCAAAGACCAGACTTCCATTTCTCCAAAACGCTGACCGCCGGATTGGGCCTTGCCGCCCAAAGGTTGTTGCGTTATGAGCGAGTATGGGCCAATAGAACGTTGATGGATTTTATCCTCAACCATGTGCACCAGTTTCAAAATATAATTGTAGCCAACGGTTGGGGCATGCTCGTAAGATTCTCCGGTACGGCCATCATACAATTTGATCTTGCCGTCGGAGGGGTAGCCGGCTTTGGCAAGCTCGTCGTGAATGGTTTGTTCGGGGACTCCGTCAAAAACCGGAGTGGCAACATTGAAGCCACCGGCATTGGCGGCAAGGCCCATGTGAGTCTCGAGGATTTGACCCAAGTTCATACGGGAGACAACACCGAGAGGAGAAAGAATGATATCAACCGGCGTACCATCCTCCAAGAAGGGAAGGTCTTCCACGGGAACAATGCGAGAGATAACACCCTTGTTGCCATGGCGCCCCGCAAGTTTATCGCCAACTTGAATTTTGCGCAGATCGGCGACGGCAATGACAATGCGCTTAAGAACTCCGGGCTGAAGCTTATCGCCGTTTTCGCGGGTAAAGGTTGTGATACCGACAATTTTACCGCGGGCGCCGTGCTGGAGGTAAAGGGAAGTATCGCGGACATCGCGGGCTTTTTCGCCAAAAATGGCACGCAATAATTTTTCTTCGGCGGAAAGATCAGTTTCGCCTTTGGGTGTGATTTTTCCAACCAGAATATCGCCGGATTTTACTTCGGCACCGATGCGTATGACTCCGTTTTCATCCAAGTTCTTGAGTTTTTCTTCGGAGACATTGGGAATATCGTTGGTTACAACCTCGGGGCCAAGCTTGGTATCGCGGACATCCATGGCAAAATGCTCGATGTGAACCGAAGTAAAGCGGTCCTCGTGGACCAAACGCTCGGAAAGAATAATGGCGTCTTCAAAGTTATAGCCATCCCAGCACAAGTATGTGCAGAGCAAGTTTTGGCCCAGAGCCAACTCGCCGTTTTGGCAAGACGCTCCATCAACCAAAACTTCGCCGGCGTAAACTTTTTGATTTCTGTTAACGCGAACATGCTGGTTTAAACAAGTGGATTGGTTGGAACGTTGAAATTTAATAAGTTCGTAGCGATGCACTTCGCCGCTTTCGGTGGTAAGCTCTACATGATTGGCAGCAAGCGATGAAATCGTACCGTCATCAGGAGCCAAGATCGCATGACCAGAATCCACAGCGGCACGGCGTTCGACGCCGGTGCCGATAATCGGAGCATCCGGTTTGATGCAAGGCACGGCTTGACGTTGCATGTTGGATCCCATGAGTGCGCGTTGGCCGTCATCGTGCTCGACAAACGGAATAAGGGAGGTGGAAATTGAAAGGATTTGTTTGGAAGAAACATCCAGATAATCGATTTCGTGAACATCCACAACCGTGGGTTCGCCGTTTTTACGGGCCGGCGTGCGATCTACCAAAAAGTTGCCTTGCCTGTCGATTGGAGTTGTTGCCGGGGCGGTTGTACCGCGTTCTTCGGTGAAAGCATTCAGATAAATAATTTCACCGGTTACTTTTGGCACGAGCGGGATCTGCGTGAGCGGAAGATCGGTTAATTTTTTGGCGATTTCTTTGGTTACTTCGCTGCCGGCTTTGGCGATGGATTTACCGGCGCCATCGTTAATATCGACTCGGAGGATACCGCCAACGGCATCTTTACCATCGTTTGCGGCCCAATTTTTGACTTTGCGGTATGGAGTTTCGATAAAGCCATATTCGTTGATGCGGGCATAGCTGCTCATGTGGCCAACAAGGCCGATGCTTGGGCCTTCGGGGGATTGGATGGGGCAGATACGGCCATAGTGAGTGCGATGCACGTCGCGGACTTCGAAACCGGCACGCTCGCGAGTGAGGCCTCCGGGGCCGGTAGCCGATAAACGGCGCTTGTGCTCGAGCTCGGAAAGCGGATTGGTTTGATCCATGAACTGCGAGAGCTGGGAAGACATGAAAAACTCACGGACAGCGGCAATAACGGGGCGCGCGTTTATAAGACGACCAGGGGTTAATGCGCTGATTTCTTGGGTGCTCATGCGATCTTTAATGATGCGCTCCATGCGAGCCAAACCAATGCGGAAGCGGCCCTTGATGAGTTCGCCGATTGCACGCACGCGACGATTACCCAAATGGTCCACATCATCCGGTTCTTCTTGAGTGTTGTTTAATCTGATAATTTCTTTAAGTATGGCAACCAAATCCTCTTTGGAGAGAATGCGATTTTCTTCGGTGAAGACCATCTCATGATCCCAGGGCATGCCGAAACGCTGGTTGAATTTATAGCGGCCGACAGGACCCAAATCGTAGCGCTCGAATTTGAAAAACATCGAGTGGATCAATGACTTGGCATTATCAGCCGTGGCAAGGTCACCGGGGCGGATACGTTTGTAAACCTCGATATAGCCTTCGTCTTCGGTTTTGGCCGCATCTTTGGCGAGCGTGGACTCGATATATTTATTCATCGGGTGCACATCAACATCCGCGAAAGCTTTTAAGATTTCCTCGTCCTCGGTTAAACCGAATGTACGAAGCAGTGAGGTGGCGGCCACTTTGCGTTTACGATCGATTTTTACGTAGATAACATGATTGGAATCAGTCTCGAATTCAAGCCAAGCACCGCGATCGGGAATGACTTTGGCGCCATAATAGCGGCGTCCGCGAGCGCTCTCGGCCGTAAAAAAAGCACCGGCCGAACGAACAAGCTGTGAAATTACCACGCGCTCGACACCATTGATTACAAAGGTGCCGCGATCAGTCATAACCGGGAGATCGCCCAAATAAATTTCTTGCTCTTTGGACTCGCCCGAACGCTTGTTTACAAGGCGGGTTTTAACACGAAGAGGAGCTTCGTAGGTGATGCTCTTCTTTTTGGATGTCTTTTCGTCGAACTTGGGCTCGTCCAAGAAATAATCAACAAACGAGAGTTCGAGATCGCGGCCGATAAAATCTTTGACCGGCGAGATTTCGTGAAACAGATCCTTAATGCCCGTTTCAATGAACCAGCGGTAGCTTTGCTTTTGAACCTCGATCAGATCGGGTAAAGCCATGGCATCGCGGGAGGCGGTAAAATAACGGCGCTCTCGATCTTTTACATCTTGGCGCCTGAAAACCATTTTACTCATGGTGTGCGTGCTTAATCCCAAGTGATAATCCGACCGGACCGGCGCCTAAGACAAAACGGGTGGAGAGCGCGGCGACGGTAAGAAAATTAAATGGGTTTTTTAGATAAGAAACAAAAAGCCTCCGAAACATCGGGTTTGGAGGATTGCTTTATTTTTAGACAGAAACGTTTAGCATGAAAGATGATTTACTCACTATTTTGGTGAGTTTTTTGCCGCTTTATGCAGCAGATAATAATTCTGTCAAATTTTTGTTTACTCGCGCGATTATCACATTATTGTGCTTTGTTGTCAAGCTTTCTGTGGATGAACCTTATAACCACCTTTGCTGGACATTGGCAATATATAAAATATTTTTTCTTATTTTAGCTAAAAATACCCCAATTGGTACTTGACATATCCCCAAATTTTTGCTTAAATAATATATTCCCTGATTTTGGCCAACTTTTTGCTCCTTACAAAAACAAAGGAGGTCGACATGAAACAAAAAGAAAAAAAGCTTACCTCATCTTTGGAGGATCTGCTGGAAGCTGTTTACGACCTTAAGCTAACCTTGGAGACCATAGGAAGGTGCCTAAGCAACGGATGTGTGCTCCCGGAAGACGCGGCAGTCATCCTTGGCATGTTGCCCGAACCACCGGTTTCGGAGGAGCCTCTGCACTTGCTCCCCATGCGCGCTAGCTTGGAGGCCAAGCTCACAAATACCGAGGAAGCGGACACGGCGGTTCTTCTGACTTTCAGAGATTACTTTGAAGGGGTTCAGGACGTTTACGCCAGGGAAATCCGGCTTCTGCAGAGAGAACTGCAGGCTCTGCGGGAAGAGCGGGACTTGGCGGATCTGAACGATTGGTGGAAGCACTGCGACGCCACCGAACGCGAGATTGCGTTTGCGGCCATTGCCGCGGCAACAGGTATACAAAAACCCGAACGATTACTGGCGACACCCCGCGGCGAACTGCGCATCATGCTTTTGGCGCGAGGCATGGAGGCGATTGACCGTGTCTACGCGGAGGCCGCCAAGCAAACTTTGCGCTTTCAAGCATTGCCGGATAAAGAGAAACAAACGCTCATGAAAAGCGTGGAAAACCATACCGGCATTTCGGCCAAAAAGTGGTGGAACAAGGCCACCCTCGTAGAGCGCACCAAGGTGCTCGGGCAACTCATGGACGCGCTCGAAAACTCTAAACAACAAGAATCACCCGAAAAAAGGGTCACAAACGTGGCCTAAAACTCGGCTCGGTAATATTTGCCGAGCCTTTTTATTTGCGTATTTTTAGGTAAATTGTGTAATTTTGGCTTAAATAAGGCAATAATTATTTGGCTGGGTTAAGGCAAAAAACTTTGCCAATTACTCTTGACAAAATCACTGTTTTGTGGTATAGTAATTCGTTCATTAAATGAGATTGTGCCACCCATCGTCTCTAAAGATATAGAGGAGGAAGGCAACTTTTGCGGATACCCAAACATGGAGATTCCGCGAAGCGGGAGTGAGGCTATGAAAATCCGGTTTCGACTGGAGTTCCATAGCGGCAACCCCATTGGTATTCAGCGCTTCGGTGTTATGAATATCCGCCGTCTCCGCATTCATTTGCGGAGCCCTCTAGATCCTTGCGGGTGATGGGCAAATGTCTCGAAAGACGTGGGGGAGAGAGATTCTCTCTGTGGGCGGGCGTTTTAACGCCATGTATCACAGGTGCACCATAGACCTTAATGCAGTTTGGTTTTAGGACTGAACTAACATTTTGATGCTGTGGCGCGGATTTGCCGGTATTTTATACCAGGCAATCCCCTCCGCATCTATCGGGATATTTTTTAATAATTAAGTCTTAGTACTTAGTCTTAGTACTTAGTATGGAATTGTTAAAATTTTAAAGAATCTATATACTATTTATGTAAATAGATATTATGCCAAAACAAAAAACACATGAAGTTACGCCAATAAAATCAGATGAGATGGTTATTACTATCAATCCTTTTGATATTGAAAAAAGGGTTAGAAAGCCATTACCGCCACCATCAAGATTTCATAAGGATAAATCCAGATATTCCAGAACACAAAAACATGGGCAGGATTTTGGAAGATACGAGTAATGTGGAAGGATGTTAGAAAAATGGCTTAACTGAAAGCTTTTTTTCTACGATCTTTACATCAAATAAAAATCGGGCTTTCAGCTCGATTTTTATGTTGCGCTTATTCGGCCGGGCACTGTTGACAAATGGCCCGTTTTTTGCTAAAGTTACAAATCTTTGAAATGGGAATCTCCATGGAGGGGAAAGCGATTAGCTGACGCATGTATGACTCCGGCCGGCGCTGGACTCGATATATGCCAGGCACCCTTGGCTCGCATTATGCAATTGCAAAACCGTGAGTCGCCTCCATAAAGATTTCCACTTCGGGAAATCAACTTGGCGCGCATTTGTGCCAAGAAACGATAAGCCTCAATAGCCTTTTGGCTTCGAGGCAGTTGCTTCCGAACCTTAATAACTTTTTTTCGACGACACAAAAGGAGAACTCCAAATGACGACAGACGCGAATGAAACGAAGGCTTTTGGTTACAGTTTCAACTCAGCCATTCCGGTGCCAGAGAAGGCACGTACCATGGGCATTCCGCGCTACGCGCATCTCGCCTGGCGCAACATGGAGATTGCGGTACGGGTAACCGTACCCGCAAAGGCCATCGAGTTCAGCCTGATCGAGATGCCCGCTCAACGCAAGCATAACATCGGATCCATCGAGATTCTGATGGACGCGAGCTTGGACGACGGCGAGATTCAGGTTTGCCTGCCGCGCGACGACATGGCGAAGCTACAGGACAAGTTGCTCGAGGTGGATTACGACCGCGATGCAGTGGAGGGCAAGGTGGTTGTGACCATCTCTCTGCCGCCCCCGGTCGCGGTGGTTTACAAACGCATCAACCTCCCCCGCGTCACTATGGGCGAGCTTTGCTCGAACGCCGTGGTGTTCATGGAGGTGGATAATGTGGCCGGGGTTTTCGAACCCCAGCAAAACAAGCCACGCGGGAATCAGAGGCGGACTCGCTACGCGGGCAAGGATCGCACGTTGAACCATCGCTTGCAAGCGATGCATGCCTACTGGTTCAACTACTGGGTGAACCGCAAGGTGAACCCGGACGAGCCGGATGCGCCGGTCGAGGAATACAAGGACACCTACTTCTGGCCGGCAACGCGCCGGTTGGGTGTTCATGCAAACGACTGGATGCAGCGGAGCGAGCGCGACCTGGTTCACGAAGACGACCAAGGCAACCTGGTCGAAAGCGATCCGGTGTTGCAAGGATCGCACGGTAACCTGCTGCAAAGCGTGGCCGAGGAACGGTTCCGAGTTTACTTGGTGCCGGAATTCGCTTCGACGGCGGGCGGGCGAGGAAGCCGTACGCTGTATCTGCAAGATCTGCAGATGCTGGTTCACGCCATGGACAGTGGAAAAATCGCCAAGATGCTGACGGCCAACGACATTTTTTTGCCGCGGGCCGATATGCCTAACGATTTCTTCTGCTGTTTGGGTGTGAATGACCCCATCAACAACAATACGGTAGTTACCCAAGTGGCATTTGGTTATACCGTATCGTTGTACAAGACGCGTCGTACTGAAGGCCGCCGCGAGTTCATCACGGACAAGGATGGCAACAAGATCGTAAACAACGATCGCGGTGCCCTTGTCATCATCGGAGCCAAGACCGCCCACCAGGCGGTTGGAGCGCTGTATGCGGAGTTCGTGAACGGCGGCATGGACCGGTTCTACGAGGAGCACATGCTCCTCATTCCGGAGGAAGCCTTCTTGGCGGACGATGAGGAAGCGCGGCACGCGTACCACGAAAAGATGCGTGCGCAAAAAGCGCAATCCACATCGGAGGGTGGAGAGCGGGAAGATACTTCATCCCAAGAACCACCGGCACCCGCTACCACGGATGAAACCGATGGGGATGGGGAGGTGGAGTTTGGTGATAACTCGGACAAATTGCCTCCTCCGGCTGCTTCCGAGGAAGAAGACGACGAGGGTGACGAGGAAGAGGAAGAGGAAGAGGAAGAGGACGCGGAAGATTCGGATGAAACCGAATCCGATGCGGGCTAATCCATCGGCGCCTATGCACTCAATGACTTAACTTAAAACGCGGCTGCAAACTGCAGCCGCCTTTTTCTCTCGCGCATTTGTAAAACAAGTGCCCGAGAGCTGAAAGTGATAATTGTATTGACAGAAACCTCCGGCTTTAATAGCATAAAATCAATCATACGGTTTGCAAGTTGCGAAGCGAAGCACAACCGGCAATGAAATTCATGGTTACTCAATTTGATTTGAGTTCTCTCTCCTCCCATGAAATTCCATGCCATCTCTGTAGCGGCGTTTCGCAGCTTGCAGATCATATTTAAAACACCCAAGCGGGTGTTTTTGAATTTTAGTCTGCGGTGGTAGTGGCGGAAGCCGGGGCGGTCGTGGTGGAAAAATCTTGAAAATACCGAATTGAGTGTTCGGGTGGTGTGGGCCCTTGCAGGGGCGCGTATGTAACATATCTGGTTAAACTTGTTTCGAGCCCGTAGCGGCGCTTGGCGGTTATATCCAATTTTGTGAGACCGCGCGGTATATCCAAAGCCAATAAAAAAGCGCCATCCTCTTCCACTACAGCCAAAATACCGTTTACCGTAACGGAAGCCGTAGGATCGGTTTTGCCTTCCACGACAACACGGGGAGCGTTTATTTGTTCATTATTTTGCGGAGAGGATAGGGATAAAACCGGGGCATCACGAAAAATTTTCGCTTCGTTCCAAACATAGTAACCCAATAAAACAAATAAAGGGATGATGATTAGAAAAGAAAAATACTTGGTAGGAGTAAAAAATTCACTGCGCCTGATTTTATGCGTGAATGAATAGTTTTGGGAATTATTTTTTAAACTCAAACCATAACGCTCCAAAGCCGATCTGTATTTGCCGACAATAAACGGTACTCTGCCATCCAAAGTTTTGGCCAGAGTCCTCACGTGCCGCTCGGAATAAACAGGATCATTTAAAGCGGAAAAATTTTCAGTTTCCAACGCGGTGATTATGTATTCGGGTATGCCGGATATCCGCGATAATTGCTTTTGCGACCAACCGCGCAATTCACGAAGCTCTTTTAAATCCATGCCAAAACTTTGCTCGGTGCCAACGCTTTTTTTGATGAAACCCATAGGCGCTAAAACCTCCTCTCGGTGTTATCATCCGGAGCTTCTTCATCTTCGTTTGAATCAAAAGATTCTTCCATATCATCCTCATCGGACAGACCGGCATCATCTTCGATGGGCGAGATTTCCGTTTTCTCCACCGCATATTCATCATCCGGATCGTTGGCATTCGTGAAATCAGCCTTAAGAATTTCGCGCGGTTTGGCGCCATCCGCAGGGCCGATAAAGCCCTCCTCTTCAAGCAGATCGAGGATTCGCGCGGCCCTGGCATAACCGACCTTGAGGCGGCGTTGCAATAATGATGCACTGGCTTTGCCGGCGCGGATGATTTCTTCTTTAGCATCGTGCAATAACGGATCGGCATCATCACTGCCAATTCCGGTGGAAAAAACCGATTTGGATTTATCGTGCTCCACAACCTCCGGATCGTAATCCGCGGGATCGTATTTGGATTTTAGATATTCGACAACTCGGTTTATCTCATCATCCGCCAAATAAACACCCTGAATACGGCGAGGCGATGAAAGCTCAGCCGTAGAATAAAGCATGTCGCCGCGGCCGATGAGTTTTTCGGCGCCGGATTGATCGATAATGGTGCGGGAATCCATAAGCGAAGCAACCGAAAAAGCGATACGGGCGGGAATGTTGGCTTTGATTAAACCCGTGATGACATCAACCGATGGGCGTTGAGTGGCAAGAATAAGGTGGATGCCAACGGCGCGCGACATTTGCGCCAGGCGCACAATTTGCGATTCCACGTCTTGCTTGGAGTTGACCATCAGATCGGCGAGCTCATCGACTATCATTACAATATAAGGTAGCTTTTCTTTGCATCTCGCATTATAACTGGCGATGTCGCGGCATTGCATCTTGGAGAGCAGGTCGAAACGTTTGTTCATCTCGCGAACCGCCCATTTCATGGAGTTAACTGTTTTATCGACATCGGTGATAACCGGCGTAATGAGATGAGGGATTCCATTATAGATGGGGAACTCGACGCGCTTTGGGTCCACAAGAATGAGCTTAAGATCATCGGGGCCATTGGAATACAGAAGCGACATGATGATGCTGTTTAAGCAGACCGATTTACCGGAACCGGTTGCGCCGGCAACAAGCAAATGCGGCATGCGGCAGATATCGGCATGCCAAGGCTTGCCTGTTACGTCGCGGCCCAAAGAAAATGTGAGTTGGCTTTTGCGGTCGCGCCATTCTCTGGTTTCGAAAAGCTCGCGCAGGCCAACTATGGCTACACTCTGGTTGGGTACCTCGACACCGACCATGGATTTACCGGGGATGGGAGCTTCGATGCGAATGGGGTGCGCCGCGAGTGCCATAGCCAAATCATTGTGAAGCGCCGTGATTTTATTAAGCTTTATACCCTCTGCCGGCTTAAAGGTGAATTGCGTAACCGTGGGGCCAACGGCTACCTCGCCCATCTCAACCGGAATACCAAAGGTTTCGAGTGTGCGCTGAATTAAAAGTTGGCGGCTCTCGATATCACCCGAGGTTGGTTTTTGATCGTGGCTGGCCAATAGCTCGAAAGGAATATCAATTTTTGGACGACGGCGGCGGGGTTTTTGAACATTTACGGTTTTTAATTTGGGGCTGCCGGCCGTGTTTTCGCCTGGTTCGGTTTCTTCATCGTCAGAGTCTTCTTCCTCATCCGATGACTCATCTTCCGTTTCTTTGTCATCTTCTTCAGAGGATTCATTCTCGACCGCTCTTGCGGTTTTACGATTTTTCAAATTAACGGCCAATGTGATGATGGGCTTAAAAATGACGGAAAATATTTTACCGATGCCGTTTAACACACTCATCAGCCAATCACCTATCGTGGAAAGAGATGTGTTAAAAATAAGCACCAGAGATGTACCAAAAATCGCGGCGAAAAATATTATGGCGCCCGCGACCCCGAATAAGGGAATAAACGGCTCGGCCAAGATCATGCCCAGTTTACCGGCGGCCGCATCGATGGCCGCGGCCGTTGCCTCGGTATCTTTGAAAGTTAAAAGATGAACCAGCGGATTAAAACCGACAAAGAACAGCAGGAAGCCTATTCCGTTGGAAAGCTTTAGCGGCAAACGCAAGGGTGAATACAGGAAAGCACCGATCGCAAAAATAAAAAACGGCAAAACTATTTTATCCCACCCAAAAACATGCGCCAAAGCGGAATCCAAGCCCACACCTGCGGCGCCCGCCAGATCAAAGAGAGATAAAAGCAAAAATATGGCGGTTGCAAATAAAATAACCGTCACAATCCCCTTTCGGGTTTGCGCATCCAAATTTAAATGAAAACCGATTCTTTTTTTTCTGTGTCTTCCCATGGTTAAGGCTTATTTTACTTTAAAAAAACAAAATAGTCCATCCAAATAAAACCGCCTTTATTCTTCGCTACCCAAGGCGTCCTCTGCGCCATCATCCGCAGCATCGGATTTATGATTGGGGTTGGAATCGATACCCTCTTTTACGCGCCAAGCATCGATAACTTCCGAGCGAATGGATTTCATCATTGCGGGTTCTTGCCTTAGGGTGGCTTTGGCGTTTTCGCGGCCGACTCCGAGCTTGGCATCTTTATATGTATAGCTATTGCCCGATTTTTTTATCACATTCCACTCGACACCCAAATCCAAGAGATCGCCGGCTATAGAGATGCCCTCGTTATACATTATATCGAACTCGCAGGTGCGGAACGGCGCGGCCATCTTGTTTTTAACGATTTTGGTTTTGACGCGATTACCGATGATGCGCTCACCCATTTTAATTTGAGCACTGCGGCGAACCTCGATGCGGACAGAGGAATAGAATTTAAGCGCCATACCGCCGGTTGTTGTTTCGGGATTGCCGAACATAACACCGATTTTTTGGCGAAGTTGGTTAATAAAGATGACCGAAGTTTTGGTGCGCGAGACAACGGCGGTGAGTTTGCGCAGTGCTTGGCTCATGAGGCGGGCTTGGAGACCCATGTGGGAATCTCCCATTTCGCCTTCGATTTCGGCCTTTGGAGTAAGCGCCGCAACAGAATCGATGACAATTACATCTACAGCGTTGGAGCGTACGAGTGTTTCCACGATGTCCAAGGCTTGCTCGCCGGTATCGGGTTGGGAGATGAGCATGTCGTTGATGTTGACGCCGATTTTTTTGGCGTAATCGGGATCGAGTGCGTGCTCCGCGTCCACAAAAGCGGCGAGACCGCCCATTTTTTGCACTTCGGCAATTATGTGTTGAGCAAGTGTGGTTTTGCCCGATGCCTCGGGGCCGTAGATCTCGATTATGCGGCCGCGCGGTACACCCATGACGCCGAGAGCAAGATCGAGAGACAGACAGCCGGTAGGAACAGTGTCCACCTGCATTCTTTTAGCTTCGCCAAGGCGCATAATGGCACCTTCGCCAAAACGCTCTTTAATTTGATCGATAGCCTCTTGAGCGGCGACCATCCGTGCGCCGGCCTCGTCTACAACTTTTTTAGCCATAACTATAATTTAGTTAAAAGATAAATGATTAGAAATAAAGTTAATCGAATAACGAATTTCGTATTTCGAATTTCGCCCTATTACCGATTCGTAATTCGTGCTAATTCGTAATTCGTAAGGTACGTTTGTTCTGTTTTTGTTCTATAGTCATAAGCTTAGCAAATTGGCGGGGAGTAGTCATTGGGGATAACTCTCTACTTCGCTTGCGCTGCGTAAAATCACAAATAACAAAGAACAAAGAATAAAGATTGTTGTGCGTGTTTAGAAAAAGCCCCGAGGTGAGTGGGGCTTTGTTTTTTTTAGACTGGGGGTAATCGGTTTTAAAAGACACTGACACGGACAAAATTAGACAATAAAAAGAGGCGCTCGAAGACCAAGGACAAAAGTCCAAAGATCCAAGAGCGCCGAGAGCCAAATACCAAAGACCAATTACTCCCGGGCGTACGACGGAATGGACCAATCGGAGTAGCAGTCGTCGTACCAATTGCAGCGCAGCTCGAACCCGCGATCGCCCCGACCGAAGCCCAGAATAGGCAAGAACTGCCACGGATTCTCGTCGGAAATGTTGACCTCGTAACCCGGTGCCCAAACATACGGCACCTTTTCGCCGTCCATGGCTTTGACCCAATCAGGGTGGAGCATGGCCGAAGCGAGGATGCCGGCATGGGGCGAGGTCTTGGGGTCGCGGACATCGACCGGCTTGCGGTTGCGGTTGCAACCCAAGTCGATGACCTCCCAACGCAAGACAGGCCTGCCCTTGGCCGGGTGTTCGATGCCTTCGAGGAGACGGAGCTTATCCGGTCCGGCTTTGTCGTAGCCATCCCAGCGCCAATTGGCGTGTTGGAGGGAGGCTGCCACCTGCCAGAGTTCCTGGAAGGTGCGCTCCACTCCACCCATGCCGTTGCCATCTGGCAGGTATGGGACGAGAGTGACGGCGACAAGCTTGCCAGCCGGCCATGAGGGCACGGATCGCTCGATCTCCGCGAAGTCCTCGTCCGTGAAGCCCCAGCCGCGCTCGGAGTTGAGCTCGCGGACGCGGGTGAGTTGGGCGGAGATGGGGGTGAAGAGGGAGTGGATAAGCTGGAAGCCGGGATATTCTGTAAGCTTCCCTAACCACCACCTCATAAGCTCGTCGTCACCTAGAAGGTCTCGCAACATCTCCTTATCTCCACCAAAGCGACCGAAACGAGCAAAAAACTCTGCGGACTGCGTGACGCTCACTTCTGCTGAAAAACTAGCCATGAAGGCCTGCCTTTCTTGTCCGATCACATGACCGGACTCTGTGCTCCGTAAAATCCGACATCCGTCGGTCTACGGGGCACTGCCGTCGACTCGCCCCTCCCGTGACTATTCGCGAGTTAGGACGCGCCTTTGGTTAAAAACGGCTGAACTTTCACGACAAATCATCGTCGCTCGTCCTACGTCCTACGTAGAATTTTTTAGTTAACGTGGGACGATTGGGACGTGCGACGTGGAACGTTGATAAGTTATGTAAATTAAGCCGTTTTTAACGGGTTGGATATGAAAAGGACGATGGTTAAATATAGCAGAAAATGGGGATTTTGTCAATACCCGACCCTGTCTGAACCTTGATTGTCGAACTGATTCACAACCAAATTCACATGATTATCCGTTTTATTTGTAGGGATAGATCTTGCGGTGCCCCTCGAAGTCTGCAAGACGTAGTGGGGTGTCTATCCGTGCTTACACCGAAGGTGGAACCGGAAAGCTAGTAACAAAGCACGGATAACCACAAGGGTTTATCCCTACGTTAATATTATTTAAATCAACTCCTACAGTAATCAAGAAAATTTGAGCGTGAATTTGCACGATAATCAAGGTTTAGACGATAAGTAAATCAAGGTTCAAGACAAAAAAAGCCCCGAGGTGAGTGGGGCTTTGAGTTTGAGCTACGGATTCAAACAGCCGTTCATGTATGGGAACTGGCTTTCTCCGCAGATGTTGGAGTAGTTGGAGTTTAAAACACCGTTGGAACAGAGGCCAAACTCTTTTACGGCTCCGTTCAATTGCAGAGATACGGTGCCGATGATTGTGACGCTCGTTCCGTAATAGCTCGCGAGCTGACCGGCGGGGATGCAAGGGGCGGGCGCGTTGCCCGAGGTATCACCCCAGTAACGGTTCATGCCAAGCGAAACCTGCCAATACATGGAACCCAGAACTCCTTCGGGGATCTGGACCGTGCAAGTTGTATAGCCGGAGTTGCCTGCGGGGCAGCCGTCGATTTGGCCGTATGCGCGCGAGCCCCAGGCGGCCTCGAAAACAGGATTGCTCCAAGATGGGCCGTTGTACTCGAGGGTGACGGTGACCGGGGAGTCGCTTGACCCGCCGGTTCCCGAGGAACCCGAAGCGCCTCCGGTGCCTGATGTTCCGCCGGTACCTCCCCCGCCTGAACCACCGGTTCCCGATGTGCCTCCGGTATTTGATGTGTCTCCGGTTCCCGACGATCCACCCACTCCACCGGTGCCCGATGCGCCGGAGCTTCCGCCTGCGCCGCCGGAACCCGAGGCTCCCGCTCCGCCACCTGTGCCGGCTTCCGGGCAGATGCACTCGCCAAAAGTGTTATCGGCGAGGCATTCTTTGGCGCCTCCGGTACAAATTTCGTCGCAGGGTAATTTTGCGCCGGGCGGATTGCAGTATTCGCCGGTACCTCCGCCGGGCCCGGGGTTGCACATGCAAGGTCCAAAGGATTTGCCGTCGTCGAGGCATGATTGCGTGCCGGATTCACTGCCGCAAGAACAAGGAATAACGCTACCGGGCGAGCAAATCGGCAGTGAGCCTTGTGCCGGGCACTCGCTTGAGCTTGAGTCTGTAATCAAATCATTTGATTTAACTCCGGCCACAACATCGAGTGTGCTCGGCTCGACTTCATACACACAGTTGGCCGAGTATCCGAGCTTTTGGAAAAGATCCCAGCTAAAGATTGGGCGGCGCGTACCGTGCTGATTGGCAACCGATACTTCGCTTGTGCCAAAACCTTTAACCAAGGCGCCGGGCATCAAACCAACACCGCCCTTGTTTGGCAGCGCGCTGATCAACTCTTGTTTTTCCGAGGCCGGATAGTGCAACAAGTCGGAATCCCGGTAACCCCAAGATAAGAATGATTCGTAAGAAAGGAAGACTTGATAGCCGGTGGCATCAAAGCCGCCGCCCGGATAAAGCCTGTATACCTCGGGTAAACCGTCGAATTTGATTACGGTTGCATCGAACTCCGTGAGTATGGCGTGAAATGCCGCGATACGATAGCAAGAAAGCTCTTCGCTTGATGCATTGATACGGCAAGCGCGCGGCAAGGTTTGGTAGCCTGATACATCAAGGATTTGATCTTCTTCGACAACCAGCCAATCCCGCCCGGTATCCGCATCATAAAGGATGGTGCCAATGGGATGATGCGAAATTGTTGCGGTGGTCGTGTCTTGTTCGAGCGCAACACCAAAATGATTTGCCAAAGCGGGTATGAAAACCGCCGGGTCGGTAAAAAACTTTTTGTAATTACCATCATCATCATTTCCGCGAAGCCACAGACCGCCATCTGATATTTTTGCATCAGATTCACTTTGTACACGAATACCAAGATGCAAATGCTCGGGGCCGTCGCCGTTATCGGCGTCAACTTGGATATACATGAGCGTATCATCAGGTTGAACGATTTGGCCGGCTTGCCAATTGAGCGTTTGCCCGCGGCCCAGAGGATCCACCTTGGTGCCATGGCCGTAGATGCTCAAGTATTTGGTTAAGAGCACCTCGGCTCCATCGCCGTTTACTACGGTAATCGGATAATCGAGTTCGTGCTCGATGGCCGCAACCAGCGTGCCATAGCCTTGGGCGGGGCCGTAATAAACAAGTTTGCCGCAGGCAATGGGATGGACGGCGGTTCCGGCCGGGAGCTTGGCATCGTGACCAAGATGATAAACGCCGTTATACTCGCTCAGAAAATCCCTATTTCCATAAAGCAAATTCCCATCCGCAAAGTCTGCGGCTTTGGTGGGATAGCGGACGGTATCCGCCAAACAAGATGCGCCGTTTTGGCTGCCAAGTTTGGTTCCACCCATGTTGGGTTGTTCGATTTCATCTCCACCATCGCAGGCGATAAGTGCTCCGAAAGCGGTAAATGCGGTTAAGAATAATAATGTTTTATTAAAATCGCGGAGCGTGCGTTCGTGGGATGAAATCCTCACTACATGAAGACCCTTTCTTAAGTGAAGTGATGTTTGTGCGTTTCTTTCAATTGTCGATGTACGTTTCATGTTCTCCTCCTCATCCACCGCTACTAGTTACGATGGATATTGGGGAGATCATTGCGGGAAAATCGTTAATAACGTTTGTAACGTTTGTAATGAGTTGTGATGTTTAAAAAAGTTTAGAAAAGCTGATTGAGAGTAAATGAAGTGCAGGTATAACTTGTTGTGTATTTGGTATATACATCTGATGTGAGATAATTATTCGCGCATGCTCTTTGGCCAAAATGTGGCGAGAGGCCAGCTGAACAAAATGATTTTTTTATTGCATTTTGTTACGAACTTGTATCTTTTTCCGATTGTTGCGGTTGACCGCACTTGGTGAAATATTTTTTGAGAGCAGTTTTATCAAAATGTGTATCATCTCCTCTTGATACATAAGATTGATGTTAAGCCAGTTACCATACCGGCTTAAGGTCGCATCCAAGGCCCGTGACCTCCTTGGGACAACCCAATCTTATTTTTATATTTCCGCCAAGTTGTTATACCTGCACTTGCATTTGTTTTGGTGTAAGGACTCGAAAGCCTTACTTACAGTGTCGGGTGAATTGTACTTATCGTCAATTCAAGTGATAGCTGACAAATGACAAACTTTTTAACTTAAATAACAAAGAATAAATAACAAAGAATAATTTTGATGGAACGACACTGAAAATTATGTTTATTAATGATGACAATTGTGGTTTTGTCATGTGTCCGGGTTACAAAATATGGATTGCTTTGTGTATAAGTCATTTTTTTTGCGCAACAAAAACCATAAACGCATGATAAAGGCATAGGTACCGGCACAAAAGATAAAATTCATGTTCGATATGTGGATATCCATCCACGGAAAAACTTCGGCGATTCCGGCCGAGAGAAAAATAATTTTACTTAAACCCAAAGCCGGCAAATTGATGGCCGCGATGCCGGATCCGAAGATCGCGGATATGGCACCGAATAACATCGCCCAAGGAACAATCGGAACGGCGATCAGATTGGTAAACAGACCGGCGAGTGATATGCGTTCGAAAACCAATGAGATATAAGGAGTAGTCATCAATGTAGCGGCGCAAGTTGTGGCCGCGGCCTCGCGCAAGCCAAAAGCGGTTGGCAGATATTTAAGGCGTTCCGTAAAGATCGGAGTCCAGGTAACGAGGCCAATCGTGGCAAGGAAAGAGAGTGCAAAGCCGGCATCAAAAGCGAACATCCATGGGTCGTAAAGAGTAAGCAAAGTCGCCGAAAGCAAGCAGAGATGCCAGATATTCGGAGCACGGCCAAGTTGGCGGGATAAAAGCAAAACCCAACCCATAATGGCGGCGCGCGCAACGGATGCGGAGAAACCCACGAAACCAAAAAAAAGCAACATGGCCGCTGTTGTAACCGTAAATGCTTGGTGGCGCCAAAGACCAATGCCCAGGAGAATCGAGAAAATGACGGTGACGATGATGGTAAAGTTGGATCCGGATACGGCAATGATGTGTGTGAGGCCGGCGCGCCGAAAAAGATCTTTAGCTTGCGGCGAAAGGTTACGCTCGCCATAAAGAAGACCTGCGACCAGGATACCTTCGTCGCCGGCGATGTTTGAGCTGATGCGCCGGTTGGCGACCTCGCGCCACGAGGCAAAAGAGGCGCGCATGTCGTACCAAGGAGGCGGTGAGATGATGTTTAGTTTGGCGCTGTTACAAAAACCCTGCGAGTAATTTTGCCACATGTAAAATTGATACTTACTATCCCCTTCTTCTTGCGTGCGAGGCTGAAGCGCACAGGTGATTGTGACTTTAGAGCCGACTTTGACATCATCCTTGAGATTGATTTGGATTTTAGTTTCCGCATCGTAGAAATTTTCCGCGGGGAGTGTGATATAGGCTTTTTTACCGTATGTGCTTTGCCAGATACTTTGGACGATGGCCGGGGTTGAATCAAGAGTGGATGGGAGTTTTGGCGGGACGGAGAGGTCAAATCGGATTAAGCCCAAAGCAAAACTCAATAAGATGATTGTGAGGAATTTGGTTTGATGTTTTGTGATTACGAATAGCAATCCCAGTAAAACCGATACAACTATCCAGACAATGATTGAGTATTTTAAAAGCGGAGTGATTGAGTGGATGATGATGCCAACTAAAAAACCGGCAAGATAAAAAATCCGACGGCGCAAACCAAGCCACGCTACTATTTTTTCTCTCTTCATGTATATACACGGGCTCAAAAAATGTCCTTTTTGTCAAGAGGATAACTCTCGCGCTATGCGAAAATAATAAAGAATATACTACCCAACTCGATAAATCTCGCTCATAACCCTTTGCGAGATACAAACAAAAAAACCGGAAGTTTGGTTTGATTTGTTTTTTGATGAATTTTTGGAAAAGTTTTCAGTGGTGCGGGTTGTATAGCCAAACAGAGTTCGTGCTATCCGCGTAATCTTTTGGTGCTATCTCCTCCATCTGCAAGAGAAAATTAAGTTGCTTATTTTTTTTACGCATTAAAACCAAATTTCGTTTTTCGGGTGAAACGGCGAGATAAAAAGCGCGCTGAGCGAAAGTTGTACAAACGTATTCGTTAACATTGATTACGTGCTTCGTTACCCAATTAACAATATCCGGACCAAAAATACGGTCAATGGTTTTTTTGGTCAAATACGAAAAGAGCCGCGAAAAATCATAAGGCGTATCCACGGCATCCAAAAAAAAGCCGCGAAAACGATCTCGCTCGACATCGTTTAATACCGGTAAACGCTTAATCCCCAAATTATATTTTTCAGGATTATTTATATAATGTTCGATACGATGAATCTCGATGCCGCGGTTCAAAGCCTCAATAAGCAAAATATCGGGATATCCGGTGTCATTTTGTATGACTTCAAAAACAAGAGCGACGTGACTCCAATACGAAGAAGTCGCCCGCCTGATCAATTTTGATATCCAAAAACCTTCCGTGTGAACCAGAATAATATCCCCTATTTTCAGATGCGGCAAAACAGCTCTGATGTTGTCATAACGAGCTTTTTGCATAAATCAATGCTTGTTCCAAATCCACTCGCAGGCATCACTCCCGGCGATATCCGCCGGAGAAGTTGTTTCCTGAATTTCGATCGGTGTGTAACCGGGGCCTTTAAAAACAACATCCGGACGATCTTTCCAATCCACGGCCTCGTAAAACGATTTTTGTACCAAACCGCTGCAAGAGTAGCGTTGGCGGCGCAGTAAATTTTTGCGATATGTTTCGCAACAAACAGCCAATAAAAATTTTGATGTTGCCAGGGGGTAATATGGCGTGTCGATATTCATGAGCGTGTAAGAGCGGACGCGGGATTTGATATTGTGAGAGAGCCAAGAAATGCGCTTAATGCCAATATCGTATTTATCGGGATGATTCAGATATTTCTCGAGTCGGTGAATCTCCACCCCGCGCCTGAGAGAGCTGTTAATGCCGTATTGAATGGATTCGATTAAAATATTATTGGAATATCCTTTATCCGAATCATAGGGGTAGATGATTAATGCGGCGTGATCCCAATACGAATCGGTAACTTTGCGGAGCAAACGGCGCATGACACCTTTTTTATGCCTAACCACGATTATATCAGCGACTTCCAACTTTGGCAGTGGACCGTTGATTTTTTCCAATTCGGATAAATGCACCCGCCGGTGCGGAGACCCGTTGCCCCTCTTTTTAATGCTCATAGTTTGTTTGTATGATACAATAAAAACAATATGCTGACAAAAAAATCAATGCAAAAAAAATCCGCGACCAAAAAAAAGGCGGTGCCAAAAAATAATACATCCTGTTTCCCTTCGGATTGGTTCAAAGAAGTACCGGCGCCAATTTTTATTTTGGATGAAAGCGGAGAAATCCTTTACGCGAACGACGCTTTTTGCGAATTGATCGATAAAAAAAGAAAGGCTTGTTTAGCGGCAAAGCCCATGGACATGATGATGGATCAAGAGGAAAATCGAAAATTTTTGAAAGATTTATTGCAAGTTTACCGAGGCATAACAATAAAAAGAGGCATTTACACGTTAAATATTTCCAAAAAAAGCTTTAAAGCGCTTTTGGACATTGCGCCGGTATACGATACAAAAAGAAAAATGGTGCAATACGCCATAGGCATTGTTTTGGATCATGATGCAAAAAAAGGATTACGGAGATTGAGAGAGATTTTTGGGTAGAACCGGGATTGACCAACTCGGCTACGCTCGCGATCTCCGACGGGATTGAGGCGCGGGAATTTGGGTTGTAATCGCAAACCAATAACTAAATAGTTTTTTCTCCATCTTTTCAGGATTGCTATAACGCTTTTTTAATATTGCTTTAAAATTACCATCATGTTTTCTTTGTCGTAAATGACACATTTCATGGAAAACCACATATTCAATTAAATTATCAGGCAATTTGCATAACAAAGAATTAAAACATAGATTTTTGGCCGTGCTGCAGCTGCCCCATTTGCTGCGCATGCGCCTGATGATGATTCTCCTTGGAGCAAACCCCGTGACTTCAACATTTTTTGTCACTATTTCATCAATAAAATGACGTAATTCCGCTTTGTCGAGAGAGACTTTTCTTAATTCTACTTTCTTTCGATTATACTTTTTTATGGAAAAATTTTTGTCATTTATCCATTTTTGATATTTATCAATAAATTTGGGCACATCAAAATTTCCGACATGCGGTATGATTACTATAAGTTCACCTGTTTTAAATTCCAATCTTGGATATTTAATGTTTCTCTTAAGAACTTGATATTCAATTTTTTTGTTTGACGGCATATTGTTCAATAGATTCGAATATCGCTTGTGATAAATTATTGATTTCGTCCAAAGACAGCTTTTCGGTTGCCTTTAGTTTGCGAATCATTTCGCGAATAATCCTGGAAACATTTTGCCTCAAAACAGCCTGACCCTCCCAGCCAGGAATTAAGTTTTCACTAATCTCGTTAAAAATATCTTTAGCTAGTTGTAATGCCTTATCTTTGTTCTGCAAACTTTCAAAAACCACTTCATAAATGCCGAATTCAACATCTTTCAAACCCAAAGCTTCCTGCTCTTGTTCTTTCCCTTTAATTTCTTCTACAATTTCCGCTCCGTAATCATAAAGCTCTTCACAGTCAATCGATTTCTCACGCCACTTTCTAACCAGATCCTGAACCTTCTCCATAATCGTGCGCAATGTCGGATTGCCATGTTGTTCAACCAAAACAAACCTTTCCAATCCGAAAACCATATTCATGGCTTTTTCTTTTTTGTCCATTTTACTACCCAGTACCGTATCAAAATATTTGATATCAAAAGCAAATGACGGCAGATCCTTAGTTATTTCATCAACATACAGTGCTTGATGAGCAGCTTCCAAAGTTTTTGAGAAGTATGCCTTGTTGTTATCGTTGTCGTTTTCGCCTTTGAGTTTTTGTAAATAAGCAAAAATCGCAGAATAGAATTTATAATCAGCTAAATAAATCAATTTAATTTGATTTGTCCCTAAAAGCTCGAAAATTTTCCGCAATTCCCGATAATTCTCTGTAAAGTTTTTTTCCGCATTGCCGTCGCGCAATTTGTCCATGACTTCGGTTAGATTTTCCCGAGTTATCGTTTTAGGCGTCTTGCCAATGATTTCTTTGAGTTTGTCTATCAATTTTTTGAAGTTGTCTGCCAGATATTCGTATTCAAAGGGCACGGTTGTCCCTCGCTCGTCTTCATAATATTTTTCGTGCGCCCGCTTAGCCTCTTTTAAAATTCCGGCGCAATCTACAATCACACCTGCCTCTTTTACATCTCCATACAAACGATTGACGCGCGCAACAGCTTGAAGCAGACGATGCTTTTTAAGCGGTTTGTCAAAATACATGGTTTGCAACATTGGTGCGTCAAAACCCGTCAGCAACATATCGGTGACGATCAGGATTTTAGGATTGGAATCAATACCGGATTTAAATCTGCGAACAATTTCTTCGCGGATTTCTTTGTCGTTTTTAGCGGATGGATACTTAGCTTTCCAATTTGTGTAATAATCGGTTAAAAGTTTTTGATCGCCGATATTAAAAGTCATAACAATTTCCGAAGTCTCCGCTCCCAGCAATTTATCCAATTCCCGCTTGTAAATTACGCAAGCCTTGCGGCTTCCGCAGACCACCATGGCTTTAAAACGATCAACAACAAACTCTTTAAAATGCTCGGCAATATCTTCGGAAATTTTTTCGATCCTCTGTTCGTCTTCCAAAAATAGTCTTATCTTATCCAATTTACGCGCGGCACTATCTTCAATATTTTCCAATTCTTCTTCATCAAAAACATCCTCTTTGCCTATCTGCTCGATCAATAATTTCAAATCATTAGCCGACAGGTGCAATTTTTCCTGGCGCGGCATAAACACAACCGGCACAGTAAAACCATCAACCAAGGATTCATTGATGAAATACTTATCCAAATAATCTTCGCTGTCTACCGGATAACCAAACTCGCGATAAGTATCGCGTTCTTTTTCGTCAACCGGCGTGCCGGTAAAACCAAAATAAAAAGCACTGCGCAAAATATGCTTCATTTGCGCCGCTAAAAGCCCGTATTGCGTACGATGGACTTCATCCAAAAAACAAATGACATTTTTACGATCAGCGATTGTTTTTTGCTTTTCATTATCAAAACCGGCCGGTAGCCACTGCCTGCCGGGTTCAAATTTGTGCAATAACGTGACAAATACTCCCCGCTTGCCCTGATAATTATCCGCCCGTACAACTTGCGCCATATCATCCACACTGCCAACCTTGTTGTGGCTAAAATTCAAATCCAAACTCGATAGCTCATTAGACATCTGTTCCTCCAGATCTTTACGATCTATCATAAAAAAGATGCTCGGTCCGGCTAAATATTTATTAAAATACAATTTATGCGCCGCAAAAATCATAGTTAAGGTTTTGCCCGAACCCTGCCAATGCCAAATCAAACCCTTATTCCGTTCGTCTTTGCCTTCCAAATGATTAACGACGCGTTCGCATATCTTATTAACCGCGCGATATTGCATATAACGGGCAATTATTTTGTTGTAACTGCCTTTTTCCTCACGAACAAAAAGAAAGTTGCGCAGAACATCCAAAACCCTTTCGGGCTTTAATAATTCAGCCAAGGCATCAACCGCGTCCAAACCCGCTTCTTTCCATTCATAAGTATTAACATCTTCCATCCATGGCACAATGGCAAAATATCTGGCTTCAACATCCGCCACAGCGCCGATTTGTATATATTTATAGGCTTCACCGGCTTTGCGCTCGTATTTTTTTATTTGATGATAGGCATCCTCCCACGAAACGCTTAACGAGAGTGGATTCTTACCTTCAACGTTGACCAAAGGGATGCCATTTACATACAAAACAATATCCGCCCGCACTGTTTCCGCACCTTTAAAATAGACTTCGCGGGTTGTGATAAATTCATTATTATTCAGATTCTCAAAATCAAACAAATTGACGATTTTAACCACCTTGTCCTGATGGAACTTAACGCCCACGCCGTATTTTAAATAATGGAGCATTTGTTTTACGCCGGTTTCGCCGTTTGGAACCAATTTTATCTCTTGGATCACATCGTCCACCTCTTTATCCGTAATACCCAAATTTACATTGATTTTAAGCAATGCTTTGCGCAAATTATTTAATAAAAGCGGTTCATCAAAACCCGTACGTTCCAATTCACTCCCCGCCACAAACCGCCAGCCGGATTGAACCAGCTTATCTTTTAAATAATCCGTAATTAATTGTTTTTCTGATTCTTGTTTCATATATTTACTTCCTCCACATCAATCTCTCCGCTCATTAACCTGTTAAGTGTAGTATTAAATAATTCTTCATGCAATTGCTTTTGTTTTTGCGCCGACTCTATTCGCTCGTCCACTTTTTCCAGAATTGAAGCGATTTCTTTTTGTTCGATTATTGATGGCAAAGCAAATTTATATTCAACTAAGAAGTCTTTTGGAACTCTTTTTTGCCCACAAGCGCCCGACATATTTTCGGCGGCAGTTTTTCTGAATTTCTCAATATTAACCAAATAGCTAATAAATACTGGCAGTATTCTTTCCGATGATCTAATAATGTGAAACTCAGTGCTTCCAAAGCAGTAGTATAATTTATCGTTTCTATACAAACCGCCTTTACCGTTTTCCATACAAGGGGTAATTTTTGCAAATAAATAATCACCGCTTTGAAACTTTGTGAATCCATTTTTAACATCCTTGTATAATCTCTCTTGTATATTTTTGATATAACCATCATTAGAGACATCCGCCATTGTGATAAATCCAACTCTGGCATTATCTTCTAAACCATTATTGCTACGTGGATTTACTTCTGCCACGTCTCCTAACCTAACCACTTCCCAACTCTCCGGCATTTTCCCAACTTCTGTTTCTTTCAGATTCTCTCCTCTCGTTCCCTCACTAAACAGTTTTTTCATTAAAGACTTTTTTAATTCCTTGGTTTTTTCAATAATTTCTTTTTGTGCGCCAATCTCGGATTGAATGCTGTCTAGGATTTTGACGATTTTGAGTTGGGTGGGGAGGGGGGGGTGAGGTATTTCCAATTTTTTATAATCGGTAAAATTCAAATTTCTTATTCCCGTTGTTCTCGCTTGCAAACTTTCTGTGCCTCCCGACTTGTAAAAAAACAATAGATAAAATAACAAATAGCTCGGAAAAACTTTGGTCTGGTCTAAGACTCTGATTCTACTAGTAAAATTACTAAAACTAAAGTAATTATCATCTTTGTCAAACAAGGCTACTCGACCAACCGGTTGCGCTGGACCACCACCGGATCTTTCCAACAAAATATCCATTTTTTGCAGTTCACGATCTTTAAATTGTTTCTTATCTACATCGAGAAGTGCGACGTCATCAAAGGACAGCCTGCCATCATTCCTGAAATTTGTATTTCTTAATACTCTCGCTCGAACCAAATCATTAGTTTTGCCCGACCAAAGACCGCTCTGCAAATCGAAGATTTCTTTATCTTCAAGTCTTATTATTTGCCATTTAGTTTTCATATTTTGGTGTGATTAGACAGTATCCAACTGTATATCCATTTTCTTTAAGTGCTGATATCCGTTCGACTAGATCGACTTTAGCAAATAACGTAAATGGGCTCTTCTTTTGATTAGGATTGAAGATCGCTAGTATTATTTTATTTTCCGAAGGATTACTAACATTTATTCCAAGTTTCGTCTCAGCTTCCTTTCTAAAACCTTCATCTCCAGCAAATAATTTACCGGAAACATAGCTTTGAGAGAACAGACATCTCAAGAAGGCACCCCTACCCTTTTTAACATGTATTATGTCTTTACGACCGGGATCATAGATATCTGAGAACTCAATGTTGCCAGATAATAATTTCTTTCTGTGCGCCTGTACAAGGTCTTTATTATCATTAAATATTCTTTCTAAAAATTCATCTTCTTCTTCAGGTTTGCCGTTTTTCACCAACCAATCTTTTAAATAAGGAACTTCTATGTGATTGATTTGTAAAAATTCTTTTTCAGTTTCCTCGATTACCTCTTGGTTTGCCTGGTACCATTTTTTATTAACCCTAAAATACACACTGTTGTTGTAATTGATTTCACCCTCTAATAAATCCATTATTTTTTTCTTTTGTGTATGCAGTTTTTGACCATTCTCATCCATTCCTAGCAAACTAATATTTTGCGGGTTATCGCTATTTAATTTCAAGGCCTCTTTTAAGATTGAATCTGCATCATCAAAAGCGATTAGTTGTTTACCGATTTTCACCCTATCGCAAGCTAGTTGGATCCTTTCATCGCCGTAGCAAAGAAATATATCATCAAAAATACTATTTTTTATTTTGTCTATTAACTTTGCATCTAAATCTTGATGAATGTCCTTAGGTGCTTGTTTAAGTCCGGATATTTTTACCGATGGTTCCTTTGTTTCCGTCTCTAGCAATAAATCCAACAAACTGACAACTTCAACAAAATTCTTCTTTCCTGATATAACAAGTGAAGTAGTTCCACATATAGACCTCCCAATTCTAATATCATGACACTCCCCAGCAATCTGCCTTAAGACACTTTTTTTATTAATCTTGTCTGATTCAGGAATATATTTACCTCTCAACACCCTGTTGAAGCTAAAGATATTTCCTATCGGAATTTTTTGAATTAAAGTTTTTAAACCATGAGGATCTGCTGCTCTAAGAGAAATGTCAATGCCGTAATCCTGAATTGCATGATCATGAATATCAGCATAACCATAGCCTGCGGTCAGCGCGAATTGGCTATCATCTTTTTTAAATAAAATTATTAATGAAGAATAAATATTCTTTCCAATTTTGTTGACATCGACTAGATTCTTGATTAAAGGCAACCACGTTGGAAGCTGGGGTAGCGAAGTTTTCGTATAGATAAAATAACTCCAACCGTTTTCCATTCCATGGTTTATAAGTTGGTATTGTTGTTTTATTAAAGATGCGTCAAAATCACCCAGCATTTTATAGAGCGCAATCTTAGATAGCTTATTTTCTTCAGATCTCCTGGACATAACTATTATTCAACCTCCCCGCCTTCCCCCAACTCCAGCAACTTAATCTGCTGAAGTGGCGCGAGGCCGCTTAAATCGCCGTATAGGCCAATGGTGTTGTTGATTACTTTTTGGATTTGCTTTTCGCGTTCATTCCAGATTTTTTGATAGGCTAGCTTTTCTTTGTCCAAGCCGTTTTTCATGTTGGAGAAAGCTTCAACAATAGCTTCAACCCGCTGGCGAAATTCTACGCCGGTAAGATAACTGAAAATTACATCCATCTTTGCATCCTTACCAACCGCCATAGCCTTTTCACGGTTTACGGCCTCGAGCGTTGCACGCAAGGCTGTTGCCAGAGCTATGGCCAATTTGATATTGCATACCCAAACGCCTTCACGGTATTTGAAAGATTCAATATCATCAGGCAAAACCGTTGAGACAATTACGGCCAGCTCGGCCTTAACAACGCGCTGATCATCTTTCAGTTTGGTGATCCAATTGTCTGTCCAATTTTTAGTCTTTTTTGACTCCCAAATAATCTGACCGCACAAACGGCCGGAACGGTCATAAACTTTTTGGATGATATCCGCGCCGTTCACGCCTTTGGGAACCGGATTGATTTCATCGTTTGGAAATTCTGCTTTTAATAAGTCTTCCAGCTCCAATTCTAAAACTTCGCCCTGGGTTTGCTGGGAGCCTTGTTCCAGTTTTCGTTTCAGTTCCTCGTTAACTTTGTTAGCATCGCTGATTTTCTTTTCCAGTTGGGCAATCTTGTATTGCTCGGCCTCGGCCGCTTTTTTACCGGCTTGTTCTTCGATTTTTATTCTTTCTTCATCCAATTGCCTTTGAATTTTAAGTTCAAATTCTTTTTTATCGGCTTCCAGATTTTGCCTTTCCATTCTTAATTTCAGCGCCTCGGCATTGGCGTTGGATAGTTTTTGATCTTTTTCCTTTAACTGATCTTCCAGAATCTTCATTTCCGCTTCTTTCTCTTTGGCCGCCTGCTGTTGCGAAGTGCGGATTATATCGGCTTTTTCGGCAATTAGTTTTTCCGCAACTTTTTCTGCGACCAAACCATCTACAGACTTTTGCGCTTCCGCGATCTCCAGTTCTCTTTTGTTAAGAGCGTCTGATTTATTTTGTAATTCCAAATCCTTGGCTTTTTGCTCGGCCGCTAATTGGCTTTTGATTTTATCTTCAATCTGACGCGTTAAAACCGCATCAATAGAGATTGATTCTCCGCAGGCCGGGCATTTGATCTGTTGTTCTTCGTTAATCATATAATTACTCCGATTTCAATAATTTTGTATTGTATACAGCCAGTTCCGTTCTAACTTTGCGCTCCATAGCTTCGCGTGAAACATTACCGGCGTTGTTTAGGATTTCCTTATCGTTCAATACCAGAAAATCATCCAACTTCTTAAGCCAATCCTTCATATACATAACCCTCTGCTCCACACTTTGCAATTCAGCGAAAGAGAGGAATTGCTCAACTAACAAATTAAGTCGTTTGAGTTCCAATTCCTGCAAATAGTTTTTGGCTACTTCGGCTTGTTCTCTGGTGATAATTTCGCCTTTCCAATTAGTTAATCCAAGATTCTCTTTCGTGCTGTCTATGCGACTGCTTACAATTTCGGCGGCCGTTAAACCAGTAATCGCAAAATGAAATTTATTCTGCACCGTGGAAAAAAACTTTTGTGCATAATCGGTTTTTGAGCTGTAGTCGGCGCTGGTGGCAAAAACATCTCTTACTTTTTGGTAAAAATTTGCTTCCGAAGTACGAATTTTACGAATCCGCTCTTCCAACTCCTCAAAATATGATTTTGGTACTTTCCCGCTCTCCAACCGCTCATCATCCATAACAAAACCCTTAACGATATATTCCTTTAGCTTCTGGGTGGCCCAAATGCGGAATTGTGTGCCGCGAAGGGAATTAATTCTGTAGCCAACCGAAATTATGGCATCCAAATTATAATGTTTGACTTGATAATTTTTACCGTCTGTGGCAGTTATCGAGTAATCCTCGGTAACTGAATTTTCGCCTAATTCAGCCTCTTTAAATACATTCCTTAAATGCAGGCTAATATTATCCACAGAACAGTCAAATAATTCCGCCATTTGCTTTTGGTTAAGCCAAACTGTCTCGTTTTCCAGCTTAACCTCCAACTTTGTTTGGCCGTCTTCTGTATTGTAGATGATTATTTGATTGGATTTTTCTTCCATATTTTTTAGACTTTAAGATTTTTAAAAATCAGATCCAAATCATGCTTGATTTTCCGCTCTTGTTCTTCGGTCTGTTTTATATCTGACAGAATATCTCCAATCAGTCTGTAAGTGGTGTTATCAGGAGCGGCGACAAAACGGGACGGCGATAAATTATAGTCCGCTTCTTTGGCTTCGATTATGCTGATAATCTTGGAAAACCCATCCGTTACAGAGAAAGCTTTATAACACTCTGCGATTTTTTGAATATTCACCGCTGTTAAAAAATTCTTAGGTTTGCCCTTTTCGAATTCCGCGGAAGCATTTATCAATAATATTTGATTCTTTCTTTCACTTGGTTTGTTTTTATTAATGACCATGATAATGCCCGGCGCACCGGTGTTGTAAAAAAGATTTTCAGGCAATAATATCACGCATTCAATCAAATCCCTCTCCACAAATTGCACGCGAATGGCTTTTTCGCGATCGCTTTTTTTGCCGCTGCCTCGCGATACTGCACCGGTATCTAAAACGACCGCCAGCTTACCTTTGTCGTTCAGAGATGAATACATGTGCTGTACCCAAGCCCAATCAGCTGATTGTTTTGTGGTGAATCCAAATGGAAAACGATGTTGCCAAAAATCTCCTTTCTTTAAAGTTTCTTCATCATAAGTATCCTGATTCCAAGGTGGGTTAGAAATAATTTTGCTAAATTTTTCCACGCCATCTTTTTGCTTAAACTTTGGCCAAAGCAAAGTGTCGCCATCTTTTAATTCGGCGTTTTTAATATCGTGGATAATCAAATTCATTTTAGCTAAAGCTAGAGTTTTTGGATTGACTTCTTGGCCATAGAGAAACATGCTATCAGCTTTATCTTTGCCAAAATTCTTGGCGACGTATTGATGGCTCAAAATCAACATGCCGGCCGATCCGGCAGAACTGTCGTATATTCTTTCTTGAGGTTGCGGCTCCAATAATTCGGTCATCAAACGGATAACCTCGCGGCTGGTGTATACCTCGCCTTCTTTGGCCTTCTGTGGTGCAAAATAACGTAATATCCACTCATAAGCATCACCAAGCATGTCGGCTGATGCAGTGTCCAAAGAATAGATGCTGAAAAGCTCTATCAACTGCCGCAAAATTTCGATGTTTTCAGTATTCTTGGTAAACTGCTCAAAATTATATTGTGCAAAAATGTCGCTGATAGATGAGTTGCGATTAGCAAGTTCATGCAATGCAGTAGAAAAATTTTGCGAAAGCTTGAGCGGATCTTTGCGAATTTCATCCCATAAATATTCTGCCGGTAAATCCAAATCGTGATAAGCCGGCTCCTTAGCCTCCTGTCGTGCTTCTTCTTCGGTGAATCCTTCCTTAAGTAGTTTATTTAGCTCTTTTTCATAATCTGCTTTCCATTTATCCGAGATACGTTTGTAAAATAAAAGAAGCAGAATAAAGGTGTAATCGACGCGCGTACGGATAATATCCGCGGCCCGTTTTAAAATTGAATCAAGTTCGTTTCGAGTTAATTCTTTCTTTGCCGTTGGGATCAAGGGGACGAGGGTGTAGATTCTTTGACGGGCATCTATAGTATCTTTTCTGGCTTTGAGCAAACCGTATTTCTGTAGCTCGGCTAATATAATCTTAGCTTGCGGTTTGTCGTCTTTGTGTTTGTTCGCTAAATAATCAAAAGCCTCCGCTGAGGTGAAGTCCATTTCCTTGAATTTGTCGGCCAGAGAATAGTAACGTTCTTTCAGCCAATTCTGCATGTTGTCAGAGTTATTCATAAAAGTAGGTTATATAGATTTATTTCGATATTCCTATTATAGGCTCTTCACCGATTTTTTGTCAATATTCAAAAGCCGATTTCTCAAGAAATCGGCTTTGTTGTCATATATTTCTTCTTAATTTTCCTCCAAAAACTTCTTTGCTTCGAGCGCGGCCATGCAACCGGTTCCCGCGGAGGTGATGGCTTGGCGGTAGACGCGGTCCATAACATCGCCGGCGGCGTAGATACCCTCGATGTTGGTTTTGACGCCACTTGCGACTATATAGCCCTCCGCATCGGTTGTGATGAGATCTTTGCAGAAATCCGTGTTGGGGCGGTGGCCGATGGCAATGAAAACGCCGTCTATTGGCATTTCCGATAATTCATTGGTCTGATTGTTTTTGATGCGGATTTTTTCCAGTTTCATCTCTCCCATGAACTCGTCTACCTCCGTGTTGAACATGAACTTGATTTTGGGGTTGGCTTTGGCACGCTCAAACATTATCTTGCTGGCGCGGACCGCATCTTCGCCTTTGCGGACGATGACTGTAACCGATGTTGCGACCTTGGCCAGAGTTTGCGCATCTTCCATGGCAACATCTCCGGCGCCGACAACTGCAACATTTTTATCGCGAAAGAAAAAGCCGTCGCAAGTGGCGCAACCCGAGACTCCCCTGCCTTTAAACTTTTCCTCGGACTCGGTGCCGAGCCATTTGGCCACGGCGCCCGTGGCGATGATGACGGTTTTGACTTTTCCGGATGTTTTTTCGCCATGCAAAATAAAACCATCATCAACTTTTTCGATTTTAGTCACTTTACCTTCGAGCAAGTTTGTACTGAAACGAGCCGCTTGCTGTTTGGAGCGCTCCATAAGCTCGGGGCCCATGATGCCCTCGGGAAAGCCGATGAAGTTTTCGACTTCGTTGGTTGTTGTGAGTTGGCCGCCGGGTTCGGGGCCAAGCCAGAGCGCGACGGAAAAGCCGGCGCGAGCGGCGTAAACAGCGGCCGAGTAGCCCGCAGGGCCGGCACCGATTATGCCGATATCGGCAATTACTTCATTTTCATTCATAGTATATAAATAGTTATAGCAATTAGTCGTAGTACTTAGTCTTAGTCTTAGTCTTAGTCTTAGTCTTAGTCTTAGTCTTAGTCTTAGTCTTAGTCTTAGTCTTAGTCTTAGTCGTAGTAATTAGTCGTAGACGATTGGTAGGTACTTTATTACTTGTACGATTGTTTGGCAACATTTTAACGGCTGGTCATAATTATTATGATGGTTTAGTATAACCATATATTATGAATATAAAAATGATCCGATGGATGTTGCCGCTATTTTGTACCGTGGCCATTTTCACCACTTTCACCTTGCCGGTGACAGCACAAACCACAACTGATGCAACCGAGGTGCCGGCCGTAATGATTAATAATGGCGCCGGGGATTTGACGGAAACCGAAGGATTATCTGTTGTCGGCGAGAATACAAAACCAGTAGACGATTTGTTTGAAGCCAAGGTTTTGGAAATAACGGAGGAGCGCCAAGTTAACAGCGCGGATGGGACACGGGTTACGCAACAGAATATAAAGATGAAAGGAGTCGGAGACAAGTGGAAAAATGTGGAATTTTCGTTTATCGGAATATCAGAAGTAATCGCCATCAGCTCCAATGTTTATAAAAAAGGCGACAGAGTCTTAGTGAATCATCAAATAGATTCGGATGGCAACGATGTTTATTATATAGCCGATTACGTAAGACGCTGGCCATTGTATCTTTTGGCTTTTTTGTTTGCGCTCACGATTACCCTGGTTGGCAAAGCGCGCGGCCTAAGATCTTTAATCGCTCTCATTATCAGTTTTTTGATTATTCTGAAAGGCACAATACCTTTAATTTTGGCCGGGTGGAACCCACTTGCGGTTGGGATAGCAACATGCGTTTTGATTTTTATTTTTCTCATCTATATAACCGACGGATGGAGCCATAAAAGCCATCTGGCGATATTCAGTTTGGCAATTTCGATGGTAGTCGTGGCTTTACTCTCTTGGATTTTTACTTATTTAACCAGGCTCACGGGAACCTCGAGCGAGGAAACTTTGTTTTTAATCGGCATCGGAAAAAAAGCTATCGACTTTAAAGGTTTGTTTTTATCCGGAGTATTAATCGGCGCCCTGGGTGTGTTGGATGATATAGTAATCGGGCAAATAGAGGCGGTGGATCAAATCAAAAAAGCCAATCCCAAATTGCCCGTGCGGCAATCTTTCAAATTGGCGCTGAATGTTGGCAATGCGCATATAGGCGCTATGGTCAACACATTGTTTTTGGCTTATGCAGGTGCCTCGTTGCCGCTCTTGATTTTATTTTCCGTACACGAACCGCCATTTTTAACCTTTGGACAAGTCATAAACAGCGAGCTTATAGCGAGCGAGATCGTGCGGACTTTGGTTGGCAGTTTGGGAATAGCCTTGGCCATGCCGCTTGCTACATATTTGGCAACAAAATTCTACCGACCCAAAACTTAAGCCAAGTGCTTGATGTAATTGACCCTAATTGCAACCGGGTCGGCGTTGTGTTTGAGGTCAAATTCCGAAATAGAACTCAAGCCGGGGATTATTTTGCTTTTGCAACCCAACAAACCAAAGAGAATTTGCATTGCATCCGAGTGAGAAACCACAATAACGGTTTCCCGTTCATATTTTTGTATCAACCCATCCAAAAAAGTCGTTAATCGTTTTTTAAAATGGTCGGCATCTTCATCCGTATCCTTGATGCGCAGATCTTTGGTGAGCATAACGGTTACATCGGGCATGCTATCCGATATAACATACGCGGTTGCAACGGCACGCAGAATGTCACTGCTGTAAATATAACCCACTTTATACGCGCTTAGATGGTGCGCCAGTTTTTCGGCTTGATTTTTGCCGGTATCGGATAGAGCGCCGATAACGCCTCCGTTTTGCTCATAACCTTTATAATCCAAATTTACTTCCGCGTGCCTGACAATTATAAGTTTCATATTATTTTCTTCCAATGGATAAATATTGCCAACCCGCCTCTTTGGCGCGGACCGGATCAAAAAGGTTGCGCGCATCAACAAGCAGATCGCCCTCTGAGGCGCCGCGAAGTTTGACGAGATCGATTGTGCGGAATTGCTCCCATTCCGTGGCTATGATAACCGCATGCGCGCCTTCGGCGGCTTTATAGGGGCAATCCAGATGCGCGAGCTCATAGCCGTCCAAATCTTTGGAGCTGACGGAGGCCGCCGGGTCGTGGGCTGTGATTTCGGCTCCTTTGCTTACAAGATAGCGGATCATTTCAATGGCCGCGGATTCACGAGTATCATCCGTATTACCTTTAAATGCCAAACCGAGGATGGTTATCTTTTTTTGATCCAAACTGCCGAGTTTTTCTTCGAGGCGCTTGGCCATGCGGATGCGTGAATGTTCGTTCTGTTCGTGCGCCGCGTTGACGACCGGGAGCGAGACACCTTTTTGTTTGGCCAGATAGCGCATGGCGCGGACATCCTTAGGGAAACAACTCCCGCCCCAACCCGGGCCGGCTTTTAAAAACTCTTTGCCTATGCGCGGATCGGAGCCGATGCCGAGTGCGACATGAGATATATCGGCACCGACTTCTTCGGCTAAGACAGCCATCTCATTAATGAAGCTAATCTTAGTCGCGAGGAAAGAATTGGCCGCGTACTTTGTAAGTTCCGCCGAACGGCGATCCATTACAAGTTTTGGGCAATCGACGTGTTCATAGGCTTGGAGCATGCGATCTTTAGCATTATCTGCCGTGGTGCCGATAATGATGCGGGCCGGATGGAGAAAGTCGTAAACCGCATGACCCTCGCGCAAGAACTCGGGATTGGAAACAACGTCGACTTCTAGGCCGGAAGCCTCGCGGATTACTTCTTCAACCCGTTCCGCCGTGCCAACAGGTACAGTACTTTTATCGGCAATGACGGTATAAGTTTTGATATGTGCGCCAATATCGCGGGCCGCGGCTTCAACATATTGCATGTCAACCGAACCGTCATCAGCGGATGGCGTGCCCACAGCGATAGAGATCAGTTCAGCACCTGGGATGGCATTTTCGTAAGAATCGGTAAAAAATAAACGGCCGGCTTGGACGTTTCGCAGAACCACAGAATCCAATCCGGGCTCATATATGGGCATTATCCCCTCTTTAAGTTTTGCGATTTTATCGGATTGGACATCCAGGCAGGTAACGATATTGCCCAGCTCCGCAAGACAGGCTCCAGATACTAAGCCGACGTAGCCGGTACCGATTATAGTGATTTTCATATGTGTATATTAAACCATCTGAGAGTATGCGTGGCAAAGAAATGTCAACCATAAAACCGCCCGTAGGCGGTTTTAGTTAAATTACAATATTCAATATTCTCCCCGGAACATAGATTACTTTTTTAGGCTCTTTGCCATCCAAATGCTTCTTTAGATTTTCATCTTGAGAAGCCGCGTCCATAGCCTCATCTTCTTTGGCATCGGGCGGGATGCTGATTTCACCGCGGACTTTGCCATTGATTTGCACGCCGAGGGTTATTATGTTTTCAACCAATAAATCCGGATTGAACTTTGGCCAAGCTTCCAAGTGGATTGATGATTTGTTGCCGAGATCGTGCCAAATTTCTTCGGCGATATGCGGTGCGAATGGAGCTACGAGGCAGAGATATGATTTGTAGTCCGCATCCGTGATTGATTCGGATTCGAGGAGAGTGTTGGTTAGAATCATGAGTTGCGAGATAGCCGTATTGAAGTGCATCGAGTCGATATCCTCCCCAACTTTTTTGATGGACTTGTGCAATAAACTTTCGTACATCGTACCTCGTCCATCGGACAATTTAGCGGTAGGATTCGTTGTTCGTAATTCGTCGTTCGTAGTTCGAGTTTCATGGAGTGTCCAGATTTTATCGAGGAAGCGTTTGATGCCTTGGATGCCATGCGTATCCCAAGGTGCATCCGTATCAAATGGACCCATAAACATTTCGTAGCAACGAAAAACATCCGAGCCGTATTCGGAGATGACATCATCCGGATTAACTACATTGCCTTTGGACTTGGACATCTTTATTCCACCCTCGCCTAAAATCATTCCGTGAGCGGTGCGCTTGGCATAAGGTTCGTTGCCGCAAGACTCGGGGATGTGGCCAAGGTCGTGCATAACTTTGTACCAAAAGCGGGAATATAAAAGATGAAGTGTGGTGTGCTCCATTCCGCCATCATAAAGATTAACCGGCATCCAATATTTGAGAGCTGCGGGCGACGCGAAGGCTTGATCGTTTTCCGTATCGCAATAGCGCAAGAAATACCAAGATGAGCCCGCCCAGTTGGGCATGGTATCGGTTTCGCGTTTGGCATGGCTACCGCAAGCGGGGCAAGCTGTGTTGACCCAGTCGGTGATGGTTGAAAGTGGTGATTCACCGCTGTCAGTTGGTTCGTAGTTTTCGACATCAGGAAGAAGAATGGGAAGTTCCGATTCGGCAACGGGTTGCCATCCGCATTTTTCGCAATAAACCATGGGAATGGGTTCGCCCCAATAGCGCTGGCGCGAGAATACCCAATCACGTTGCTTGTAGTTGACCTCGGCTTGTCCATAACCGTTTTCTTTTAGCCAAGCTGTGATTTTTTGAGATGCTTCGGCAGTCTCCATGCCATCCAAAAAACCGGAATTTATCGAGATGCCGACGCCCGAGTAACAAGCTGATTCCACTCTAAGCTGATCGGGTTCGCCTTTGGTTAATATCGACAACGAAGCAATTTGATCTAATGCCGGCGGGCGAACAACGGGAATAATCGGCAAATCAAACTTTACCGCAAATTCATAATCACGCTCGTCGTGAGCGGGAACGGCCATTATGGCGCCGGTGCCGTAGCCCGAGAGGACATAGTCGGCGATCCAAATCGGGATTTCTTTACCTGTCGCAGGATTGATTGCAGTTAAACCCTGAATTTCCACTCCTGTCTTTTCTTTATTTTCTTGGCGATCGCGATCGGATTTTTTGCGGGTTGTATCTTGATAATCTTTTACTTCTTTAATGTTTTCGATAGCTTCGTGATCTATCCAAGAAATGATGAGAGGATGCTCGGGAGAAAGAACTAAATATGTTGCGCCAAACAAAGTATCGGGGCGAGTGGTGAAAACTCGAATTTCGTATTTCGTATTTCGTATTTCGAATTTAATCAGCGCGCCGGTTGAGCGACCGATCCAGTTGATTTGCTGGGTTTTTATCTTATCGAGATAATCGACGTTCGCGAGTTCATTGATGAGACGATCGGCATATTTGGTGATGCGCATCATCCATTGCTCTTTTTCGCGCTTTTCGACTTCGCCTCCGCAACGTTCGCAGACACCGCCTTGCGCCTCTTCGTTGGATAATCCAATTTTGCAAGATGGGCACCAGTTGATTGTTGTGGTGGTTTTAAAAGCTATGCGCTTTGTGTCTTGATAATCACGGATCGCCGAGTCGCCAGCTTTTTTAATCTCGTCGGGAATTTCGAGATCTGATATTGGACGAGCTTTTTCCAATATCTCATCAAAGTAGGCATTGTAAAATTGAATGAACATCCATTGTGTCCATTTGTAATATTTGGGATCGGTTGTATTTACTTCGCGCGACCAATCGAAACCGGTGCCCAGTGATTGGATTTGGCGTTTGAAGGTGGCAACATTTTTCTCCGTGATTTTTGCAGGTTGCATCTTTTTTTTGATGGCCGCGTTTTCCGTTGGCAAACCAAAAGCATCCCAGCCGATTGGATAAATGACATTTAAACCCTGCATGCGTTTTTTGCGGGAGACTATATCCAAAGCTACGTAAGAGCGTGGATGGCCGACGTGCAAGCCATCGCCGGATGGGTAGGGAAATTCCACCAAAGTGTAAAATTTTTGGGCATTGATTTCGGAGGGCTGTTTGGCGCGATAAGTGCCGTTTTCTTGCCACCATTTTTGCCATTTTGTTTCGATGTCTTGAAAGGGATATTTAGTTGCCATAATGGGAATAAATTATCACGAGAATTCAGGATTGTAAATCATCCGCTAACGTACATCGTACAAAAATGAATACAAAAATCCCCCATCGTTAAATGGAGGATTTTGATTTTTTGGTTGGTACTTAGCGAGCTTCGGCAGGGCGGGCCATATTGACCACGATCTGACGACCACCCATATCGGTTTCATTGAACATTTCAATGGCCTTCTCGGCAGCAGCTTCGTCTGTCATTTCGACGAAAGCGAATCCGCGAGGACGGCGTGTTTCACGATCCAATGGGATGAAAACCGAGACAACGTCGCCGGCTTGGCTAAACATTTCCTCGAGTTCCGCATCAGTTGCGCGATAAGGTATACCACCTACAAATAATTTTACAGGCATGCGTATAACATGAAGAATTAAAACTGGACTTCTTTGCGCACACCAGACGTAAAACTACATCCTACTCCTTCGACCCTGTCACGCACTGCGTGATAGGATGGCATTCGCACGAACATTCCAATACGTAGGATAGCACAAATCCCCAAAAATTGCAATAGCCGAGGCAACCGAATCGGCGATGGGATCGAATAACGGAACTATCCGAACATGAGCCATTCGGGCTTAAACATAAGCAAAAGGCCGATAATAACCATCAAGGCGCCGCCTACAAGGTGAGAAAAACGCGAGTATTTTGTGCTTAAACCGGTCATTTTAAGTGTAACCATGGCCAAAACGAACACAAACATGTCGTCTAACATGAATACAACTATATAAAGAAGTATGTACAGATAATATTGCCAGGCCGGAAGATTGTTCATGGCCAGTATTTGGGTGTACACGGCGGGCAGACCGGCGGAACAAACCAGCTCAACCAAATTAACCACAAAAGCCAAGGCCACTATGCCGGCCAAAGCCAACCAAAAGGATCGGCGGTTGGCTATTTCTTTTAGGCCGGCAAAAACTTTTTGCCGGCGCTCGGTGCCGGTAACTTTGCAAGTTCCCTCTTTGTTAACAAAAAATTCTTTTATATTGTATGCTCCCCCGCCAAGCGCGACCAAGGCGATGAGCAACCTTATCCAAAGGATGAACCCCAGAAACAAAATCAGGTTGAGCCACGCGGCCATAAAAATGTAATAAACGGATGCCGAAGCCGCGATAAAAGCCAAACCCAAAATCCACATCCGGCGCCTGTCGCGCATACCCAAAAGCAAGCTGATTAAAAATACCAGAGTCCACATTGCACAAGGATTAAAACCATCCAAAGCTCCGAGCAGAACGGTTAATACGGGGAGCGAAATCGAGGCTGTGATTATTTCACCGATAACGGGTACATTGATAGTAGCCGGCAATTCGCGATGAATCTTCATATCCGCAAGAGGTTCTGCGGATATTGCCGCGGAATCCGTAGCCATGCCAACGGCAATATCACCACTTAAAGAATCTTTAATTGGCTCCACAAACTCCTTTGGTGTCGTTTCCGGATCGGGTGGACTATGGGAAACCTCGGGATCCGTCGAGGGTTCGGATTCGGATTTGGGCGGAGATATACCGGAGGTGCTTTGGATTATGGGTTGGACGATATCCGCACAACCGGTTGCGAGGCAAACATCTACGGCATCGTGAATTTGCTTGCCGGTTGTAATATCATCGAAATAGCCAATAATAATTTGATCACCAACTACAAGCAAAGGCACACCGCGAACATCAGCGCCGGTTTGTTTACCGATCTCAACCAATAGATCTAAGTTTTTTTGATTGTGGTAAACCTCAAAATCTTTAAGCTCGATATTGGGATGTTCATTTTGCAGTTCTTGCAAAAAAATTTTTTCTTGCGCGCAATGAGGGCAGCCATCACCCCAAAAAAAGTAAAGCGGCCCTATGGTTTGAGCTTGCAAAATCACTCGACCATTAAACAAAAGAGAACAACTGAAAATTATGATGTATAACCATTTATTCTTCATAGGAATTATTTTTGAGATCAATACGTATGGCCTTGCCTTTTATGATGGCACCCGCCAATTTTTTTTCGGCGGATATGAGCAAGCGGTGAAAAGTACTTTGGGAAATATTCATGCGCGAGGCGGAAGCGATCTGATCGAGATCGCTTACATGGTAAAGGCGCAAAGCCTCGACTTCGTCGGCCGAAAGAATCTCTTCTTCAAGAGATTTTAACGGGATGCCGCGGGGTTTAAAATATAAGACGTCCGGATTGCTCCGGATGCGTCTTATTTTACGGGGACGCACCATAATTTGATTATTATACCTCAAATTATGCACTGCGTCTGCCACGGCCTAAGCCTGTTCCTTGACCGATACCTCTGCCTTGGCCTGTGCCGACACCTCTTCCGCGGATGCCGCGGCCTCTGCCAAGAGGACGGTCTTCAGAAACACCGACCGAACCAACATTGCATGAGCCTAAACCGAGCCCGGTTTTTGGCCCTTGGCCGCGAGGGCCTGTTTTATCTTGATTGGGCATAATTGTATCAAATAATAATTAATAAATAATAAAGAACAAAGAATAAAGAATAAAATCTGACGACCTTTATTATGAATATATATTCATAACTGTATTTTGTCAAATACGGGCGGCGTATGGTACCATTTTGGGCAATATGATTAAGAAACTGATAATACTTACAACAATCATTTTGGTGGTTATTGGAGCCGGTTGCGCCACTGAAGAACTCCCCCGCAATGCGCCGGCCATTTCAGGTACCCCGGCCGTTGTTCCCGCTTCGGAAGCGAGCTCGGCGCCGGATGAACTGATGCCGAAAACCAAAATGGCCATGCCTTGTTTGCAATTTAAACATAAAGAAGGATTTTTAAACTGGCTCGAGGCTTACAGTGCGGGCGGCGCGGAACAAGCAATTAAAATGGCGCAAAATATCAACTTGCCGGATAAACCGGAGGCACAGTTAATTGAGGCGTTGAAAACTTCGCAGGCTCCCGGAGCCTTGCAAACCAGCCTTTGCAATATCCATAAACAGCTGGGTATATTCACTTGGGCGGTTGAGTTTGCGGACGCGACACAAATATACACTTACAGAAATCCAAACCACGAACAGATAACGGTTGCCATGGCAGCCCGCACCGAAGCCGGGCAAGAAATTACATCTTCAACGGATTTGACCAAATTGGGTATGCCGCTTTGCCTGCCAAAAACCATTACTTCATCCGAGTTAATCTGGTTTTGCGGTACTCCCTATGAAGCTTGGAAGGAAGTGCACGTAAACCGTAAAATGGGTAACATGGTACAATTGCAATGTGAGCCGAATGCGGAAGGCAAACCGGCCTTGGGTTGCCTGGATCCAACCGCGGAACAATAAAACATACCGCACACCCTTGCAATGCAAAATTTGGGAATTTGATTTTTATATGCCGGAGACCTGGATATCCAGGCCTTCGGTTTTGCGAAAACCGATGCGATCGGGGGCATAATCATTTGATAATCCCATCATGGAGGCAAAGATGATGGCTTCCTCGCCATGGCGGTCGCGGATGGCGTCGATGAAATCTCCCAATCCGACGCGACGCGTCGAATATCCCTCTTTATTAAAGAGGGTTTTTTCTAGCGGAAAGTGGAGTTGATGGAGGGGTGGGACCAGGTCGGTTAGCGTGATGGCTAAAAAAGTTACTTGTTCGCCGTGCCAGATTTGTTCCAGTGCTTGCGTGGCCGAATAAACCAAGCTGAAAGGATCGTTGACGGGATCGACGAACTTAACCGTGGTACATGGTCCTTGGTACATGGCCCTGGCTTCGGCATCGGAGGCGAAGTTGGCTTGGATTGTCATAGCGCGGGAGTAGTAGCCAAAACTGCGGAGACGGCGGCCGGCGCGTTCGGTGAGGCGGAGTAGGATTGGCAGGATTAGATTTTGTTCGTTGGCGCGCCTGGGGACGCAGAAGGAGTGGCCGACGGATTTTGGTATATCGTCGCTCGTCCTACGTCCCACGTCGCACGTCGATGAGGCTTCGAAGCGGTCGATTTCGCGGGCGTTTAGGCGTTCGTGCCAGTAGTAGCCGGCGACGCCCAGGGCGCGGATTAGGTTGCCGACGGGATAGTTTTTTAAGTCGAGAAGATTGTAGATGCCAAGAAGGTTTAAACGGCGGCGAATGCGTTTGCCTATTCCGCAAGCGTCCTCGAGATCGCGGGTGGCGAGCACTGCATCGAGATTTTCGCTATTGATGATTGTGAGGCCGTTGGGCTTTTGTACTTCTGATGCCAGTTTGGCTAGGAACTTGCTAGGTGCGATGCCAACAGAACAGCGTAGCCACTCGCCTACTTCTGATTGTATGCGCAGGCGCGCGCGGCAAAGTGCCCAAGAAGCCTCGGCTTCGTCGCGGTACCAGCCGGTAAGATTCAAAAAAACTTCGTCGATGGAGTAGTGCTCCACCTTATCTGTGAGTTCATGAAAGAGAGAGAAGACTTGCGAGCTTACGGCGCGATACTTGGCCGGATCGTTTTGGATAAACTTCATTTGCGGGCAGACGGCTTTGGCGACTTCCATACTCATACCGACTTTGACGCCGCACTGCTTGGCTTCCACGGACGCGGCGATCACACAACCGGCTTTATGCAAATATGCGCAGACGCCAAGAGGCCGACCGCGGAGCTTGGGGTTGGCTTGTTGTTCAACGCTGGCGAAGTAGGAGTTCATGTCCACATGCGCGTATAACGCGCGTACATCGTACCTCGTACATCGTACATCGTTGAGGTGATTTAATGAGGAAGGCATACTAGAACAAAAATAGAACAGATGTGAGAGAGCGTCAATGTGTATAAATAAAAAAGCTCCCGAAAATTTCGAGAGCCGAGATCCAAAGACCAAAGTTCCAAAAGCTCCAAGTACCAAGCACCAAGTACCAAACTACTCCCGGGCGAACGACGGCACGGACCAACCAGAGCTGCAGCCGTCGCACCAATCGTAGCCCAGCTCGATCCCGCGATCGCCCCGATCGAAGCTCAGATCAGGCAAGACCTGCCACGGAAGCCCGCCGGAGACATTTACCTCGTAGCCAGGCGCCCAAACATACGGCACTTTATCGCCGTCCATGGCTTTGACCCACTCGGGGTGGAGCATGGCCGAGGCGAGGATGCCGGCATGGGGCGAGGTTTCAAGGTTGCGGACATCTACCGGCTTGCGGTTGCGGTTGCAACCCAAATCGATAACCTCCCAGTGCAGGACGGGCTTGTCCTTAGCCGGGTGTTCGATACCCTTGAGAAGTCGCAAGCTGCCCGGACCGGCTTTGTCGTAACCTTCCCAGCGCCAGTTGGATTGCTGGAGCGAAGCTGCAACCTGCCAGAGCTCCTGGAAGGTTCGCGCCACGTCGCCCATGCAATAGCCAGCCGAAAGATACGGCACGAGGGTGACGGCGACAAGGTTGCCAGCCGGCCAATTGGGGGCGGATGCCTCGGCCGTGGCAAAATCCTCATCCGTGAAGCCCCAGCCGCGCTCGATGTTGAGCTCACGGACGCGGGTGAGTTGGGCTGAAGCAGGAGTGAAGAGACCGTGAATTGGATTGCTCGATCTATGAGCACGGAGTGCCGTGAGCATCAACTTGAGCAACTCCGGCTTTTCCGTGATCTGCAAAATTTCTTCGGCAGTCACGTCACTGGCAAACAACACGCGTTCAAACTGATCCCACTGACCTTTCTTCAAACTGGCAGGGCGAGCCATGGGCGAGCCTCACTTTCTCTGTGCCACGTAAAATCGCCCTTGGCGACCACGCAGCGCTGCCGCCGGCGAGCATGTTGTTGGCGCCATTGCCGCAAACAGGCGAGCCTGGGTTAAAAACGGCTGAACGGACACAAATCCCCCAATCCCGCATTATGCGGGATGTCCCCCTTTGCTAAAGGGGGTTACTGTGGAACTTAAGGTTTTTTATGTGAATTAAGCCGTTTTTAACGTGTTGGGCATGAAAAGGACGACGACTAAATATTGCATAAAATGAGGGTTTTGTCAATATCCCATTATACCTGTGACTTTTGCTTTATATTACCCCTAATATATATGCAAATATATTACCAAAATTCAAACTCTTGACTAAAGATACAATAAATTTTAGATGTACGATAAAATCGTACGCTTCGTCTACTTGCCATTTTTTTTAAAAGTTGTCCCACTTTTTAGGACAACTTCTTTTCTAATATTTTTATTGATAATCTGTGCAGTTTGCACTTTACAGTATTGCCATTTCTTCCAACTCCCACTTTAGTGTCTCGGTATAAAAACGCAGACGAAAAGCATTTGCCTTATCGGTGACCGAATAGATGTACATTTTGTTGCGGCCTTGGCGCTCGGTGTGGACGAGGTTGACCGAGGTGATGCGGTAGTAGCGATTGTTCCACTTAAAAATCACAGGCTCTGCTCGATCCTGGCGAAACGTAGCTATGACGTCTACGGGTTCGTGAACTTGTTGATACATAACTTATTTCGTACAACGTACAAGGTACAACGTACAAGGTTTTGGAGCTTGATTATCTTTAATTTCGTACAACGTACATCGTACAACGTACAAGGTTTTGGAGCTTGATTATCTTATACTGAATAATTAGGTGGTTTTTCTAGTGATTTAATAAAATTTACTAATAATTTTTCGATACGGATAGTTAAATTAAATAAATGATCAAACTCTTCTTTTGTTTCAATTAAGTTGATATCGAGCGCGCTGTATAGCATAGATCTAACTTCAAGACAGGATCCTTTAGAAAGTTTAAGATAACGAGCCATTTCTTTATTTCCAAGTCTTCCAAAACCTTCGGCGATATTATTTGTGATAGAAAGGCTCGCGCGTCGTATTTGATCTCTAAACCAATAATCTTTCGAAGCTTCTACAAGAGGATAAATGCTTTTAAACAACTCTCGCCCCAATTGCCAGGCTATAATATCTTCAAACTTTTCTATCCTCATATTTTATACTTTATATAAATAATGCCGCAGGCTCCATGACGTTGTACCTTGTACGTTGTACCTTGTACGTTTATCCAAACTTCCTAATCACCGCCTTCACAGTCCCCTGAATTACCGGATCGTAACAGTAAATAGGTTTCATGGTGGAGTTGGCGGGTTGGAGGCGGATACGGTCGCGTTCGCGGTAGAAGCGCTTGAGGGTGGCGTAGGCGTTATCGAGAAGTGCGACGACTACATCGCCGTTTTTGGGTGAGGGGTTGCGCTCGACTACGACATAATCGCCGTCGAAGATGCCGTCTTCGATCATGGATTGGCCTTTGACGCGGAGTACGTAGGAGTTGGCGGAGTTGGGAGCGAGATCGACGGGAATGGCGATTGTTTCTTTTTCCTCGATAGCCTCGATGGGCTCGCCGGCGGCGATGAGGCCGGCCAAAGGGAGCATGATGCTTTTGCCCCAGCGAACGGCCTTATCGGTAGGCTCGAGCTCGCGGGCGGCGCCTCCGGCTTTTAGGAAGCCACGAGAACGCAAAGCTTGGATGTGCACGTGCACGGTTGAAGGAGAAGCGAGGTTAAGGCCATCGGCGATTTCGCGAAATGATGGAGCGTATCCGCGATCGTTGATGAAGTCGATGATGAAATCGAGGACTTCTTTTTGCTTTGGTGTGAGGGGTTGGAGCATATAAATGATTCAAAAGTCAAAAATTTATTTTTAATTCAAAATGCAAAATTCAAAATGCAAAATGATGGAATCGCTACGCTATATTAATTATATTTATTGGATTGCTTATTTTTCATAGTTAGTTGAATTTTTGCCATTATCCTAATTAATTCCATTGATGCTTGCTCTAGCGTGTCCGCTCTTTCTTGCTCGAGATATCCGGAATCTCTCAATAACCTTATCCAATAGTTAGCCTCCCTAGCCTCCTTGTATGCGATTGTTAACTTGCAAAGAAAATCGTTGCCACTATACCCACCTATAGCCTCTTCTACATTTGCACCTATTGATGTAGCACTCCGTAATAACTGCTTACTCAAAATATATTCTTTTTTCTGCTCAAAGATTTCTTTACATATGAGAACGACGTCCAGTGCAAATTGATAACTTTTTTCTTTTATAATATTTCTCTCCATACCTTTTTAAATTCAAAATTATTAATTCAAAATGCAAAATGATGGAGTCGCTGTCGTGATATTTTATATAATGAATGCCGCAGGCCTCGTTCATTTTGAATTTTGCATTTTGAATTTTTAATTGATAAGTTTATTATAGAACAAAAGTAGAACACTTGTCGAGGGTGATAAATTGGCTGAATTGAGGGAAGAGAGTTGGGTTTTCCACATAGGCTGTTCGTCTATTGTTCGAATATTGTCTGAACCTTGCCACGCCACTGACTTGGGCTTATGATTAAAACTTAATCACTAGGACCGAGTCTTAACGTCATAAAGTCATAACGGAGCTCCGTTAAGACGTTAGGACGTTATGACGTTTAACTTTTAAAACAATATGAAAGAAGACGCGTTAAATTATCATGAGCTCAAAAAACCCGGTAAGATCGGGTTGGCGATTACAAAGCCTTGCGCGACGGCCGCGGAATTATCTCTCGCATATACTCCGGGTGTGGCCTATCCGTGTTTGGAGATTAAAGATAGACCCGAGGATGCTTACCGCTATACATCCAAAGGAAATTTGGTTGGCGTTATCAGCAATGGCACGGCGGTTTTGGGCCTAGGGAATATCGGTGCGCTGGCAGGCAAACCCGTGATGGAAGGTAAGGGCGTTTTGTTTAAAAGATTTGCGGGCATTGATGTGTTTGATATCGAAGTTGACGAGCAGGATCCGGAAAAGTTTATTGAGACCGTCGCAAGACTCGAGCCGACTTTTGGCGGGATCAATTTGGAAGATATAAAAGCGCCCGAGTGTTTTGTGATCGAGAAAGCCTTGAAGGAAAAGATGAATATACCCGTTTTTCACGATGATCAGCATGGAACGGCTATTATTGTTTCAGCCGGACTCAAGAATGCTTTGCAAATAGTTGATAAAAAGATTAGCGAAGTTAAAATCGTGGTGAATGGTGCGGGTGCGGCGGCGATCGCCATCTCTCATTTATTGATTGATGTGGGAGTGAAAAAAGAAAATATCTTTATGCTGGACAGCAAAGGGTTGATATCGCAAGCCAGAGAAGATTTGAATGAATACAAATTGTTTTTCGCGCAAGATTCGGAAGATGTGACCCTGGCGGATGTAATGAAGGGTGCGGATGTGTTTGTTGGGGTTTCGACCGGGAATATTTTAACTGCCGAGATGATAAAGACCATGAACGAAAAGCCGATTATTTTTGCGCTGGCCAACCCCACTCCGGAGATTGATCCAAAACTTGCCCGCGAGGCTTCACCGGGTGCAATTATCGCGACCGGCAGGAGCGATAATGCCAACCAGGTAAACAATGTTTTGGGTTTTCCGTTTATCTTTAGGGCGGCGCTGGATGTGCGGGCCAAGGAAATCAATAAAGAGATGAAGCTGGCCGCGGTAGATGCCATTGCGAGTTTGGCGCAAGAGCCGGTTCCGCAAAGTGTTACTGATGCTTACGGGCAACAATTTACTTTTGGTTCAAATTATATCATCCCCAAACCGTTTGACCCGAGATTGTTGGCACGCATTGCACCGGCGATTGCGCAGGCGGCAATGGATACCGGGGTGGCGACCAAGAAAATCGAGAATATGGCGGCATACAAAGAAGAACTCGGCAAAGTAGCCGAGGCGCTCGGGCGAGGGGATTTTTCGATGTAGAAGTTTCGGGAGCGAGGCTCCGGTGTTATAATATCTCCAATAATATATTTTATGATTTGGTGCGAAATTTGTATGAAAAAAAGCGCAATGGTTATTTTCTCCGCGATTACGATCATCTTTTTATCGGGTTGCGGGACACGGCCCGAGGGAGAGAATGAGTATGTAACAACTACGGTTGGAGCGGTTAAGCCAAGTATGCCCGCGGCGCAAAATGCCTGCGAGGAGGCCTGCCTAAATTACGTGAATAAATGCTTAACCCTGGTGCCCAACGCGGATAATCAGTTGTTTCAAGCTGGCAAAGACACTTGCGAGGAGGATTGCGCCACCTGGGACGAGGAGAAAACGCAATGCATGATAGATGCCAAAGCTTGTACGGAAATGACGGATATTTGCGATTTGTAATAAAAAAATATATGAGAAAAATTATTTCATTTGCGGGTCTAAGCTTCGCGGTTATATTTTTATTCACCGGTTGCGGGAACCCGGCACCCGATAACGAGAGTTCGGCGAACGAAGAACAAACAGCCCTGAACACAGAAACGGAGGTTGCGGACGGCGCTCTGCAAAGAGAAGTGTCCCCCGTTGCACCGCGGCCCTTTGATGCGGAAAAAATCGTTTATAATTCCAACGGCGATACAATACAAGGCTGGCATTGGTTGAGAAATGCCAGCTTGAGCCACTTTGCGGAGTGGACGATAAACGATATTCCAACCGGTGCTCCGACATTGGAATTGGATTTTTACGTGTTGGCAACAAACAGATCGAGCGGCGGGCGGGGTTATGATGCCAAATTTTTATTGTATTACGGTTCGCCGGGTTCGGATGAATTGAGAGTAAAGACAGTTATTTTGCCTAATGTTTCGGCAAAGAATGATCCTGTCGGTTATGATTGCCGGGGGCAAGTTTTAATACCACTCGCGGATTTGGATGGAGCGACATCTTTGTATTTGAAAGCAGTAAGAGCGGATAAGGCGGATAATCATGTGGCGTTTAAGCGTGAGAGTATCAATAATTTGCTGGGAACTTCACTCGCCGGTGAGAGTGGAAGCTTGGGCGGAGAGAGTGGAGCGACAGAGGTTCGAGGCGAACCGGATAGCGACAGCGACGGACTGACAGATGCGCAAGAAACACTGTACGGATTGAATAAAAATAATCGAGATACGGATGGCGATGACGTTAACGACAGCGAAGATCTCTCCCCGCTCCTTAACCCGGGCGAACCCGTAATCAACGACTGGCATCCCAAAGGCATGGTAAGAATAAAACAGCAAATCAAAGCCATCGGATTGGATGGGTGGGTGGAAAAATACACAAAAGTCTATCGCCTGATTCCCCCATCATCCCGTTATGTGCATGATTATACGGATGAAAACACGGGCACAAAAGAAAGTACGATGGATCATGACCATTATAAACTGGCTTTGAATAAAGTTTTCTCTGAAAGTAAATTCGCAGCTTATAAAATAGAAGATAAAAACCCCATGGATTTTGCCGTTGCCGATACCGAACTATGGCACGACTATCAAAGCGAAAGCGGTTTGACATATGGTGCGGGCATAACACATCCCAATGAATACAGATTTTTTTATGATTGGCTGACGGATTATGCCTTGGCGCATTTAAAGAATAGCGAACCCATCAAATATCCCGCCGATGATAATTATTTTCGATTGATTATCCAACCGTTAAAATTGGATGCGGGAAAAGAGAATACGGTTTCCATCCAATTCAAATCCGCAAAAACATATCAAGATTTATATTATACGGACGACAAACACTACAAAGCCCCGGCTTTAATGTATACGCTGTATTCAACCGATAATTATGACAGCGATCAGGATATTATTTTGGATGAAGGGTTGGCTTTGGCAATGATAGAGGCCGAGGGGCGTTTTCAGGCCGACATAAAAATTCCCGCAGACAAAGCCGCGCAATCGCAAACATATATCAAGATATCTCCGGCTTGGTATGTAAAAAACGGCAACAGTGAGAGCTATGAACCGATGAATTTGGAATGGGATGTTACGGGTTTGGCGCGCAGTATAAAATACCTGGAGACAAATCAGGGGAACAGTAAAATCATCACACAGGAATTTAAAGATTGGAGCGGATTGAACTCGAACCCCGCCGGGTTAACGTATTTGGCAAGTAAACTTTCATCCGCGGATTATCATAGCTTGTCGCAAGATCTGAAAACCATTCAATTTGATCCGGCAAAAACGACAGATCGTTACACGGTTATGGAATCCGATTATGACGTGCAGACTTATGTCGAAAAATCGGGCGGGCTGGCGAGCGGATTTATCAGCCAAACCGAGAATATGGTTACGGCGCGATGGAAAGTTGACGAGATATCGGATCTGCCGGATACGCACTGGGCCAGATCGCCCAAATATAATGCCGCGGTTGGCTCTTTGGCGGCGGCACAAGGGGTGATGTCTTTGGTAAGCGATGGCACCTCGGCTTGGACGGCGTATAAAAACGGCGACAAAATCGATACGGTATATTATTCGGCACGCTCCGGATTGGATGTGATTGGAACGGCCGCGAGTTTAGCCTCGGTCAGCGAGCGCACAATCGGTTATGCCGGCAAAGCCGGAAAGCTGGCCAAGCTGACAACCAAAAAAGCGGCCGTAGGTTTGGCGGTTGCGGCCGGAGCAGTGGAGATTTCGTACAACGCCTACCAATTGGCCTCTACAGACGACCCGATCTTAAAGCTGGCTTACGAAGAAAAAATCGGCGCTTCGGCGATTGATACAGGAATATCGGTGGCCGCGGTTTTCAGCCCGCACACTTTGGCGTTTCAATTGACTTGGACGGCGGAGGCGGAAATCTACTCGATGATCTTTGGCGAAGATTTTGCATACCGCATAGCCCAATCCCCCGGTAGCGCCGTAATGTTCCTTTCCACGTACTTTATTACCGGAGGCATCGATTCAACAATGGCCGAAACCGCCTATTTGGATACACGGGATACGCTTATCGATCATTTGGAGTTATTTAACAGTGTGCCGTTGTCATACATGACAATTTTTATCGATCCTGATTTATAAAATATGAAAAAATCCAAGCATATTTTTTACGAATTGATCTTAATAGTTGCCGGGGTATTTATTTTTCGCGGGCTTTGGACCTTAATGGACAGAGTCGAGCTGTTTAACAGTTCTTCCATGCACGCAATCTTGGTGCTGGTCGGCATTATCGCCTCGATTTACGCAGTTGATAAATTGACGCATAAAAACTGATTTATAAGTAAACAGATCGATGGTTGCGCGGTATTTTTGCCGCAGAGACTTGATAATTGTCACCAAACCACGTATAGATCCGTTGCAGTGGCGCCCGGTATGAATAAACCAATCAACAGATCTAAAATAAGATTAATGGCGGGGAGGCTTTATTACACTTTAAAAAAGTGTCTTTATTGGTATTTTTCGAATACTGATTTTGCGGGCAAAAGCGGTGCTAAATTGCCGGTTAAGATTTTTAAACATCAAACCGTATTGAAGAGAAAATTGCGGGGTGTTGATGCGAAAATGCAAGAAAACAAAATCGCCAACTTAAAAATCGCCATCCAAAAATTGGATGGGATTGTGATTGAGCCCGGGCAGGTCTTTTCTTTTTGGAAAATGGTTGGCAGGCCGACTCGTGGCCGGGGCTATCGGGATGGAATGATTTTGCGGAACGGAAAAGTTACCGCAGGTATTGGCGGAGGGTTGTGCCAACTAACAAACTTGATCTTTTGGATGACTTTACATACTCCCCTATCCGTCACCGAGCGTTGGCGGCATGGTTATGATGTTTTTCCGGATGTAAAACGCGATCAACCTTTTGGCAGTGGGGCCACATGCGCCTATCCAAACATTGATTTGCAGATTAAAAACAATACATCACAAAAGTTTCAATTAAAGCTGACAGTGACTGATGAATATTTGGTTGGCGAGTGGCTATCGGATGAGGAGATTGATGTAGAGTATGATGTTTATGAGAAAGACCGCGAGATTAAGCATGAGTTATTCGGTGAATATTCCCGAAATAATAAAATCTACAGAAAAACTATCAATGAGCAAACCGGAGAGCTTTTACAAGATGAGCTGGTCGCGGAAAATCACGCGCTTATGATGTATAAGCCGTTTATTGAGGGGAAATTCAAGTAAGTGTCATGCATTAATTGATTTTTGGTTTTAACTCTATACTAACTACTCAAAAAAAATAATATGCTAACACGAAGCAATTTTTTCTATATTTTGCCAACGATAATAGCAACTGCAACGGTTACCGCCATTTGCATGCAAGTTTGGCAAAGCCATACGGCCTCGGCTGCCGGGGGAGCTTATATCGAACAAGAGCCGGTTGTTCAAACGTGTTCACCGTTGAAAACAGTTGAAGCCGAGGGTGAGGTCAACTATGATTATGAAGGTAAACTTTGGCTTAAAACAAAAACGGGCGCGAGACATCAAGTGGTTATACAGGAAGACACTCGAGTAATCGGAATTCCCATTGATTTACAAAGTAAAACCATGAGCGAGGTCCTTGCAGAAACCGGAGAAAAGTACCCTTGGTATGGGCTAATGGGCGCATTAAAAGATTTTGTTCCGGAGGGTCAAAAAGTTAGAATCATCGGCCACACGGATAAGATTATTGCCGAAGATATAATAATGGAGTAAAAAAAATTAATAAATTTTAAGCCGCATAGAGCGGCTTTTCTTTTTCCCAATAAACGCTTATACTTGAAATGGATTGAATTTATCAATTATGCAACCGGCATTATTTGATTAAGAATTTTATCGTAACGATCCATATGACGCACATCAATCAAAATGTTTATTACTTTTTCCTTTTTTGCCTGGCGGCATCACTGGTGATTGTTTATTTTATAATACAACCGTTTTTGGCCGCGCTCGTGATGGCGGCAATTTTCGCTTTCATATTTCAGCCGGTGTATCGCCGGTTTATGAGCTTAACACGCAACCGCTCGGGAATCTCGGCGCTCATGTCTACGGCTACGGCGATAATTTTGGTTATCTTGCCGATTATTTTTTTGGGGACTTTGATTTTAAAAGAATCTTCGGATTTGTATCATGATTTGGCGGGTGGAGACAGAAGCGGTTTGATCAGCGTCGCGGAAGGTATTTTGGAGCAAGCCCGCGCCACAATAACCATTCCCGAAACGTTCAAAGTGGATTTTAACCAATACATAAGGCAGGGCTTAGAGGTTCTGGTAAGAAATTTGGGTGTAATTTTTTCGAGCTTCGCGGGCATGCTCATTAATTCGGTTGTATTTTTAATCGCTTTTTATTTTTTTCTGAAAGATGGCGGAAAACTGAAAGATTATTTGGTAACCCTTAGCCCGTTGGACGATAAAGATGACGAGTTCATTGTTTCCAAGTTGCGCCTGGCCATTTCCGCAACCATCAAGGGCAGCCTTACAATCGGACTCATTCAAGGAACTTTGACCGGAATCGGTTTTGCCATATTCGGCGTGCCCAACCCCGTGCTTTGGGGAAGCGTGGCCGCGGTGGCGGCGCTTATACCCGGTGTTGGCACATCGCTTGTGCTTATACCGGGGATTATCTACATGTTCCTAACCGGCAACTTGTTTGGCGGATTCGGTCTTTTGGTTTGGGGTTTATTGGCCGTTGGTTTGATTGATAATTTATTGGGGCCAAAGCTTATAGGTAACGGCATGCAATTACACCCACTGGCCGTATTTTTATCCGTATTGGGAGGTTTGGCATTTTTTGGGCCAATGGGTTTTATACTCGGCCCCATGGCCATGAGCGTGGCGATGGCTCTTATCGATATATATTTTTCGTTTAAAACACGGGGCAAAAAAACAGCGTGAAGCAAAAGCGGAACATAAGGCCGGCCACGAGCTGGTCTTTTTATTTACTTGCGGGTACGATTGTTGCATGAAATCGCAAAGTTTGTACGAGAACCAAAAGATGCAAGGCATCGATTGCCCCGGATTTGATTTTAAATGCAAAGAGTTTCAGAATTGCACATTTCTTAAGTGTGATTTTAGCGGATGCGATTTGATGGGGTCGAAATTTATTGATTGTAAATTTTTAGATTCCAACTTATCAAACGTAAAAGTGAGAAATTGCGGTTTTCAGGGTGTGAACTTTGGCAATTGCAAGATCATCGGAATCGATTTTGCGCGGATTAAAAATTTAATGCTGGCTTGGAATTTTAAAGATTGTTTGATCGAGTATTGCTTGTTTCACGGTTTGGAGATGAAGAAGACAAGCTTTATTGATTGCCAAATAAAAGAAGCGGAATTTGATGGGGTGAATCTGATGGAAGCGGATTTTAGCGGAACGGATTTGGATTGCACCAAATTTATCAACGCGGATTTAAGAAAAGCTGATTTTAGGAATGCTCACAACTATTTTATTGATCCGACCAAGAACAAAATCAAAGATGCCAAGTTTAAATACCCTGATGCGTTGGCATTGCTTGGAGCGTTCGATATACGAATTGAATATTAAAGCCGATTTGGTTGTGGTAGACACTTGGCACGAACGGAGTGACTCCATAAATGAAGATTTTACCGGTTCTGGTCTTTGTTGTTTCAATAAGATACGATAGTTGCAAACAGCATTCCTATGAAAGATGTCCGAATAAAAACAGGTTTCATGGCAATATTGATTATTGTCACCACGCCCGTAGTCCTATGGTACATGGCTCCGGCTTATCCGCCGAGATTTGGAGATTTTGAAACCACGCTCGCAAATTTGGGTCAAATTTTCGGATTGGTTGGCGCGGTGCTCTTGTCACTGAATTTTATTTTGAGTACGAGGTTGAAATTTTTAGAAAAGCTGTTCAGAGGTTTAAACGATGTGTACATTAAGCATGCACTGTTTGGAAAAATCGCTTTCGCGCTGTTGCTGTTTCATCCCCTGCTTTTGCTAACAAAATATACCGAAGGATCTTTTAGTGAGGCGGTTTCATTTTTATTGCCCGGCGATGCATGGGATATAAATTTTGGAACCTTCGGTTTGGGTGTGATGACGGTGCTTATTGCCCTGACTCTATATTTGCGCCCGAGATACGATATCTGGAAAATAACACATAAATTTTTTGGACTTGCATTAATTTTTGCTGGTCTGCATATTTATTTGGTCCCGAGTGACGTATCAACATACCTTCCGCTTAGAATCTATATGATATCTTTAATCGCGCTTGGTTTTTTGGCTTACACATATAAAACGCTTTTAAATTGGTTGCTGGCACCCAAGATGATTTTTGAAGTTACGGATGTTAAAACCCTAAATAAAAATGTGACGCAAATTTCATTTAAGACTCAGAAACCGTTCGTATACAAAGCGGGGCAATTCTGTTTTGTGAGTTTTGACGATCCGGACATGGAGGCCGAAAGCCATCCATACAGTTTTGTATCGGCTCCTCATGAGAACTTGGTAAAATTGGCCATAAAAAATTTAGGCGACCATACGGCAAAGGTTGGTAAATTACATACCGGTACCATTGCCAAAGTTGAGGGCCCTTTTGGAATATTTAACTATGAAAATGCTTATTATAAAAACCAAATTTGGATAGCCGGTGGAATTGGTATTACGCCTTTTGTAAGTATGGCCGAGGATTTACTGCATCGCGACGCGGATTATGAAGTTGACATATTTTATGCGGTTAATGAGGAGGAAGATGCGGTGTATCTTGGCAGATTGCAAGAAATTGCACGGCTGATACCGCAAAAATTTCGCGTTCATGTCAACTATCTTGTAAGAGATGGATTGTTAACAACAGAAAAAATTATGGATAAGGTTGGTGATTTTGATTCCAAAAATATTTTTATCTGCGGACCGCCAAAAATGATGGCGACGATCCGCGACGACCTCTCTAAGTTGGGAGTTTTAAAAAATGCGATTCGATCCGAAGAATTCAGTTTGTGATTATGAAAGCCACCAATACTTACACCTTGATATTAATTTTCGGAATTGTGGCGATTTTCGTAGCCAATTATTTGGCCGCCAAACCGGAAATGAACACCGGTTCTTCCGGCACAATGATTGCGCAGGTTGCCAAACAATCGCCCCCGACATATACAATTACAGAAGTTGCCAAGCACAATGCAGTGCACGACTGCTTTATTGCCGTAAACGGCAAGGTCTACGATATAACAAGTTATTTCGGCAAACATCCGGCCGGTGATAAGATCATGCTACCGCATTGCGGGAAAGAAACGTCGAGGATTTTCGCTTCCATCCACTCCAATTTCGCTTGGAATCTTTTAACGGATTATTATATTGGCGATATTGTTGAAAGATAGATTTATAGAATATTCTGAACTTTTTTCAGGTAAAATCGCAACCGCTAAGGTCGATAGATAACTTGAATGCAAACAACCCAAGTGAGGCTTCGAGTACCAAGCGAACCACTTCGCATGCCACAACGAACGACTCTTTGCAAGTCCTATATATGTGCTCCGTGGAGGGTAAGTGGGAGAAATGCCTTCGTAGGGATCACCAAATAGCCTTTCTGTAAACTTTTGTCATATCGATATTCAGAAGGATGTCGTATGGATAATTGCCCACGCCCATGTCCTTTCCTAAGTAATTCCAATTTTTTTTCCATTATTGATCAAGTGTCAACGGCTGGATGAACGACACGCTTTACGAAAATACAGATAAATGATTATACTGAAAATATGCCTGAAATATTAGATATCGTTGATTTAAATGACCGGGTAATCTCCCAAGCTACACGTGATGAGGTTTATGCAAAATCTTTGCACCACAGAATTGTGCATATTTTGATTTTCGATGAGGCGGGGCGCATGGCAATGCAAAAAAGAAGCCAAACTGTTTCTTATTGCCCCGGTTACTGGTCCACTGCGGTTGGGGGGCATGTACAGAGCAGTGAAAATTACGAGCAAGCCGCACTCCGTGAATTTGCGGAAGAGTTGGGAACATCTTGCGCAATAGAATTTTTTAGCAAGGATCTATATGAAGCCAAAGGGTCACCGATAAAATTCGTTGCCGCCTTCAAAGCGACTTATACCGGTGTATTTAACCCCAATCCGGATGACGTGGAAACTATTGATTTCTTTGCGTTGCAAGAAATTAAAGCAATGATTGATCGTGGAGAAAAATTCCATCCCGAATTATTGTTTTTGTTGAATAGGTATTTTATTTAAAATGAACTCTTTCCATTTTAGCCAGTTATCTCTATACTAAGAATATGACAATAAATTGGCCAATAACAATAATTGTTGGGACGCAACTGCTTTTTACATCGAGCGACCTGATTGCACGCTCATACATGTCGCGATTGGGTTTTTCAACCGCTACTTTTTTAAGTTTATGGTTTGTGGTTTACATACTGATTCGTACTCTGGCGACCTTTGGGCAACTTTATGTTTTTTCCAGTATTGACCTGGGCAAATCCATGGCACTTTTTGGAGCTGTATCCATTGTATTGGCAAACGTGCTTGGATTCTTAGTCCTAAAAGAAGTACTCTCGCCGACCGCATACATTGGAGTTACTCTGGCGGTGGTAGCTTTTATAGTTTTAGTACTTTCATAATCCCAGTACCAATTCCTAATCCCGGTTGACTGCAATAGGTGTCATCTATAAGATAAAATATATTCTTAAGAAATCATGATAAATCAAGGTTCAAGATTTGTTGTATGGATGGAACAATCAGAAAAGATATTAAGCCGGGGATGGCTGTTGTGATAGTGCAGAAGCATCACCAAAAAACCGGGGAAATGACCCAGGGTATTGTTAAAGATATTTTGACAAGTGCACCACAACACCACCGCGGGATAAAGGTACGTTTAGACACCGGAGAGGTTGGGAGAGTGCAACATATTCAGGCTTAATCAACAAATCACAAATTATAAATAACAAAGCGGGTGGAGGGATTTTCTTTATTATTTGTAATTTGTTATTTATTATTTTACGAGCGACAGCGATGTAGTAGTATGCCCGAAGGACCGGAAGTACAATCAATTGTAAGCGATTTGCAAAGCTTGATTGTTGGCAGGCGGATTTTGGATTTGGTAACTTATGATTATACGCGAAAGTTACTTGGCGAGTATGATGCAGATCAGCTTCGCAAAGAGATAGCTGGGTCTAAAATCGTTGAAGTGACTAGGCGAGGAAAAAATATCATTTTACAGCTTTCGTCTAACGTTTGCCTGGCATTTCATCTTAGGATGACAGGGCAAGTGTTTTTGAGAGAAGATGCACCAAAGTATTGCAGATTAACAATCAAGTTAGACGGCGAGGGTGATTTGCACCTGGCGGATGTTAGGACTTTTGCGACTTGTGAAGTTTACAGTGCGGATGAGATGGTCGACTTTGAGAAGAAAAAGAAAATCGGAGTCGATGCGCTCTCCCCCGCTTTTAGTTTGCGCGACTTGCAATTGATATTGACCGGAAAGCGACCTTTGCATGCGGTTTTGTTGGATCAAACTAAGATCTCGGGACTGGGAAATATCTATGTAAACGAAAGTTTGTTTGAAGCCGGGATTCATCCATTGCGTAAAGCGGAAAGTTTGTCGGATGATTTGATGAAGCGATTGTATAAAGCGATTGTTGTGACATTGACTAAAGCTATTAAAAATCGCGGAACGACTTTTTCTGATTATCGCTTGCCCGGTGGAGAGATGGGGAGTTTTCAGAAACATCTAAATGTGTTTAGACGGACAGGAGAACCCTGTTTAAGATGTGGAGCGACGATAAAGCGAGAAAAGCTGGGTGGAAGAAGTGTGTTTTATTGTGAGGAATGCCAACCATTGTCTGAACCTTGATTCGTAGGATTTTAAGATTAACATGATTACTATTTTTAACTGACCGAAGTATAATAAATAATCAAGCGAATCGAGGTTCAAGACAAAAAAAACCGCACAATGCGGTTTTTAGATGTTGGTGAGTTTGCCTTGTTTTTCGGCGATGCAGAAAGCGGTTATTGTTGGTCCGTCTTTGATGGTGCCGTCTGCAATCATTTGCTCTAATTGAGGTATTGTAACCTCCAAAACTTCAATTGCTTCATCATCAAGTGGATCGTGAGCCGGATTTAACGCTTTTGCAACATTTCTTGTAAGATACGCATGTCCAGTTGCATCTGAAAAACCATTCGTCGGCTGAAAATCACCGAGGTATTCAAAAACATCTGATGTGTAACTCGTCTCTTCCTCAAGTTCTCTACGCGCGGCTATAACAAGATCCTGACCATCTGAACCGCCCATTGGAAATCCGACTACAATTTTGTTTATTGGATATTTATGCTCTTTAACTAAGAGTATTTTTCCATTGGGTAAAATAGCAATTATCACAGGGTAAGGGTCTCGTCTAATGACATCATAAGTAACTAGCTTGCCGGAGGGTGTAATCACCTCGTCCAACTCGTGAACATAACCTCTGCGATATTCTTCACGCCTCAATGTACGAACTTTCTGCCATTGTTTGACTGTCATGATTCTTCTCCTTACAGAGTAGTTAAACCTTTTCAGATACGATTGTCAATACTATGTATAATTTGCATGCACCCGACATGGAGCTTGGAAAAAGTGCATTTTGATGACATAATTGCCGATATGAAACCGGGCAAATACATGAACTATAAAAACAAGCCCTATGAGGTGATTGGCGTTGCCAGGCATAGCGAGACCTTGGAAGAGCTCGTAGTTTATCGAGCTTTGTACGACTCCGAGGAGTTCGACACGAATTCACTTTGGGTGAGGCCCAAGAAAATGTTTATGGAGGATGTGGAAGTTGATGGAGTGAGTGTGCCTAGGTTTAAATTGTCTGAACCACGATTTGTAGGATTTTAAGATTAACATGATTATTTTTTACTTCCGAAATAAAATAAATAATCAAGCTTCAGCCAGAGGCTGATCCGCCTATGGCGGTAATCCTCTATTCAAGTGAATCAGGGTTCAAGATAAAAAAAAGACCGCCTTTAGTGACGGTTTTTGGGTTCGCGGATGACTCCGTAAACGTGGAGAGTTTTTTGGATAAACCCGATAAAAAGAACGAGCAGGATGCATAAGGCGATACCGGTTGCGATGTAATTGCCGTAGTTTATGGCGAACCAACCGTGTTTGTACATTTGCTCTAGAGCAACCAGGGCTGTAGCACTACCAAAGCCCAAAATAACGAGAAGAGTTGGCCAAATGCGATACCAGAGACCCGGCTTGCGATTAACCAAAGTTTTTTTGAGTTTGCGTTTGGCCGGAATGCGGTACGGATAATAAATGACCTTATTCGGTATCTTCATCTTCTGAAAATTCGCCATCTTCCGATTCCTCCTCGAACCTGATACCGACAAACTTTGCGGCCCACATGAACCAGTCGCTGATGATATCGCTCTCTTGCGGAGCGTCTTTGGCTTCGAGATTCTCCGCGAAGAAGCTGATGAGTGTGCACCAAGCTTCAAGAAGAATGGGATCGGCTTTGGTTTCATCGTTTTCCAAAGTTTCAAATAGATAGATAACCGCCAAGCCGAGCCCGGGCTTTCCCAAGCTGAGAATTTTTTCGGCGTGCGCCGAAGTGATGACGCGGTAGTAAGCGGAGTTGCCGCCGCAGCGTATATCCATCTCGAACAAACGGAACAGCTCCGAGATTTCATCCGGGATGAGTGATCGAGACTCCGGCGTTTCGCTTTTAGCCTCCAGATCCTCTTCCACGGTGTCGAGTTCTTCTGCCGTTTGCATCGTGTTATGCCATTTCCTTTTTGGCCCAGGCAATCAATTCATCGATTGAAGCGTTTTCTGCCGGTGCATTTTCGGTATAGATCACATCGGCGATGTTATGCAGAAGGATCGTCCATGCTGTAAGTTGGCAATATTGGTTGGTGGGGCAAGCGGATTCCAAATGCGCAACAATTTGCGGCAACCCTTCCCTGCCCAAAGATTCGAGCCTTAGCGCAGCGTCAGAAAAATCTACGGCCACGATCTGCATATGACTGCACGCCTCGCGGATTTCGTCTTCGAACTTGGCAATCAATTGTTTTAAATCAGTCATCGCAAACTCCTTCGGACGTGCGAGGTTTTAAACTAAAATTTTCGAATTCTTTTTTTGCCCACAAGATCCAAGCCAGCGTATCCTCGTAAGTGGTTGGCACTTCGGTTCTTTTGACTCTTAGAACAATGTCATGCATTAGCATGGCCCAACAGATGTGAATCTCCAGTTGCTTGTCGGGCGGATTCGCTTCTAAGTGCGAAATGACATAGTACAAGGACTCACGACCTATATCGATGAGCGCACGCGCCGCATCTGAGCGTGATACCTTTATTGGATTGTTATGGCAATCAATTTCCATTTCACGCTCGAATCGGGTTATCAATCCCGGAATATCGATGTCAGCCATGTGGAAACTCCTTTTTCAAATACTTGAAGTTTTAACTCCGGTCCAAACTGATTCCTTCTTAGCCCAATCCGCCCACCACTCGATTTGACAGAGTGTTATTGGCGGACAAACTCTGCAGTCAATCTCCTCGGAGATATTGCTTAGAAGCAAGCACCAACCGGTACGAAGATCTATGGAATATTCATCCGGCTTTTTATTGCGCAGATGCGCCGCTATAGCGGCAAGATGTTTCCTGCCTCCAGCAAAAAGCTCATGCGCGGCCAGTGAATGCCTCACACTCATAAAAACATGATTTTGAACTCCGCTATTAATATCTCTTTCGAATTTGGCGATTAGCATCTCGGAAGTGAATTCAACCATAATCCGCCTCGTAATTTGAATGTGCTTGGCTATAATGAGCCAAATATACAAGAATGTCAATAACTCTAACGGATTTTATAATGTACTTACGATTGGGCATTTTATCGCAATTTATCACCCGGTATTGATTCTTGATATGAGAATCGAGATTAGGGATGGGTTGAATGCTTGACAAAAAGCGCAAAATAGCGTATAGTTCAGCAATTAATCACTTAAGTAATCGTTAAAAGTCTTAACGTCATAACGTCATAACGAAAAGCCGCGGACAGGGGTCCGAGAAGGTTCTAAGTAGAAACTCCGCCATGTGCGGATGCGCCAGGGGCGCAGATGTTCGATGTTCGTCCCCGTCAGTCGACGGGGCAAGTATTCGACGATAAATGTATGAAACAATTTCAAAGAGGTGGCGGGTACGATAGAGGCGGCCGCGGTGGCGACCGTGGGTTTGGTGGAGGTGGAGGCGGCCGCGGTGGCGACCGTGGGTTTGAAAAAAAGATGTTCCCCGCCACATGCGCAGAATGCGGAGAAAGATGCCAGGTGCCATTTAGGCCAACCGGCGATAAACCCGTGCTTTGCAACAATTGCTTCCGTGGAAGCGATGACCGCGGTTTTAAACCGCAAAGACGCGAAGAGCGCTTTAGCCGCGACGAGAGACCTCAGCGCGACAACAAGAGCAACGAGCAGTTTGAACAGTTAAATGTTAAGCTCGATATGATCTTGAAAGAGATCGATAAACTTAAACAAGTAAACAAAATCCACACCGTAGAACCGAAAGAAATCTCGGAGCAAGCGGAGGAAAAACTTGTCAAGAAATCCAAAAAGGCAAAAAAGGAAGATGTGGTTGTTACGGAAACTGATACAAAGGAAGCCAAAAAAGCGACCAAGAAATCAGCCAAGAAAAGCAAATAAATCTCCCAAATTACGCTTTGCGTAATTGTCCCTCTTTATTAAAGAGGGTATGGGAAATCCTGGAGATGAAAAGTCGGATCCGAGAGGGTCTGATTTTTTATATCCACCTGCTATCATACCCCCAATGCAATAACGCTTGCCTCTGCTTTTTTCGGCAATCCAAATCCCCTCTTTTACAATTTTTCTTGATTTGGGCGGCATGACGGCGGTTTGCTCGCCAACGCTTGATTTGACGCTCGTCATCGGCACTGCGACGGCCGAGATAGTAGCGACAGTACCATTCAAACCAGCCGTGAGGATCTTGTTTGTTTATCCAGCCTTTGGCTCTCCAATACGCTAGAGGCATGCTGGCGCGGATGCCAAAGAAATTCAGGTCGGCGTGCTTTTCATTGTCCGGTGAAAGTTTTATGCCGGTAAACCATGATTTGGGATATTCTTTAGGTATTAGATTTTTAACGCCTATAAAATATGCACCGCCAAAAACTCCGAGCCCTAGCATCTCTTGCGGAGTTAGATCGGGTTTGAAGATTGGATCGAAATTACGGCCAACCGGTTCTGTTAGATGATAGATGTAGCTCTTCTGAAAGATATTGCTGACTGTAACTTTTTTACCTTGTGTCATAGGTTAACTCGATAAAGTCTTTACCGGAATTTCGATTTTTGAGTGTTCCCAGGAAAAATAGAAAACCGCGCCCAAGACGCTGAAGAAGGAAACCGCGATATCCACGAGAAGGCCGCCCAATACATAAAAAATTACATTCTCCGGCAGATACGCCAAAGGTATCCCGGCAATAATACCGACTACGAGTGCCATTACGGTGAAAAGCATAATAAATCCAAACGATTTCCACCAGCGATTTTTTACCAATACCTTACTCTGTTTAAGCGCGGCCATTCCCCACTTATCCGTGAAGATGGTTATGTACGTTACAAAATACCAAAAAATTGCGAAAACAATACCCGGTACCACTAAAAGTAAAAATAAAATCACCAAAAGAAAACTTTCGAGAAAATTCGTGCCAATAACTTGAAGCCATTTATTAAAAGCGAGTTTTATGGATTCTTGCCAGGTTATTGGTTCGTGCTCGAGAGCGGCTCTGGTAATGAAAGCTATGGCGATAGTGGCTAATATCCCAAACAAGCCTTGTACGTAGCCCACGTATTTATAATATTGCAGAGAACCTTCCAAGTCGTCGCCCATTGGGATCAGATAAAGCATTATGTTTAGCGGAATACCGATAATAATGGTAACAATCAGGATATTATTAATGTTCTCCTGAAAAATAAGCCAAGATTGGGATAATATGTTTTTGATTGTGGGTTCGATGTGCATATTGATATTTGTTTTTATGGTAGCATGACGAGACGAAATATCACAATTTTATTAGGCGGGTCTCCTCGAGATTGTACAGATGGGCTATACTGATATTTAGTATAAAGCAATAATCATTTATTACGAAAAAGTTGCTATATTGGCTAACATTAAAATTATGCTAAAAATACCCTATCATGAACAAGAGACCGCTTACACTTGCGGAGCGGCAAGTATGCGTATGGTTTTGGAATCTTTAGGTATTAAAAAAACGGAAAAACAGATTGCTAATCTGCTAAAGACAAATAAACTATCCGGCACACGGACGGCACAGTTCCCAAAAATTGCCGAGAAATACAAATTCGATTACAGAATAGAAAGAAACGATACCCCTTTGCGTCTATTAAAAAGAGCAATCAGGGACGGCTTTGTTACTATCGTGAATTATATGTTGCCAACCCAAGGAGAGCACTATGCGGTTATTTCAAAAATCGGCCGAGAGTACATTTATTTACATGATCCATGGGTGGGGCCTGATACAAAATATCCGCTAAAAACTTTTATGCGCATTTGGAGAGGAGCCGGCTCGGGAAAAAGAGGCTCGGACAACGAAAGATTTTGGTTTTTTGGTGTAAAAAAGTAAGTGAGGCGGCTTAACGCAACGATAAAAATTTATATCGATATGCATACTCAAGAAATTCCATGCGCAAATTGCAGTATGAGAAAAAATTATGATAATAATCCCAAGTCGCTGAAAGGCAGATTCTGGAAGTGGCATATAAAATTTTGCCCGGGATGGAAAGCGTATTTAAGGGCTTTGCCGAATGAGGAAAGAGAATTACTGATAGAGAAATATAAAAAGACCTCAGTTTGAACTGAGGTTTTTTAAGATTAAAGAGGAAGCCTAAAAGCATTGAACGAACCTTCAATGTCTTCACCGGCGAGGATGAGGCCGTTTGCCTCGATGCCCGAGTTTTCCACGGTGCGGAACTCGAGTTCTTCCCAGTAAAAATCCATCTGCTTTTCATAGATGGTTCCCAAGCCGTAATTATCGACTCGCAGGAATCTGCCATCTTGCTCGATGGTTAGAGTTTGGCAATCAACCCCTGGATCAGGTTGAAAAAGGTTATTGCCCTTAAAACACCACGATCCTTGCATGTTGGCAACAGTAAAGACGGGAAGCGACCGACAAAGCGCGGGATGCGCTTTGTTTTGCCAACCTTGCTTGGGCTCGACGCAGACAGTGAGCGTTGTGCGCGGTTCTTGAGTGAGGCCCACGGATGAGAAAATGTCTGAATGAGATTCAAGCTCGATGGATGGATCGTACTTCGCAGATTCATCGCCGATGATCATGACGATTGATTCGTCGGCAACGCTCCACGTGAAACTTGTATCCAAGTAAGTGATACCTGATGAATCCGCGTAGATGGCAGATGCGCGAACTTTGTGGCACTCTTTGCCATCTTCAACATTCAGGGGTACCGCGACTTCATCCGGGTCGGGCTCGCAGGTTTCCAAGATGATGCTGTTTGGTTCTTTGGAGAGCAGGCCGGGATCTTTGAGCACCGGAACCTTGACTTTGTTTTGAATAAAATTATTATTCTTTCCCAAAGATGGTGAAATCTCGTGTAAATCAGGAATCTGATCCATATTTTCCGGGGCGTCATTGCCGGCGACTTCGTTTTGTGTAGCTTCTGCCATGGCAAAGGGTTCGCCTTCGAGAACGCAACCGAACTCGCCTGCGAAGATGATGACTCCGAAGAACACGGCGGCCAATCGATGCGACATACGTTTCATCTTTTCCTCCCAAGGATATAAAAAGAGCGACGAAAGTTACGAACCTTCGACGCCCTACACCTACTTTTTAGTGTGAATGAATTTGGAAAAATGTCAAGGGGATAAATCCCGCGAAGCGGGAAATACCAAACATATACAAGAAACAAGATACAAACAAATACAAAACGACAACCCTCTTTAATAAAGAGGGACAATCGCGTAAAGCGCGATTTGGGAGATTATTCCAACTCCCCTATTTCAAAGTTTCCCATAAAACCACGAGCTTTATCGGAGTGAGGCGTGCCGGATCCCATTGGACGTGTTTCGAATAACTCCGTCGCATCTTTGCCGCAGCCTTCGTAAATGGCCTCACCGCCCCCATGTTTATCACCAAAGCCCGTGACGTTGTAGACCGTGTCATTGATAACAAACCAACAATCCTCGGGCGTAGTATGCATTGCGACTTCTTCCATGGTGTAATAAACCGTATCATCTTCCGCAAATTCAGCTTCATCATCAGATTCTTCCGTTGTAGAATCATCTTCGACTTCATCGTCCATCGCAGAATTATCATCAACCACAACATCATCAGGATAGATTTCACCGCCCTCATCAATTATTGATGTGTCTGCGGTATTATCAGTGGCTTGGTCGGTTGTTGTGCAACCGGCGCCAAAGGCGAACAAGGGCAACAATACGAGTATATATAGATATTTCATATAAAATTTATAATAATGCATGTCGCATGATGCAAAATACGTTTCAATAAGAATTAGAGTTTAAGACTTAAGGATTGATAAGTTTGTGACGGTAGATTCCGATGATACGGCGTTTTGGTTCGCCGGATTTTATGCCGAAGGTGAAGTGATGTTTAACTGGCGTTCTTTTTTCTGTGCTATTACTGATTGCTTTGTTATTACCCAGATAAAAACCGACATGAACATGTTTGATTCCATCTCCGGTCTGATCAATGGGCTCCCAAACAATTACATCCCCTACTTTGAGTCTGCGTGATTTTTTCCAGCCTGATGCTTCCATATCTTTTAAGAGCTTAATGACGGTTGCGTGGGGTTTTTTAATCAGTTCAAAGCTTTGCAAGATGATTGAGACAAAGATTGCGCACGATAATGAGCCGTTATCTAAGATATCTCGCTCTTTACCATCTAATTTGGCGTAAAGATTGCGAAAAATCTTAGAACCGATACTGTTATGGATTCTGGAGAGGTAACTTTTTGGAAGGTTAACCTCGACCTTAGATTGAGTGGACATATCGTAAGTATAAAGTACAAACTATAAACTTCAAAGAGTTTATTTAGTTACTCTTTGAAGTTTGTACTTTGAAGTTGTCGGTATCCGGTGATCCGTGGAAGAGGAATTTCACGACTATAAAGCCCATGGCGATGATTTGGGCGAAGTTTTCGCCGATTACTACGTAGAGGAAGTATTGATAGTTTAAGAAGTTTAAAACACCAAAGCCGATTAGGGCGGTGACTAAGACTTGGAAGGCGATCATTATGGAAATGAAGATCACGAGGTAGAGCGACCAGCTATTGCGGAGCTTGTAGTTGCGCCCGAAACTGCCGAGATTGGCTTCGCGCTCGCGGATGGCGAGCTTGGTTTGTTCTTTGCGCTCCGAAAAATCGAGTTCGTTGCCGATCTCTATCTTGGATTTAATTTCAGCGATGGATATCTCAGGCATATTTTTTTTGTGCTCCCTCGGCACCGAATTCAATTTGTAAACGATAGCCTAAAAAGTCATCCGGAACTCCGAAGATTTTAGCCAGTGTATGAGCGCTCTCGTTTTTATATTTTTCCAATAGATTTTCGGGGATCAGAAGATGCGCCGCGAAGAAAACCGATTCTTTTTCGATGGGAGTTTCCATTTCGCCCAGTGGGACTCTGCGGAGGACGTTTAGTGAGCCATCAGAGGTTATCTTATCCTTGTTTAAAACGAAACGCCCGAGGAGAATAGCGACCGAGGCGGCTTGGCGATTTTCAGAATCTTTGTCGTTGATAAAAATACTGTCGCCGTCGATAAAGCCGGCGATTTTGGTGGCATAATCCTTAAAATCAGCCTCGACCAAATCGAAATTATAGTTGGTGGCCAACTCATCGATGGCAACCGGCGGCGCAACCACATAATTATCTTTAAGAATACGATCTATGTGATCTAAAATTTTGGATTCGACCTCGTTCATATTGCTAAAAACCTTAGCGAGAGGGTGAGGAAATGGCAAGTTGGCTGTGGAGACTCAGCAACAAAAAAACCCTCTACAGTAAAGAGGGACAATCGCGCAAAGCGCGATTTGGGAGATGATTAGAGGATCTCGGTAATAGCATCCAGGTCTTGCTTGACCAAGCGCCAGTCATCCTCGGCAATGTGAGCTTCGGCAATGGTAAGCAATACCAGGACTTCGCTTTTTACGGGGTGCACAAGGATGTCATCTTTGCACTTGCCGAGCTTGAGCTTGAAATCCGCAATGCGATCCCGGATATCGGCAAACTTTTCCGGTGCCAAACTTGATGTAATAACAACTCTGCCTTTGGCTTTGGTACGACGTCGATTCAAACGCTCTTGTCGCAAAAGATCGTCGATGAGATACGAAAGAGGGAAAATAATGCCGCGCTGCAATGCATCCAAGACGAAGACCCAGCGGATCCCTTCTTTGAGTCGCATTAGCGCTGATGTTCTTTGCTCGACTTCGTGTGCGTAACCGGCTGGCCTGCCAAGTACGTCAATGACTACTGCGATGTCTCGCGAGGTATGTTTGGCGTTTTTCACAAAAGGCCGCAGGCAAAAACACGATAGCATCTCATGGGCTCTTTTGAGCATGATTCTATCTTTCAGAGCAACGTGCGTTGGCTTATCGGCCAGTTCCTTTATTGCGCTTTCTTTGCCAATCAAGTTCCAGAGATATTGATATAGGCCAATATGCTCATCGATGAAACGCTCAGTCTGAATCGCGCGCTGATCCATGTGCATCGAAAGCCACTGTACGACTTCCTCGCGCTCGAGCAAGTTCCAAACAGCGCCACCCATGCTCATGGCAGCGGCTGGTATGTTCTTGCGGCCGAGTGAATCTTTTTCGACCAAGCCGCGGATCATCTGCTCGGTGGCTTTCTTTTTGTTTTCGTCGAACTTCCAGCCATAGCGCATGGCCAAATCATTCATACCCAAATGCAAATCACGAAGTACGTGCTCCATATGCGGGCCCATACAAAGCAGAAAGATCACGTACTCACGAAGAGTTTTGATATCTGCTTTCAAATCTCCTGTTTCGGTTGTTCGCTCTTTGGAGCGGACTCCGTAGTTTTTTACAGAATGTTCGGCACCACGCTGGGCCGCGTAGGCATCATGAAAGATAATATGAGTCGATAAGCCCTTTGTACGGCGTGCCAAATCACGATTGGGTCGAAAGATGACACCAGGGAGCAAGAGTTGATGCTTGTGTGAACCATCCGGAAAAATGAGAAATGCTTTTTCCAACAGAATTCGATCCCCCCAGGGCAAGCAGTGCATGGGGGCCTCAACGAAACCGCCGCCGTTTTTAATAACGCTGAATGCCTCCAAGTTGCCGATATTCGGGTACATTGATTCCTCCGTTTTGTGAATGTGCACTTCGACTCGTTAAGTACAGGCGAATTGATGAGAAGGTAGCAGAAATTGTTGATTCGGTCAATGCATGACCCCGGGGTGAACTCACCCTACCCTCTCTTAAGATCAAGAGAGGGAACAGTTTTAATAAGTTATTCAAACAAAAAACCCGAGGACAAGGCCTCGAGTTTTTTATTGATAATGTGCGAAATTCGATGTTCGATTGTTTAGTATCCCATTCCACTGCAAACAGAGTTGGTTGGCTTGAAGTTAGAATCTAACTGCGGATTGGTTTCTAGCGATCCGGCTTCTCCGCCGATGTGAGATTGCCAATCAGTAAATCCACCCGTCCAATCTGAGCGACCATCTTCAAAGCTGGCTGATGCTCCGGATTGATAATAACAATTATTATCCATTGTTGGGTTACCCGAGAGAGCGCTTAATCCACCAAGTTCATTGGCGAATCTGATGCCGACGAGTGATGCGTGAGTAATGCTATTTTGAACGACAATATTGTTGTGAATGTTGGGATTAATATTTGCCGGACGTCCAGCCTCAGGTTCCCAATCTTGGAAGGTTACACCAAAGTAGATTGGACTGTGGTAAATGCTTGATGTATCTACGATTGTATTGTTATAAACTTGCGCATCCTTGGAAGCATAAAGAGCAACTCCAGCCCAGCCTGTGTTTTTGATTAGATTGTAGCGGGCGATACCGCGAATGTTTTCATAATAGTTAGGGTTGCTCGCGAGATCGAAGAACTCGGGGCTGGTATCAAAACCCAGGATGATGCCCGCACCGCCCGTGTTTTCAATTAAATTGTGTTCGATAACTCCATCGGTTGCTCCGCCTTTTAAGTAGACACCGGTTGAACAAGTATTATGAATGTGATTGTAAGTCACAATTGTGCGATCTCCATTAACATTGTCGATTCCTTCGGCATTGCAATCACCAGACATTTGACCTTGCGATGAGTTATATATTTCGTTGTGGCGGATGGTTATATCATCCGATTGCGGTTTTATTTTGATTACGTCGCGGAAAGAATCGTGAAGCTTGGTGTTTTCGATGAGGATGTTCGATGCTCCCATGCGATTCGCCTCTCCCCAATCCCACATTGTTTCGGTTGAAACGGCATAAAAACCGCCTTTAACCTCCACGCATTTAAGCGATCCGCCGTCAGACTCGACATAAAAGTAAACCCCCGCGTTATCCTGATCGGATGAGCGGTCGATAATTGCCCATTCGCCCGGATATGACATAATGGTTACATTTGGCACATGAATGCGGATTTCGGATGGTTCAACATACGTGCCATCGCGAAGCACTATTGTATCTCCGTCTTCGGCGGCATTAACTGCAGCAAGTACCGTGCGATACGGATTGGTGATACTGCCGTTTGCGGTTGAATCGTTGCCGGCTGTTGAAACGTAGCGAGCATTGGCCGGGATTGTTGCGCTATTGCACATTGCCATATCGACTCCAACATTAAGAGACCCTGACTGCGGAGGTGGCGGCGGCGGATTTGTTGATGGTGCGTTTACTATAATATGTACAGCCGCGGAACCGGTCATCTCTCCGCCGTTATCTATGGCGACCGCGCTGATATGATAATCGCCAGCACCGACATTCATCCAATTATACGAATATGGCGCGGATGAATCTTCACCGATTTTTGTGGCGCCGCGATAAAAATCAACGCGAGAGATTGTGCCGTCGGTATCCGAGGCTGCGGCGTTAATTGTGATGTTGGCCGGAGATTCAAATTCCGCATTATTGGCCGGAGAAGTAATTGAGACGGTTGGCGGTTGATTGGACGAGCTAACAACAATATGAACGGCCGCGGAACCGGTCATAACTCCTTTATCGTCGATTGCGACCGCGGAAAAGTGGTATTCACCGGCGCTTACATCACTTAATCTGAACAGATAGGGCTCGGTAACATCTTCGCCGATTTTTTGAGTCCCACGATAAAAGTCGACGCGCGAGATCGTGCCGTCGGAATCGGATGCCATGGCTGTGAAATTGATTTCAGCCGGGGCGTTGTACTCGGCATTGTTTTGCGGTGAGAGGATGGAAACCGTGGGCGCTTGATTATCGCCTTTAACATTTATGCGTATGGCCGCGGAACCGGTCATGGCTCCTTTATCGTCGATTGCGACCGCGGAAAAGTGGTATTCACCGGCGCTTACATCGCTTAATCTGAACAGATAGGGCTCGGTAACATCTTCACCTATTTTTTGAGTTCCGCGATAAAAGTCGACGCGCGAGATCGTGCCGTCGGAATCGGATGCTATGGCTGTGAAATTGATTTCAGCCGGGGCGTTGTACTCGGCATTGTTTTGCGGTGAGAGGATGGAAACCGCGGGTGCTTGATTTTGTCCGGGTTCGGGTGTGGTATCCGGGTTAGGTACTGCTGGGTTTGCTACAGTTATGGATACGGATTGTGAGATACTAACCAAACCTTGGCTGTCAAAAGCTTTGGCTATTAATCCGGCATATGTGCCGGCCGCGAGATTATCCCACATGAATTGATATGGTGCCGAGGTGTCTTCGCCTAACTTTGTTGAACCGTGATAAAACTCCACTTTGGCAACCGAAGCATCATCGGTAGCATTTGCGGAAAGCAATACACTGGCCGGTGCTGTATAGTTCGTGCTTCCGACCGGGCTTGTAAGTGATACCGTGGGTGCTTGATTTGCCGTGGGCTGAGCCTCGGAATCAGGGGCTATGGAACCCAATGTGTAGGTAATCTGCAATTTTGGCCGTTGCGATTGGGTCATTGCTTCGGATGAATGCATGGTAACCGCGCCGGCTCCCGTACCGGTTTCGTTAACAATGAGCACGCCTTGATTTGAAGTTGGGTTGTTGATCCACGATTGAACAACTTCGTTGTCCAATTTCACAATTTTGGTTTGATCGCCGGATTTATCAAAACCCGTAATCGTAAAGGATTTGCTGGAGATGATATCGCCCGTACCTTTGGCACCCTCCGCCGACCATGTTATGGATGGGTCATCACGATGAAGCCAGCCAAGTTTTTCGGCGTTAATGTTCCAGGGGGTGGTCAGATAATAACCGCGCAGAATGGTAACGGGTATGCCGTTGTAGCCGCTCTCCCAATCGGTAACGACCAGAGTGAGGCGAACATCTGTTACCACAGCACCGGCGGGTAAAGAAAGATTGTCAAATTTGATTAAAGCTCTCTTTTCATAAGGGGTCTTACCCTCCTCTACTTTGGTATAAGCACGTAAGATGTCGGTTTTGTCTGTTATACCGATCTCATTCCACTCTATATATTGATTGGAGATTGTCGCGTCCTTTGTGCTCGAGTAACCATCCAGACCATTTTGGTAGATGATGTTGGCACTTTCTGCATGGGCGATTTGAAAATTGCCCATACCTAGCGGTAAAGCAAGGAGTGCAATCATAAAAGTAACAATTTTTTTGCGCATAATGAATAAATTAATGACTAAAATAACTCGTAAAGTAAGCCGGATACGCTTACAGTTTAATTTTGAATGTTAGGATTTTACCATTTTAGCCTGAAGCTAAAATATTTTCCATAGAATAGCAATACCCATGGTTTTTGATGTGAATAAGTGTTCTAAACGTTGTGTAATTTAAAACTTGTCAAGAGCCGACTTCTTATATTTAGTACGCAATATCATCTTGTTATGTTTCGATGACATTTTCCCCATTTTTGAACGATGTACTTTGTACAACGCAAGAATGTAAAGTTATAAGAAAGTGACAATTGAATATATCGAGAAATGCCGGAGTAAAGAAATACCCAGTTTATCCACGACAAAAATAAAACTCATGTCATACTGAAAGTATAAAAATCAGGAACGTGCATAAGCATTCAACAGAGGATCTTTTGCATGGACTGAAAAATATTTGTATGAGGAGATGCAAACTATTTTGTAGAGGGGTTTTGGTTGGTCAAATAATGGTAATGCTGTTTTTAGCGATACCGCCGCGAGCGGTTCACGCGAATGAACCGATTTATTTTAGTGAAATCATGTGGGCGGGCTCCTCGCTAAGTACGGCGGATGAGTGGATCGAACTCGTTAATCCCTCGGAAGCCGATATTAACGTTGGGGGTTGGCGCATAAGCGGAGGCGGAACCGGGGGAAGCGATCTTGTTTTTCCAAACGATGTATTGATACCTGCAAACGGCGCTCTCTTGGTTGCGAATTATGATGTGGAACATCAAAACGCGGCTTTCAACGTGGCACCCGGTATTGTAACAAGCACATTATCACTTTCCAATTCCATCATGCTGTTACAGCTTTTTGATGCGGAAGGAGTGCTTATGGACCAAGCCGGTGATGGGAGCGCGCCGTTTGCCGGGTTCTCTTTGGAGATTAAATCCAGCATGATACGCATCGATATATCATTGGATGGCGACGTGGCCGGTGTTTGGATGACGTGCGAATCCGCTTCAAATATGAAAACCCCAGATTGCGGTACTCCGGGTGTGGCAGACGCGACAGTCAGCACGTCCACTCCTCCGGCCGAGGAAGATCCGGCTGTAAACGGTGATGAACAAACCCCGAACGAGTTGGCTACAAGTACCGAGGTGATTGCAATAACCACTACGACGGTTGTGCAGGCGGACACCGCCACATCTTCGGAGACGGTGGATCCGACGGAATCGATAATTGAAACGCAAAACTCAGCGTCAACGACGACAACCGTTGTTGAAACATCAACCATCACCCAAACAACAAGTTTAGAACAAGATACAATAGAACGTTTTTTAAGAATGAATGAGGTTATGGCCGCACCTGAAAGCGGGAAAGAGTGGGTGGAGCTTGTGAATTTGGCCGCCGATAGAACGATCAATTTGGACGGTTTGGAAATCCATGATTCCGTCAGCCGCGCGATAAGGTTAAGCGGCGAGTTAAAACCGCAAGAGAGGTATAAAGTTTTTGAATTACCGACATCCAAGCTTAACAACGGTGGAGACTCCGTGTTTTTACAAACTGCGGATGGTGATGTTATTGATAACTTAACTTATGCGAGCCACAACAAGGGGACGGCGCTGGCCAGAGATGAAAAAATGGCTTGGCAATACACTGACGCACCAACACCGGGGAGCAAGAATGTTATTCGTATGCATTCCGAAGAGCAGACAGATGATCAAGCGCAACTGTCACAAAAAGATGAAAACCCAATCCAAGAAAATTCGGCTCTAACGAAACAAACATCAACATCGACTACAACCGCCGATAATGAACAAGCTGCGACGGGCAACCAAGATAGTGCGGTCGATTATGCAAATCAAAAAATGCTTCGATTGAACGAAATCCAGCCAAATCCTGCCGAGGGAAAAGAGTGGGTTGAGATAATTTCTTATGCCGCCGGCTCGGTTAGCCTTGAGGGTTTGGAGATATTTGATATGACGGGAAGGGTATATAAACTGGACGGTTTTATCGAGGGAAACGGGGTGATGTTTGTGGAGTTGGCGCAGGCAAGGTTAAACAATAGCGGCGACAGCGTATATTTGCAGACAGAATCCGGCGAAGTTATAGATGAGTTGACATACGAGGGCTCACAAAAAGGTTTTTCTTACGCTCGAATGGACGATGGTATGTGGCAGGAGGTTTCCATTCCAACAAAAGGTGAAAGAAATCAAACGTCCGGTTCGGATTCCGAAATGGAAGCATCCAACCTAACTCAAAATTCGATTGTTCCGCCGCAAATTTCGAGTGTTGCGGCCGTAAAAAGTTCGAGCTCCGAATCATCCGCGAGCTCGGATGTATTAATTTCTTTAAGCGATTATTCTATGTTGCATCAAGATACATTTGGCGGTATGCGGATTCAACTGCGCGGCACCGTGGGAACCTTGCCCAAACACGTGTCGGGGCGCGGTTTCATACTTTTAAATCATGATGGGCGCGGGTTGCTGGTGCGGGTTCCGAGCTATAAAAAAATTCCCGGTTTGGGATCGTTCCTTACCATTACCGGATCCCTAAAATTCGATTCCAATGAACTACCCTATTTATCTTTGGCAAAAAAAGATGATTGGATTTTGGAGAGTACGGTAAGCGTTGTACCAAAAGTTAAACAAATCTCATTGGCATCGCCCAGTTCGGAGGATGCTTGGAGCTTGGTGGAGTTAGAGGGTGTGGTAAACGGTGTTTCCGGCGGTACGGTACATTTGATTGTGGACGATATGGATGTGGACATGAAAATTAAACCCGGCGTAGCCTATAGAGCCAGCCGCTTGGTGAAAGGCGACACCATAAAAATCAAGGGTATTTTGGATATTACGGGAGACGTACCATCCGTGTTACCGCGCAGTGCGGAAGAAATAGAGTTGGTATCTCATGCTCCCGAAACTTTTTCCGCAGCCACCAACCAAAAAGAAAAAGGCATACCCGGCTGGACTCCTTTTGGTGCGGCGGCGTTGGCAGTTGGGGCGGTTGAGGGCGTAAAGAAGATAAAACAAAAATATAAGACTTCACAATTGCCCACGAAAGTATTTGCGGCAACCAATAAATAAAAAATCCCCGATGAAAATCGGGGTTATTCATAGATCGTGGGTATGATAAAGACAATCAACCCAACACCTTGCGAAGGTCTGTCGTCCACGATATCACTGATACTCAATTGCCTATCGGCAGGGAAATCAACACAGGCGCGGCAAACACTGTGCAAACTCTGCGCCGGCAATCTGATGCCGGTGCCGCGAGAGCTCTTCGGCTCTTCGTGATATGTCTTAACAATGTTAGCCGTACGCGCGGTTAAAGCCAAATTCGTCAATCTCTCTTTGGCATGCTCCGCAATAGCACAAAAATACAGGATGTCGACCACGCCCCGCACAGCCATAATCATGCGATGCTTGGGATGAATACAGCCGTTTTCCACCTCGAGTCCAAAAGTGCGTGCGATATATGGCAGGCTTGCTTCTTGTTCGGAAAAAGTTTTAGCGGTCGTGCCCGGTAAAACACCAGGAATCGCCAATACCCAGTATCCGGGTTCGCGATAATCCTTTTCTCCCAGAGGCGGATCGAATGGAGAGAGTGTTTTGAAGCCTTCGGGGAAATTCGGTTCTCTGCGCCACCAGGCTTCAGAAAGAATCCCAGCGGAAACCAAATCGTCCAAAGTCATATTGGGCGGAATGAACCAAAGCACGGGGCCATAATAACCAATGGATCTCGCATAATACTCGATGCGATAAATCTCATCATCTCCGGGAAGATGCCGGGGCACAACCAAGTCATTTTTACGTTGCTCGAGTGATTCCCGACAATTTTCCGGCGACTTCAAGATTAGATAGCTCAAGAAATTTACGGTTCGCATCAGCGCCAGCTTGGCATGCTTTGTTGCAAAGCTCTCGCGCGCTTGCCGACGATCGGATGCTTTTGTTGTGCGTTTAATATCAACCAAAGAAGTCGACGGTTGATCGGAGATCGCTTTTGGCGCATCGCCCAAGCCTAAAAACGTTTTCGCCCGTAAGCGGCCGCGGCTGGTATCCGTTGCGCCATCCGTATCAACTCTGACCCTGCCGGTCAGAAAAAACTGCATCGTAGGATTAACACTGGGCACGTCCCGTGGAAAAGATGGGCGATCGGCTTTTACCGCGCTTGCGGCAGGCATATCCCCCGTTTGAAATTCTTGGGTTGGAGCGTTCCCCAAATCTTCAATGCCTCCACTCTCCATAACCTGCGACGCAGAACTCGATTCATCCCCGCAAAGAGTTTGATGCTCGATACGCGGACGGGCTTCGCCAATGCCGCGCTTGGTATCAATTACAACTTCTTCCGAAGCGGCGGAGTCATCCCCGGCCGGACTGCCGTTGGGATATATATCAAAATGGCGGTCATCTTTGATTTCCATCGTTTGCCCTCCCATTTGTTAAGGTGCGCTACCATCCAGTCAATCAAAAAAAGACGCAAAAGTCAAGCATCTCCATACAACATCCTCTCCGAAATAGCGAATGAACGCGGAAATATCATCACGCAGATACAAGCCGGCACCGCGATGGGAGTTGGTAAAAGCCTGAAAGAACACACAGCCGTATTTATCGATAAATATTTTTTCGCGAAGCGTTTTTTCGTCCGAAAAACCTTCTGGTCAAAACTTATGGATTATTATCGGTTTGTTTGGACATTGGAGCACGATCACAAAGCATAACCATTAACAAAAAAATTCGCTGTCGATTGTTTGAGGTGTCTGGGTGAAATATGGGCTGATGGCGGCCTTGTATCCAAAACCGGTTCATCAACATAACCCGGCATATTTACCGCGCCATAATCCACAACACGGGGAACCAATCGCCTTTGCACGATTTACTCCTTTTCATACTCGGGCAGATTCAGGGGCATCTCCCCCCAATCTTTTAGCTCACCGGGTTGATTACGACCGGCTTTGGCATCTTCCTCGGCCGCCGCGTAGTCTTCATCGGACATCGTAGATTCGGCGTATGATCTGGGTCTGGGAGGATTTTGTTCGATGCGTGCGGAATCTGTGGGTTTCCAGTCCAGTTTGGTGGCAATCGGCGTTTCCGAATTTTTTTCATTACTCATTTGATGTTTTCCTTTCCAAGGGACTATAGTCAAATTATCACCGAATTTGTGCTCGGTCAAACCATCTCTTGCCAGTTTTTCCATCTTTTGATAATCTATTGCCACATCGCATGTAACTCGTAACATGTAGTATGTAACAATAAAACGAAACGTTAGCGATTCCATAATTGTTAATTGGTAATTGTTATATAGTCCGCGGGTATCGTATAGCGGCTATTATGCTGCCTTGCCAAGGCAGAGATACGGGTCCGACTCCCGTTACCCGCTCCACGTAAAAATCGTCTTAGAAATAAGGCGATTTTTGCTATTCAAAATTCTAGTAACGATTCACGGGGCGCGGCCGGGTAAAAAATATAAATAAAAATAATTTTTGCATTATTTTTGATTTTGGTGCAGAATGCCAACCGTGAAGTCCGTCAAGCTGAAAGTCCGTCAAGTCTGTAAAGTTTGATAAACCCGCTTGATGGACTTGATGGGCTTTATAGACTTTCAACTGATTTTTATGACTATCGAAGAACTAAAACAGAAAGAATTGTTGATTTTGCAGAAAGATCATCTTTTGGCGCTTAAGGAGTTTTTAGTGAGTGCTAAAGCGAGAGAAGAGAGAATGAGCAGATCATTCGGCGTACACGTAACTTGCATGGATGAACGCGATAGATTTGCCGTGGACGCAACCGGAGAGCCGTACGGCGCCATAGAATTGTTTGCCTCGCCGGGCGGTTGTTTTACGCAAGATAGAAGTGCGGTAAACGGTGCTAAAAAATTTATGGAAATATACGGCAAGGATGTTCAGAGAGCCAAAAAGGAGGGTAAGGAACTTGTTATCTATTTAATGCCTCATACTTGTTTTGCGGATAATTGCGCGGGTTGTGCCGCATTTAATAGTGACGAAGAAGCTGAATATAAATATTTCTCGGATCTCGCGGATGAGTTACAAAAAATTCCCGAACTGGCGGACGCCAATATCCATACGGATATGTATGATACGGATACTCATGAAGTTGTGCCTTTTCACGGCCATGCTCATGACAAAATACACGGAGTTGCCGCGGATTATTTACAGCGAGAGAAAGGGATAGCAACTAATGCGGAAGTTGATGAGTGGGACAGGTTCCATGCGGGTTATAGAATATATGTGGGGAGTAGACCCTTGGCATGGACTCCCCGCAGGAATGTGGCTTATCATTTGCATGATGAGATGGAAGCAGAAGAACTTCTAGAGGGCATCGCGCTGGCGATTAAGATTATAAAAACACATTCACATGCGGATTTGGAAGAGCACCTCATAGTAATTCAGATTGATCATGTTTTTGGGAAGACTTCTGTTATTGATTTGGACGACGAGGCATTGATAAAAAGATTGAATGAATCAAAATTGTTGAAAGATGCGGGCGTCGAGCTTACAAAAGATGATGTTTTGATTGTTAGAACCGAGACTGATCCTCAAGGTTGGGAAGGGCAGGTTACTGCGGCAAATTAGACTCTTGACGAAACGTGTTTGCACGTGTTATATTTCGGGCGCACCTTCAATAAAAAAGCAAGAACCTCGCGTAAGCGGGGTTTTTGTTATGCTTTATACTTGACAATTTGTAAAATTTTTGCTAGATTGAACAATCTATAAAACAAAAAAGGAGTTACAAAGTGCTTATTTCAGTTATCATTCGAACTTTAAACGAACGTGAACCGTTGAAGAAGCTTATTGATGCAATCGAAGCTCAAGAAGTAGACGCTGCCGTTGAAACAATAGTGGTTGATAATGAATCAACAGATGGTACTCGCAAATTAGCACTGGCTCGTAATGCCAAGCTTGTTACTATCGCTCGTGATTCATTTACCTACCCACGCTCGATTAATGCAGGTGCCGAAGTAGCCACCGGTGAGATTCTGGTGTATTTGGTCGGACATGCTCAGATTATTCGTTCTGATTGGCTGCAAGTTGCGGTTGATCACCTCCTAGACAAGAACGTTGCCGGAGTATACTCGGAGGTTTTGCCTCTTAAAGGCTGTACTCTTGCAGAAATCTTCTTGTACTACCCAAACTATCTCTACGCAAAGATTCGCGGGCCTTACAAGGTATTTGGTCCCGGCCCCGGGGTACTTGGTCTCACCAACGTTGCTATCCCCAAAAAACTCTGGGATGAACATCGATTTGACGAACTTTATGAGTGCGGAGGCGAGGATGGTGAGTGGGCCAGGTGGGCAATTCACGAGAAAGGGCTGGATATTGTCTGCGATTGGCGCTTTGCTGTAAGGCACTCCCACGGCCTTGGTTTCTGGGGAGTGATAAAACAATTGCAATACTGGTTTTCACTAGGAAAGCCATCGACCTTTAGCCGAAAACGGCTTTCATATAGAAAGGACATAAACTACTAGTCGATGTTGAGTCGGCTATTTTTATTTTAAAAATTTATAACGACCTAGGAGTTTTTTTTAAACCGGTGGCGCTACGTGAACCGCGTTCTATGGTACTTTGCCCCGTAAAGTCCGATATTCATCGGACCACGGGGCACGTAAAAACCGCTCGATTACTCTCGCGGTTTTTACGTGGTGGGCCCGGTGGGACTTGAACCCACAAGCCTTTTGGGCGACAGATTTTAAGTCTGTTGCGTATACCGATTCCGCCACGGGCCCTAAACATCGCGCGGTCAGTTTATCTTAACCAAATCAATAAATCAAGAGTCAAAAAGACATGTATTGCTTGTAAATCGCCTTTCATTTTATACTCCATCCTAAATTAATGGATTGGACAACCTCATATTTATCCCCTTGACTATTGACTATTTTCGCGAGTATGGTAGATTATCGTCTTGTTCGAACCTTTTAACGATGGGGGAAAAATGCAGGGCAACAGCAGCAACCCGCCAGTCAGTGCAAACAACAGCACAATACCCTGTGCACCACCTTGTTGCGAAGGGAGCAGCTATCCGCCCACGGAGGAGATGATAATCGAAAACGGCGCATACCGCGATATGTTGGTGGCCTTTCGCTTGCCTTGCACGGTACCGGTTAACACTGATCCGACAGAATCCATAATGGACGAGGCAGTGAGGCGTTTTCAAAAACAAGGCATCGGTGCCGATCGCAACCAAATTCAGGAAGCGATTGCATTTTTACTGGAACGCGAACTGGTACATTTTAACGAAGAAAAACATTGCTTTTTTCCAACCGGAAAAACGCAATCGATACTTGGCAAGTTGTACATTGTTATTTGTGACCATTGCGGTGCATCCAACATCAAACCCCAAAAAGGTACGGAGCCGATACCTAACTTGATTTTTTGCCATCGATGCAATGAGATTCTTTAAGTAAAACAAATCTCGAGACTTCTCGAGTATTTTTTTATAAAAAAGCATGCTTAAATGCATGCTGGGCTGCTTGTATCGCCACTGTCAAAAGACGAACATGAACGTAAGTAGCTGATTCCGTATCTGCGATGGAGGTTCTCGAAAAACAGGCGGGTATCGGTCAGTATTTTTTGATCAACCAATTCACTAACGGGTACGCCTTGTACACCCAACCTTGCAATAACCGCCAACCAGTCGCTGTTATGATGGGCATTGAATCTGGTTACACCGCGCCACACCGCTTTTCTCATTTTGTATTCATCTAACATTAGTTCTTGCGGGTTTGGCGGATGATCCAAGATAATATATTGCACGCCCTCGGTCAGGCGGTGCGATTTGATTTGCACACAAAGGGTTGGAAAACCATCCATGGTGCTTTCACAAAAGAAATCAATCTTTCTGTGCAAGTCGTTCTCCACGGTAGCTATCCTGATTTTCACGCCATTCTTGATGGTCGCATACGCAAATCGTGCGGATGCGATGCAACTTTGGCAATATTGCCTGTATTCTTTCTCATCCAAACCAAGTTGCTCCCATGCATCAACAAATAGCTTCCTGCCATCCGGATGCAGCCAGAGAAAAGCCAACAACATATGATTTTGCGCGATTACGGATGAGTACAACCCGCGACTGATCAGTTCCCTGTCATCTTCATGCGGGTTTTCGAGAATGATTTGCGCCAAGGCGTAGTGAAACATGGCGAGCACGGCGCGATAAGCACCACCGCTATGCCGAAAGGCACACTTGTACCGATCACGAATTTTGAAGAATGCACGTCTTTGATCAGAGTCGCAAAGTTCGATAAGATAAGGCGCGAAATCTTCACCATCCTTTTTAGCCTGCATCAACCAAGCAAGTAAATCCGGAGCTACAGCTGTCTTTTTGTTACAGAGCTTGATCGGCCTTCCCATTTCGATGTTCCGATTCCTCATAGTTACTCCATGGTTGGTTGGGGCCGGTAACTAACGGAATAAACCTCCTTAATTGGCAAAGTTCTGCAATTACTATAGGCGAATTTTGCAAATTGTCAACCCTTCATGATTGAATTATGTCATAACGGCTGGACATTTATCGTTATCAATGCTAATTATTCTTTTATTATTAAACAAATATGAAGAAACCACATTTATACATTTTTGGAGGGCTGGCCATAGTAATTTGTATTTTAGCTGTGGCAACGCTTTCCTATGCGGGCGGATCCGGTGTGCGCATACCGTTTATTACATCCGGAATAGAAAAGCTGGTTTTAAACCTCAAGTCGCCCGGTCCGGATGATTTGGCGGTACCTTCCGAGAATTTGGATGAGTTATTGGGTGGGGTTTCAGAAGTTAGTTCCGACGCCAACACCACGACCCAAACACTCGCGAAAGTTGAAGTGCCAACGGAATGGAAAAATTTTAACTTCAACGGTTTCACATTCGAGATCCCCGCCGATTGGGAATCCGCTTGGCCGTCGATTGAAACGGGTAACGCAACCATGCTATTCCAAAACCATGCCGGACAAAAAGTTGCCACAATAGTCAACCCGCCGCCGACAACAGGTTATCCGGGATATGTAATAACGCGGCAACAACGTTTGATAACCGGGAAAGGGTGGGCGCACAAAGCGGAGCTTTGGCATGGAGATCCGGAGCCGGAACTGGGAGACGCTTATTTGGATACCATCTTGGTCACTCGAATGGGCTATGAGAGTACTCAATCAAACCCATACATGGATCAAGGCTACGGTATACAATTATTCTCGGAATATGATGGCGACGCGTCGGAAATTTTCCAACGCATATACGAATCAATCAAGACCGGTGAGAGGTGGCAGATATATGAAAGCGATGTTTTCTCTTTCCATTATCCAAATAATTGGAGCGTGGTTTCGGACGCCGGAGCCGGCCATCGTAACGCGGAATTTTTTGACCAAAACAATAAACTCGCCGCATCATACGAATGCCCAATACCCGAGACGGGATACGAAGGGTTCGATATGACCGAAAAGCATCGAACTTTGCAAATCAACAATATGCGCTATGCTCTGGATTATTGGCACGGCGATGAAATAGATTACGGTCGAGATGATTTGGAATTGATTTTGATGGAAACCATGACGCCAAAAGAAGGAATGGAGGGTGGGATATTCGGCACAGCTTGCCAGCTCATTTCGGAGCAACCCGATATGCAGGAAACTTTTGAAAGGATCCACCAGAGTGTCAGCGTGAAGTAACGATCCGCAAAAAAATACATTGGGGAAATATAAAAATCCCGGTACACGCCGGGATTTTTTTGTTGTTCGGCCACTTTAGAGAGCGATGACCTCTACGTCGTTGCTGTACGTGCCGCAGTAGCCTCCCAAATATTCACAGACACGGAAATGATATGCGGATCCCGAGTTTAAACCTGTCCAAATATCGGTGCGGATATCGGGGTCGGAGAGGTAGTGGTAATCGTTGCCGGGATAGACGGGATTGGCGTTTTCATCAATAACCACCTTGAAACCTTTAGGAGATACCATATCAGATAGAGCCCAGGAAATGTTTGCTTTGCCACCGGCGACAGGCACAACCGTTAAATCTATGGTACCGGGCATCGTGTTTTCGGCTTGGGCTCCGTTGGTTGCAACCATAACCGCGATGTCGTTGCTATAAATACCGCAGGCGCCTCCCAGATATTGGCAAACACGGAAATGATAGGTTTTACCGGAGGTAAGATTGGACCAATAATCCAATCTTGTACCAGGATCCGTTAAATAGTGGTAGCTATTTCCGGGATAAACCGGATTTTCGTTTTCAGAAATAACCACTTTAAAACCTTTTGACGCATCCAAGCCATCCGTTGTCCATGTAAGTTTTACTTTGCCAGGGTCGGTAAGTTGACCTTCGAGCGCAATAGAGCCGGAAACGCTTTGGTAATTATCATCCGATTCATCTTTATATTCATCGCCTGATGATTCACTCTTAATTGGGTCATCCTTGGTTAAATTTTGAGTGAGGTAATAACCAACTTCGCCCGGTCCGAGGAATTTTAATCCTCCGGCGGGATTAACCCAATATGCCTGTCCATGAGAGTGGACGCGAAGTACGAGTTGATCCATTAAACGCTCGCGTAATCCCAAATCGCCGGCTTCGAGTTTGGCAAAATCAGCCTCGTCGATACCGATTAGCTTGCGGATTTTAAGCGCAGCGCCGGTACCAGCCTTTTTTTCATTAGCTTCGGATTTCTTTTCGATTTTTTGACCAAGTTTGTAAGCTTTGACCTCATCAGCTGTAAGAAGTTTTAAAGTTCCGTCTGCGTTTACAAGATAAGCCTCGCCATGAAAATGAACGCGAAGCACCACCATGTTCCTTAAACGATTTCGGAGGCCAGCATCACCGGCTTTTAATCTGCCAAAGTTGACCTCGTCGATACCTATCAGGTCGGTGGGCGAGGGGGCCGATGAATTACCCGCAGTTACAGCTGATGCATCGGAGCCATCTTGGCCGGTAACATTTATTAGCCGTGCGCCGACCCAACCGGTTTTATCGCCGGCTTGCACTTTGTACCAGCCATCCGTTTCGGCAATAATGTGGACTACGGTATCCGATGGCAAGACGGTAAGAATATCCGACCCCTCCATGCAGGCGATTGAACGAACACGTGAACCAATATTGGTTTTGCCAGACCAATCGCGGTTGTAAACCGGATCATTGCCGCAATCCGCAGCCTTGGCTGTGATTGGTAATAATAACGCGAGCCCAAAAAAGGCTAGGCTTAGATAATGTTTCATATTTGTATTCATAGATCTTTATAATACCAACTCACCCTGGAGAGTTCAACCGTGTCATGCACGGCCTTATTGCAAGTTATAAATATCACTTACCAATTCAAAGCGCGAGCTGCAAAGAACGCATAAAACCCGATGGACTTAATAGACTCTTTGCAGTTTACACTTTATAGTTATGATATATATATGACTGAAATAAACAGTTCGATGCTGACTGCGGCAAAGGATCTTACGCTGGAAATAACCGGCATTGCCATTGCCTTGACTCTGGCTTTTCACTTTTTGGTGGCAGAGAATCCTTTTGGATTCGCTTTTGCCGGTTTTATAATATTACTTGCTATCGCGATGGTAACCATTGCTCACATGAGAGCCGGAGCTAAAAATGCTTGGGCATTTTTGTTTTTGGCTCCTGCAGCTTTAGGCTCCGCAACGCACATTTTGTACGCAAGTGAGGTTTCGCGAACTTTGGCTTTCTTTATAACACTGGGATCGCTAACACTTTTTGCGTATTGGTATACGCGGCAAAAAATCACTTACAAAGACGTGATTAGTTTTTGGCCCAGATTGATCTTTATAGAGACTTTATGGCCATATCCATCGCTAGGCGCACACCTCGCAAAAGTAAAAAGCGATAAAAGATTGGGATCCATCATTCTTGGCGTTGGAATTTCGATCCCCTTCTTGCTTATCTTTTTGTCTTTATTCACTTCCGCAGATCAACTTTTTGCTAAATCATTTTCCAATATCTTTGAGACGGAAGAGGCTGCGGAATTAGCGTTTAAGATTATCCGCGACTTAATAGTTGGCGCCTTCTTTTTATCATCCGGCTTTGTAATGATCACGAGAATGAATAAAAGCATCGAAGACAAAACACATAAAATTTGGGCTTGGATGAATCAGACCACCCTGGCGACGTTTCTGGTAATGTTGAATTTGTTGTTTATTATCTTTGTGGGATTTCAGGCGGCCTATTTTTTTGGCGGAGAGGCTTTGGTTAAGGCACAAGACCTTACCTATGCGGATTATGCGGTGAGCGGTTTCTTTGAGCTATTGTTTGTTGCCGGGCTGGTATTTGGCATCAGTTGGTTTATTTATCGAGGAACCGAAATGAAGAATCGATTATCGGGAATTTTATCCGTGATACTTATTGTGCAGACCTGGGTGATTATTGTTTCGGCGATGAGCAGGCTTTTACTTTATATAGATACTTATGGACTGACTTTGTCGAGGTTTTGGGCGGCGTTTTGCATAATCCTAATCGGACTTGTGCTTTTAGCTGTTGCAATTGGAACCATAGTGAAAGTAAGTTACGCGAAAATGGCGAAGATGATATTTTTAGGAAGTTTGATACTGTCTTCGCTGGTTCTTGTTTTTAATATAGAGGGATTTATTGCCAAATATAACATCGAAATGTATTTAAGTGGTAATACAAATTTTCTAGACACTCCATACCTGTTAAATAACTTGAGTACTGATGCACTGCCGGAGTTGACGGAACTCATAGAAACGGATTCACAGAAAGAAAAGCTCAGCTGGGATAATAATTCGATCGATGGAATTTACGATTACATAACGATTGATGACTTCAAGGAGATGCTTAGCAATGAAGCGGAATTGATTAGGAATGGACTTGATGGCGGTTGGCCGGGTGCATCCATTTCTCACTACCATGCGCTGGATGCTTTAAACAACTTATAATAAAAAGACTCCCTAGATCACTTGGGAGTTTGTTTTTTTGCATGGCGCTTTGCCATAGAATCGGCGTTTAAAACCAGATCCTGGTTCTCGCTGATTTGCCAGGCAATGGAGAACATGCCAAAAACCGCGCGCGCGATTCTGTCGTCGGGTGCGGGGACGCACCTGCTAAATCGTTTATAAGCGGTAGTTTTTTGCATGGGTGCTTTCAGGGTCCGCTCCATGTGCATGCGGGCATACATGAGCGCATTCGACATGTTGACAACTCCGCTTTTGGCCAGCATTTGCAGTTGATAATCCAAATCCAACCGCACACTGTCTGAAAATTCGATGTCCGGCAAATCCGGATCGGTTAGGAGATCTTTGATCAAAGAATCGAATATGCCGGCGTTCGTGATGCGGACCGGAAAACTTTTCAAAAAGATATCACGAATGGGGCCGGCTATTTGGCCAAGAAGCCTGCGCTTTTGAAAGTGCGTCCGCAAATCGATAAGTTCGCCCATTTAATCCTCGCTTTCTCGAATTTGCCATCTAACCATATTTATTAAGAATTGTCAACCCCGGCACCGGCTGATCCGTTTACGGAATCCGGTGTAATTAACGCTTTTTTTTCTTTGATTTTTGGGGATTTTGTGCGAGTTTTGCCGATATTTGCTGCCAGACCGGTAAAAAAGTAGCCCAGGGCAAAATAATTAAAACCAGAGGCAATAATATTTCGTGAGATGGGAAAAACTCGCCGGCGATATATATCGCCAAAACAAAATTCATATAGGTTAAGCTGATGGAGGCGGTGTTTTTTTCGGCATGTGATTTCCACCAAAAACCAAAATAGCCGGCCAAATGCATAAGCACCACAAAAACATACAGCCCGATTATAAGTATTATGAGCTTCCACCAATCTGCGGAGAGGAGGAAAAGATTCTCAGACTGTGCGGAGATGGTGGCAATGATTAAAACACCCAAAAGATATATGGAAATCGGTTTGGTTTTTAGATTGATTTTTTTAACAGTTTCGGTAAAAAGATGCCGGCACAAAATTGCCAATAAAAAAGGAAGAAAAATAACCATGGCCAGCTTTAAGAACATGCCCCAAATATCGATTGTAACGGATGCCCCATAGAGAACTTTGGTTAATATGGGAACGGTTAACGGCGCCAACAAGGAAGTTGTAACAACCATAACCATGGCCGCGGCTTGTTTGCCGCCGGCTACTTCCACAAGCAGTGGCGTGGTCATTCCGGAGGGCATGGCCGCCAGCAAAAACAAAGCCATTCCCAAGCCGGTTGGCATGGGCCAAACGAGCGCCCAAACCGCAATGGGCAAAAGAACCATCATGTAAATATTAACCGCCAGCAGAAATTTCCAATCTTTGGCGCTTGCCCAAACCAAATCGGTACGCATCTTTAAACTTGATATGAAAAAAATGAGTTGCAGGATTAATGTGGTCCAAGGAATCAGGTGCTTGGCTTGCGGAACGAATAACCCAATGGCCATGGCAAGAACCATGATTACAATATAAGACTCGGCGAGAACCGCATACCATTTTTTATACATGAGAATATTATATATCCAAAATCGATATTTTACACTTTTAAAAAACACCAAGCTTTAAGAGCGATAATTTGTTTTAGACGTAAAGCGGTTTTATTGATAAAATGCAGTCATGCCCATAGATTTTTTGGCATACAGCGGGCTTACGGAGGGGAAAGTAATTTCCAATCAAAAAAAATACGGCCCAAACCAACTTTACGAGCAAAAACGTGGAAGGTTTTTTCATTATGTGCGAAGTTTGATTCAGGAGCCGATGTTGCTCATGTTGTTGATTGCGGCGGTATTATATTTTATTATCGGCTCCAATTGGGATGGTGCACTCATGATACTGGGAGTGATGGTGATGATTGGTATCAATATTTATCAAGAAAGAAAAACCGATAAAGCATTGGAAGCGTTAAAAGAGCTTTCCGCTCCGCGGGTCAATGTTATCCGTGCAAGCACTCAACAATCCATACCAAGCGCCGAGCTGACCGTGGGTGATTTGATGATAGTACAGGAGGGCGACAGAATCGCGGGGGACGGATTATTACTGGCCGTATCAAATTTTTCGGTTGATGAATCTTTATTAACCGGCGAACCGGGCGCGATATTCAAATCCGCTTCGTCAAACGGATCCAAAGATAAAAAGTACAAAGTTTTCACCGGGACTCTGGTATTAAGCGGGCAAGCCGTTGTTTTAATTCAAGCCATCGGAAATAAAACTCAATATGGGTCGATAGGAGAAACTTTGTCGCAGATATCGGACGAGGCGACCCCTTTGCAAAAACAAACCGGTAAAATTGTTAAAATATTCGGTACTGTCGGTGCTTTGGCTTGCCTGGCGCTTATGGCAATTGTTTATTTAAGAACCGAAGACGCGGTAGATAGCCTATTAAAAGGATTAACTTTGGCCATATCGGTTATCCCTGAAGAAATTCCCGTTGTTCTCACCGTATTTGCGGCACTGGGGGCGTATAGACTGACACAAAAACAAACTTTGGTGCGCAAAATCAATGCCGTAGAGACATTGGGCCATATAACAACACTGTGTACGGATAAAACAGGAACATTAACGGAAAACCGCATGGCTCTTGAGGAAATGTATTACGGGAACGAAATTGTTTTAACAAAAGCCGCCAATAAACAAAGTTCGGGCATTGCGGATCCTTTGCGATATGCGCTTTTGGCCAGCCAACCCGATCCATTCGATCCCATGGATTTATCGATCCACGATTTGGGGAGACAAATCGGTCTAAAACCCCAAATCATATATTCTGAAAAAAATATAATCCATGAATACGGCTTTGATCAAAAAATAAAATTCATGGGATACCTTTGGCGCTCGGGTAAAGATAGATCTCTCGTAATAAAAGGTTCGGCCGAACATGTGGTGGAGAGGTGCAAGATGAACCGGATTCTGAAGAACAGGTTGTTAAAGATGATTGATGACATGGCGGGAAGAGGATTAAGGGTGTTGGCCGTGGCGCACAGAGAAAATGTGCGCGGTGAGTATAGAACCCTTAAAAAAGTTGATAATTTAGAGTTTGTAACGTTGCTGGGTTTTAGAGACCCTCCAAGAACCGATGCCAAAAAAGCAATCCGTTTGGCACAAAGAGCGGGCATAGAGGTGCGCATGATAACCGGAGACCATCCGCAAACGGCAATGCATATAGCCAAAGCGGTTGGCATTTGTTGCACCGGCGGAGTAATTACGGGGAGGGAACTGGAGAGAATGAGCGAAGCTGAACTGACGGAGAAAATTTTGGGAATGTACGTGTTTGCGCGCATAAATCCCGATCAAAAACTTAAGATTATCTCGGCATTAAAACGCAGAGGCGAGGTGGTGGCCATGATGGGCGACGGCGTAAATGATGCTCCAAGTCTTAAAAACGCGGATATTGGGGTAGCCATGGGTAAACGCGGAACAAATGTTGCGCGCGAGTCGGCGGATATTATTTTATTGGATGACAGGTTGATTACGGTAATGGGAGCTGTCGAGGATGGCCGCAGAATCTTTGATAACATTCAAAAAGCGGTTGCCTACATATTCATCGTGCATGCCTATATCATCTTGACGGCTCTAATCATACCTATTGCCGGTTTACCGATATTGCTGACACCAATTCATATTGTTTTATTGGAATTGGTTATAGATCCAACTTGTGCCTTGGTATTTGAAACAATCCCCGCCGAACCCGAGACCATGCGGCGTAAACCGCGCGATCCCGAGACACCGCTTATAAAGATTGGCAAACTGTTTAGAATCTTTGCGCTGGGATTTGTGATTTTTTTAATAACCGGCGGAGCATACTATTGGGCGCTTAATGCCGAGTTCAGCGTCGAGGAAGCACGCACAATCGGCTTTAGCGTAATAATCTGGACAAATCTTTTTATAGTTATAACCACGGCAAACAAACAAGTGAATTTTAAAAGACTTTGGAGTTTTGTTCAGAATCGAACGTTCGTTACAATCTACGGATTGGTGATAACCGCAATGGCAATGTTGATTTTTGTGCCGGGAGTAAATACTCGATTCGGCTTCACAGCTTTACCGATCAATATTTTCTTTTTGACGATAGCCCTGGGTATGATGCCGATGCTGATGGGCTTGGGTATGCGGCGCTTGGCTCAAAAATAAACGGAAACCAAAAAGAGGCTCAGGCCTCTTTTTTAATCTGTTCCCCGGCGAGATGTTTCAATAAAGCCCGCTTATGAACATCCAATTCATCGATAGCCGTCCGGATTTGAGTATAGACAACGCTTTTCACATCCGCCAAACCGGCTGCTTGCAATGATTGGGCGATGTTATACAAAGAAGCCTCCACTTTATTCGCGTTACGGATGCCTTGCTTGGCCAATTCTATAAGCTCGGGCGTAAGCAAGGGCTTTTCGGAGGAAGTTTGAGGATTCTCGAAGTTCATAAAATTAGAAATCTTTATTAAGCCCGCGAGCGAGCTCGGCAATGCGGGACGAGCCTTGTACCGGATTATTTTTAATCTCACGTTCCATTTTTTGCGCCATAATCCGAAGATGCTCGACCCTGGCAGTGCGAGATTGAATATCACTCGCGAGCGCTTTAATGCTCGCCGCGCGCTCACTACCCGCCATACCTCGGCCGATTTTTTGGGATACGGAAGCGGTAGCTTGTGACGGCGGAGGAGTTGCGGCGCGCGTAATTACTTTTGGCAGCGGGCGAATGAAGGGATTAATTTGCATCGTTTTAATTATAAACGAATCCCGCACTTAAAACAACGCGCTTTGTTTTATGCGGTTGCGCCAAACCTCGGTTCCAAGTTCTTTGAAGTTGTGTTAAGCTCGATTCATTATGGAAGATGAATTTTTAACAATACCCGAAGCACTCCCCGAAGAGGAGAGGGTTGAGCTTAGCTTGCGCCCAAAGACATTGGCGGAGTTTGTGGGGCAACCGATAGTCAAAGAGAATTTAAGCATATTGCTCGAAGCGGCGCGCGGGCGCGAGGAGCCTTGTGAGCACGTTTTGCTTTATGGACCACCGGGATTAGGGAAAACGACGCTGGCTCATGTTATTGCCCACGAAATGAATGCAGAAATAAAAATTACCAGTGGGCCGGCTTTGGAACGCGTTGGCGATTTGGCGGCAATTTTAACAAATTTGGATGAAGGCGATATTTTATTTATTGATGAAATTCACAGGTTGAATAAAAGTATCGAAGAGGTTTTGTATCCGGCCATGGAAGATTTTGCTTTGGATATAGTGATCGGCAAAGGCCCGGCCGCAAGAACGCTTAGGCTGGATTTGCGCAGATTCACTATTATCGGCGCCACAACCAGGTTGAGTTTGATGAGCGCCCCATTGCGCGACAGGTTTGGCGCTTTGTATCACATGGATTTTTATGGGCCCGAAGAAATGACTTCCATCGTATCCCGAAGCGCCAATTTATTGGCGGTGCCCATAGACGAGGCGACTTCCGCCTCCATAGCCGGCAGATCCAGATGCACACCCAGAATTGCGAACCGGCTGCTTAGGCGCGCGCGTGATTATGCCCAAGTAAGAGCCGAGGGAGAGATGAATCCGGAAACCGTTGATGCGGCTTTAAACTCACTGAAGATTGATGCCCGTGGGTTGGACGAGATGGACAGGAAGGCGTTGTTAGCACTAATTGAAAAATTTAACGGCGGGCCGGTTGGTCTTGGCACACTTGCCGCTTCGATGAGCGAGGATATTGCGACACTGGAGGATGTGATCGAACCATTTTTACTTCGCGAGGGCTTGTTATCGCGAACGCCGCGCGGAAGGGTTGCCACCAAGCACGCATATTCGCATTTGGGGATTGATATTCCGGAGGGGCTGGAATAACCGGTAATAATAATATTAGAACCATAGCAAGTCTTGGTTTTTCATTGTATAATGGTTCTATGATCCCAATTGCAATATTTGTTATTATTTGGCTCATATTCGTAGCCATCTTTATGGTTGTTGCACTGCTTAGCGTGATGCAAATGCTGCGTTTTGGCGTACGCGGGCCGGAGACAAAATGGGCGGTTATCTTTTTTGTGGGCATTGCGATTTGTATCATTGTCGGGACTTTAGTTTATCTCTCGCAAATAGATATGAAAACGGGTTTGGATACCAAACCGATTTTTGAATCGCTCTTCCCAAACTAATATGATAGAACTCGAAAACTTACCCGGCCTTTTGCCGGATGAAAAATTCATAAAAGTTTTTCGGCGGCATCCAATTACTTTGTTCGGGCTGTATATGGGAATAGCCGTAACTTTTATCATACCGCTAAGCGTATATTTTTTGTTTAAAGGAATGCGTGCCGATTTTTTTGAATCCGAAGCGGGTGCGGTTATTTTCATGTTGTTTCTATCCATCTTCTTTTTATACGCTCTACTGTTCATGTTTCAGCAATTTTTGGATCATTGGTTGGATATTTGGATTTTAACCTCGCGAAGAATAGTGAATATTGAACAAACCGGTTTATTCTCGCGCGTCAGATCGGAGGTAAGGTTGTACAGGGTGCAAGATGTTACTTCGGAAATCAATGGGTTTTTAAGACATATGTTTGATTATGGCATGGTCTACGCGCAAACCGCGGGAGAGACGCACAGATTCACATTCGAGGATATTCCCGAGCCCAAAGAAGCGGCGCGGATGATTTTGCAATTGGCCGAGCGCGACCAACGCACACATGAACAAGAAATAACCGCCGAAAAACCCGATGCATTCATGCAAGCCGTATAACGCATAAGATAAAAACTGGAGCTTTAGACTCCGATTTTTTTATTTAACTCTTTTTACTTTATACTTTGTACTTTCATATTTGGTTTACTTGTACCAGGGTTTCAGATCCACGCCGGTGTAGAAATATTTGAGTATGTAATCGTAGGATTTGCCTTCGTGGGCGGCCATAGCAAGTGCGCCGGAGGCCGACATGCCGACTCCGTGACCCCAGAGGGTTTTGCCGGCATCTTGCGGAACCGAGACACCTTTGCACCAAGCCACTTGGCCGTACCAAACCTCGCTCCAATCGCGGGTGCGCCCATCGGAACGTGAGAAGTATGGGGTGATGGCAATCTTACCCTCGTAGGAAACAACTACACCGCGGGTTTCATCGATGGCGCGGGCGATTGTGGGGCTGCGCGCCTCTTGGCCGTAACCACGGTAGACCTGATCGTACTTGGCATCAACAATATAATATTCATTGGCGTGTTTGGTTGCGCGCTCGATGTGATACATGGCGTATGTGCGTGCGGCGACGAGGAGAGTTTTGTGGAATTCAATTGGAGAGAGCTCCGAGGTTTCGGCGATGCCTTTTAAGTACCATTCGATGGGCAGTTCGTTAATGAGCCAGACTTTATCCGTAGCCGGTGTATATCGCAACTCGAGCTTGCCGCGGAATTTGTTATCGTTGGCGCCGGGGAGCCAGGAGACGGGGCGGGAGAAATCCGTTACTTCGAGTGGAGAAATACCATCCGAGGCAACAGCCACGTAATAGTTGGAGGATTGAGTTTGGCAACGAGGGCCGGAAGCTTTGTAAACGCCGTGGGCACGATCGTAGACAACCCTTACCTCTTCGCCAAGATTCAGATTACAAACCGATTGGCCATTTTGCGTTAGAGAAAAGCTCGTATTAACACCACCTACAACCATAGTATCATCCGTAGTGGCGTAAAGGCCTACGCGGATGATTGGTTCGGCGGGGAGATTGCCGGGGTATACAACCGTTCCCGATGCTGGGGTGGCTGGAGTTGATGGAGTGGATGGCGCGCTTTGTATATAACCGTCTGCGGTAACCGTAACCGGGATATCGAAGTATTCAACCTCATTGCCATCCGCCTCCAAAGCAAAACGGACGGTATAATTACCGGACTTTGCAGGGGCCTTGATGTTAAAGCTTAAGATATTTAAGTGACCGGGCTCGGTTATGTTTGATTTTTGCAAAGCCGTAACGGACGTTGGCCAAGAATTGTGTTTAACGGTGGAAAGATTGCCGCTTAGGCTGGGAACCACCTCTTTGAGTTTAATCGTTTCATTATTCCAAACCGCGGTGCCAATATTTTTTATGCCGTAGTTAAGGCTGATGGTTGAATCGCCGGGCACGCTGAAGGGGCCGCGCGGCTCCAAAAGCACTTGGCCATCATAACTGCCCGTGGAAACGGACGGGTCGGGACTGTTGCCGTTATTATTGTTTAATACAAATTCATCGGGCATGCGCACTCGAATCGGCAAAGTAAAAGCCGAGCCGGAGACGCGGCTGATGCCGTCGACGTAGAGCTGAAAGGTTTCGCTGTAACTGCCCGGAACCGAGGGAGCGCGCAATTGGATTTTGTAAGTGGCCACTTGCCCGCCGGCAATGGAAGATTCCGCCTGTAGTGCGGCCAAGCGGTTTCCATACCAAGATCCGTCCCAAAATTGGCTCTTTTCTTTATCATTGATTATCGCAACCGCGCCCGCACCATCGCGATTCCATGTTCTTTGCCCGCGGTTTTTAATTTTTACCGTAACCGTAAAATGCGCGCCCGGATCCACTTGCCATTCACTGCCTCCCCTATCGGTAACTTCGGCAAAATAATATTTCGTGTTGGCCAAGCCGGCCGATTCGGATGGCGAGGGTTGAGAGGGATTAGCTACGGGTGAAGCGGTAACGGGCGCGGGGTTTGAAGCTGTTTGAGCACTGACTTTGAAAGTAATTTGGATTACGGTGGATTTATGCCATGTTGCGCCATCGCCCATTAAAAACATTTCCGTGTAGGTTCCCGGTGTACTTGGCGCGGTTACATAATATGAAGCGGAAGCGATTTGACCCGGTGCAACGGATACTTGGTCGATGGGGGCAGCGAGATCATTTTTTGGCCAGCTCGTATGCTTGAAAACGGTTGAATCACCATACAAGTAAAGAGAGGTTTTGCTTACACCGCCGTACCAAGTGTAGGAGGTTTTATTTTCCAGAGAAACAAAAAGTTTTTTTGTTTCACCCGGCTTTAACTCGACTGTTGACGTTTGGACTATTTCCGCGGCCTGTGCAGATAGTGCGAGTGTTAACGAAAAAAGCAAAGCAATGCCCACACCGATTACTCGAGATGGCAAATGCGATGCTGTTATAAAAATCCTCCTGGTTAAAATCATATAATTGTTTATTTTATTTTTGAACCTAAATATCCAACGTAATCATTGTATCCAGGATGACGCACGGAGTCAATGTGTAAAACTGGTTTTTTATCTTTATAAAGCGAAATTTTTAATGTATACATCTTTAGAACATAGCCATTTGCCTACAAACCGCGCAAACAAAAAAAACCGTATAAAGCGATTTTTTGTACAACCACAGCCGGCCCTAGAGAGCAGGCGCATACCGAGCCCCGCGGTTGTGCATCAAGATAGATGAACGCGCGCCATACTCCGTAGGAACAGGCCAGGTTGTACAACTATAGTACGCGATATAAAAAGAATGACTTTCACTTTATTGGATATCGTTTTTAGGATCCACGAAATTACTGTGGATTTTGTGCTCGGCAATGCGTTTTAAATACTGCTCGCGTGTTTCTTTTTGAGTTTTGCCGGTTAAGCTTAATTTTGGCGTTTCTTCGGATGGGTCCAAACCTTGGGCGCGCTTGGCCGCACGCTCTTCGCGGCCACGTGAAACGATTTGATCCGAAGCACTTTGGGAATTCGTATCTGTCATAATTTAGACTTAATTGCTTATTTGTGCGAAAATGTGCGTTATGAGCACAACACAAGCCATTGCCTGGAATACGGGCGCGCAAGCCGCGGGTAAAATTATTTCCACTTTATTCGGCGTGATCATTATCGCGCTCATGACCCGCTACTTGGGGCAGGTTGGCTTTGGTTATTATTCCACGGCTAACGCTTTTTTTCAAATCTTTGCGATTTTACTGGACTTGGGAATCAATGTGATGATTGTACAGATGTTGGGAGAGCACAAGGGGGATGAAAAGTATGAGAGAAGAGCTGTAAGCGCAACAATGACGTTTAGGATTGTTACAGCATTGGTATTGTTGGGGATTGCGCCTTTTATAGGCTTGTTATTCCCCTATGCTTATGAGGTTAAGCTGATAATGTTTGCTTTGTGGATCAGTTTTTTTGCGGCAACATTGAATCAGGTTGTAATTGGAGTGCAACAGCGGCATCTAAAAATGCAAATAGTGGCAATTTCCGAGGTGCTGGGCAGAGCCATTTTGCTGATTGGGCTTTTATTGGCGGTATATTTAAATCTTGGGCTTTTGACGATAGTGATTTTTGTTAGCGTGGGCAGTACGGTGAATTTGGCAATCAATTGGTGGGCGGCAAGCAAATATGCAAGCTTTGCCTGGAATTGGGATCCGGCGTTTTGGAAGATATTGCTTAAAAGATCTTGGCCAATCGGCGTATCCATATTTTTTAATCTGGCTTATTTTAAATCCGATGCCTTTATTCTATCTCTTGTACGGCCGGCAAGTGAAGTGGGTATCTATAGCGCGGGATACAGAGTACTGGAAATTTTAGTTACTTTTCCGTTTATGCTGGCGGGAATCATGTTGCCGATGATGGCGCACGCTTGGGCAAAGAAAAATAAAGAGCGATTCGCGCATTTGCTCCGGCAATCATACTCGGCAACGCTTTTGTTTGCCGTACCGCTGGTTGTTGGAGTTTTGGTCTTGGGAACGCAGGCTATTATCTTTATTTCGGGCGAAGAGTTTGCTTTATCGGGTGATATTTTAAAAATCCTGTCGCTCGCGACTTTCATGATTTACTTTGGGACAATATCCTCACATGTGGTGGTGGCAATTGATAAGCAAAAAGCCATGCTCCCCGCTTATTTTGTGGTCGCGGTTGTAACTGTGATTCTTTATATCATTTTTATTCCACCTTACGGGATGTGGGCTGCGGCGTGGCTCACGGTTTTTTCGGAAACGGCGATTGCACTTGCGGCAACATGGTTTGCGTATCGCTCGGCACCAAATATTTTTTCGTTTATGACTATCGCCAAAATTATTTTTGCAGCGCTTGTGATGGGACTCGCGATTTTACCGCTTCGGCATTTGTGGCTACCGATTCCGATTATTGCAGGAATGGCAATTTATACCGTGATGATTTTTGTGACAGGGGCGATATCAAAAGAGACGGTTAGAGAGATTTTGAGTGCGAGGAAAGGTGTGGAGCCGATAAAGGATTGATTGCACGTATAAACTCACCCCAAACCCCTCTCTTAAGATTAATAGAGGGGCTGAAATAACAGTTTCATAAGCATCCTTCCTCTTGATCTTAAGAGGAAGGTAAGGATGGAGTTTATCCCAGAGCTTTTTAGTCCTGCGTTACCCTCCCATCGCCCGTAATTGGAATAGCCTCGCCCAAATAGCGGGGTTTTGATTTTAGGATTTCGACATCGGTGTAGGCTTTAACACGGGCGATACTGTCGCGGATTGTGTTCATGCACCACCAGGGATAGTAGAGTTTAGCTTCTACTCCTTGTGTTTCGATGCCCAAGCGTTTGGCGATGTAGACTGCGCGAGGGAGGTGAAAGTTTTGCGAAATGATTATGGCGGATTTTAATTGAAAGACATCACGAGCTCGATACAGACTGTCGTAAGTGTCGAAACCGGCGTGATCCATAAAGATATCTTCAGCCGGGACTCCGTGGTTAAGGAGATAGTCTTTCATGGCTTGCACTTCGTTGTAATCTATTTGCCCGTGGTCGCCCGAGACGATTATCTTTGGCGCTAAACCTTGATTGTAAACTTCGAGGCCTGTGTCGAGGCGATCTTTTAAGATCCACGAAAGCGCACCATCGGGGCGAACATAAGCTCCGAGAATGATGACGGCATCAGCAGGTTTGGCGTCTGAGATTTTAACGATGGAGTTGCGCGAGACAAGACAGGCCCAGAGGTTGGCTGAGGCGAAAAACAAAATCGCGAAGCCGGCTAAAGCCAAAAGACACTTTAGGAGACGTTTCATTGCTATATTGTCTAACGTCAAACGTATAACGTCAAACGGGTGCAAGATTGGACGATGTACGCTGTACGAGGTACGATATTCCTGAAATGACACAAAAAATTTTAAAATGGCTGATTATCCTTTTGCCGTTCGCATTACCTTTATATGTGGTGCGGTTTAGTGTTGGGCCTTTGCCTACGACTCTATTAGAACTCTATCTTGGAATTTTAATACTCGTTTGGGTGATAAACGTCCTACGTCCTACGTCCCCTCCGGACAGAGCCTCTGGGCGGCGCCAATCGTCCCACGTAAAAGGAGCAAAAGACGTGGGATCCGCCTTTGCTAAAGCTACTGCGGACATGCGTGGGACGTGCGACGTGCGACGATCGGTTGGAATTTGGTTTTGGCCGCTTATCGCTTGGCTGATTGTAACGTTGATAGCTGTGTTTGTATCGCAAGATAGTTGGGCGGCGTTTGGGCATTGGAGGGCTTTTATGTTGGAGCCAGTGATAGTTTTTATAATTTTAAATAACGTCCTACGTCGCACGTCCCAATCGTCCTACGTCGAAGAAAATACTACTAACAAGCCTCACAATGACAAGGGGTGGATTTGGAGGGGGTTATTCTTATCCATCGCTATTGTCACTATCCTCCTTGGAGTTTATGCGATCTTTCAGTATTTAACCGGGTGGGGAATTCCTTCGCCATGGGATGTTGAGGCTATGAGACGCGCGACGGGGATTTTTGGGTATCCTAATGGGCTTTCGTTGTTTATTGTGCCGTTTGGAGTTGTGAGCTTAATTTCGTTCGTACAACGTACAATGTACAACGTACAACGTTTTGGTTGGGATTCCATTTTATTTTTAATCGCGACGGTAAGTGCGGGGATTGCTACGACTTTGGCTAAATCCATGGGTGGGATATTGGCTTTTGGAGCGGGAGTTGTGCTGACGCTTATCATTTATAAAAAGACGCGGGTGATTGGGATTGTTTTGACTGTGCTGGGAGTTTTGGGAGCGGGATTGGTGGCTTGGCAGATATATGGAACCGAGTTGCATCCGGAGACAATTGAAGATGGTTTGGCATCCAGTAAAAAGTGGTCGAGTTCGGTTAGAGTTATAATTTGGAAAGAGTCGTTTGAGATAATTAAAGATAATCCAATATTTGGGACGGGTTTGCGGAGTTTTAAAACAGCGATTCTCCCCTATCACACAGCGACTTGGATGGAAACTTTCCCGCATCCGCATAATATCTTTCTCATGTTATGGATCGAAACAGGGATCTTAGGATTACTCGCATTTGTTTGGTTGATTGGTACTTGGGTTTATATCGTCCTACGTCCTACGTCCCCTCCGGACAGAGCCTCTGGGCGGCGCCAATCGTCCCACGTCAACGGAGCTAAAGACGAGCGATCCGCCACCGCTAAAGCTACTGCGGACATGCGTGCGACGTGGGACGTGCGACGAATAGTATGGTTGATTCCTCTTGTAGTGATTTTGGTTCACGGAATGGTGGACATGCCTTACTTTAAGAACGACCTGGCGATACAATTCTTTCTACTAGCCGCCCTCGCGACTACCTTAAGTCATAATCCTGAACTCGTTTCAGGATCTAACCAGTAATTCCATGAAACAACTCGCGATACTAATGCTCCTTTCGCTGACTTTAATCGCGGCGGGGTGTAACCCGGCGGCTGATGTTAACTTATCGCAGACCGGTGACATGCCCGAGATTACGAAAGAGGGTTTGGTGGATGAGACGGCTGACGGGGCGGTGATTTTGTATTGGGCGGAGGGGTGCTCGCATTGCGAAAGCGTGAAGTTTAAGATTGCGAACGCAAGGGTAGGTGATAAAATCACAATAGTGCAAAAAGAAGCTTACAATAACGATGAAAATTACAGGGAATTTTTTGCGAGATTGAAATACTGCCAAGTGCCGGAGTATCAAATGGGTGTGCCTATGTTGTGGGATGGGGAACATTGTTACCTGGGTGTTGAGGAGATAATGAAGACTTTGGGAGAGCGGATAGCTGATGGCGGATAGCGGATAAAAATGTATTTTAAAAACCCCAAGTGGGGGTTTTTGAGTTTTTGGTGACTCTGGTGGTTAGAGTCCTTTTTTCCATCTGCCAAGAGGGCCGAAAGACTTTAATCTATCCGCGGAATCGGCTGATTCTTTGGCTGAAACCGCGGCACGTTCACGGATGGCTTTCAGACCTGTCCAAAAATCTTTTGCGGCCTGAAGGCGTTGGTCAATTTTTGACTCAGGCAATGCCAGATCATTATCCGGCTCAGTTTGCGTGGCACTTTCATCTTCTGCCGAAGGCGCTTTTTCAGTTTCGGCCGATTCAGATTCTTCAGCGGATTTTTGACTCATTTTGCTCTCCCCCGGTACCACTGACCAAGCGAAACAACTCCTCTTCGAACTTGTCGCGAGCCAAGCGATATGCCAGATAGATTCCCATCCCCGTGCAAGTTAGAAAAAGTTTGGTGCCGCTCTCGTCCCAATTTTTTTTGAGGACTCCGTGTTGATTCTTCATAACAAGTCCTTGGGATCATCCTCTAGCACGTTGTCGCCAAAGAAGGATTCTTCGATAGATGGAGAACCGGAATCTTCAACGAAGATAAGGTCATCCAAAGCGGCGTCCCCTTGTTTGTAGCCGGTCGGGATGCCCGTATTCCTCCGCCTCTCGCGCTCCAGCTCGGCGAAGATATCGAAAACTTCGCTGGTATCGGAAATTGGCAAGCCATTTTTGCTATTGGGTGATTGTTCCAACCGCATTTTTTTCTCCTTTTTAAGGTACGATTCTTATTTAACCAAGCTTGAGCTATTGTGGGATAAAATTTACCAAATGTCAACCATTACAGCTTAGCGCTTAGTCGTAGTATCTTGGTCTCATGTTTTGATTTTAGAATGAAATATTATCAATTTATTATGTTTTTCTGAATGGCGGCGCCACGTGAAATCGCGTACTAAAAGTTGCTTGCCCCGTAAAATCCGCTAAAGCGGATACGGGGCACGAAAAAAATCGCCAAACATTATTTATAGCGATTTTTTACGTGGTGCGCGTACCTGGACTCGAACCAGGGACCCTCACAATGTCAATGTGATACTCTAACCAGCTGAGCTACACGCGCTTAACTTTCTCATTTGTGGTACGAGTATAGAAAATATTGCTATTTTTGTAAAGCCTATATTTCATTGTTGCCGGCTTTTGCAACAAGCTCCGAGCTGGAGCGGATTTTGCCGCCGCCGACGTTAAAGACAACTTTGCAACCGATTTTTTGACAGATATCCCACTCGGGAATGTCTTTGGGCTCCGCCCTATCCCCGCCTTTGGCAAAGATGTCGGGTTTAATGAGTTCAATCGCGCCAGTGACGAACTGTGTGTCATCGTCCCAAGATGTGACGATATCGACACCTTTGATGCCGTCGATTATTTCCATGCGGTCTCCCAAGGGCATGAACTTGTATTGTTTTTTTCGTTCCAAAAACCCATCTCCATTTACAATGGCGATGAGGGTGCCGCCGAGTTTGGAGGCTGCGCGCAGGCAACGCAGATGGCCGATATGTAGCGGATCGAATCCGCCCGAGGTTGCCACGATTGGACGCGGAAGACTCGACATCTTTGCCAACAACTCTTGAATGCTAAGTATCATACGCGTAAAAGATAGCTCAAACACGGAATAAGCGCAAAGTGTTGACGTGTGGAAATATTTGTGATATAAATTAGCCCTCTTGCAACAAAAAGGAGGAGTTGATGCCGGAGTTGATGTACTTTTATATTGTGCGCAGCGGAAGGGATGGCGAAGCTCGCGTAATACGCGAGTTTGTGGATGTGCCACTCGAAACACCGAGTCCACCCTCGGGAACACTGTGCGAAATTCATCGGGAGATGGATATCGGCGATCTTGCGGCTTGGTACAAGGTAAACGAGGAACTCGAGGATAGAGCCCGAGAATTGGGGATACACACCCTGCACAACCTGCACCCTCCCGATAACATGGAGAAGATTGTAAAAATCGGCAACATGTTGCGTGAACGAGCTCGCTCGACCGAATAATATCGGTCTTTTTTAAACTTGATTAACAAATTGTCTGAACCTTGATTTTCAAACCGATTATCAACCTAATTAAGCATGATTACTACAGGTATATAATTAATTTCTACCTTGAGTAATCATGCTAATTTTGAGCGATAATCAAGTTCAATCAAGGTTCAGAGTGCGGGACGATCTTGCGAATCAAGATTCAGACTTTTTTCCAGGGAATGTTTGATTCGGTTCCGGATTGATATTTCTTTTCGGCTTTTTCTTTTGCTGAAACAAGTTCAGTATATCGTTTACTAAGCAGTTACTTGGCCCAGGGGATATTAGTCTCATTTTTGCCGGGCTTGTACTTTAGCTCGGCTTTTTCTTTAGTCCGCTTAAAGCCATCCTCGAGATTTACATCGAGTTGGTTTGCGAGGCGACAGACTCCGAAGAGAAGATCTCCCATCTCGGCGATGAAATAATCTTTATTGTTTTTTACGTAGTCGATTCGTTCAGACTCTGACTTGTAACGAAGATGCTGGGATATCTCGACCAATTCTTCGTGGATATGATCGAATTTATCGATGTTGGGAATGTCTTCCCAGCCGTTGCCCTCGGACCAGGCTTTGACGATTTGTTGAGCTTCGGAGATTTGCATAAATAACGTTTATAACGTTAATCCGTTTATAACGAGTTATGTTGTTGCTTAGTTTACATCGTTAACTCGTTATGAACGTTATAAACGTTATAGACGCATTATCGAGTGTATTATGATTTATTATTTGCTCCGCCCCACCAGACAACCGTAGCCAGAACGAGCATAAATGGCAAGATGTACATGGCGAGTGCGAGATCGCCAAGAGCAACGGAAAGTGCACCCACGAGCCAGATGCCAAGCATGTCGCCAAGGAGACGACCCAAGAACATGTTGACTCCGCTGGCGGTTTCTTTGAGATCGGGAGGAATGGTTTGAAAAAATGCCAGAGCGAATGGGGTATATGTTGCAAAAAGCAGGAGCTGGACAAAAGCCATAGCTGTAAAAAACCAAAAAGCCGTTGATGCGGCAATGGCGAGAAAAGCAATCATCGAGGCGGGAACCATGAGACAAACAATCATTTTTAACAACCGAGATCTTTCTTGATTTTTAACAAAACGACCAACCAGCCATCCGCCAAACAACGTACCAATGACTCCGGTCACTATGAAGATGACACCATAAATGATACTGCCTTCGGCCGAGGGATAGTTCAGATCACGTGAGAAATATATTGGCGCCCAAAAAGCAAAACCCGCCAGAGCGAAACCCTGTAAGATATTGCCGATAACGGTGGTGATGAATTTGGGATAAAATCTTAAGGAAAGAATTTGGTTGCGGGATTTATTGAGCCGCTTGTTCTGCAGATCCTTGCCCATGGGAAAGCGATGCAGTAACAAAGCTACGGGAACACCGAATAAACCGGCGACTATAAAGCTGGTCTGCCAACCGATTACCATGTCCATAAAACCGCCGGCAATGAAACCGAGCGCAATGCCGATGGGGATGCCGGCGTAGTACAGGCTCATAGCGCGCACCTTCCAGGCTTTGGGCGAATTTGAATCTATAATGGTTGGGCCGGCAACGGAAAAGATAGCTTGACCGATGCCAATCAGAGCACGAAGAGCTATCATGGTTAGTAAGAGGCGGGCAATGCCGGTTGCGGCCGTGGCAGCGCTCCACGAAAGCACTGCCAATGACAAAACAACTTGAGGTTTGTATCTGCGCATGAGTGCACCCACAAACGGGCTGGCCAAAATGAAACCCCAAAGAAAAGCGGTGCCGATTGCGCCCAGTTGCGCATCCGTAAAGCCAAAGTCTCGTTGGATAGAGGGTGCTACGGCGGAGAGGATGTATCTGTCGGCAAAGTTTAAAATATTTAAACCGGCCAAAAGATAAACCAATTTTTTATACTCTGTTTTCATGGATCGTGGGGTATATCTGCAAAGAATCGATTGAAAGAAGGATTAAATAATGCGTGGCTTACAAAGCGACAGAAAATTGCCAAGTATTTTTTTACCATTTTTACCGGACATTTCGGGATGAAATTGCACACCGTAAATCGGTTTGGCGTGATGTTTGATTATTTCGATATTGCCATAGCCGGATGTTCCCAATAAAACAAATCCTTTGGGCAGGGAAATATATTCTTGATGATATTCCATGAATCGTGCCTTGGCGCTGAATCCTTTGATTATTATATCTTTTCCATGAAAATTGATAAAGATTTTTTTCTTAAGTAATTTTTCGCGTTTGATTTTTGATCCATACAGCAAACCTATCGTTTGATGGCCAAAACAAACCCCGAGAATTGGTATTTTTGCTTTTTTGATAAAATCGAATTTGTGCAAATATTGATTCTTGCACTCACTCCACATGAGCGGGCTGCCGCTTATGATAATGCCATCAAATCCTTTTACGGATTTTAAGGGCAGATCCGTTATGGGCAGGAGAACGATATCCGCACCCAGCCCGGTTGTTGCCGCAGACAGTTCATTTATAAGACGACTGCCGCAATTGATAATTAGAATTCGCATACAAATCGATAAAGACAAAAAATATTATAGCAGAAATGTTTTTGCGGGTTATGCACTATACAAAAACCACCCTGAGGCGGCTTTTGTTGTGGCGGAGAGATAGGGATTCGAACCCTAGGTACCCTTGCGGGTACACCGCATTTCGAGTGCGGCCCATTCGACCACTCTGGCATCTCTCCGAATTGGTTAATGCTAACGATTTTTTTAGAAAAAGTCAACTATTCGCAAATCTTACCGGTTGGGCTATGCTGTAGATTCGATATGAATCCATCAAACAATTTTCGCACGCCTCGTAACCCTTATCGGCCTGCCCAAATACGTAACATTGTTGCATCTTCACCAAAGGTCTTGAAGGCAAATAATCTTGTAATTATTTTGGGATTGTTTATTTTACTTGGCGCCGGATGCGATAAAGCCGTTAAAACTACTCCCGTAAAGTATCCTTTGCCGGTTACCGGGCAAGCGGATACTCCGGCAGAGTCTGTTGCCCCGCTTTCGAATTTTATGGAGCGGCGTTCAATCGTTTATAATGATGGCCGGACGGCGACTTTTTTAATTGTAAAACTTGCAGTAAACGATTTTCGGTGGGGATTGGCGGAAGATTCCGAAGCACCAAAAACAGTTATGGCTTGGAGAGAGGCTCTTCGAGCGGACCTGGTAATCAACGGAACCTATTTTACCGAGATGATGCAACCCACCGGTTATTACCATGCGGCGGGGGCTACCAGCACGCATATCTCGTGGCCTTCGCGGGATGAACAGAAAGACGACACGGGCTACACAGGCCTGGTGCAGATTGTTGACGGACAACTTAATCTTTATTATTTGCCCGATGAACCGCAAAAAGAATCCGCAGCGGACGTGGCCGCCTTTTTGACTTTTCCAACTTTGGTTGCCGGCGGTGAATCACTTGTCAAAACCGACAGCCAAAAATACGCCCATCGAACAATCCTCGCCAAAGATTCGGATGGGACGCCGTACATTATCATTACGGAAAACGGCTTGCCATCTTTATACGAGACCGCGGAATGGCTAGTGAAACAACCGGAAAATTTTACAATTGCCGTGAATTTGGATGGCGGCCCGTCGACGGGGATCTCTTATGCGGATGAGGATATCAAGCTGGAAGTGACTTCGGCATCCGTGCCGAATGTGATATATATTAAGAAAGCCAATAGCTTATAACTGATAGCTGAAATATTGTGCTGGGTGCGATGTGTGGGTATAATTAAATGACTATGCCGGAACAAGATATATTAAAAGGCCTCTGTTACGATGAAAGAGGCGAGGTTAAGACAAAGAACGAATGCCGGGCGGCCATGATAAATTTTTTAATTTTGGAAGATACACTGGATATCGATGAAGCTGAGGATCTGGCCGAAAAGACATTAAAAGATTTGAATCTTTGGCCGGAACCTACCGAAGAAGATTTGAACCAGGATTTGCCTTGATTATCTCTTAAGGATGAACAGGATTATTTTTTTAACAATTATAGTCATTAAAAACGCCGTAAAGGCGTTTTTGGTATACCGGAAACTTACGAGTGGTGACATATCAAATCCCGCTATAACGGTTAATTGCGCAAATCAAGTTGAATCGGGGTTTGCTTTACAAAATGTGATTTATCTGCGTAAATAGCATAAATGATGCTTAACCATCTTTAAATATGAAACGTTTGATTACAGCAATACTATCTTTGGCGGTAATGCTCCCCATCGGGGCCATGGCGGCGGTAATGGATGCGCCTAAAATCGGTTTACCCGGGCCGCTCGAAACGGCCGAGATTCAGATTCAGGATCTTAGGGTTACTTACAGATTCGACCGAATCAATGAACCGGGCAAAAGCGCGGGCACGGTACCGGTGCAGATGACAGCCAAGTTGCACAATTTCGGATCCACCCAAACATTGGAGATCGGCATACCTTTGGTTGGCGCGAACAATGTGGCGCCCGAAGTGGCGAGTGTTTATGTGAACGGCCAAGAGCAACAAGTGCAAAAACGCGAAAAAGTTAAGCTTGCCGGCATAGAAGATGAGACCCGCGCCGCAGTGGTTAAATTAACTTTGGTAAAAGATGCGGACGCGATTATCGACATCCGAATGCAACAGCCGATTCAGGCAAATGTTTTGCCGCTTATGTTTAATACCGCGGGAGGTTGGAAAGACAATATTCCTTCGGGGACAATTGAGGCAATAACTCCGTTTACACCCGCCAATTGGAATTTGGAGATGAGGCGCATGGAGGGAGATGCTTTGGTTGCGATTACATATGCGGATAATTCCGCGGCATACTCGTTCCAGAACTTGGAACCCTCGATGGCACAAGATATTTACTGGCACTTTGCCGATATGGATGCCTTGGAATATTTTGCCCGCGGTAACGAACGGTTCCAAAAAACGCAAGGCGATGCAAAATCGTTCGAGATGATGCGGAGCGGATTATTGGACATGATGCCATGCGATGGCGTGAAAATGCCTTTGGTGAGCTGGTGGAGAAACATGTATGACACCGTAACCATGGGTGTTATCGCCTCGGTACCCGAGGGGCAAGAGCGCACCGCCCGCGCCATGGAACTTTGGAGCAACAATTGGGATGTGCCAAGCGCCGGCGAGGCGGAATGCGCCGAGCTTATGCTAAGGCCGGATAGATATAGGGCGGCACTGAATCAAATGCAACAGATACCCGCCGCAGAACGGTCGACGATTGCCAATGAAGCACTGAAAAAGCACGAGGCTTATGTGCGCGAATTATCGGCGAAGCTTGGTACCGGCAGTATAGCGGATAGCGTGGCGGACAACCCGGCTGATGATGCGAATCTTTCGGAAGAGGATAAATTGCTATTGGCCAATTGGGATAATCGATTTAACGGGAATGCGTCCGGCGGTGATGGCACAACGGGCGATCAATCTAATGGAGAGAAAGCTTCCATCGCTTCGGCGACAATGGCAAAAATCTCGAATTGGTTCCCCAAACTCTCTTTAGGGTCACAAATTTTACTGTTTACTTTTTTGGCGCTCGTTTTGGTGGTGATTGTTACTTTGATAATCGTAAGATGGAGAGATGGCGAAGATATTAAACCTCCATCCGGTTATCAACCGCCAACTACAAAATCGGCCATATCACCTTCGTTCATCGCGGGGGGAACGAAAGAGACTACAATTAAACATCCGGACTTTAAACCGCCAGTCACCACGCACGAAGCACCCGCATATCCACCGGTGCCCAATCAACCGCGCAAGGCGGACTCTTTCACGCAAAGCGGCGTTGTGCAAAAGCCGGAAGTAAAAAACGATACGGTAATATCCGGTATGCCCCAGGGCGGAGAAAAGCCAAAACCCACGGCTTTCCAATTTAAAAAACCGGGCGCTCCGGAAGGGTCGGTGTTGAATAAGACAAATGAAGAAAAAATTATTCCTCCGGTAAAGCAAGCGAATCCGCCTTGGATAAAAAAGGAACCCCAACAAGAATTGATTAAACCAACGGCTCCTCCGCCAAAACCAAATGATAATAATTTTCCATGGCAGAAAAAAACCGATGGAAAAACCGACAATGAACAAAAGCCCGGACCAACGGTAAACATTTAATGTTCATTGCAGTAAAAATTTAAAACGGACAACTTGTCCGTTTTATTTTTATCCACTGTTTTTCCTTGACGCAAAACGTGTGGCATGAGAAAAATAACACTGTGATCGTCGCAACCATGCTTGGCGGCGATCATCGCATATAAAATAACTTCTTCCTTTACGGGAAGAAGTTTTTATTTTGTCTGAACCTTGATTCACACGATTATTTTGATTAGCTTGATTATTATCTATAATATACAAATTCTGCTTAAAATAATCCTGTTGCTTTTATAAAGAAAAACCCGCCGCGATGAAAATCGGGGCGGGGTTAGGGGTTGAAGGAACGGAGGGTGATTAGCGAATAGCCAAGAACTGGCCTACTCGATCTTCGCCCGTGAAGTAAACCGTACGAGTGATGGTGCGCGCCAGGCGCTTCACTCGCGGTTGCGTTGTCGAGTATGATGCTATTTGAACCGTCACGGCACAGCGCGCTCCATTAGGAGGACACATATTGCCATCGACGACAAACTGAGCACTCATACCCGGCTTCAACAGGATGACCTGCCGGTTGGAGTCACGATCGGTTCGCACCGCGAACAAATGACCTTGGCCATTCATACGATAGATCGGAATCGATCCGGCAGAACTCACCAACTTATAGCGGTCCGTATTGTTGTCGACGCGGAGCATCCAACCAGGGCTCCAAGAATGAACCATGGGTCGGTACTCCTCTACCGCGTAGTCACCCTCTACGAGAGCGACTGGCATGCTTGGTCCACCCGGGACGCCAGCATTGAACACCGGGAGTGTCGCTTCCCGCGGTTGCGGAGCCGGCGGCGGGAGAGGTTTCGGTGCCGGAGCGGATGCGGTGGTAGGCGGCGGCGCCTTGGCTACCGGTTGTGGAGCCGGAGCCGCATGTGTGGTCTCGACCTTGGATTCGACCGTGGTCGTTTCCCCGGTCTCGACCTTTGCGGTGCTCTTGCTTTCGGGAATTCCGTCGGCCGTTGGTGTGGCCGCGGTACCCGGAATCCAAGTCTCGGTTGGATTGCCCGGTTTCTTAACTTCGGACTGTTTGAAACAGCCGGAAGAAAGAATTGCGAGCGCGGCGAAAAGAATGAAAAACTTTTTCATGACATCTCCTTGCCGCGCTCAGCGACAGTTTCCTTTGTTTTGGCAATCGACCAGATCTTGGATCGTGGCAGCATTGTTGATCACCTGTTGCTTGTACGGATCCTGGGCAACTTCGCCCGGCTCCGAACTGCTGCGCACGAGAGGAACAACTCCTTGAGCGCTCGGACAGAAAGTCTGTCCGGCATATTGCCCGCTGACCATCCGCACGCAACGTACGGAATCTTGCGATGGCACGTCGGTGTGGGAGTCTCCAGAGTAGCCGCCGTAGTAATCTACGCCGACCACGCTTCCGGGATAGGCTCCCGTTTGCGGGTGAACCTTGTGTGTGATGACATGCGTGGGCTGTCCGCGTGAATCAACCGACAACTCCTCGCTGTATGTCTCGTTCGGAGTTTCCACGAGGACGGACTTACTGCCGCCATGAGCCATACAGCCCGAGGTAAAAATTCCAAATACGATCAAGAAACAAGAAACAAACAACGTGATACTGGTATTCATGTTGATCTCCTTTGCGACAGGTTAACCTGTCTTTTTTACGTTTTGATGGTACGTTTTGCCATCCGGCCGGGTATGAACCTGGCTTGGATTGACGTGTAAATATAGCATATTTTAGCCAAAATGTCAAGTGCTCCAGTTGACTCTGAAACGAGTTCAGAGTTGCGATTTTTCTGTGGTTTTGGCTAAAATTAGGATAAAAAAAGCCCTCTTTCATGCGAATCCGAGTGAGTTGGATTCTTAGAAGGAGGGGTGAAAATGAGCGTTTAGTAGCCGTAAAGATAGCCCCCGCCGCCGTTATAGGCGGGTTGGCCCCAGGTGGAGCGGCGCTCGTGGACCATGATTTGCTCCATGCAGAGGCGTTTTTCCTCGCCCCCGGGGAGCTGACCCAAGCGATTGAGGCAGGATTCGTACTCGCGGGTGCGGCCATCGCAGTAGCCCGTTTGGCTCATGCCATACCGGCCAATGCAACCGTTGTAGAACCCGGCATAGGGGGTATTGCCCCAAATGCGCGTACGCTCTTCGGCGTGGATGCGCTCGCGTGCGTAGCCATCCTCCGCTCCATCCATGTCGCCGATTTCGGCTTTATAGGCTTCATACCGGGTGGTATCGCGCTTCACATGCAGATCCGAGCCCCAAGGGCCGTATTCGGCGCGGGTTTCCATGACCTTGCGGCCGTTGACCTCGGAGCTGAGCTGGTTCGTGCTCCAACAGCCTGCGGCAAACATCACAAACATCATCAAGAAACAAGAAACAAACAATTGATAATCTTTCATGACGATCTCCTTTTGGAGAGACACACTGTGGCGCGTCCCTACGGTTTTATGTTGCGTGTTATGTGTTACGTGATACAAGGTTTTGTGAAGGTATGCTTATAAACATAGCAGAAATATGGGGTTTTGTCAAGGATGGCGTTGGGTTAAACTCACCCCCGCCCCTCTCTTAAGATCAAGAGAGGGGTTCCAAATAGCTTTTATCAAAGCACCCTTTCTCTTAATCTTAAGAGAAAGGGTTGGGGATAGAGTTTATCCCAGAGCAAGGTAAAAAAATCCCCGCTCTTTCCTAGAGAGCGGGGGGTTAAGGTTAGTGTAAGGTGCGATTAGCGCCGGCCGGCAGCTGCAACTTCGTCGCGCAGTGAGGGGACAACCCTCAAAGGCTTGACTTTGCAACCGGTGCCGCGCGGGGCAGCGGCCGGGCGAGATGGAGGCTGGTAGTGATGAACAACGACTGTCCGCGGTGGATCATCGTCATCGTCATCCCAGTCCCAGAGATCACTCCACCAGGCACAGAAGCGAGCCCAGTAACCGGATGGTTCCGGGGGAGCATCCAATGTGAAAGGAGCGGAGGTGGCAACACGGCCAAACTCGGGATCCGTTTTACCGCTAGTTTTCGCCACGGGATTAGGTGGAGTAACTTGCGCGTTGCGCATCACCACTCGATATGAGCCGTAGAAATCAGGTGCGACTTCGAACTCGGCCACGTGATGGTAGAGCCTGAACGCACATTCAGGCTCGTCCGAGTTCTTTGTCGACTCGACCTTGTAACTATCGCCGCTTTTTACCAGGCAACGCTCCGAGGTTCGCTCGGAAATGACCGTTACGTAGCTCGGCATGCCGGCATTGCGCGCCGCCTTGGGCGAGTCGAACTCCACTGCGCCATGAGCGCGTTCCAATGTATCGAACTCGATGCGAACGCGACCGTTTTTGGGTGCAGCGAGGAGCCATGGTTCATCGGCGGTAACTTGAATCGGATCTTTGTTAACCATCACATTTACAAACGTGACAGACTCCTGATCCAAAGCCATATCGCGACGGACCCTCTCACCGCCGCAAGCCGAGGCGAAGGCCGAGAAGGCAACGATGAAAGCAGCGGATGCCGCCCCAGCCCAGCCCAGAAGCAATGCCCATGAGACATAGCGCTTGGGCCCGCCGTGCCAACCCTTAACATCTCCTTCCGCGTCCGCCTCTTTGACAGAGGTAGCGACAGAAGTTTGCGCCTTGCGCAAGTACTTCACCGCGAGCAGAAGGAAGGGAGTGGTGATGAAGAGATTGAACAAAAATGATACATGCGTGTAGTAACTCACACCGTACCAAAAATTGCCAACCTCAACTGTCAGATTCCATCCGGTCAATGTTTCGGCGATGAAGTTGCCGAGAACAAAGAGGATGATGGCCACAACCGGCCCCATCTTGAAGATGACTCGCATGCGCCTGGTGCGGTCCGCGAGAGCTTCGTCATTTGTCCCGGGAGCCATGCGTCCGAAAACGAATTCCAGCAATCCGGTGACCACGATGCCAACCAGAATCGCACCGGCGATGATGGGATCGGGCCACAAGAAGACGGCAATATCGAACACCAGAAGGGGGACGAAGAGAACGGTCAGCATCCACGAAATACCCTTAGCCAAGCGATCTTCGTCCAGAATATCGATTGGCCCACCGATGGCAGCCAAAGCGTTTTTATCATACTCGATCCCGATGGGGATGGAGACGATAAGCTTGGCCAAGATGGTGGAGATACTCTCTCCCGAACGCGTGGATTTGGTCACGAACCAGCCGATGATGCCACTCGCCGTGAGGGCGATGACACCGTATACCAGCTTGGAAAACCATCCGTAGACGATAAGCCATTGCTGGTCGCTGTAGTCCGCAATGTAGCGGATGGCGTAGTACTCCAGGCTTGCGCCTTGGAGCAGCCAACCGCCGGCCACGAGGGCGAGCCAGATGATGGGGTGGGCACGGAGGATGAAACCGATGACCGGCAGGCTTTGCAGCCAATTCACCCAGCCGAACCGATGCCGCCAAACGGTGATAACATCTTTCACATCGATGGTATCGCCGATGTCGTCCGGGTCGGGCTCGATGCTTGTGTCTGAAGCCAGAACCGTTACGTTACGACCCCAACTCAAGAACATGTTGAGCCCCGCCCACACCAACTGACCAAAGCACAAAGCCCAGAAATACTTTGAGTATCCCAGGTCTGCTGCGCTTTCGGGCAGGTATGAGTACCAGAAGTACTCGGCGATGGCCAAGAGGACAGAGAGCTTAAGAAACTGCTCGCTCGTCCACATGGTCAAAACACGATTAGCACCGGGAAAACGGCTTTGCGCCTCTCCCCACCCGCGTTTGAGCGCGTTCCAACCATGACCAAAAAGTTGAGGCTGTGTAACTACCAATGCGGCAAAAATCGCAAAACCCAGTGGATCCATTATTTACTCCTTTTTCAGCTCACGCTGTGCGGAGCCGTTGATTACGTTCCTTGAGTTTGCGCTCCACGATGGCAACAAATTTCTTGTCAGCCATGAGGCGCTTCTTCATCGTAGCGTCGTCCTCACCGCTTTGCTTCTGTGATTGGACATCCGCAGATGCAATGACACGATCCCAGTAATCAGCCCAAAGTTCTTTGAGCTTCATGTTGGGCAGGCGGATTTCTTCGTAGGGCAGAATGCCCTTGATGAAACCGTCGACAGCTTCCAACCCTTGCTTCAGCACCTTTCCGCCTTCGGCGATCTTAGCCGACAGAACTTGTTGCGGATCGGGCTTGGGCGGAGTTGCGACACAACGTCTGAGACGCCGCAGAAAATCGTCCGCATCTGCAGCTTCTCGCAGAATGCGTCCAAAAACTTCCACTGATTTGACGTTGCCACGAAGCTTGATGTATTCCGACTCCTGTTCAGGAGTCATCGCCATATCATCATGAAGCTTCTGATCGCTTTCCGAAAGCTGCGAAAGAATACGCTCGTCAAATGACGCTTCACGATAGCGATCGGCCAGTGCGGTAAGCTTTTGACGCGTATTGCGCTTGATCTCGGCGATCCTGACAGCTCGTGCGGCATCATCGCTCATGAGAGCGGCGATATGTATGTCATCAGCAGTTTCCTGCATGATGTTTTCATACTCGCGCTTTTGAGCCTTGGACATGGATTCCGCATCCAACTTGGTGCGGATGCCACCGATGAACTGACTCACCTTTTCAGGCGTAAGTTCATCGTCCCTGCTGCCGAATGAGGAAACCACCGATTTTACGACACCGGTCAACTTGCCGGCGTGATCCATGAACAGATGAGTGATGCCGAGCGCAATAGTGTCGGCAAACAGATCTGTGAAGAATCCAACTGTGACCTTCCGCGCCTTTGGCTTAGTTGTACTTGTTTTCGTCATTTTTCATTCTCCTCTCCCTTTTCGGGAGGTTTAGATTGTCGAAGTTACGTCCTCGAATAGACTTCGAAGAACGTGTTAATATAGCATAAAAATCGTCGATTGTCAACACGTGACTGACAATTACCAATTAACAATTACCAATTAACAATGATGGAGTCGAGCAGGGCTTGAATTTTTATTTATGTAGAGCGGAGTTTTTCGTGTTTGCGGGGTGACAAAATGGTTAAGGAGTTTATCCCCTGCCCCTTATTAGGGGGTTCTACCAAAACGAAGCACCTCCTTTCCTGAAATAAATTCAGAATAACGTTTTCAAAGCTTAAGAACGAAGTGCTGAACTCGTTTCAGTGAAGGAGGTTGGGAGGATAAACTATTAAACTTATTCCTCCACCTTATAACTCACTCCCCCATCACCTTCCGCCAAGAAGGTGTAGCGATGGTCGGTGGCGATAAGATCGTTAAGTTTTGGCCAGCGCTCGTTATCGATGAGGATGAAATCCGCTTCTAGGCGATCGTGGATCAGAGAGTAGGCTTCTGCTTGGGTTGATGATGAGTTGAAGACAAGGTTTTGATAATCGAGTGCAAGGGTGGTGCTGGATTTGTAGAGGAAGGTTGGGTCTAGGCCCGAGATGTAGCGGAGGTTTTGATTGTGAAAAAAGAGGATTGGGAATTCATCCCACATGGAGTTGTAGACTCTGTCGCCGGGGTTTGCGATGGCGGAGATAGCGTCCATGGGAATTTTGTATTGATTGGCAAGGAAACGTTTGGCGTAGTGCTGATCGGAGTAGGCCGAGACTGCGTGTTGAACCAAAATCATCGCTATGGCGAAGAGGATGACTGAGGGAACCAATAAATCGAATTTCGTATTTCCCTCGACCTGAGCTCGGGACGAAGGTCGAATTTCGTATTTCGCGGTTGGAAGTTTGAATTTGTTGTAGAGATCTTTCCAGTTGATGAGGGTGGCGAGGAGGGCGGTTTGCAGGGCGAGGAGTGGTTGGAAGTATTCGGTGAAGCGGAGGCTTTTGATTGAAGCGAGAAACAGTAGTACTAAAAGAGGGGTGAGTGTTAAAGCTGATCGTCGCACGTCGCACCTTTCGACTTCACTCAAGGCTGGCGTCCTACGTCCTACGTCGTCTGAAGAAATGTTGCTATTTGCTATTTGATGTTTGTTATTTAAGAGGATCACACCGAGCAAGATTAGTAAGAGAATGATACCGAAGGTGCCGAACATGCTGATAATGTTTTCGATTGAGCTCGTGTTCCACTCTGTGCCCATGCGAAGGATGCGCGGTGTGGCGACTGCTACGTCGAAGAGTTGGACTTTTAGGAAACTTAGTAGCTCGGAGCGGTTTGGATGCATCAATAAACCTAAGAGACATCCTGTGAGGCTTGCAACCAACGGAGATAAGTATCTTACGGTAATTTTGTATATCCTCCCAACCTCCTTATTAAGGAGGTGCTTCGAGATGAGTGCGAAAAATATTTTTTGGTATGATAAATCACTAAGTAAGATGATGAGTATTGAAACCGGGAGGAGGATCCAGCCGCCGTGGGTGAGTGTGAAGAGGAAACTTACTAAGCCGATGGCGGATAGCTGATAGCGGATAGCGGATAAATTTGGTTGATTTAAACTCACCCCCTTCGCCCCCTCTCTTAAGATTAATAGAGGGGGTGTTTCTGAGTTTACTTTTAGCCCCTCTCTTGATCTTAAGAGAGGGGTTGGGGTGAGTTTTTCCCGTTGCAAAAAATTTAAAACCGTTCCGATACCCACAAACCAAAATAGGATAGCGAGAGGCGAGGCTTTACCTTGGATGAGGCGGGTGGTGAGGGGTTGGGTGAATGCGAGGAGGATGGGCCAGAGCCACCAGAGTGGAGTTTTGAGTTTGTGAAAGACCAGCGAGATGCCGAGCATGCACACAATGGCAAAGAAGATGGATGAGATGCGGGAGGCTGTGAGTGGATCGAGGATCTTTAAGAAAGGAATTTGCAAAATGTGAAATAGGAAGTGTTGATCGGCAAAGTGCGAACCCAGGGTGGTGAGATCGAGCCAGGGGAAATCGGTCAGCGGACCTTTTTCGGATATCAGCTTTGCCACGGTAATGTGGTAGAAGGCGTCGGGATCCGCAAAGCGATCTTGCGGGGTGATAAAAGAAAACCAGCTTATGAAAAAGATGGCGAGCGCAATAAAGATAAACTTGGTTTTCATGGGGTTATCGTACAACGGAGGACCCAAATTAACAACAATTTCTAACTCATATTAATCTTAATTCCTATCTGATAAAATTTATTCATATAGAGATTGTGGTTAATAATTTGTAATTTTGGTTAATTTGGGTCTTGCGTTGGATAACAAAAAATCCGCTTGCACGGATTTTTTGCTCTCCCTGCGCAGAGAGTTTATTGCGCGACGTTGATGAGCGAGCCCAAAACGAAGTTTGAGATTGCGAATGCCGCGACAATGATAAGCAAGCCGATGATGGCGTTTTTTATCATTGCGGTAGCTGTTTTGACTTTGCCTTCGTCTCCTCCGGCAGTCATCCAAAGGAAGCCCGCATAGAGAATATAGACTAAGAGCAAGATACCAATGAAGCCCAAGGCGACATTGATCAAGCTCCCGACAACATCAGGAAGGCTGGCGTCTGCGGCAGCATCAACACCGGCTGAATCGCCAACAGCAGAAACATTACTTTTAGCTGCTTCGAAAGGGTTCGTTGACTGCGCCAATGCCGTTGCCGGCAGTGCGAGCACGCCCGCGGCCGCCGAGTAGTAACAGGATTTTATAAATGTTTTCATAGTTTGCATTAATTCCTTTATTCTTTGTTCGCTATTGCGTACCGGTTGTTGTTCCTGACAAACCGGCCAAGAGAGCATCCAATACCTGATTGGCAATTACAAACGATAAACCAATGATAAGAATTCCAATTATGGAATTGCGGATCATGGATGTAGCTTGTTTAACCTTGCCCTCATCCCCACCGGCAGTCATCCAAAGGAAGCCTGCCCAGATGAGATAAACGAGGAGTAGAACGCCAACCAGCGTTAGAACTGCGTTGATGAGGTTGCCAACAATCTGCGGAGCGGATTGCTCGGTTTGCAAATCACCGGCCGCCGTACCAAGACCTTCTTTCATTTCGGCCAAGCCGGCGTTGGTTGCCGGGGCAAAAGCCAACATCGTGCCAAGCAAAATTGCCGAGATGGCAAAGAAGCGCACAAGATTGCTTGCCGAAGTTATTTGCTTAACCGATTTGATTATTTTATTTGGCTCCATACTTAAGAACTTGGAATAAAGGTTATTGCGTTGCTTCGATTAACTGACCGATTACGAAACTGGTAATTGCCCAACCGGAAAGGATAATTGCGAGACCAATGATACCCGAGATGATCCATCCGCGAGCTTCTTTGGTTTTGCCTTCGTCACCACCGGCGATCATATATTTAAATCCTCCGACGAGCACGATGACAACCGCTATGATACCCAAGAAACCGAGAGCCACGTTGATGATGTTCGCTATTGTTTGGCGAAGATCGCTGCCCTCACCTCCGGAGAGTGCCAAGCTTTCGTCCAAAGCGCCAACACCCAAAGTGTTAGCCGTTAATTGCGGTTTTTGCGCCAATACGCCCGCCACCGGCAACATAATCGCAAGAGCAATGATGAAAGCTGTTATCTGTTTTGTCATTTTCATTTACTTACACCTCCTTTCATATTTATTTATACACATTATATCATACAAATGGTTAGAATAACCAATCACCAAGCTCCAATAACCAATAAATCACCAAAATCTAAATAATTAACAATCACCATGCTAGAAAAACCAATTGCTTATTATGTTATTGGTTTATTGGATATTTATTGATGATTGTTTTGTTGAGTATTGGTTATTATTTTGTTTAGAGTGCCCCTATGAATGAACCAAAAATGTAGTCAAGGATTACGTAGGAGAACAAAACGATGGCTGTGCCGATGATTGCGTTAATAAGGGTTTGGCGGCCCTGCTTTACTTTGCCCTCATCCCCGCCGGCTATCATGTATTGCACCCCGCCCCAGATAAACATAATCAAAAACAATGTCCCGGATAAAGTTAACAACCAATTTACCACTCTTTTAACAATACCCAACACAACTTGCGTAGGGCTGCCTTGCGCAACACATGGTACAACCAGTCCTGTTGTCTTCTCAATACACCCGGCTCCGATCGGTTGATCTTTTTGCTTGCTATCTGCGGTGCTTGAAGCCGCGGCGGCGGCTTCCTCCGACCCTGGTGCTTCGCCCTCCGGAGTAACTATTCCGGTTGTACAACAGACATATGTTTGATTACTGCAAGTTCCGTTTCCCGCCAATGGATCTGAAGCTTTTTTGCCAATATCACCCGGCGGGCATTGGGCTGATGGCACACATGTTCCGGAGCAATCATCGGATCCTTGAGTTATCGCCTCACATTTCCACTGACAACATGCCTTACCTACATTTCCACAATCTGTCCCGGTTTTACAATTAGAAACACCCTTGGTTCCGGCCGGACAATTTTTTAAAGCGGCCTCCCCAACTGTTAAACCTTGCACCGGAGCTACACAGCCGGCGGTGTACTCGGGTGTCCAAGCCGTACAGGATTGAGCATTCGCATAATCGATACCTGCCGTAAAAGCGAGTGCCAACGATGTAAGTAATATGGCGATTTTAAATTGCATAAATTCTATTTCTTTTTACAGCAGAGATAATTATTGCTTGAGTTTGATTGGCAATAACCCGAAACACAATCATAACCCGCTTGCTCTGCGGTGGTGAGGGTTTGGCAAGAATAACCGGTTGTTGCGGGAGTCTGCCCGCAAACATCGGAATTGGAGGACTTGGCGGCGGCCTTGGCATCATCCTCCGCTTTTTTGGCGGCTTGTTGTTGCTCTTTTATGGTAACCACATTTTGCTCGGCTTCGGTTGGGGCATCAAGAGCGGCATCCGGTGCGGAAATTGCGGGCGGGCCGATGTCCACCGTCCAAAGAGAGATAAAGGTATCGGTTAAAACAAAAGAAAACATTATTACAAAGACTCCGATAACCGCGTATTTCATGGTGTCTTTGGCTTTGGTTACTTTGCCCTCGGTGCCTCCGGCTACCATGTAGGAGATACCGGCGTAGACGAACACCAAAAGTGCGAGTGCACCGACAATTCCTAAAAATACATTAATTACGTTTTTGGCAATCAGATTCAAATTGCTTGTACCGAGTGGATTTGTGAGTTTGTAGGTTTTAGCAACAGGCGATGCATCCGTTTGAGTTACTCCTGTCCTTGCTTTTGTTTCACAGCAGATTTCTGTCTGCGCACCGTTGCCTGTACATTTTTGCGAAGCATCTTTATAATCCACAGTTTTTCCAGAAACTGTGCCACACCCCTCCGGAGTCATGCACAGGTATTGCATTCCGGTTTTTGTTTCTTTTGGTTCGCAGGGTGCACCTGTCGAGACGTTCTCTGGATTATAACAACATAATACTACACCTGAACCAGATGCCGGTTTATTACTACAACCTTCGAAATTATAATTTTTTGGGCATCCTGCAGTTTCACTATTTGGCACTTCTTGTAATCCACCTTTGTCTTTACATGGGTTGCTACTAATTAAACCATCACATGCCGTAACTGCAAATGCGTTGCTTCCACCAATAAGAAATAGAGTAAATAATATAAAAACTATTGCAATATGTGATTGCTTGTATTTTTTAATGAAAGTACCTAATGTTTTCTTAATTATCATAAATTTACAATCCTTTATAACCCAATGACTCGGCGACGAAGGTGACAATTGTCCAGGCTAAGATAATGAAGACTATGCCGATCATGGATTTAACCATGGCATCACGACCCTTTTCGACCCAACCGGAGCGTCCGAAAGACAGGAGATACATGGCGCCTCCCCAAATGAAGGCAATTAAGAACAAGGCTCCGGATATGCCGATTAAAAAATCCGCGACATAAATTCCCTGTTGAACAATATCGTTGATGGTGCAATTTCCGCTTTGTGTGCAAGAAACAAGGCGAATGCCGGTGCCGCCCGTGTTGTAATCCCAGGCTGCGGTACTGCCGGTTTGGGGAACAGCTTGACTGCCGGTAGCAGCAGCGGCTTCGGGTTTTGGAATTGCACAACATGGTTGCAAACCCGGAGTTATGATAGCTAAAGGACACTTTTCTTTTCCCAAACCGGTATATAATGTACCTTTTAATTTTGTGCATTCCGCTTCATCCTTTACACATTGATAAGTTTCTCCAGTTTCAATCGCCGCATCGGGTCCGCATGCGGTTACAGCGCCAGCGCTCTCGACACTTGCAAATAATGAACCGGCAATAAGCAAAAAAAGACAAGCGAAGATTTTCTTATTTACCATAGAATCCGGTGTTTTGTTAGTAAAAAAAACTTGCATAATAATAATTAAGGATTTTTTGGCGCTTTTAAAGTTTGGTCAACTTTTTGCTGGGCGGTTTGAAGCACTTTTTGCCAATCTTTCTCTTCGGCGAGCTTGATATCTTTAATCAGAGATACGAAAGCCGCGTCAGTGGTTTCGGGGTCGTAGCCTCGGTACCAGGAATCGGAGGTGAGTATCTGTGAGGCAAAGACTCCCAGATCTTCATCATCCAAATAATCGGCAATGAGCGAGCGGTGTGCGGGCGGGCGGGCGGCGCGGTCGAGATATTGTTTTTCGTTTTCTTCTTTCGCAAGATAGTTGATGAAATTCCAGGCGGTCTCCGTTTCCGTTGATTTTTTGCTCACGGTCCAAAGCCAGTAGTTGGCAAAATTGACCTCGGGGTTGCCCTCGATTTGCGGGAGACGGGCAATGGAGAGATTCAGCTTGGGAGCCCGGGATTTGATAAGCGGAATGTGGTAGGAATAACCAAAGAAGTAAGCCAATCGGCCCTCCACAAAAGCGTCGAGCGAGTTGGGCATCTCCTCGTTCCAAGAATAAATACTCTTGGTTTCGTCGGCAAAATCCGTGTAAAAACGCAATGCTTGGACTGCGGGCAATTCGTCGCGAACCGCGGAAAGCGCCTCGGGCATAAGGGCAAACGTGGGGTAGCCTTCATCGGAAGCCATTTGAGTTCCGTTTTGCATCATTAAGATGGAGATGAGGTCGGTAGCCCGCTCTACGTTTTCGGTGGTGCCCATGGCGGCGCCGGCCTGTAATATTTCGCCATCAGTGTTAACGGAGACCAAACGATTGATTGTAGCTTGAAAAGTGTCCCAAGATTTGGGGATGGTGGGAATGCCGGCAAGGTTTAGCATATCTTTGTTAACAAAGAGGGCCAAAGTATCGACGGACATGGGGAGCCCCATAATCTTCTCTTCGAGAAAAGGCCGTTCGGTTACGGGCGCGGTATTGATACGGCGGATTACGTCTTTGCCGACCACATCGGGGTAGTTATCCCTTAGCTCTTTCAGAGTTATGCTTTTTTCGTTTTGCAAAACCAGAGTTTCTTTGCGATTGGTGTAGCCGCCCTCGACAATTGTGTAAACCATCTCGGTATATGCGGGCATTGGCTCGATTTTGGAAAGATATTTGCCCACCCAAGTGTTGTGGATGAAAAAGATATCCGGACCGCGATCTTCGGCCAAGGCGTTAAGCAGCATATCTTCGTATTCCTCGAGACGGAAACGTTTGTAGGTAATGGAAACGTGCGGATGGGCATCTTGATATGCCTCGATAAGCGGTGCATAGGCATCTCTATCATCGATAACCGCCCAAATCACCAGTTTTTTAGGCTTGGCGGCATCACTTGTGGCTTTATCCGGACCTTTGGTACAACCCTGGCCGGTTAACACCAGCGCGGCAAGCAAAACTATGAATGCGCGATACAAAAAAGAATTCCTCATATACTTGAGGACATTATAACACAAACACAGACCCAAATTAACTAACATTAAAAAACATTAACCATAATCTCTAAATGTTGAGATTTTTATACTTTGAGTTTGTTAAATTTATTATTGTAGAGCCTTTTAAATTGTAGGCTTTTTGATCCGAAATTTATTAAAACGCCATTTTCGATATTATAAATTTCGAGGTAATTAAGCGCCTGTGCCAGATGAGATCCCTCAAGAGTTTCTACTGCTTTTATCTCAACCATCACTTTTTTATCTACGAAGAAATCCACTCGTCTAATTCCAACTTCGTGCCCCTCATAAATTACTATCATCTCCTTTTCTTTTTCGAAATCAATTTTTTGCAGAGTCATCTCAACAGCTAAAGCATTTCCATAGATTCTTTCTTGAAAGCCATTTCTAAGATATCTATGTACTTTCATGGCACAACCAACTATTTTTCTTATTAGAAGATCTCCATCATCCATCATAAATATAAAAAATCTTACAATTAGAAATTTTGGTTAATTTGAGTGAGAAATTACGGAAAATTTGGGTCCTGCGTTTATGTTGCGATTCGGAAATACACCACATCCCCATCCTGAACCACATATTCTTTGCCTTCGATGCGGACTTTGCCTTTTTCTTTGGCGCCGTTCCAACCGCCACCCATGACGAAGTCATCGTATGATGCAACTTCGGCGCGGATGTAGCCTTTTTCGAAGTCGGTATGGATGACTGCGGCGGCCTCGGGGCCCATGGCTCCGCGGCGGACTGTCCAGGCTTTGGTTTCGAGTTCGCCCGAGGTGAGGAAGGTGATCAAGTCGAGGGACTTGTAGGCGGCGACAATCAAACGATCCAAACCGGATTCGCTTTGGCCGACTGATTCAAGATATTCTTTCTTTTCATCTTCATTCATATCCAAGAACTCGGATTCCATTTTGGCGCAGATGGGAACAACCTCTGCGTATTTCGAATTTCGTATTTCGAATTTCGCGACTGCGGATTCCCAAGAGGTGGATTGGAGTTGATCTTCGGAGACGTTTAGGGCATAGATCATGGGTTTTAAGGTCAAAAGTGATAAAGACTTCATGGCTTTGCGTTCGTCGGGCGACCATTCGAGATCGCGAAGAGGCTCCCCTTTTTCGAGGGATGTTTTGGCACGTTCGAGTGCGGGGACGAGAATCTTGGTTTCTTTATCTCCGCCGGATTTTAATTGCTTGGATGCTGAAGTTATGCGTTTTTCGACAATAGTCAAATCAGCCAGTGCGAGTTCGATATTGATAGTTTCCATGTCGCGGGCAGGATCGATTTTGCCGTCGACGTGAATAATGTCGTCGTCCTCGAAAACGCGGAGAACCTGAACAATGGCATCCGTGTCGCGGATGTTGGCCAGAAAAGCGTTGCCAAGCCCCTGCCCCTCGGACGCACCGCGGACCAAGCCGGCAACGTCGACGAATTCGATCGTGGTTGGAACAATGCGGCCCGAGTGGGAAATATCGGATAGAGGCTGCAAACGTTTATCCGGGACTTCGACGATGCCGACGTTGGGATCTATGGTGCAAAACGGAAAATTGGCGCAGTCGACCGCTTTTTTGGTGATGGCGCTAAACAGAGTTGATTTGCCTACGTTCGGTAAGCCGACGATTGCTATTTTCATATTATAGTTTTTTAATAACCAATAACCAAATTCCAATATCCAATAAATTACCAATAATCAATCTTGAAAAATAATCACAACGGAGCATGTTAGGGTGGGGTTATTTTTTATTTTCCAGTTTGTAAATTATTACGGCAAAAATTCTTTTTAATTCGTAGGCTTCTTGTACCTCTATGTCAATTTCTTTGGATCTATCCGGATTAGCTTCTGATAATAGTTCCAGCCAATAATGTGTTTCTTTTATCTCTTTACGTGAGATTTTAAATCTGAAGATAAAATCTTTTTGTCCCAGCGAATCATTCGCCTCGCGATAATTTGCACCAATCGAACCGGAAGATCTGATCAGTTGTTTGATAATCTGTTCATTAATTGTATTGTTTGGCAGGGATTTACATAAACTGATTATACTTTTTGCAAATTTTAACGTTCTTTCTTCCAGATCAAAATCTTTCATATTGCTTGATTATTGAGTATTTTTAGTTTTTGGTGATTTATTGGTGATTGTTTTGTTGGTTATTGGTTATTAGGCTTTTAGTTTAGCGGGATTTTGTGGTTTTGGTCAATGGATGATATTGTAAGCTTAAATTCTCAGATTCCAGATACTAAGATTCTTATTTATATGAAAATAGCAATTATTGGAGGCGGAGCGGCCGGGCTTATGGCCGCGGCTACGATTGTTGAGGCTGACTCTGAGGCTGAGGTTTTTTTGATTGAGAAAAATGAGGAGCTGGGTAAAAAGGTGATAATCTCCGGAGGTGGAAGGTGTAACCTTACAACCGGGTTTGATGATATTAAGCAGATTCTAACCAAGTATCCTCGCGGCGGGAAGTTTTTAACCAAGGCGATGTACGCTTTTCCACCCAAAGCGGTTCGCGATTGGTTCGAAGCTCACGGAGTGCCGGTAAAGATAGAGGATGATTTGAGGGCTTTCCCGGTTTCCAATGACGGACGCGATGTGGTGAAAGTCTTTGAAAAGATATTCAGAGATGCGAAATCTAAAGTGATGGTGAATTCCGCGGTAGAGGAAATTAAAAAAGATAAAAATGGTTTTAGCATAAAAATCAAGAAAAGAATAAAGCCGCTTACAGTCGATAAGGTTATTTTAACAACCGGCGGGCAAGCGTACAGGCAAACCGGGTCAACAGGTGACGGCTATACATTCGCGGCGGAGCTGGGCCACAACATTACCCCGCTTGCACCCAGCTTGAGCGCTTTTCATGCCAAAGAAAGCTGGCCGGCAGACGTATCAGGGCTCTCTTTCCCTCATGTAAAACTTAATGTGACTCTGGACGGTCAAAAATTTTCGACCGTGGGGCCCATTATGTTTACGCATAAGGGCATTACCGGGCCGGCTGTGTTTGCGATGTCATCTTTGGCGGCGTTTGCGGAACTTTCTCAAATAAATCCCTTGTTGCTTACAGCGGATATTCTGCCGGAGCTTAGTGCGGATGCACTGTTCGAAAAATTATCGGCGATGCTCCGTAAAAATCCCAAAAAGAATCTTAGCAGTGTGGTGAGTTTGCTGGTACCAAAATCTTTTGCGGTGATTGTTTGCGAAGAAGTTGATTTGGATTTTGCCAAAGACGTGGGGCAGATCAGTAAAAAAGAAGTTGAGGCGATTACCGAATGGATAAAAAATATTCCTTTACATATTATAGCCCGAGCCGCGGGTGAGGAATTTGTCACCGCGGGCGGAGTACGTTTAACCGAAGTTGATCCGTCAAAAATGGAGTCAAAAAAATGCCCGGGTTTGTTTTTGGCAGGCGAGATATTGGATATTGACGGGTATACCGGCGGATTTAATTTGCAGAGTGCTTGGGCGACGGGGAGAATGGCTGGCGAAGCGGTTATTTAGCTTTATTTTCTGAAGGTTGTCAGGCATGCCTGACAACCTTCAGAAAAATCGCTCACCCCGGAGCTTGATCATTCCTCCTTTTTCTGTCATACTCCGCTCCATGCCCACGGTATTGCAGATACAAGATTTATCAAAAACTTTCGGAACACGACAGTTATTCAGTGATGCGAGTGTTACGATCAGTATTGGGCAAAGAGTGGGGCTGATCGGTGCGAACGGATCGGGGAAGACAACACTTGTGCGGATGATATTGGGGCAGGAGAAACCGGAAGAAGGAAAGATAACAATTTACCCGGATATGCGGTTGGGATATTTGGAGCAGAATGAGGAATTCCCGGCTCACGAGACAGTCAGCGAGTATTTGGTGCGTGTTTCGGGATGCGAGGTTTGGGAGTGTGCCAAGATGGCGGGGAAATTTGATGTAAAAAATGAAAAATTGGATGTTGAGTTTTTAAGTTTATCGGGCGGGTATCAGATGAGAGTTCGGATGGCGGGAATCTTGGTGCGTAAACCGGATCTTTTATTGCTCGATGAGCCGACCAACTATCTTGATTTGCAGACTGTGCTTTTGTTGGAAGATGTATTGAAATCTTATCGCGGAGCACTTCTGCTCATATCGCATGATCGTGAATTCTTGAAAAACGTTTGTACGCATACTTTGGAGTTGGAGCACGAAAAGTTTACACTTTTCGCGGGTGATATTGAGGCTTATTTTGCGGAAAAAGAAACGCGATTAGAGATGCAAAGACGTTACAATAAAAAAGTTCAGATCCAGCAAAGGCATCTGAAAGATTTTGTGGATCGCTTTCGTGCCAAGGCATCAAAAGCATCGCAGGCACAATCTAAAATGAAGCAGTTGGATAAATTGAAGACTATTGATATTGCGCACTCAACCAGAACGGCAAGAATCAAACTGCCGGATGTACCGCAAAGGAATGCGCCGGCACTGGAATGTAAAGAATTATCCGTTGGATACGCGGAAGGAAAGCCGGTATTGGCAAATATTGGCTTTGAAATAAATCGAGGCGACCATATTGCGGTTGTGGGTGAGAATGGACAGGGCAAATCCACACTTCTGAAAACTTTGGCGGGCGAATTGCAGATACTGACCGGATCTTTTAAGTGGGGGCACAATTTAAAAGTTGCGTATTACGCGCAACATGTTCCGCAGATGATGCCGAATAGCGGTACGGCCGGTGATTATCTAAAGTCTGTCGCGAACAGAGCTTTGCCCGAGGAGTTGTATAAGATGGCCGGAAATTTTTTATTTACAAAAGATGATCTGGACAAATCAATCAATGTGCTTTCGGGAGGCGAGCGCGCACGTTTGTGTTTGGCGGGCATATGTCTCGGGAAATATGATGTGTTGATTTTGGACGAGCCGACAAACCATTTGGATTTTGATACGGTGGAAGCATTGGCCGAAGCGTTGGATGAATATTCGGGTACGGTGATTTTTGTCAGCCACAGCCGCACCTTCGTATCGCAAATTGCCAATAAGATTTTGGAAATAAAAGACGGAACGGCAAAATTCTATCCATACAGTTACGAGATTTATGTCTATGAGCTGAAGACTCATGAAAATTTTGTTCCGCCAAGTGAAGCTGATTACAAAGTCGAAGGAGAGGTGCCGTTTATGCGCAGTAAGATGGATGTATACGCGGACATGCAAAAAGAAAAACGCTTGCAAAAAAGGCTGGAGAGCGAATCGGAAAAATTGACGAAAGAAAAGGCAAGCATATTGGCCTGGTTTATGGAAAATTCGACAAAGGTTGATGTTATCAAAACCAAAAAATTAAAAGGGCTCGAAGATGATATTTTGGCAAACGAGAGCGGATGGTTTGAATCGCAAGCCAGATTTGAGGTACTGGAAAAAGAGATGAAAACATCAAACTAGTGCCTTAATTGGGGAAAATTGTACTTAATACCCTTTACTTGGTTGACATTTTGCCAAAAATATGGCATGTTGGAGGCAATAGACGCATACGGAAACAACGATTGAAGGTACGAACCTTCACAACTTGAGAAAGGGTGGGATCATGAAACATAAACTGGCTTTTTGGTTGATTGGTTTGTTCACCTTGTGCCTTGCGGCCATCACCTCTTGCGGAAGCGACGATGGTGCGGGCGCAAGCGGAAGCTCGGGAAACGGCGGTGGAGGAGGCTCTGCCACAAGCGGATGGAAAAAGGGAGTGGTTGGCAAAGCCAGCTTGGGAAGCATTGTTCTGGCCAAGAACGCGGGACAGATCCAGGGATTTGCGGTGCGGCCGGGCATGGCTATGCGCACCATGGATTTGGAAGCGGGATTGGATGCGGATCCGGAAGCAAATCCGGACGGAGCCGATGACGCTGCGGAAGACGCACTCTTGGATGCCGGAGATGAAGCGGGTACGCCAAACACAGCACCCACAATTGACTTCGGCGGAATCACACCGGACTTTACGGAAATGTGGCTGCCGGTTCCGCCTTACGCGGATACCAATGAAGATCCGACGATTGCACCGCTTACCATTGTGGTGAAGCCGGATGCTTCGATTGAAACTGTTCAGCATTTTCCGGATTGGACAACCGAGTTTACTCTTGGCTGTTTCAATACCTTCGAAACGACCGTGAACGGTGAACAGCTCGAATCGTACGGCGGACTCTCGGTTGACATGACCGAGTGCTTTGGCCGGCACTTCTTTGTGAGCAATGCGAGCAACAAGGTTTACGAGTTGTTCGCAGACGGTACGCGTGCAACGATTACCGATCAGTTGCCAGAGCCCGGAGTTCCTTCAGCTATTCTGTGCCATCCGGAAGGATACTTGGTTGTGAGCGTGCTCCCCGGGTACGTGAAGAACGCGCCCATTTCGTTGCCGACAGAGGCGCCCAAGCTGGTCAAGATTACCACGGGTTCTGTTCCGGAAGTTAGCTTACTCGCGACTCTTCCGATTACGAGCAATTACGCCACTCCGGATCAAATAACCACCAACTGGTGCTTTACGCATACCAAGCTGGCACCGGCGAGTGGCATCCGTATTCCACTGGCGGTACGAAGTGACGCTTCGATCTTGGTGGGCGATGTTGGCGCGCGCATTGTTTACGCGGTTGCCAAGGACGGCAGTACTGTCGAGCAATTCTCGGACATGCCGCTTTTGACGGCCAGTGCCATCTTCGCGCCGAACGAAGTGATGTATATGATTGATGCGCCGCTGTTGAACAAAGCCGGTGACACAGTTCTGCAAGGAACCATGATCCGCGCCTATGACGGCAGTGCTTGGACCGACATTCTGGAGCTCGAAGGCTACGAGCCTTACGTCAAAAACATGAGCTGGGGCAATTACGGTGCGGAATGCCCTCCCCAGTTTGCGTCTGAAGGCGCATGCCGAATGCCTTACGGAGTCTTTACCAAGATTTCGCACGGCGCTTCACCCATTCTTTACATTATCGACCCCATCAAGGGCGAACTTGTTGCCGTGCCCCTTGATATGGGCGGCGGCGTTGATGCCGGAACCGGAGGCTCGGCGGGATCGAGCGGAGCTGGCGGTGAAGGCGGAAGTGCCGGAACAGGCGGTACCGCGGGAAATGCGGGAACCGCAGGTTCAGCAGGTACAAGCGGTACTGCCGGATCGGCCGGAGCCGGAGGAACTGCAGGTTCGGCCGGTACGAGCGGTTCTGCGGGAAGCTCAGGAACAGCCGGCATAAGCGGATCTGCAGGATCGGCCGGAAGCTCGGGGTAAGAAATAAATCTCCCCATGCCCCCTCTTTGACATAAGAGGGGGTTTTTAAATATCCGGATGAACAAGATTACTTATTGTCTGAACCTTGATTATCAAACCGATTTACAACCAAATTATCATGATTACTATAGGTAGGGATTAATGATCTTATTAAGGTTCTGAAAATACTAAGTTTACTGTGCTTGACAGGCATGCCTGTCAAGCACAGTAAACCAGCCAAAAACCGGTGGAGAGTTCTCACGTTTGTTCGAAATGACGAACAATGGTTGGTTTGACTAGTAGCTAGAAGCTAGCAGCTTGAAACTGTTCAAGCGATTGACAAAGTGGGAAAAATGTGGCATGTTAGAAACAAGAATAGCTATAAGCTACTAGCCCGCTAGCTACAAGTAATGGGATGCGAGATAATAAGGTTGCAAGAACAAACAAACGGTTGAAGTTTAAGTTGGGTTTGTACTTGAAGCTAGCGGCTAGTGGCTAGAGGCTGAAGATAGTTCCTTCACAAGTGAAGAAAGGATGAAGACCATGAAACATCAACTTGCTTTTTGGGTGACTGTGGTGGTGGGTTTGAGCTTGGGTGTGATTGCCTCTTGCGGAAGCGATGAGGAGAGTAAGGGCACAAGCGGAAGCGGAGGTGCTGCGGGAAGCGGCGGTTCTGCGGGGACGAGCGGTTGGAAGAAGGGCATGATCGGCAAGGCCGGAACGCCCCAAGTGATCATGAGAAACGGCGGACCCATTTTGGGCATTAGCCTGAAAGAGCCGGCCATGCGAACCATGGACGGCGAGCTGGACGGCGGGATCGAAGATGCGGACGCCGGACAAACCGAACCCTTGCCGGATGTGATTCCAAAGGTTGACTTTGGGCAAACCAAACCGTCGTCCGATTTTGTGATCATCACACCACCCTACAGCAAATTGGGCACGGGCGGTTTGCAGCCGGCCGAACAGCCGTATGCGGTGACTTACAAACCGAACGGCGAAATCGGTGTTGACCGATACTTTCCCAATTGGAAAACCGATTGGACGATCGATTGTTTTATCACCAAGCTCATCGAAGTCAATGGGAACAGTCTGTATGCTTATACGGGCGTAACTTTTGACATCGAGACTAAGCTGAACCGCTTTTTCTTTGCCACTAGCGCAATGGATGCGGTTTACGAGCTGACACCAAACTCCGAACCGAAGATCCTGGCGCAAGGTTTTGGCTTGCCATCTACTCTGATGGCGCATCCGCAAGGATTTTTGGTTGTGACCACTTTGCCCGGCTATGAAAAATCCGCACCAAAAGGCGCGGTGCCCATTTTGCCGGCAAAACTCATGAAGATCGGCATCGACGAACCTCATGAAGTTGAGGAAATCGCGTCTCTGCCGATTCCCTCGGACTACGAGAATATCTCGGGATGCGAAGAGTTCGAATCTTTGCCGTACAGCATGCCGACCTCTATCCGGATTTCACTGGCGCTCAAAGAAGACGGCAGTTACTGGATGGGTGATGTCGGCGCCAAGCGTTTGTACAACATCTCTCCGGACGGCAAAACCGTTACCGAGGTTTCCTCGATGCCCATGTTGGTGGTGGCTTTGATTGCGGCGCCGAATGACGTGTTGTACATGGTGACGCCTCCGATTCTTGGCAATCAGGGCGGAGAAAACGATCCTGACTTTGTTGCTAAGGGAGTCACAATCTACGCTCTCGATGAGGCCGCCAAAACATGGGTGGAAGTTGTGGAATTGGACGGCTACGAGGGCTATGAGGACAAGATGAGCTGGGGTAAGTTTCACATCCCCTGTCCTCCTGAACTTGCCTCCCAGGGCATTCCCATCTGCAAACAGCCGATCGGGATTTACTTCAAGGTTGTACCGGACGTTACCCCGTTGCTCTTTGTCTCGGATCCCATTACAGCGCGACTGTTTGAAATCCCGCTCGAAATGAACGACTCGGAGCCGGCTGATGCGGGCATTGATGCGGAGGCCGGAAGTGCGGGATCATCGGGATCAAGCGGAGCCGGCGGAATCGGAGGAGCCTCGGGCTCGGCCGGATCTGCGGGCAGCTCGGGCTCGGCTGGAGCATCCGGAGCAAGCGGAAGCGCGGGCACGGCGGGTAGTGCGGGAAGCGCCGGATCGTCAGGAGATGCCGGTTCATCCGGAACAGCCGGAAGTGCGGGAACCGGTAATCCTTAACATCCTTTCAGTTCTACAAGCTCTCCGATCATATGGAGAGCTTTTTTATTTACAAAAACACGGTGCTGACAGGTCACCGTGTTTTTTATGTTGAAGAGTTTTCCCATGCCGTGAGAAAAACCTTCTTTTTGTTATTTTTGTTTACCGATTTTTATATTCCGGATACGACAGTGTCTCCGTCGTTGACAGGCTCGACGGATGACACGGTCGTATCACTTTCTTGTGTATCAGTACTTGATACCATGGTTGTGGAACTCGTCGCTGGCTCGGGATCGGAGACTACCGTTTCTGTTTGTTCTTCATCCTCCGGCTCTGTTGTAATAATAAGATCATCCAAAGTCGGACCTATCGGCTCACCAAAATCGGAATCCAAAGCGCCAACCGTACCATCGGAAACATGCAGGCTGTCGACGTTGGGAACTGTTACTATATAACTGATCTTGATATCCAAATCTTGAGGATTGGAGAATTTAATGGTAAAGCCGGATGCGGATATATCTTTAACCGAATATGATCCGTTGACATAGCCTTGAGGGAAAAGTTGGATTATCGGATACGCCAGCACACTCTCATGGGTGACTCTGACCTCATCTGAACCGGCTTTCATGAAGGCGAAGCCTTTGATGTCTTGGGAAGATGATT